>Ga0208645_1000146_pt1 | contig 105181 bp, 113 predicted proteins | sample VirMetDEL_Sep_01_FD_184519 | JGI IMG/M metagenome (GOLD analysis project Ga0208645, IMG submission 184519) | Aqueous microbial communities from the Delaware River and Bay under freshwater to marine salinity gradient to study organic matter... | ecosystem: Environmental > Aquatic > Marine >... | reverse complement strand
CCATTTAGGTTTATGTGGAGTATGCTTGTGTCATTATATAGAAATTGGTGTCCACTAATAGAGTGGGTAGATTAAATTAAAAGAGTTTGATTCTGGAGAGGTAAAAGCTATACCTACAATATCAATTAAATGAGAATTAAGTGTAGATGCACATCCTTATTCTCAGCTCTTCTTTTTTAAAACGATAATATATTGAAATTATGAAAAGACTATGGATAAAAATAGCCAGTTATTTACCTTTTATTGGTATATTTTGGGCTTCTGATAAACAGATAAAGAACAAATTGTATGCACTTTGGTATTGGTTTATAAGTATGATTGGTGGCACAATAACATTCATTCAAATAGCTCTTTACTTTAATTGGCTATAACTACAACTAAAACTAAATAGAATGAAAGAGCAACTAATAACATTTGATACAGCTAAATTGGCTAAAGAAAAGGGATTTAATGGGTTATCTCAAATGAGGTATAATGAAGATGGTGTGTTAACAGGTACTAAATTAGGTATGCATAATAAACCAAATAGTTATGTAGGTTCCTTTGCCTCACCAACCCAATCATTACTTCAAAAATGGTTGAGGGACACTCATAATATTGATGTAGATATTTGGTGTAATGCAAGTGGATGGGCATTTAATTTAAACAAAACCAATGGCACAACAATTTATAGTTATGATTATTATTTTGGAAATATAGACTCTGGTATGTTTAATAGCTACGAAGAAGCTTTAGAACAAGGATTACAAGAAGCATTAAAATTAATAAAGATATGAGTACACTAATATCAGGTCTATTATTTATTGCTGTGGTAGTAATATGTAGTAATCGAAAATATTTAATGAAATTATTTAAAAAGAAGTAAAATTTGGGGACGACATGGAATTGATTTCATAGCGATTTAATAATATTCAGCACAGAGAGATAACTGTCTAAAACTAAGGTGAGTTTACTTAAATGGAAACACAACTAGTACGCAGGAAACTGCACAGATTGAAGCTAACATGAGTGTTGTTCACAACATTCTTAATGATTTCCAAGGTGTATCGCAAGATACCATGGGAGGTCAAGTTTTAATAGCAGCATAAGCTAAGATTATGCAACAGATAGATTTGATTGTTACTGTCTGTGATAAAAAAAACAATCTGGTGGAGCATCAACTTAACAGTTGGTCCTAATCTAGCGTAAAGAATTTAAAGAAACGTGAAGCTGTATAAAATATTATTATTGATATGTGAAAGACCTGGGTTCGAGTCCCAGCGTCTCCACTAAAAATAAATGAATAATGAAAAATAAAGCACAGGTAGTAATGCTACCAACAGAAGATAACAGTCCTATTGCTATAATAGGGGATTCTAAAACACCTTCCTATTTAGATGACATGTATAAAAGAACAAGTTTCAGTATCACTCAACACATATACATCACAGTATCACAGGATGTAGAGCCTATTAAAGTAGGTGATTTGTTTATTGTAGGAGATTCTACTACTATACATAAATGTGTAGGCTTTAATAGTACCAATGATTTAGAATCTGATAATCATTTATGTTATACTAATGAAGCTTGTAGAAAAATCATAGCAACTACTGACCCTAAACTTTTAAAGTATGTGGGTGAAAATTATAATTGTAAGATTTATAATTGTCAGATAACAAGAATAGAGGGTAAAAATTATCAGAAGATACCACAACTACAACAATCATTCTTAGAAGAATTTATTGCTAATTCTAATGGAGAGTGGGAAGTTGAGTATGATGAATGGTGGGGAACTGATATGGAAGTAAAAGAAGATTACCCAAAACTCAAGCTAAACCAAGACAATACTGTTAATATTACTTCTGTTGAAGAGAAGATGTATAGTAAAGATGAACTTACAGATGCTTTTAATAGTGCAAGAGAATTTAATTCTCAAGATGGTGTAGTGGATATACATATTATAGCTGATTTACCTAAAGATTTATCTCCTAAATATAGTACAATAGAAGATTGGATTAAAGAAAACTTATAAAATGGCACAATGAAACATAAAATACAGGTAGTAACGCTACCAACAGAAGATAAGGATTATCCATTATATACTCATGACAAAGGGTACTTAATAGAAGGTAAATATAGGGTTGGAAAACCTAATGGAACTCAGTGTCACCTATACATCACAGTATCTCAAGAGGTAGAACCTATTAAAGAAGGAGACTGGTATATTGATATGTTTGTTACTGAATCTCAAAAAAGCGTTCAAACACATACTGAAACTAGACATTTAATTAATCATAAAAAAGATTATAGGTTTAAGTTTTGTAGAAAAATCATAGCAACTACTGACCCTAAGCTTAGAATGCCTATAAGTAAAAGTCATTCTTGTCAAGTACCACAAGTACAACAATCATTCTTAAAAGAGTTTGTTGTTAATCCTGATGGAGAGTGGGAGGTCGAGTACGAAGAAAGCTATGTTGATGGCTTTACAGAAGACAGAGTACGAAGGTTTTATGGTAATGATAAACTCAAACTAAACCAAGACAATGAAGTTACAATCACTTCTGTAGTTGAAGAGAAGATGTATAGTAGAGAAGAAATGATAGCATATGGCAATAAAACCTTTAGAAGAGGTATAAATGAAGGCTATCTTGCGTTTCCTGTCTTACATACAAAACCTCTTGATGATAATTGGATTAAAGAAAATTTATAAATTATGCGATAAAAATGAGCACACATATTGAAACAATAGCAGGTATAGTAGAAAGTAAAAAATCTACTCTTGCAAAGCACGTTAAGGAGCCAACAGGTATGATGATTACTAGGTTTTATGGTGGAGCAGAAAATGGAAGAATGCTTCAGCTTACAATGCTAAGCACTCAACCTTATATTCAATTGACACAAGAACAAGTAAAGAAATTAATAACCGTATTATCAAATAGTTTTGATGATACTAAATACCCAAGTGAATAATGAGTTATACAAGAAACATTAAAAGAGGTAATTTAAAAGCAATATGGAATGCCACCTTTAAAAGGATGGACTTCTTTAAACGTACACGGAAAGGCAAATTTATTTTGTGTAATCCATTTCAGGACAGATTTATCAGTACTGGACCAGGTTACACTAAGGAGCAAATGGCAGCAATGGAAGTCAGAGCTTCTGAGTATTAAGATGTTTGTGTGAATTTTAGTAAGAAGAATAAAGTAAGGGAAACCTTGCTTTATTCTTTCTTTACTACACGAGTTTTGAGTCACAAATCAAAAATGAAATAAAAATGAAATAAAGTATGAGTTTAACAGCACATCAACAAGAGAAGTTAGACGAGAGTCTAGCTATACTTGAGAACGGGAAGAGACTTTTAATCTCAGGGAGTGCAGGTGTTGGTAAAACTTACTTGGTGAATGAATTGGTCAGTAGACTAAGGACAAAAATACCATTTAAGAAGATTATTGTATCAGCTCCAACAAATAAAGCTGTTGCAGTAGTAAAAGGTAAGGTAGATGAATACCCTAACCTTGAATTTGCCACAGTGCATTCATCACTGAAGATTAAAAAGGAAATAAATTACAAGACAGGTGCTATTAGTTTCAAGCCATATTATAGTGAAAGGTATCCACCATTAAAAAATGTTGGGCTGCTTATTATAGATGAGGCTTCAATGCTAAACAAGGACCTTTTGACGTATGTAGAAGAACACGCTGATGCAAATAATGCAATAGTTGTTTTTATTGGAGATGCTAAACAGCTGAATCCTATTGGTGAACTAGTGTCACCCATCTTTGCCTCAAGTTACCCAGAGGTAGAATTAACTGAAATTATAAGACAGGGAGAAGGGAATCCCATAATACATCTAAGTCGAAATCTAGATGATATCAAAACTAAAGAATCAAAGAGAGTTAAATCTAGTATGGACTCACAAGATATGGGATATCTATTTAGTAATGACTTAGCACAGGTAGTAGAGACCTTAGCAGTTGTCAATGGAACTGATGAGCTAAAATATCTAGCATGGACTAATAAGGAAGTTGATTTAGTCAACACTTTAGTAAGGCAAAGAATATATGGTACACCTGCAAAGATAGAAGTTGGAGAAACCTTAATATTTAATAGTCCTTATGGTGATGGGTTTTATACCAATCAAGAAATTAAAGTGGAGCAGGCAGATGTGAAAGAGAAGCCATTTCATTATCCCTCAGGGAAAGGTGGAGGTTTTCTCAAGGAAACTACCTTTAGTTCAATCAAGTTCAAATACTACTCTATTAATGCCTCATTTTCAATTGAAGCACAAGAGTATGTAGATGAGATAATAATAATTCATGAAGATTCAGAGAAGGAATATGAAAAACTATTAAAGAAACTCAAGATGCTGGCTAAGACCAGGGTCATTGATTGGGGTGATTACTTTAAGTTCATAGAACAGTTTGCTAATATGACGTATAATCATGCTATCACTGTACATAAGAGTCAAGGCTCTACCTATGAACAGGCAATAGTGAACATCAAGAATCTGAATCTAAATCGAAACAAGTCAGAGAAGCAGAGGCTTCTTTATACAGCTGTGACTAGAGCTGCACGACTACTAATTTTATATAAAGCATAACAAAATGTATAGAAATCATATTGAAAAAAGTTATTTTAACTTAAAAGGAACTGTCCATGTTGTTGGAGAGTTAGTACACATTAAAAGAGATGGAATACCTGACCTTTATAAGCGTGTATTAACTATTGAGACACCTGATGGGCAAATATTATTTCCAGAGTTAAGGAATGGCAAGCTGAAAATGCTTGAAGAGAGAGATATTAAACAGGGTTCAACTGTTGAGATTGATTTCTTATTCCAAGGCTCTGAGAAGAATAGTAAGAGATACAACAATATCTACATCTATTCTATAAAGAAAATTTAATTTAAACACGAGACAAGATGAAGTACACAATATTTGATATTGAAGCTAATGGGCTTCTTGATAAAGGTACACTGATTCATTGTCTTTCTTATGCTATCTATGAGAACAAAACTTTGCTAGCAAAAGGTTCATTTACTGATTATACAGATATGTCTAACTTTATTCTCCAACAAGAGACTATTGTAGGACACAAGATAATAGAGTATGATGTGCCTATGCTAGAAAAGATTTTAAACATCAAGATAGATGCTACGTTAATAGACACGCTAGCAATCTCTTTTTACCTGTACCCTATTAAAGGATTTGTACATGGTTTAGCTGCTTGGGGTGAGAGAATGGGTTTTCCTAAGCCCGTCATAGATGACTGGGATGACCTGCCAGTAGAAGTATATGTAGACAGATGTGAGAGTGATGTGGAGATTAATGCAAGAACTTTTCATTCAATGATGGATTACCTGATGCAAATCTATGGTGATTTTAATGAGATAATGAGACTAATTGGATATTTAGGATACAAAATGGATTGCCTAAGGGAGCAAGAAGATGAAAAGATTAAACTTGACATCAGGCTTGCTGAGCAATCTAGCTTGGACCTCGAATTCATTATAGATGAGAAGATTTCCAATTTAGCTAAGTTCATGCCTCGTATTGTGGACAAGACACCACCTGCAATTATCTATAAGAAAGATGGTGATTTGTCAGTCCATGGTCAGAGTTGGTTTGACTTACTGAAGAAGAAAGGTTTACCTGAGAATACTCAGGAAATCACAGTGCCAGGAAGTCCCACATCACCTCAACAGCTAAAAGATTGGTTGTTTCAATTAGGTTGGGAACCAAAGACCTTTAAAGTAAATAAGAAAAATAAGAAAATACCACAGGTTTCATTGCCATTTGGTGGTGGACTATGTTTCAGTATTAGAGAAATGTTTGAGAAGTATCCATTTTTGGAAGAGCTTGGAGGTCTTTATAGAGCGAGACATAGATATGGATTGTTCAAATCTTTCTTAGAGAGTGTAGATGATAATGGTTACATCTACTCTAGGGCTCAAGGTTTTACAAATACTTTAAGATTGCAGCATGCTAAGCCAATAGCTAACTTGCCTGGAGTTGATAAGTATTATGGGAAAGAAATCAGAGGGTGCCTCATGGTGCCTGACACAACATACATCATGTGTGGAAGTGATATTAGTGGACTAGAGGATAACACCAAACAGCACTACATATACTTTTATGACCCTGATTATGTGACAGAGATGAGAGTTCCAGGATTTGACCCACACATTGACATAGCTGTATTGGCTGAATTAATAACAAAGGAAGATGAAGAATTCTATAAAAAAATTTCTGCAGAGAAAGATAGTTTGGGTGATAATTTCGTATATGGGAGTGAGGCAGATGCTAACAGGTATAATGTCATCAATACTGAAAGAAAGAAGGCAAAACTGATTAATTTCTCAGCTACTTATGGAGCAGGACCACCTAAAATTGCAGAATCACTTAAATGTACACTTAAATTTGCAAAGAAACTACATACAACTTATTGGAAGAGGAATGCAGCAGTGAAGCAGACAGCAAAAGACTGCAGAGTCAAAATTGTTGATAAGCAGAAGTGGTTATATAACCCTGTTTCAGGATTTTGGATGTTTTTGAAAGCAGATAAGGACAGGTTTTCTACCTTGAATCAATCTACTGGTGTTTATGTTTTTGACTCTTGGGTCAGGAAAGTAAGACAGGGTTTGAATGAGTTAGGTATCAAGATAAGTTTGCAGTATCATGATGAGATACTACTAAAGTGTAAGCAACAACATAAATTCCAAGTTGCTGTGATACTTAAGAGAGCAATGGATGAGATGAATGCAGAAACAGGATTAAATGTAACAATAGGCTGCAGTGTTGATTGGGGAAACAATTACGCTGAATGCCACTAAAAACAGTATTATGAACGAATTAGAACTACAACTAACAAATATGGAGTATTTGTTAAGTAATGACAGAGGAAAGATAACAGGTGAACTTAAAGTAAAATTTATAAAGAATATAAAAAAGCTTGAGCCAAAGTCTGTATTTGATAGTGCACGTAAATTACTCATTTTAAAAAAATTAGAAGAATTATGAAAAAGACATGTGGATATATAGATAACAAAGGAAAATTTTGGGACTCTACATTTAAAGCAAACAATGCTAATATAGAATATGAGATATGTACTATTCAAAATGAAATCGGATATCTTATAGAAGACACTGCCAGGACTATGAGATATAATTTTGTTAATTATGATAGCAAGCTGATGCATAATGTTGATACTATTGTTAGAAGAATGTATGAAACTATACTAAACTATGACTGTGACAAATTAGTAAGGTTTAAAGAAAAAAAGGATGCAATGCAAGAGGAGATAGCAAGATTAGAAGGTATCCAAAATCTTCCTAAATACTTAAGGTCTGATTGGTATATGCAAAGTGAGGTTAAATTTAAGAATTTTTACAAAAATGACAAGTAAAGAAAAGAATGAATTACAGAAAGATGTTGTGAATTCTATCCCTGCTGGAGAATCTGGTAGGCTTATCTTAGCTCCTAGGTCAGGAAAGACCAAGATTGTTATAGATTACATCAAAAAGCATAAGGTAAAAGGTAAAATCCTATGGGTTACACCAACATCTAAGCTAGCTGATGAGGATATACCTCTTGAGTTTGAAAAATGGAAAGCAAAAACATATCTTAAGCAACTAACTACTAGTACTTGGAAAGGTTTAAATAAATTGAAAGGACATTATGCACTTATTGTGTTAGATGAAGAGCAGTTTATTACACCAGTTAATGCAGTAGGACTATTAGAAGGAAGCTTAACATGGGATGTGTTGCTATCGATGACAGGGACAGAGAGTAAGACACAATCGAAGACAGATATCTATGAGCAGCTGGGACTCAAGAAGTTATATAAAATTTCTATTAACTCAGCTGTTGATATTGGTCTCTTATCAAACTACAAAATCATGGTTGTTGGTATCCCTATGGATGACAAAATGAACATTGAAGTGAAGTACACTGATAAGGTGACCAAACAAGAGAAGAGTTTTACTACATCTGAACTTAAGCAGTATGAATATTTGACCAGGAGGATGGAGAGAAATGGTAAAACTAAGTTTGCATTGCTACACAGGAGAAGACTTATAGGTAAGTCACCATCCAAAGTGGCTGCAGCTAAGTATATCATTAATTCTCTTGAAGGTACGAAATTAATCTTTGCAATGGACAGGAAACAGGCTGAAGAGCTGTCAGACTATGTGTACCACGGTACCACAAATAGTAAGGACCTTCAAAAGTTCATAAATGGCGAAGTTAATAGGATTGCAATGGTGAACAAGGGTGGAACAGGGTATACCTATTCTGCAATTGATAACCTCATCCTAACTCAGGTTGATTCTGATAACAATGGACTAACATCTCAGAAAATTGCTAGGACTCTCTTAGAACAGGGAGACTATGAAGCAACTATTTGGATATTATGCCTTGAGGACACACAGGATATATTATGGATAACTTCAACATTGAAGAGCTTTGATGCAAAGAAAGTATCATACCTTAATTTTAAAGATTTAGTATTATGATAACAAGAGAAGAAATTTTAGCCTTTGCAAAAGAAATTTGCGTAACACCTAGAGAAGAACTTGTTGCTGCATCTGTTATTGATAAGATTTATGATTCAATAATAATAGATATAGCAGATGATGACCCTTGGGCATGGGTGAAGACAGAATATTGTGCACTCTTTAAAGCAAAGAATCCTGATAGAGGAGGAAAGGTTAAAGAATCAGTCATGAGATTGAAAGCAATGTTCAGAGCTAGACCAGAGATAAGAAAAGAAGATGTGATTGCCACAGTTAAGCTTTACTTATCTCAAACAGATTCACGGTTTATTAGGTATCCACATTATTTCTTAAAGAAAGGACAGGGTACCTCAGCCATGTATGAATTTGATGACTGGTATGATAAGTACCTTGAAGCTAAGAAAGCAGGAAAAGGAAGAACAAGTGTAACTAATACAATGAAGTAATGGAAACAAGAAAAGTGACAGTAACAGCTACAGAAGTTTATTACAGAACTCAGACATTTGAGGTAGATGTCCCTGAAGACATAGATGATGAGGATGTAGGAGATTTTATTTCTCCAAATGGATTTGAAATTAATGAACAATGGGAGATTGATGATGATGTTCCTTATGAGACTATAACTCCTGAAGAAGCAGGAGATTTAGATACAAATAGGTACGATGTATACAGAGATGGAAAACAAGTATATGGAGGACATTAACATAAAATACACAAAATATGGGAAATATACCAATAAAGTTTAAACCGAATTTAATACCAAATGCCCCTAAAGATGGGTCATTTGATAAGACAGCATTTGAAGCAACAATTGCCAAGAATGGTGGGATTGAAGAATACATAATCTTTCCAAAGAAAGATGGATGTAGAATGGAATTTGGTTTAGGACCAAAAGTTTTAACCAGAAGCCTGAAAGAACCAGGAAGTGACCTTGTTAAGGCAAGATTTGCTAAACTGAATCAAGTTTGCTTGGATAATAATATTATTCTTGAAGGTGAATTCTATATGCATGGAATGCCATTCAATGAAATATTTAGGTTTTTCTCTAAATCTGATGTAACTACACAGGATTATATCGATGAGCTTACAAAGATGAAAGAGAAAAAACCTGAAGCATTTCAAGAAAAGTACAGAGGTAAAGATATTAAATTCTTAACTACATTTCATGAAGATTTGGAGTGTTTTGCATTTGATTTTATTATCACTGACAGACCAGATTTGATAGGATTCAAAGAGAGATGGCAAGAAGCTTTCAAAAGATTATGTTTATATAGTTTTGAAGAGATGTATCTTAGAATGCCAGATAGAATGAAACCAGAGTCTATTGAAGACCTATATTCTCTATATGAATATAATCTTGAACAAGGATATGAAGGTCTTGTACTTACTCATAGCACTCATCCATATAAATTTGGAAGGTCAACCTTAAATCAAGGTACTCTTCTGAAAATGAAGGATGATAAAAATGAGTATGATGGTGTGATACTAGATGTGGAAGAAGCCACAATGGTAAAAGAGGGTGTTGAGAAAACAGTTAATGAATTAGGTAGAAGTAAGACTTCTCAATTAAAAGCTGATAGAATTCCTAGTGGAATGGCTAAAGGTTTTGTAGTAGAATTTGAAGGAAAAGGAACTTTCTGTGTTGGACTAAATGGTTTTGACCATGATGCCAGAAGAGAACTTTTAGATAACAAAGAAAACTACATTGGGAAAAGTTTCAAATATACAGGAATGCCCCCTATCAAAGACTTCCCAAGGCATGCATTTTTCGACTCATGGCGAGATGAAAAGTAGAGTATTATTATTAAAATATTAATAAAATAATTAAAATTTATGAGTGAAAATAAGAAAAAAAGCCCTACATTTGTAGAGGTTGAAGGGGATGCTATTGAGCTATTCTTCAAAAGCGAGACAAGTGCTATCATAATGCATGGAGCAAATTGTCAAAAACAAATGGGAGCAGGGATTGCAGCTCAAATAAGGCACAATATTCCTCCCCTTTTTTATCTGGACCAATATGATTCAAGATTAGCTACACAAAGGTTTGGAAGCTTTAGTGCAGTAGTATTGGCTGATACACAGGACCAATTGAAAATAGGTGCAAACTTATATACTCAATATAATCCAGGAGCAAATTTTGATATAGATGCTCTAAAAACTTCCATCAAAGCTTTAACTTTTACAATACCACCTGAACAAAGACATACATTTACTGTCTATGTTCCTCAGATTGGTTGTGGTATAGGTGGAGGCTCTTGGAAGGATGTATTACCTGTCCTTAAAGACGTATTATCTGAATTTAATGTTGTTGCTGTGACATATAAAGCTTCACCACCACCAAAACCTCAGGCAATAGAGCCTGCTACTGTTGTTGTTGAAGATATTCCAGAAGCACCTAAAAAAAGAACAAGAAGAAGTAAATAAATGAATTTCATAGAAGAATATAAAAAGGGTCAAACAGGTGGTAATAAAGGACTACCAATGGGAGAAGGATTAATGAATATTTCTAAAGCTATTAATGGAGTCCAAAGAGGCAGAATATATGGTATTGCTGCAGCTCCAAAGGCAGGAAAAAGTACATTTGTAGATTATGCATTTGTGATTCAACCTTTCTTACAAGCAATGGCTTTTAATATTCCTATTGAATGGATTTATTTTTCTTTTGAACTTGACAGAGTATCCAAAGAATTTGATTTTGCTACCTATTTCCTCTATCATGATTATGGTGTAGAAACAATTACTCTCCCAGAGGGTGTCACTAAAGATGGTGAAAATGTAATTGGCTTATCTCCTGATTATCTTAGAGGAAGGTTGCAAGATGATGATGCAAAAGTTATTAAGGTTAAACCAGAGATTTTTGAACTTGTCCAAAAAATATATAAAGATAGAATCATACCCTTATTTGGGGAATACAGCTCCAATGGTGAGCAAATAGAAAAAGGATTCATAACATTTATAGAAGAAAAGGACAATCCCACAGGAATTTACAAGTATCTTAAAAGACATGCTGAAAAAGATGGAAAATTTATCACACAAAAATATGGTAAATCTGTAAGGATTACAGGATACAAACCTAATACACCTGATAGATACACTATAATCATTACTGACCACCTTAGGAAATTACTTCCTGAAAGAGGTTTTCAAATGAAACAGACAGTAGATAAATTCATTGAATACAGTGTTGAGTTAAGAAATTGGTGTAACTACACATTTGCACATATCATTCACTTAAACAGAGGCTTATCAGAGATAGGAAGAATGAAAGAGTTTGGTGATATGTTGTTCCCAGGTAGTGATGACATTAAGGACACAGGAAACTTAGCAGAGGATGCAGATTATGTGTTTACAATTTTTAACCCAAATGACCAAAGATATAATCTTAAAAAGCATTTTGGAACTATAATTAGAGATAGTAGAGACAATCCAATATTTCCTAATCTAAGAACTATTCATTTAGTAGAAAGTAGGCATTGCGAATTTCCACAGCATTTCAGAACTGATATGTTTGGTGGTCTGAAGAGTTTTAAATTATTAAATTAAAAGATAACTATGACAAAAATAAGCACAATATGTGTTGATACACTGACTCAAATTCAGGAAAATCAATATATGTTAGACAAAAAGAAACCTGGACATGATAAATGGAAAGATTATGGAACTGAGATTTATCGTTTCATAATTGATTTACAAGAATTAGGTTTTGAGATTGCTTTGATACTTGGACCACCTGGGGTGGGTAAAAGCACAGGGATGAGAAACTTACCTTCAAAAACAAATATATGGTATAATGCTGATAATAAGAATCCAGTATGGAAAGGTGGAAAATTAGAGTATGGGAAGAAAATAGCTCCTATTGCTCCATTCCATATAATTCCTAAATCTTATGCAGAGATTATAGAGCATATTAAAGTAGGTCTTGAAAAAGAGATGTTTGAAGAGGAAAGATATGCTATTCTTACAGGTCACACTGAGACTTATAAAGAAGGAGCAGAAACAAGAATAAGATTAAAGACTCTTGGAAACTTAGCTAATAAAATGCAAATTGAAGGTAAACTTGAAGCAGTATTTTATGCAAATGTTGAGAAAGAAGGAGATGATTTAAACTTTATTCTTGAAACACAGAACAATGGGTATAACACAGCCAGAAGCCCAATGGGATTATTTGATGGCAAAATTGAAAATGATTACAATGTAGTAATCGATGCATTAAAAACATATTAATTATGAGCACAAAAAAAGAAACGCCAGTAATAGGCATCAAACAAGTCTTAGACATGCTAAGCAATGGTCAAACCAGAGAAGAAATCAGACTTCATTATGGACTTAACAAAACTGAGTTAGGACAACTGTTTAAACACCCAGAATTAAAGGGTAAGAAAACAAAAAAACCAAAAGCTGCAGCATTTGTTATTGTTGAAGATGAGACTGAATGCGAAACAGTAAATAATATTGATGTTGTTGCTGAAGAAGTTAAAGGTTCTGAGCCTACTATGGAAATTGTTGCAGATGAAGATGAAGTTTCCAATACTACAATGGAAGAAACAGAAGAAGAAGTAGAAGACGAAGTAGAAGAAGAAGTAGAAGAAACACAAGAAATACCCAAGGCAACTTGGCATTAAGAGTTTTAATTTTAATATATTAAAAAATTAGTAAAAAATGAGTGAAAACACAAAAACAAGTTGGGGATATCAGAATGATAATGATGACTCACTAAAAAGTAAACAAGGTGGTAGATTTGGTCTTAACCAAGCAGTTAATATTACCAAATTAGAGTATAACCCAAATGCAGGAGCAGATGAATCATTAGCTGATGCTATTGACATAACTGTCAAAATTGGTGAAAAGGAATTCAGAAGTCGTATCTATGATATCACAGGAGACCTATTCAAAGGAGATAATAAAATCTCTGAAGGTGAACCAGGGTATAATGAACTTTACAATGCAGAGAAAGCTCAGCGAGAAGCTGTAATTGTGCATGCTGTAAAAGCATTAGGTGCAACAGAAGACCAAATTAAAAGTGCTTTGCAAAATGGTAATGTTACCAATTTTGCAACTTGGGCTACTGCTATGTGTGGTATCAAACCAGGAAATTTTGCTACAATTCCAGTAGATGTATTCTTAGAATATCAGTGGAATATTGGTGAAGGTAATGAAAGAACTTTCCTTCAATTACCTAAAAATATGAAAGGTGGTCGTTTCTTGGCTCCTCATATTGCACCTGTTGGTGGAGCTTTCAATCCTGCTGATGAAGCTGGGCTTCGTTATGTTGATGGAGCTGGTAATGAGCACCCATTCACAAGAAGTGAAAACTTCATGAAAAGTAATAAAGCTATTCAGCAAATAGAAGGTGAAGAGCCTGCTACTGCTGCTGCAGCTAGTGCTGGTGTAACTGCTGTAAAATCTCAATGGTAAAATTATTGTAGATGGCAGAATTTAATAGAACTACTGATACTGACATAATAGAAAGTGGTTTTATTAGCAAAGACAAAATATTGGAATATGTCTCACAAGAAGACATATTCCAATTAGTCTTTGGTTTTAAGCCTGTTGAGTTTGAGTATATTACTTCTCCATTTAGAGAAGACAACTCACCTGGATGCTGGTTTGAAATAGACCTTAATACAAATAAATTAAGGTTTACTGATTTTGCTGATACAAGAGTTATAAATGGTGTAAAGATGTCAAATATCGATTGCTTTGATGCAGTTATGGTTTATTTTGGATTACCTAATTTCTATAAGACTTTAGAATTCATAAAAGCTAAGCTAATTGATGGTAAAGATGTTAAACATGACATAATACACAAAGTTTACACTAGACCTTCCTTAAAAAAAGAAAAGAAGAGAGTAAAAATACTAATGAATACCAGAGATTTCTTAATAGTTGATAGAAATTTTTGGGAACACAGATATTTAATCTCTAAAGACAACCTAATAGAAGATAAAGTTTTTCCTATTAGAAAGTTTAAGCTTTTCAATACTAAGACAGGAGACCATATGTTCAGAGTAAAGGATATTGCATATGCTTACACTGAATTTGAGAGTGGAAATAAGAAAATTTACAGACCTAAGCAAAAAGGAAGTAAAAGATTCATAACAAATTGTACTGCAGATGATGTAGGAGGAATGCTTTCTCCTATCAAATCAGGCAGACTATTAGTCATAACCAAGTCATATAAAGATTTCAGAGTATTAAGAAACCTGGGGCTTAATGTGAGATGGTTACAAAATGAAGGAATGTTCCCAAAAAGTAATGCTTTTTGGAACTTGGTGGATAGTTTTGATGAGGTAGTAGTACTTTTTGACAATGATGCAGCAGGTATAAAAGCTGCTCAGGACCTTGTCAATTTAATAAACTACCCTTCTGATAATAAAGCTAGAAGCGTATATTTGCCAGAATGGTGTTTGGCAAAAAAGATATCTGACCCTTCAGATTTAATACACAAAAAGGGACGACAAGAATTAATTAATTTTTTAAAAGCTAAAAGAATATTATTATGAATCTATTTAAAAATGTGCATGAATCTTGGATACCATTATTACATAGCTTGGCTTATAAAGAGCCTATGGTTGAATTTCTCGAAAGTCTTAATACTATGTCTATACAGCCTGAATTATCTCTAATTTTTAGAGTTTTTGAGATGCCTGTAAAAGACATTAAAGTGGTAATATTAGGACAAGAACCATATCCTTTACCAAGGACTGCTAATGGATTGGCTTATGGAGTCAAAAGAGATGCAAAATCCCCAAATATCCTTGAAAAAATAAGACAAGAAGTTGTTAGAACAGTTTATTGGTCTTTAGAACAATCAAGTGAATGGAACACTTTAGAAAAATGGGAGAAGCAAGGAGTATTTTTGCTAAATACTGCTTTGACTGTTGAGATAGGAAAAGCTTACAGTCATAGGTTAAATTGGCGAAACTTTATAGAAACTGTTGTTTCTTATATTAGTCACGCTAATCCTTGTGTATGGATGTTGTGGGGAGCAGACCCTATAAGTTTCATCACAAAAATAGAAAACCCTTTGATAACATCAAAGTATGATAAAGAAACCATAGAAGAGATTATTGTGGATGACAAATTAAATTATGTTATTCCAGGTAGTCACCCAGCTTCTACATTTTTTGAAAATGCTGATGATAGTTTTTCAAATGATGGTTTTTATTTAACTAACACAATCCTAAGACTCAAGAGCTTAGGTACAATAAATTGGTAATAAAATGATATTTGAAACAGACAAGAAAAAAGACGTAGTACAAGTAGGAGATATAAAGAACAATAATGTATCAATTGATACAAGTAATATTGATTTTATAGTTACAATCTTATCAACCAATCTATATTCAAAGCCTATTGAATCTTTTATCAGAGAGACAGTAAGTAATGCTTGGGATTCTCATGTAGAGGCAGGAGTAGAAGAGCCTGTTATCTTAGAATTAGGAAAAAGTTCAGAAGGAGTGCTCTTTTGTAGAATTCAAGATTTCGGTGTAGGGTTAAGCCCAGAAAGGTTTAATACTATTTACAAAAATATTGGGAGCTCAACAAAAAGGTCAGATAATAGTCAAATTGGTGGATTTGGAATAGGAAGATTTTCAGCTTTAGCATATTCTGATATAGTATATATTACTTCAAACTATGAGGGAACTAAGTATATCTATATGATGTATAAAGATGGAAATACTATTTCAATAGACCTTTTACATGAGGTAGCTACTGATGAGAGAAATGGGTTAGAAGTTAAATTGAATATTCAAAGTGGAGATTTAAAAAGTTTTGCAGAAGCAATTAAAACTCAATTAGTATATTTTGAAAATTTGTATATTATTGCTCCTGAGGATGTTATAAATAATGGAGATGATTACTATTATAATAGGGTCGATATTGAATATAGATACAATAACTTTAAAATCAAAAAGTTTGACAATTTTTGGGTAAACACTTTAGATAGTAAAAAAGAGTTAAATCTTTTATTAGGTAAAGTTAGATATCCAGTAAGAGTGGATAGTTTAGATACCCAATATTCTCAAAAGGTTAAAGAATATCCTATTAGTTTATTGTTTGATATTGGAGATTTAGATGTGACACCTAACAGAGAGGAAATATTGTATTCTACTAAAAATAAAGCAACTATTGAAGCTAAATTAGAGAAAGCTTTGGAGGAAATTAAGGCTCTAGCCTTAGCAGAAAAAACCAAAGATTACGACAATATGGGAAGCTATATTGAGGCTTTAAAGAATACAGATTATTTATATTTTATTGTAGGTGATAATAATCCTGATGAAGATGTTAAAATCAAACTAACAGATGGTAATAGAAAAATCACCTATAATGGAGAATTTTATAATCCTGATTCCTTTTTGAACAGTTTAGAGACCGTAATGAGCACTTTACTTGTCCATGTGTCCTATAAACTTAAAAATGGTAAACTAACCTATGCAAATTTTTATACTTCAGTAAATGGGCTTAAATCGAGTTTTAATAAATTATTCTATTCTGATGTTGGAAATTTAAACAATATATCAAAAAGATATATTAGGGAAACTTTTGAGCATGGAGCGATGTTTATTAAAAAAGAGAAAGACCTCAAGAAGTATTATAAAAAGGTGATTAAGGAAGTTAAAAGAGATTCTGAAAGAGCAAAAGAAAGACATCGCCTTGGGTATGATAAAAAAAGTTGGGATTATGATAAAAGAGCACTTAAACTAATAATTGCATATATTATAGGTAATTTTAAAACTGTACCTACTTTTTCAGATGCTATTGTGCCTAAAAAATGGATTACAGATACTAAAGCTGCAGATAAACTAAAGCGTAAGACTGTAAAAAGAGCTGGTTTTGATTGGTCTCAAAATGTAAACCTTCATACTTTAAGATATGGACAAGGGAATAAAGTGACCTCTGATTCTAAAACTTATTTTATGTCTAAATTGTCTCAAGAGTTTAAATCTTTAGTTATTTACGATGAGGCAAAGAGTGTAGGATTAAGAAAGTTATATAAATATTTGAATAGACGAGTACCTGTAACTCTTCTTGAGATTGCTCCTACAAAGAAAAAACTTTTAAAACATATAGATAATTTTATAAATTTTGATAAGCTTATGAAACCAGAGTATCCTTTAATTAGGAATATTGGAACAGCACAATACATATTCGAGCAGTACCCAGATTTAGATAAAATGGCAAAAATACATAACTTAGATGCTATATCACCTAAATTAAGAGATGCTTTGAATGTTTTAAATGATTTTGTTTATCAATATGGACCTAAAAGCAGTACTTATTATAATCAACATGTATCTGAAGAGAATTTGGAATATGCACAAGAAATAAGACAACTTTGTGAAGATAAAAACTATTTTAACGAAGATATGAAAGGCTTGTTTGAAGAGCATAGAAGAGAAATGGAGAATGCTTTATTTATCTTAAACTTCGTAGAAGGTGGTAATTATTCTTGCAATATTCCAGAAAAAAGGATTAATACTATTGTAGATTATGTCCTGTGCAGAAAACTGATTAGACCAAGTGTCAAAGCAGTAGTAAAATTAAAAAAAGAAACAATTAATAATATAATAGAGAAAGATGAAAATAACACGAATTAAATCGAATTTGACAGTTGTTCTTGAAGATGGAACAATTTTATCAAACAATGAATGTACTGATGAGCTTTATGACTTAGTAGTCTCAAATCAGTATCACCCTGAATCTGTAAGAAATATTCTTGCACCTCAGTACTCAATCTTAATAAAAGAAGGAGAAGAATTACAAGAAATGTTGAACAGTTTCAACAAATCTGAATATATTAGCGTAAGAAATGAGAGTTTTTATATCTCATCTATTTCTGAATTAAGTGTACCTCAAGATTTAGCTAAGGCTATTTGGAATGCTGAACAGAATGATGAAATTGAACTATTATCTTCTTATTTGAACTTCTGGACTTTGTGTTCATTAAACACAAATAGAGAAGCACGACAGAATTTATTCTGGTTTTTAAACAGGTATGGTATGTCAATTTCAAGCTCAGGCTTATTTGTAGCATACAGAAATGTTGTTCTTCATCAAGAAGGGACAGATTTAGACTCTTCTTGGGTAAGATTTATCAGTGAACAATTCACAAGAGTACGCCATAAACTAAAAAAGAGCCCTAAAAACTTTTATATAGGTATTGACAATAATGGTGAGATGGCTTGTTCTACTTCAGAAAAGAATTTGATAGAAACAAAAGGTATTTTATACAATTTGTATAATAGGTTATCTGAAGTAGGAACAGCACCTGTTTATACTGATGGTTACACTGGTAAATTCAGAATCAGAATTGGAGAACCTGTTACAATGCCAAGAGAAAGATGTAATTCTGACTCTGATGTAACTTGTAGTCGTGGATTACATGTTGCAGGTAAAGGTTGGTTACAAAGTAACTATTTTGGAGACACTGGACTTAGAGTTCTTGTGAATCCAAGTGATGTTGTAGCTGTTCCACCAAGAGATAGTTATGGAAAAATGAGAGTTTGTGCTTATTATCCTGTCTCTGTTGTAGCTTTTGATGAAGGTGGAAAAATCATTGATGAGGACATAGATAGTGGATTTGAAGATAACTTCATTGACATGATTTCTTATGTTGGCGAAGTAGCATCAGAAGAATCTGCTGCTTACAAACTTAATTTACCAGCCATTCCTGAACTAAGTCGTAGTAGAATTTTAGACAGAATGGATGATATTAAAGCCTGCTTAGCCTTAAAGAAACAATATGGGCAAGGGAGCAGCCAATAAGAGAAAAGGTTCAAATGCAGAGAGGTATTATGCCAAGGTTTTCAGAGAAGACCTTGGTTTTACCTTCTGTAAGACCTCCAGACAATCAAATAGGATGTTAGATGATGCTGGGATTGACCTCAACTTTTTACCTTTTAATGTACAAATCAAAGCAGGTTACGCAAAAGGTTTAAATGAGTTTAAAACTTTAGCAATTATTAGAGAGAGGTTACCAGAGTTATTTCCTCCTTATGATGCTATCCACAAACAGCCAGATATACTCATACATAAAAAAGACACTGGAAGAGGGAGGAAAAAAGATGAGTATGATGAGCTAGTTTTTATGTGGACTAAAGATTTTAGAAAACTATTCCCTGGTGGAATGAAGGATGTAATAGGTTTACCCACTAAAGAAGGACAAAAAAGAGGATGGTCATTTAAAGAAATTTTAGAAGAGAGTCCTGAAAATATGATGATGTTCCGAAGTAATGAGGGAGCTTCTCTCATAGCAATGAGTTTTGAAAAATTTAAAGAATTAGTAAAAGCAAGAACATGGGAGTAAGAAGATGTCATCTTTGTGGAGAGCCCACAATACAGAAATATTGCTCAAATGATGAGTGTGAAGTCTATATTAGAGATGAAAAATTAACAAAAAACAAAAAGAAAGATGGGATTAATAATAACACCACAAGTAGAGATTGACAAATATTTTGCATCTCCTGCTATTAATCAATCAACACTGAAAGAACTACAAGGTGGTTTGGACAGTTTGATGATATCGATAGCAAAAAGAAATAAACAAGAAGAAGAGAATGGTCCAACACCTGATTATTTTTTAATAGGTGGAGCAGTTGACTGTATTCTAACAGGAGAAGAAGGAGTATTTGAAGATAAATACTATGTTTCTCAATTAGATAAAAAACCTACTGAGGTTGAAATGAAAATAGTAGATTATGTCTTTGTTTTAGCAGAAGCTGAAGGCAGTTTGAATCTTAATTTTGAAGATTGTGAAGAATGGATTCTTGAAGCAGCAAATGCAATGGAATGGCAAATGAGGTGGAAAGCTGAAACCAGAGTAGCAAAACTTATTGAAGCAGGAGTAGCTTATTTTGAGGATAAGAAAAGAGCTTTTGGAAAAGAGATTATTTCTGCAGATATGTATGACAATATTCAAAATATTGTAACATCTCTTAAAACAAATTTCAGAACAGCAAAATATTTTAATAGAGAAGAACAAGCAGAAATTGAAAATATCGATTTCTATTACCAACTTCCTATGTACTTTACTTATAGAGGTATAGAGTGTAAGGCTTTAATGGATTTAGTAATTGTATTTAAAGACAGTAGTGGAAACATTGTTAAAATACAACCTATTGACCTTAAAACTATGAATGGAAATACTCTTCAATTCATTAGTAAAATTAGAATGCATAGATATGACATCCAAGCTTCTTGGTATTCTTATGCTCTATGTGAGTATTTTGACATACCAGTTACTAATAGAGATGAGATATTACAACCATTTCAATTTATTGTAGAATCAACTACAAATATTGGAACTCCATTAGTGTTTGAATTAACACACAGTTCTCTTTATCATGGAGCTAATGGCAGTCCTGCTGGGACCTTCAAAGCTTCTGATTCTGATAGGACTCTATTCTATCCTGCACAAAAAGGGTGGAAACAACTCATAACGGAATATGTACATTATCAAAAACAAGGTTTTCATACTGATATTCAAATAGAAGATTCAGTAGAACCAATACGAATAGATTATTTAAAAGGGATATTATGAAACACAATTTAATAGGACTATCAGGTAAAATGGGCTCAGGAAAAGATACAGTAGCTTTAATGATTCAATATTTACTGTGGGAAAAAAGAGTACCTAGTGTTGATAGATTTTCTAACTATATAGATACTGGAAGTTTTCGAATCAAAAAATTTGGTGGTAAATTAAAGCAAATTGCTGCAATATTACTTGGATGTGAAGAAGAAGATTTTGAAGATAGAGACTTCAAGAATAAAGAGTTAGGACCAGAATGGACAGTATATGACCTTCTCTATGAAACTGAATATGAAGATGTTTGGCATACTCATAATAAAATATTTCTTACAGAAAATGATGCTCTTGATTATGAAGAGGATAATAGATTAAGAGGTATTGGATTGCAGGAAAGAAGATTGACTCCAAGATTATTATTACAATTACTTGGTACTGAATGTGGAAGACAGATAATTCACCCTAATGTTTGGGTTTATGCTTTATTTGCTGATTATCATCCTGAGATAATTATAGAACCTATATCAGAAGAAAATAAAGCTAAATACCCTGTTGGCTTTGCTCCTGATATACAACAACGAAAAGAATATCCTAATTGGCTTATTACAGATATGAGATTTCCAAATGAGTTAGCTGCTGTAAAGGAAAAAGGTGGTTTGACAATTAGAGTAAACCTAATTGGAAAGGAAGACACTGGAGACCACCCATCTGAAACAGCTTTAGATGATGCTGAGTTTGATGTAGTAATCAATTGTGAATTTGGGCTTGATAAACTTTTGGATGAAGTTATAAATATCCTGCCATTAATAGTTTAAATATGCCAAAAGATAACATAAAAACAGTAAAAATCTATTTCTCAGAAGAAGATTTAGAAGATATGGCTACCTCTTTCCATAATGAAAGAGGTGGCTTATGGAACACATGGATACCAGTAGATGAGAATGGTACTCCTGTTAAAGTAGAGTTGTGGCTCGAAAAAGAAGAAGAAGATTAATATTTAAAAAATTTTGAAATGGGAACAATAACAAAAAGAGCAACAATCACTGGAAGAACATTACAGGAAGCTTTTAAAAAACTACAAGATGAATGTAGAGAAGAGTATGGTGAAGACATATATAATGGGCAATGGAATAATTGCTCAGAAGTAAGAGAAGTATCAGCAAAAGAGTTTGATAGGTGTGATGATATGAACAAGCACGAACCTGCAATAGCAAAATGCATCAGAAAGCCCACAACAAATACTAATAAAATAAAGACTGTTGTAACAAACTATCCTGCCACAGGCACCAGAAAATGGGTCACCAGATATAGAGCAACTAGTTATAGAAATAACTATGCAGAGATGGTTGTAGATGAACCAACACAGGGAGCTGCTATTAAGAAAGCAAGAGCATGGGTAGAGAAATTTCCTGATGATTACTTGACTGTTCATATAGCTAAAGTCCTTGAAGGTCAGAAAACAATGGTGGCTAAGATAGATTATAAGAAAGCAAATAATGAACGAAATGGTGCTTGGGAAATCTTTGGTGCTATGTCTTATTAATATAAAAGAAAAAATATATGATAACTTGTTGTGCACAAAGTATATTAGATTTAGATGAAGATTTAAACAACCTAAAATACTATCCTCAAAAAAATGAGAAAACTAATAGATATAAAAGAAAACAAATAAAAACAAAAAACAATGTTTAAACCAAGTGGTAAACAGCAGAAGATTTTTGATGTTTGGAATAACACTGATAAGAACATTTTAATTAATGCAGTAGCAGGCTCAGGTAAGACCACAACCTTACTTGAGCTGCTAAAGTATTGTAAGTATAGAACCTTATTTTTAGCTTTTAATAAATCTGTGCAGGAAGAAATTCAAAGCAAGATTGATGAAAACAAACTAAATCAAGGAAAATCGCTTACAATGCATTCTTTAGGTCTTTCAGCAATTAGAAATCATTACAAAAAGAAGAGTAAAGTAGTAATAAAAAATGGAAAAAATTTTGAACTTCTGAAACTTTTACAGAATAAACATAAGAGTATCTTCAGAAAAATGAGATGGGAAGATAAGCTTAAATTAAGTTATACTCTTATGGATATGAACGACATATCCAGGCTATTTTTAAACGATGATATTGACGAAATTAAAAAACATATGGAAAGTATGGATAAAAATTTTGTCAATCACGAAAAAATTGTATCTTTGTGGGCTGACTTCGTAAAATTAAGGGAAGAAAGTTATACAGGGAAAACTGTTGTTATTGACTTCAATGACATGATTTACTTAGCAGCAAGAGACAATCTTCATATACCAATTGAACCATATTATTTAATGGTAGATGAAGCTCAGGACTTGAATTTAGCACAACATAAACTCGTTGAGAATTTGATTGCCCAAGGCACTATCATTAAATGGATAGCTGTGGGAGACAGAAACCAATCAATTTATGGGTTCAGTGGAGCTTATTCGTCGTCTTTTGATAAGTTTAAGAGTATGGGTGATGTAGAAGAATTACCTCTTGATATTTGTTACAGATGTGCTCAAAACATAATCGATGAAACAAATGAGGTATATGATGTAATGGAGTATGGGACAGAAGAAAAAGGAATAGTAAGTAAAGTAGAAAATGTAAATGAAATAAAGCCAGAATCTATGATAATATGCAGAAATACAAGCCCTATAATTAAGCTCTACTTTGAGCTTCTTGGCTCTGGTATGCCTGTTTATATAAAAGGTGATGATATTCTAACTTCAATTACAAGATTCTTAAAACCCTACTTAAATTATACTGTTTCAGGAACTAAAAGGGAATTACAATATGTTTTAGAAGACCTTCAAAAAGATAAATCTGATAATGGTAGAATGAAAATGTATATCTTTAAGGAGAACTACACCAATTTCAAAGCATTGGTATCTCATATGAGTACAGATTATGAAATCATTAAGGTTTTATTAGACAAAGTGAAAAATCTTTTTAAAGTGAAAGACAAGGCAGTAATGCTTTGTACTATTCATAAGGCTAAAGGATTGGAGGCTGATATTGTTTATATTTTAAATGAAAATTTAATTCCATCTAAATTTGCAACTTCACCTGAACAAATGGTACAAGAGCAGAATCTTAAGTATGTAGCTCGCAGTAGAGCAAAAAAAGAATTATATTATTTAAACCTATAAATATGGAAAACACAAAAGAATTTTTACAAGAAACTAGAGAGCTTTTATTAAAGCTTTCTCATAACATTGATGAATTAGTGAATAAACATAATTTGAGCATATCTCTTGAGGTTGGGTCACAAGCAAAGACTGTAAACTTCAATGATGTAACAACTTTTGAAGTCACTATGAAAGCAAGCCAAAATATTGAACTATGAAAATAGGAATTATGATTATAACACTTTTAAGTATGCTGCTCATGGCGTATATCATAGAAGGTAAGACCTTTTGTGATGGTTGGAAAGATGGGTACATTAATGGTTACTGTTATAAAGATTATAACTGTGAAACACCAAATGTACCTGTCTGTCCAAATTCAAGAGCAGGAGAGAATACCTATTCAGATGGGTATAATATGGGATTTGAAAAAGGTAGAGAAAAATCAGATGAATAAAGATTTTCTAATTACAGTAGAGGCTCAAGGGTATTTTGACCATGTGCCTGTTTTCACCCATAGAATATTGGGAAAAACAAAAGAATATGCTGAAGGAGTAAGAGATGGATTAAAGTTAGCCTATTCAAGAAATCAAGTTTTTTTAGAAGAAATTAAAATAGTAAAAGATGAATGTAATACATAAAAATGTATTAGTAGAATTATCTGATGAAACCTCAAAATCAGGAGTATATGTTCCTGAGGAAGATAAAGAAAACACTTTAGAGGGTACAGTTATCCAATGTGGAGAAGCTGTACCTGAAAAAGCAAGAGTTCTACTAGAAAATAAGCCCACCATTAAATATAAGAAGTTTTTTGATGGTGAAGAGATGAGTATTAAAGGTAAAAAATACATAGTGATGAACTATGAAAGTATATTATTAATATTATGACAGAAAAAATAGTAAAAGAAGATGATTTCAGAGAAGGAATCAGTAGAGGGATAAATGACTTAGCTAATGCAGTTAAAGATACATTAGGTCCTATGGGTAACACTGTTGCAATAAAGAATGTATTTGGTGAAATAATTGTAACCAAAGATGGAGTAAGTGTTGCAGAAGAGATTGTTTTTGACCCTAATACTATTGAAAGTATTGGTGCAGAATTAGTTAAAAATGTAGCCTTAAAAGCTAATAATTTAGCTGGTGATGGGACTACTACTGCAACTGTATTTGCTCAAGCTCTGTATAATGCAGGGAAAAGACAATTAGCTCTAGGAGTAGCTCCTGCAGAATTTATTAGAGGGATAAAAATTGCAATGGTAGATGTTTTAAAGTATGTTAATGAAAGGTCTAAAGACGTGGAATTAAATACTGAAGAACTAAAATCTGTTGCATTAATTTCTTCTAATGGAGATGAAGTTTTAGCTGAAACAATTACAAATATTTATAATGAATTGGGTGTTAATGGAGTAATATCTATTACTGAAGGTAGTGGAATGCAGACAACTCAAAATATTATTCAAGGTATGCAATTTGATAGGGGATATATTTCTCCTTATTCAGTTACAGACAAAACCAGGATGAAAACAGAGTTTGACACTCCTCTTATTTTACTTTTTGATGGAGTGGTATCTCAATTTAAACAAGTATTTGCTGCTGTTGAAGCTGCTGGGCAGAAAAACAGACCATTGATTATTGTTGCTGAAGACGTAAAAGACAGTGCACTGAGAGGTTTAGTAGTAAACCACATTCAAGGTAATGTAGTTTCTGCAATTGTTCAGTCTCCTGGCTATGGTAATAAGAGAGTTGAAAGACTTCATGACATGGCTGCTCTATTTGGAGCTAAAGTGGTAAGTAAAGATACTCAACCTGAAGATTTTGACCCAAGTTGGTTAGGAGAAATGGAAAGAGCTGAAATTACTGCAAAAGATACTGCATTTATTGGTGGTTTTGGAACAGAAGAAGCTATTGCTGAAAGAGAAGCATTTATTAAATCTCAGCTTGAGCACTTTAAAGGTAATAAGTATGAGGTTGATATCTTGAATGAAAGATTAGGAAAACTCACTAGTGGTGTAGCTGTTCTTAAAATTGGAGCTATGTCTAAAGAAGAAGGTAAGGAATTATTTGATAGAGCTGAAGATTGTAAATATGCAGTTAAAGCAGCTCTTCAAGAAGGAATTATCAATGGAGGTGGTACTGAATTGCTTGCAGCTAGTAATCATTTAAGAGGTAAAAAGTTTAAGCCAGCAATAAGTGAAGACTTAATAGCTGGATACAACACTCTCTTAAATGTAGTTAAAGCACCTTTTAGACAAATTATTGTAAATGCAGGATTAATACCTGAAGTAATTGAATTAGGTATAGAGTCAAGACCTGAAGGAACAGGATATGATGTTAAAAATAGAGAGTTTGTTGACTCAATGATGGAAGCAGGAATTATAGACCCTTATAAAGTAGTGAGAATTGCTTTAGAAAGTTCAGTTTCTATTGTTTGTACATTACTTTCAAGTAACTATGCTATTATCAACAAAGATGATGTGACAGTAGCAAATTATACAAATTAGATGAAAGAAAATTTATTTATGCCAAACAGTATTAAAACGTATTCAGGTGTCTATTTTGATTATCTCAAAATGGACCCTGATACAATTGATATTAATGATATAGCTCATGCTTTAAGCCTAATCCCAAGATGGTTAGGACATACTGCTAATCTATATTCAGTGGCACAACATTGTTGTTGGTGTCATGATTATTATATCGAAATTGCTGAAGATGAGAGACTAGAAAGACTCATGCATGATGCAACTGAAGCTTATCTTGGAGATTGCCCATCACCTTTAAAAAAGTTATTACCTGGGTATAAAGACCTTGAAAACAAATTAAGTAAGGTGTTAGCCCAAAAATATGGTTACAATTATCCTTATTCTTCTGCCACAAAGTTTATAGATTTACAAGCTCTACATTATGAGTGGGAATTTATTAGACTGAATGATGGAGAAATTGATTGTTGGACATCTGAGAAAGCAGAAGCAGAGTTTTTAATGAGGTTTTCAAACCTAAAAAAACATATAAATTAACTTAAATTAATGAAAAATGAAATAAATACGCAAAAAATATTATCAGATGTAGTAGTTTATACTAAATATGCAAAATATCTGCCTGAGGTGAATAGAAGAGAAACCTGGACAGAAGTCGTAGATAGATACTTAACAATGATGATAAAAAGATATCCTGATTTAAAAGATGAAATTATTTTAAATGGAGCATATCTTCACAGTAAAAAAGTATTACCTTCTATGAGGGCTTTGCAATTTGCAGGACCAGCAATGGAAAAGAATGAAGCTAGAGGATATAATTGTTCATATTTACCTATTGATGATTATAGAGCTTTTAGTGAATTAATGTTTTTACTACTTGGTGGAACTGGAGTAGGATACTCTGTTCAAAAACACCATGTTGAAAGACTGCCTGAGATTACAAAGCCTACTAAAAAAGCTAAGTTCTTAATAGGAGATTCTATTGAAGGATGGTCTGATGCCATAAAACAATTAATGAAAGCTTATTTTGGAAAAACAAAAGTAGCTCCAAGATTTGATTATTCAGATATTAGAGAGAAAGGAGCAAGACTTGTTACTGCTGGTGGTAGGGCTCCTGGTCCTGAACCTTTAAAAATTGCATTAGTGAAAATTGAGTCAATTTTAGCTGACAAAGAGAATGGTAGTCAACTATCAACTTTTGAGGTACATAGAATCTGTTGCTTGATTGCTGATGCTGTTCTTGCTGGAGGAATTCGTAGAGCTGCATTAATTGCTCTATTCTCAATGGATGACAAAGTAATGGCAACTGCTAAACATGGTAGTTGGTGGGAACTTCATCCAGAATTAGGAAGAGCTAATAACTCTGCAGTTATCCTAAGAAATAGGGTTAAAAAAGCAGAATTTGATGCTTTATGGCAAATGGTTGTTGATTCCAACTCTGGAGAACCAGGTATCTATTTCACCAATGACCCTGAATATGGGACTAATCCTTGTTGTGAGATATCTTTGAGACCTTTTACTTTCTGTAATTTAACAGAAATAAATGCTGGGACTCTTGGAGATATGAGTTGTGCTGATGATGAAGATATAGACCTATTAGTTAGAACAGGATACATGGATAACTATTATGAAAATGGAGGTCCTTTTTCAAATGTGTTAGCTCAAGCTGATTTAGAAGATAGAGCTAGAGTTGCAGGATTCTTCGGAACTTTGCAAGCTGGTATCACTGATTTTCACTATCTTAGAAATATTTGGAAGACAAATACAGAGAAAGATGCTTTGATTGGTATTGGAATTACAGGAGTTGCAGATGGAAATCTTGAAGGGTTGGATATGGAAAAAGCTGCTGAGATAGGAATGGAAGAGAACCACAGAGTTGCTCAAGAAATTGGTATCAGAAGTGCAGCAAGAAATACAACTATTAAGCCCTCAGGAACAACTTCTTGTGTTGTAGGTACAGCCTCTGGAATTCATGCATGGCATGGACCTAAATATATTAGGAATATTCAATGTAAAATTGGAGATGACCTTCATACTTTTATGTCTATACACCATCCTGAATTAATACAGAATATGGAGTACCAACTTGATAGTGCAGTTATTGGAATACCTCAAATAGCACCTGAAGAGGCTATATTGAGAGACAATGAAACTGCTCTTACATTTCTTGAAAGAATCAAAGATATGAACCTCAATTGGGTACATAGTGGACACAGAAGAGGACCAAATACAAATAATGTTTCTGCTACTGTCTCTGTAAAAGAGGATGAATGGGAAGTTGTTGGTGAATGGATGTGGAAAAATAAAAACAGTTTTAATGGTTTATCAGTCTTACCTTTTGATGGAGGAACATATAAAAATGAACCTTTTGAAACAGTTGATGATGAAGTTTTCAATAGAAAATTAAAATACATTAAAGAAAACAAGATTGATTTGACCCTAATTGTTGAGGAGGAAGACAACACAGTAGTTAACGAGACTGTTGCTTGTGCTGGTGGCTCATGTGAAATCATATAACTATGGAAGTAAATGGAATAGAATGGAGACTTGTAAAAAAGGTCACTGAACCATCAGAAGAAATTACTGATACTAATAATAGGTCATTTGAATTTGATGATTTAGAAGTCAGTAAAGAACACGAACTTCATATCCCTATATTCCAACAAGAACTAGAGGATAAGGATATTGAAATTTTTGCTATGAGAGGACACCAATTCATGACAGATGATGGTGTATATCGTATAGTCAAAAAGATTAATGATACTCAGTATGATTAATGTAGTTTTTTCGTATATGGGAATGGAAGATTGGCTTTATTCTCTTTACATAACAGAAATAAATAATAAATGATGATAAAATTCTTAATAGAAGAAGGAGCAGACCAACCTAAATATTATTCAGAAAAAGCCTCAGGAATGGATGTTACAGCATTTAAAATCTTGAAGGTCTTTAGAGGAGATAGAGAAATTGAGCCTGAAAATTTAAAAAAAGTACAAGAAGGATTTAATGAAAGAGGATACATAAAACTCAGGTCATTAGAAAGAATTCTTTTTGGAACAGGAATAAAAGCAATTTTACCTGAAAACACTGAACTACAAGTTAGAGCCAGAAGTGGAATGTCTTTAAAACGAGGACTTTCTGTACTTAATGGACCAGGAACAGTAGATGAAGACTATCAGGGAGAAATTGGAATTATATTATACAATTCTACACCTTTCTTAAATAAAGTAGAAAAAGGTGAAAGGATTGCACAACTAGTTCCTGCAATAGTTACTAGACCTGATATAGAATTTATTTGGGAAAATAGTCCAATTGACCAACAGAGTTATATCCTAGGACATGACCCTTATAAGGATGTTAGAGGAGAAGATGGCTTTGGTAGTACAGACTCTTAAAGACAAAAACATTTTTTAATATAAATATAAATTATATAAAATGAGCAAATTTTATGTAGCTAATATCGACTTATTCGAGTATTTAGTAGAATTAGGTTTAACTTTCCATGATAGAGAGGATGAAGATGTGAAATATTTCACTGACCATTTAACAGGAAAACAAATTAAACTTAACTATCGAAATAACTTAGTGGTTTTTATAGGTGCTAATGGTAGGACAGTAGAGTTTTCTTCTGCCTACACTAATAATCAAATAGATACATTTTTAAATGATTAAAATGTAATAAACAGAAAGTTCTTTGTCTATGATTAGGCAAAGAACTTTTCTTAATAAAAATAAAAATGAGTATAAATAAAAATAAAACATTCAGAGTTCTTAAAGATGTAGTTTTAGTTGCTGCTTTAATTTTAGTAGCCACCCTATATTTTAATGAGAAAAATTTAAGAGCAGAACAGGAAACACTAATTGAAGGAAGTTTAGCTGAATTACAAGTTTGGAAGAATAAAGATGGAGAAAATGTAGCTAAGATTCAAGTCTTAGAAACAAGCAATGCTAAGACCTTTTTAGCTTTAGAATCTCAAAACGAAGCTATTCAACAATTACAAAGATTAGTAAAAGAGAATAGGAAGCTTTTTAAGGACTCAAATGGGACTGCTGGAGTAATCACATCAGAGACAGATATAAATGCAGGAGGTGTTACAGAAGTAACTGAGGATGTAGATAACGACCCAATATACAGTGCAACTATTGAAGACAAATGGTATAAGATAAATAGTAGAGCTACAAAAGATTCTACAACTATATCTTTAAAAACATATCATAATCTTAGTATAGTTGTTGGCTCAGAAAGTCAGGGATTTTTTAAGAAAAAGAAAACTTTTGCAACAGCTAAAGATGCAAATCCTTATTCAAATATTACAGACATGAGAATATACAATGTAACTCAAAAACAGAAAAATTTCATTGTAGGTCCTTATGTTGGGTATGGGTTGACAAAAGTAGGAAACACAATAAACACTGGATTTCAAGTAGGAATTGGTGTAACATATAAATTAATAGAATTTTAAATGGGAAAAATAAAACAAATACTTATAAAGACAAAAGATAGAATTAAAGACCTATTAATTGAGATGAAGCCAGAGATGGAGAAAGAAATAGAATTGGCATATAAGGACAATTTCAATGAATGGTTTGGTATGTTGTTTCAATTAGATAAATTTGATTTAAGACCTGGGCTTATAGATATCAATAACATTAAGATGTCTAAATCAAAATTAAAAGAAGCTCAATCAGAAATGCTTTTATATGAAAATTTAAGAGATTTACATTATATTAGTATGGTTCAAATTGGACAAGAGTATCATTTAATTGATGGATACCACAGAGTAATAAAAGCCAGAAAAGCAAATATAGACGTTCTTAAAGCTACTATATGGACTAAAGTGGAACACAATGACCATAAAAATGTTCCAAAGATAAGGGGATTAATTATGGATAATATATAAAAAAAGAGAGTTAAAATTTAACTCTCTTTCTTTTTGTCTGCATACTGAATCTACTCAAGTTTAAGCTCTTTCAATAAATCTTCAGGGATACCAGCTCTATAATTTCTTACTTTATCCATACCTTCAGCAGTTAATGAACCATCCTTATTAAAATCTTCTGGTTTTAATGATGGATATTCATTTCTTGAAAATTTGGTGAGTTCTTTTTTCACCCAATCTGCTCTTTCTCCTTCTGGTAAACTTTCATATTCTGCCCAAGTTTTAACCACTTCTTCGTGGTTTTTCTTAGCTACCTTCTTAGCTTCTTTATGGATATCAGTCATTATCTCAAGATTAGTTTTGTTTGACCTGTCCACTATACCCTCTGTATTGTAGTCTTTTTCCATTTTGTTACCAAATCCAAATAAGTTTACAGCAGAAGGAGTAACATATCTTTCAGCAAGTACAACTCCTTTTTTACGTCCTGCATTTTTACCTCTTTCGTATTCTTCATCCTTTACAAGCTCTTCTCCAACATTCCAAGCATCTTCAATACTACCTGCTTGACCCATTCTTTGAAGCCCTGTCCAATTTTCAGTAAGGGACATATCTTCAGCAAAAGAAGCCAACATGTTGTTTAAAGCATAATAGGTTGAAAGTCCAGGATATTCCATAACTGTCTGAATTTTAGTTCTTTCATCTTCTCCTGCAAAATAAATACCTTTTTCAGCTTCAACTGCTTTTTTATATGCTTCTTTTTCTTCATCGTCATCAAATCCTGGGTCAAGTAAAGAATAAAGTGAATGTAACATCACACCATAAATCATATTTCTTAAGACTAAAGCTGTTGATGTCTGCAAAAAGTATAAATCTGCTTGTATCTCATCTACTGCTTTTTGTTGTAGATTTTTCTTATCAATGTAAACCATACTTTTAAGTTTGTCACTATCTATGACATCTCTTCCTATCCACCTACTAGGTATATTAAGTAATGCTTGAGCTGCAGTAGATAAAGCTAAAGTTGCAATAGTTAAACTACCCTTAACATATTTTTCCATAGAAACTGCTAGTTGCACTTCTTTAGTATTTTTATAGATTTGTTCTAACTTAGTTTGGTCTTCTTGAATTTGCTTAAGAAAAGCTTTTCTTTGTGATATAGCATACCAACCAATTCCTATTCCCATAACAACAGGCATAGTGAATACACCACCTAAAAGTCCTGCTGAGCCTACTGCTGTGGCAAAGATACCAGCTTTTAATAGTTGAAACCCATTCCCTGCAATATGTTGGTCATTTTTAGCTAATCTTTTGTAAATATCAGCCTTCTTGTAGATTGTTGCAATTGCCCATCTTTTAAACATTAAGGTCATTGCAGTCACTATATATTTTTCAGCTAAATAAGTAGTAGAATTACGATAATCACCATTTATATAAGCAATAGCTTTAGGTATTTTTCCAGACTCCCCAAAAATATTTGCTGCCTCTTGAGAGTTAAAACTTATAAAAGTATCTCTATTTTTCTTTGTATCAAAATCTTTCTTTAAAACAAGCACACCATCTTTTAATGTAAATGCAGGAAACTCTCCTTTTTTTACATCAAAAACTGGTACTTTTTGTCCATTTTTGTCTTCAACAAAAACCTCTGTAAGTAAAGCTAATAGTTGAGGTTTTTGAATTGTTTTCTCTACCTCTCCAACAAAATTAGTTGGATTTTTAATAACTTCTTTAACAGCAGAACCAAATCTGGATGATTGCTCCCTGTATATTTCATTTGCACTATTCTGCACTAAGTCTGCACTTTTTAGAAAGAGGTCCATAATCTTTCTTTGTTCTCGCATTTTCTTAGAGGTAATTAATTTTATATTCTTATATTTTCTTGCAAAAGACATACTTCTAGTGTATATGCCAGCTTTCCAAAATCCTGGTCTGCCATCTACTTCATAAGCATTAGCACTTGCAATAGCCATGTTTGTAACCTGAGCTGAACCATTTATAGCAAAAGCAGTAAAAGCTTTTACCTTAAATAACATTGCTTCAGTGACATCTCTACCATTTACATATACAACTCCATCTTCATACATCTTTTCTAAATCAGCAATCTGTAATGCAAGTTCTTTATTATTAGGTTCTTTTTTAGCTCTCTTTTTTAGAACTTTCAAACCCTCTTTGATTTCTTTTCTGATTTCTTCGTGTTCATGTGGATAATGTTTTACCCTTCTTCCAAACTCATTTCTAAACTTGCCTTTAGCAGTTTTACCCCTATTATTAATTGCATATAAATTTCTATTAATAAAAAAGTCAACTATTTCTGTAAAAGCTTTTCTGCCTTTTGCTCCTCTTAATTGATTTGCTATAAATTGTAGATATGTTTCTACTTCTTTTTTAGCTTTAAAAGAACCTGTCATTTGAGAGGAAGTGATAATATTGTGTAATAGGTTTTCAGTATCAGCATGCTTATTAACTAAATTTAAAGCTCTTTCTCTATACTCTTCAATTTGAGCTTCAGTCATGTTTACTTGCTTGAGACCATCAATAGCAATCAATTTATTAAATTGTTGCATAATTTTCTTCTCAGTAGTGACCCTTTGTCCTGCTATTCTTTTGTCTTCAGCAGTCTCATCAACCCAACCTTCACCAGATATAGTTGATGTAAGTCTCCTCATTATTTTTTTAAGGTTCGTTAAAGCTGTTGGAGAAAGGAGACCAAGAACATCAGTTAATAAGTGGGTTCTTTTTCTTTCATGTCCTAAATCTGTATCTAAGTCAGTATCAGCATTATAATCAGCCCCATTTTTATTACTGTATTCTACAAGTTCGTCCATTAACTCCCAAGCTTCTAGCAGAACTTTGTCTCCTTTAATCTTTTCTTCAAATTTGCTATCATGATATTTAGTCTTAGGTATAAAAGTACTATACTCTAAGTTAGCTCTTGCATCATAATTAAGGTATTGTTTGTTTTCAACAAAATAGACTTTAGCAATCTTGTTGCCAGTTGCTTGGTCAAAGTGGTTTTCTGCAAAGATAAAAGGAGATTTAGTGTAATAATTCTGTAAATAGAAATTCCAGACACTTTCAGCTCCTGCTCTATACATTGCATTCTGTAATTCCTGTCCATTTGTAACACCATATTCATCTTTTAATTGATTAAATTTAACTTCTTTTTCAATCATAAAAGAATTAATATTGTCTTCTGCTTCTTTTATAAGTTTATTGTATTCTCTTCTTCCAATCCTTGCAATTATTTCATCTCTGTAAGCAAGAGCTTCTGCATCAGTTGAAAAAGAGCCTTTAAATTCATCAAAATCTTTGTTAGCAATTATCTCAGGCAGTTTTCTTATATCTATAAAGTCAGCCTCTTTCTTTAAAGTTTCATAGTGCTTATCTATTGCAGCTAATTGAGTATCAGAAGATTCTGCTGAAAAGTTATAAAATATTTTAGAAATAACTCTTTGTTTAACTTCATTAGCTTTTTTAAATTTTTGCCAAGAAACAGTAAAAGGATTAATCAATCTGTTTTCCCCTTCATTATCTGTTTTAAAGACATCCCATAGGGCTTTCTTCTTGAAGAAGCTACCTACATAATTTCCTGTCTCAATCAGTCTGTTTACTATACTTTTTTCTTTTGCCAGCAACTTGTCTTCTACACCTTTTTTACCATTGTTTCTAACAGCATCATCATAAGCTTTCTTAATTACAGAAACAAGAACATTACCTTCTTCTTCCATATCTTCCATTTTAGTGTAAAACTTTAATCCATACCAAATTTCTTGTTGCTCAGCAAATTGCTCTTTGAATAATCTTTTAGCTTCACTCTCTAAGAAAGCTTCATCAGCATTTTGATATTCTTCCTTTTGTCTTATATGGTATTTAATTTTTTCTTCTACTTGAAGGTTTACTTTAGCTGCTAAATCATCTTTAGCCTCAGTTATCCCTTGTCTTGCCTGTACTATTTTATTGTGTATATCAGGATTAGTATCTTTAAGTGTCGAATAAGAAGACTTTAAGAATCCAGTCTCATCATCTCTAACAAAATAGTCTAACATTTGAAGATATTTTCTTGCAAACTCTAAGTTTTCAATTGTAGGGTTTTTCAATAGCCCCATAGTATTTTTAATATCTGTGGCTATATTATCTACAAAAGCATCTACATCTCCTTCATTTTTTTCTAAGAATTGAATTTCTTTAAATAATTTTACAGAAATATCTTTTAGATAAGCTATCTGTTCCAATTGTTGTTTAGAAGTCTCTTCTGCAAGCTCTTCATTTTGAAGCAATTGAATCTTTCTGTCAATACTGTCTTTTAACTGTCTTCTATGAGCTAAAGTCTCTTCAAATCTGTAAGGATAATCAGGCTTAGCAGTAGGAACCATACCAGGAGGCAAAACTCCAGGCATATTAGGGACACCTTCAGGCATCATTCCTTCAGGAAGTTCAAAATCATCAGGTGGAAGAGTTGGGTCAAAAGTTTCATCAACATCCTCATTAACAATTCTGAAGGTCTCTTTAATTATAAGTTTGTTTAAACCCTCTCTATTAATTTCAATAGAGAAGGTTGTTGGACTTATGTTGTCTTTTTTAACATTTAAAAACTTGATTCCATTCACTTTATGTAATGGATTCATTGGGTCAGTTATTTCTTCAAAACTTTTTCCATATAGAGTATTGATATATTTACCAACTCTCTCTTCATAGTTTTGCTTTACCTCATTTAAGGTAGTTTTACATATTCCTGCCATAATTATTATTTACATTTGTTATTTATGTCTTCTGTAACACTTAAGAAAGAAGCTCCTGCTGAAGCACCTTCAGGCATGAAACCTTCAGGTAATTCTTGTAATTGAGAATCCTGTAACATCATTGCCTCTATTTCTGCTAATCTTCCAGCAGGCATTCCGATGTCATCTCTAATATCAGGAGGCATAAAGTCTGGAGTTATACTTTTCTGAGCTTGGTAATTAAACTTTGAACCAGCTTTAACTACCATCAGGCTTTCTTGTATCGCCTGCAAAGCTACTGAATTTTCTCGTAAATTCTCTCTTTTAGCGATTATATTAACGATTCTTGTAATAATATCTACTAATTTGTTTCTAAATCCTTTTACTTTTGAATAATAATCCATTTGATTTGCTAACTTTTTAAAGTGGTCATTCTCATTTGATAAGGTTACTGCTAAGAATTCTTTTGGATTTACCATAGCATAATAAGCTTCAAATTCATCACCTTTTAAAGTAAACCCATCAGGTCTCACAGATTCATTATTCTTTCTTTTTTCCTTGTAAGCAGTAAATTCTTTCATGAATTGGTCATACTTATCAGGGTCAAGTTTTCTTAACTCTGTTTTATACTGATTATAAACATTCATAAAAGTGTACATTTCACTTGGAGCATTTTTCTTAACAGTGCCATCTTCATTAAGGAATTCTGTCATAAACCTAGAAGTCAAATTATGAAGAGACTCATGCAATAGTGTAATTGCATAATCTTCTCTTGAACTAATTTTATCAGTGTTAAGTGAAACCTGCCCAGTTTTCTTTCCTGTACTACCTTTAGCAAATACATTCCCTTGATTATACTTAAGAGTGTCTTGAGTTTTCAATAATGGTCCAATAAACTTAGCTATTTGGATTAGTCTTTGACTATCTCCAAACTCGCCATTGGCAATCATACCAACTGCATCAACTAAAGGTGTGCCCTCCCCAGGAAGTTCCCCTAAAATATCATCTTCTCTCATTTGAACCTCTATTCCTGAAGCTTTATTATTGACAAACTCTTTTTCAAGCATACTTGAAGTTAAGTTTTGATTTTGATATTCATATTCAGCCATACCAAAAGTTCCTAAAGTGGTAATTGGATAGTACACTTTAGATGCACTATCTAATTTATACAGTTTCCACTGATGTTGTTTAAGCTTACTTCTGTTTTTGCCTCCTACATTTGGTGCTCTTTCAGAAATATATGTTGGTAATGGTCCTTCAGTAGAAAATTTAAGAGTGTAAAACTCTCCACCTTCTTTGATAGGACTTCTTTTCAACTTATGTTGAGCTGCCATCCCTGGATTGTTCTGGTAAAACTGTTGCTCAAACTCTTCTAAGAATACCACATTATTATCATCATTGTTGAATAGTGTGTGGAATCTTCTAAGAACTGTTGAAGGTGTCATTTCTTTTCCTTGAGCAGTTTTAGTGACCATATCATCTAAATATTCAATTGGCAAGAATTTATGAAATTCTACTGCTCCTTGAATAACACCTCCAGAAGAATAAGAATAGGCTATAAGCTCTTGAGCCAAGAGTCTTGTTGAGTAATACTCTGATTTACCATTTCTCATAATTCTTGGAAGAGATATATCTTCAGCAATAAGTTCTTTAAATGCTGTATAGATAGCCTCTTGGTTAGCTTCAAAAGATTCTTGATTGTTGAAAGTTATTAAAGATGGTTTACCATTTTCTCCATATTGGAAATTTAATAGGTTAAGGAATAAGTTTCCTCTCACTTTATCTAAACCAGCTTTATACTCTGAACTCTCATTTTTCTTCAAGCCTGCTGCTAAGACATAATCAGTGTAACTGCTTAAGGATGTGTTGTATCCAGGAACGTCAATGAAAAGATTTTCTCTGACTTCTTTAGCATTTGTATTGAATAATCCAAGTATTTCAGCACTTGTCAAATATTTTTTAACCTCTTGAAAAATCTTCTCTTTTGCCTTAATAACAGCAAAAGAATTATTGGGGTTTATTCTGCTATTTGCAAGAATTTTATTAACCACTTTATTTAAGTACACACTCTTGGCAGGGAATAACCCATTAAAGATATTTGCACTTAAAGATAAAGCTGAGCCAATCATAACTCCCTGATTAGTAGTAGGTTTTAAGAAGATATTATCTCCTAAATATAATAATCCCTCTTGGTCAGCCTCTTCCATCTGTTCAACTTCAAATCTCTCATAGAATTCTCCTACAAGATTTTCAATACCTTCAAGATTAGAATTAGCCTCTAGGTTTGTAAAATATTCTCTAAATTCCTCTTCTTTTGTAGAAGACTCCCACATTGATTTTCCTAAGTTATCCAGGTCAACATGTTTGTTAGCTTCTTTAATCCCATCAGCATCTGTCATTAATTGAGTATATAAAGCAAGAATCTCTAATTGTTGTATAGTGTCTGCCTTATCTCCTAATTTTATATTGTCAGCTAATCTCTGTCCTGTAAACTCTTCATTTCTTTGTGAAGATTCAAAGTACATTCTATCTGTGCCATCTTGTGCAGGTATCATTATACCATACTCTCCATTTACTATGGTATATTCTGGTCCACCATACTTAAGAATTAGTTCTTGTATAACCTCTCCTTTTGGATTCATAGAGAATTCTTCAGCACTAATCGACTCTTTCTCTCCAAGTAAAGCAAAGAATTCCTTCACAATAGGTTGAGAGTGTAGAAGATAAGGTATAGAATATTCTTTATAGTAAATTGTTTTACCACCTGCAATCTTTTTGCTTCTATGAAATGGATTATCCTCATTAAATTCTGAAGGTTTTTCTGTCGCAGTATAACCTGATGCTTTCCCTATAATTTGGTGCTCAGCATCAAAACCTAACATAGCCAACATACTATCAACAGCAATTGCACTCTTATGGTTCAAACCAGTTTTACCCAAAATTTGTGCTTTTTCATTATCTGTTGCAGTATTTGCTCTTTCATCTAACACTGTTGAGATAGCTCTTCTTAAACCTAAAATAGTTTTATTCTTAGAATTTGATATTGTCATATCTGTACCAAAGTTTCCAGAAGAGTAGAGATTACCAATTGCAATCCCAGCTCTTGTTTTCTTTAGCTTACCATTCTTAAATACTTTTCGTGTAAGATGCACACCACCTTTTACTAAAGCTTGTTGCATATTACTGTGTAAGGTAATTGCTTTGGCGTAAATACCAATAGCAACCTGCCCTGTTGAACCATTATCCATTTTAACTCTTTGATATTCAGGAGACAACATGTCAAATGTCGTACCCTCTTCCTCAAGACTTTGAATAAGTTCTTCAATATCTTCAGCCTGTCCTTCAGCAAATGCCATAGATAAAGCTTTGTTTATTTTTTGTTGAGCTGCTGGATTAGAGAATACAGAAATATGAATTTGAATAAAGTCATTTTCTAATAGTTTCTTATCCATGTTTTTAGGAATCTCAGATTTAAGCTTTTTGATAGCTTCTTGTAATTCCTCTTCAGTTTCAGGATACATATTGAAAGCTAAACTTTCTTCTTCTCCTAATAATGAAGCTAAAATATCATTAAATAATATTGCAGTCTCAGGACCATATTTACCATTTTGTCTGATAGATTGTTCTAAATCAGCAATTTGTCTTTTCTTTTCTTCTAAATATACATCTTTGTTCTCTTGAGTTAATTTTTCAATTCTTCCATCTTCTCTCACTACATGATTATATTGATATGCTGTTAAAGCATCAATATCAAAATCTTGACCCATTTGAGCAACAAAACTTTTAGGAGTTATAACTAAATCTCCTGACTCTGGTGGAAGGAATCCTGCAATTTCAACTGCTGAGCCTAAACCATGAGAAGAAGTAGGGATTCTAAATACAAACTGTTCTAATAGTTTTTCATCCATCATTTCAGTCTTCAATTGATATGCTCCATCTACTAACTTAATGTAAGTACCCTCTCCAGTTTCTTCTATAAAGTCGTCAAAGATATCAACTAATCTTCCTCCTAATTTTATTCTTGAAGGCATAAGTACTTGAGCTTTAAGTAGTTTACCATCTTTTGTGGTTGTACTTTGTAGCTCTCCTCCTTTATAGTTTCCAATACGAATTACTTTACTCATATGTTGGTATCCTTCAATCCCCTCTTGGAGCTCCATGTTTCCTTCAGAAGCAGTAACAAACTTGTTACCTGGAATCTTTTGTCTGAAGATTTTATTATTGATTAATGCATTTAACATTGCTTCAAACTTATTACTGTTTCCTGAAGCCCATAGTGGCAATCTAAAGTTTTTATTTTTTCCTACTAACTCTAAAGCTTTAAGGTCCTGCTTGGCAAAACCTCTACTCTTAGCTTCAGCAATAAGTAGTTTCTGTAATAATTCTTTTGATTTTGCAAGATTTTTAGGAACCATATTTTTGTCCAAACCTAAAGATTCTAATAAATCTCCTCTTTTCATATTTACCATTCCTGAGAATGTTTGGAAAAATTTCTCTTTAAGTTCCTGTCCTGTAATAGGTTCTCCATCAAATTCAAACCCTTCCATAGTATCAATACCATCTCCAAATAAAAGTTTAAAGATTTGAGTACCCATAGATACATAATCATCTTGAGGTTTTCCAGCTTTACTTGGAACATCCTGCTGAATTTTAAAATGTTCTCTATCTAAGACCATATGATTTTCTGCTGTAATTACATCATCAAAGTTAGTTATAGTTTTATCAGCAGTAAAACCACCTACTTTAGCTCCTGAATGGTGTACAGCTCTCACTGTTTTTCCTGTTTCAAGCTCTATTCTTTCCATTTGTACTCTAAGTTTATCTAACTTAGTTCCAGCAGTCAGTTCAGGTATTAAAGGGAAAGATGAGGTTTTTATATAGACTATTCTATTCACATCTCCTTCTAACATACTACCTGTATAAACAGGCTTAATAGGTTGTAATAAAATCTCTAATTGTGTTTTACCATCAATTGCTTTATTTTTGCTGTTAATTATAGTGCTCAAAGACAACTCAGCAGGAATAGGTTTACCCACATTAGATTTAGTGTGGTAAAATTTATGCTGCATATCAATCTTTTCACGAATTTCATTAATTGTCTCTTGAGGTAAACGTCCTTGCTTTTCAAGGATATAAAGATGTTCTTTAACACTTGAGTATTCTTGAGCATCAGTAGATTCAATTCCAATAAAATCTGAAACAGTATCAAACTGTGCTTTCAATATCTTGTCATATTTAGTGTCTCCTGATACAGAAACTTTAATCATTGCTCTGTAAGACATCTTTGTTTCAGGATTCATCTCATCAATCTCTTCAACAGGATAGTGCCAACCTATAATGTCTTCTAAATTAGAAGCTGACCCATATATGTCATCCATAAATAATTGAATATACTTGTTTCCTTTTGAGTTGGCTAAATTCTTTCCTGGTGCAATCATTGCTGCCATCCTTTTACCAAGGTTAATAGCACTTTGCATAGAAGCTTTAGTAGCCTCTTTTAAATTTTTGGAGGTACTGTCAGCTTTTGATTTATAGTATAATGCTGGGTCTCCTGCAACCATTTGCATATAATTCATTGAACTCAGTTTAGAATTCAAAATAAAATCAACTTCAGCTAAAAAGTTTTTTTCTTCAGGAGTTCCAACTTTTCTTCCTGCCAAATATTCTGCATCATTATTAGTTTTTCTTTTAGTTGAAACTTTTTCAGCTTCTGCAAAAGTATTTTTCTCTACTTCTTTAGTGGCATCAGTTTTAAACTGTTCTTTAATTTGTTCTAAACTGGCTCCAGCTTCAATAGCTTCTTTTATAGTTTGCCCTTTTTTGTTTGTAATAGTATTAAGGACAGGGAACACATTAAATCTAACAGCTCCCTCTGAATATCCTTTGATATCAGTCACTTGATTTGAATTAATGAAAGTGTGCATTCTTCTTAATTCAGGCATCACATAATCATTCCACATCAATTCATTCAAATTATCAGAAAATACGAAGTTCCCCTTTTCGTCTTTATCAAAAGCTTGTTCACTTCTGAAAAAATCATAGACAAAAGTTTTCAACATTACCATTCTACCTTTATCAGAATTGGTTAGAGTATTCATGTTTGATAATCTGATTTTAAAACCAGTTTTCTTGTCCATTTTTGCATCTCTACCTTTAGCTTGGAATGCAATTCTTAAAGCTAATTGATAATCTTCTTCACTTAATTCTTCTATACTTGCAAACATTGGAGAATCTTTATAGATATCTTTCAATGCCATAAGGTCCATCAAACCATGGTCAAAAGCTTCAACAAATTCAGGGTCTTCTTTAAGCATTCTCAACATATAAGAATCTTGAGCAAAGCTTGTTTTTCTTAATTTATCAACATAACTGTTTTTACTCAATACTGAGTTTTTAAGTTTTCTTATTTGTTGGTAAAAATATGTCATATTCTCTACTTCAGATAAAGTTTTACCACCTGACCTTCTTGTAGTACTGGCATATTTATTATTATTTTTAGCTTCCAGATATGCTAATTGCTCTAATAAAGAGTGCATATCACTGAAAGGATTTAATTTTGTGTTTGTGCTGAAACCTAAGTCTCCTTTTGCATCTTTGTTTTTTATAAGGTATTCATTCAAAATATTGAATACACCTGCAGAATGCTCAAATAAAGCCTTAAATGGTTGCTTAACTGCTACACCATCTTTTACAATCCTTAGTTCTCCTAACATAAGCTGTTCCATGGTCTTCTCTGATAAACGAATACCAAAGTTGTCTAACCAATATCTTAAAGTGTCAGAATCTTGTTTCTCAGGACTTTTACCCCAACTTAAGTATTCATTGTATAGCCTATTAACCTCTTCCAAGTTCAATTGACCCATATCATTTAATGCAGTTCTATTAAAGTTATCTTGCCAGTTTCTTTTAATGGCTCTCACTGCAGAATTTGAATTACTCTCATAAAATGTAGCATTCAAAGTATTATTGTTTTGAGTAAAACCTGAAAAATAAGCTGTAACTTTTTGAGCATGCATGTTATAAACAAAAGCATTTTGTATTTGTTCATCAGAAGCCTCTAATTTTTCAATTAAAGATTTCATCCAATAGTTACTATCAGAGTATTCTCTTAAGATATTCATCATATCTTTAAAGTCTGTTGTTGCTCCAATAGATTCAGATAGTGTTAATAAAACAGTATCATACATACTTTTAAATGGTGCAATTTTATTTCTACCTAAGAATCCTTTTTGCCCTGTTTCTACTTTAGCAAATATTCTTTTCAAAGCAGTCCCCAGTTTATCTACTGGTAATGCTTCATTACTTTTTTTACCATAATCTTTTTCAGACATTCCTTCTGTCTCCTCATAAACATCAACAACAAAACTGTCTCTTCTGCCTCTATCAGAAGCTTCAGCTAACAGCCTATCTCTATTCTCTCTTACTTTTTGAATTTGTGTGCTCAAAGTATTTAAAGAATTTAACACAGCATCCACAGTAGGATTACCTTTAAAATCAATTAAATCATTTTTAGAATTAGTAATAGCAGTATTTGCATGAGCTAAATCACTATTTAGGTTCATCATTATCTGCTTATAATCAGCGTTTTTATCTGCCAGTTCAGCAGCAAGACTACCAATAAGGTCTTCTTCTTGTTCTACTGTTAATCCTTCAGTAATTAATATTGAATCAGTAACATTTTGTGCTGAAGTCATTTCAGAAACAATAAGTTCATCACTTTCTTCAACAGTGTTTACCTGACCTCCAAGAGCTTCAATAGTAGCAATGGCTTTATTTAAAGCAGCCTCTCTTGCAACTTTTTGCTCTTCAGTTTTGGTTTCCACTTCAATATCCAAAACCTCAGCAATTTCATCCATATTGTTAACTTCTTCTACAATCTTCTCTGTTTTTTGTATAACAGTAGGAGCAGTAGTGTTTTCTTCTACAATTTCATTAACTGGTTTTACTTTTCTGATTGGCTTGATTCTAACTGCTTGTTGAATAGCAGGAGTATATACAGGATTATCACTTGTGCCTACATTGTAACCCATCATATTAGTCTTATGTGTGTCCTTTAAGTAGTCAATATAACTTTCTGCAATAACATTTACTTCAAATTGTCCATTATCTGTTTTAGCAATAGATACAATTTTACCTAAATGTGTGTCTCTACCAAATTTAGTATTCTCAACAAACTGTGAATCTTTAACAGCATGACCATTATCTTTGTCCCACCTGTTAGATAGACTAGCTATTGTAAGACCACTACTCACTTTTCCTCCCTTAGCATCTTTAATGTTAACAAGTCCTTCTATCAACTCATTTAGAGATGTAGATAAAGAAAGTCCTGTTTCTTTTTTAACTTTATCATGAATCTGTTGAGCTTGCTCTTTTGTCATTCTATAAGGATTATCCTTAGCAATGAAAGGAATGTTACCAGGTTTTTTAACACTAAAGGTATCATTCATTAAAATAGTATTAGCAGCAGCCAAAATTCTTACAGTCTCAATTACTGATTTAGGTACACCTGCACCATTTTCATCATTTTGTCTTTGAGTGAGACTAATCTCATATTTTTTAACTCCATTGACAGTAGCTACATGTTGAAGATATACAGCTTTATTAGCATTCTCTACAACAAACTTTTTAGATTTCCCATCAGCAGAAACTTTTTCTACTTTTCTTGAGAAACCAGAATCACTGTCTCCCCAATTGATTATATCATCAGTACTAATTTGAGTTTGACCATCTACAAAATGCAGACCATTAACTCCCATTATTGCTATCTGACTATCAGGAGCTACCTCAGATAAAGGTTTTGGAGGTATAGTGTTACCTTCTTCATCTTGTTTGAAGTATAACCTAACAAATGAAGTACCATCTGAAACTATTTCAAATTGTTCTACATTCCCTGCTAAGATTTCTTTTCTTAATGAAAGAGCACTTTGCTTTTTTCTTTCGATTTCAGCTAATTCAGTTCCAGAAAGGTTACTTACTTTAATGTTGTTTCTGTCAGCTTCAGACATTTCTCCTTCAGTTGAAGGGTTAAACCAGTCAGCCTCTGCTACCCAGCCTATTTTTTGTCCTTCACTATCTACATAAAACATAGGAACTTTTGCAATGTATTCATCAGTTTCAGAGAATTCTTCCATACTCATGTCTCCTCTATTCTCTTCAGCCCATTCTGCAAAAGATATTCTTTTAACTGTTCTTCCTTTATCATTTCTCACTGAAACCATAATACTTCCTATCTCTTCTGGGACAGGTTTAGGAACAGTGACAATATCTCCTTTATTATTTTTGTCAGGATGTACAAGATTATTAATATTTGTGCCTGCTTCTTCATTTCTTTTTGCAATAGGAGCAGTAGTTCTACGAATATATACCTCTCCTGTTTCAGGGTCAGTTACTTCTTCTTCTGTAAACTCAAGTGCAGCATTATTAATCTTGTAAATCTCGTCAAAGACATTATCTCTTTTTTGAGTAACAACAGGAATTCCATTAGCATCACGATTAACTACCTCTGTTTCAGTGGTTGTTAAACCTAAAGCTTTTTCTTCTGTTTCTAATTTTTTAGTTTGCTCTGGAGATATTTCTAGAACTTCATTGGTAGCCATCTCAATTTTTTCATTAAGTAGGTTTGCCATCTCAACTGCAGCTATATACTTTTCTTGAGCATTTACTTGACCTAAACCTGCATTGCTCCAAGCATTTGCAAATAAGGTTAAGTAGCTTTTGTAATCAGATATTGGTCCTCTACCAGCAACAGCTAATAAGAAATCTTCAAAAGTTACATCTCTACCTGTGGTTTTCTTAGCCTTTGCAACAAAATCTTTCATCTTGTTACCTATACTTACTAAAGGATTACCTTGATTTTTACCTCCTAAAGATTCAATCATCTCATCTTCATCCATGTCCATAAAAATGTCCATAGGTGGAGCTTCAGGTGCATCTTCAATCATACCTTCAATAGTTTCCATATCTTCTGATACTGCTTCTTTGAATTCCTCTGCTAACATTTCAACTTCTTGGTTTCTATCTGTTGAGACAGTGCCAAATGGAGTTGTAGTCACAGGAGGTGCAGCCTCTGGGATGCCAGTATCAGTGATTTCATTCCCCTCAACAGTCTCTGGACTGTCCTCAGGGCTAACCTCTTCTGTGGGTTCTTCTACTATTGGAGCAGCTTTTTCTTTAGCTTCTTGTTGAGCTATTTGTAGTATTTCTACTGCTTCCATTGTTTTAAGGACTTTCTTCTTACTCGAATTAGAAATAGACTTACCATAAGCTTCTTCTATTGCTGTCTCTAAGCTCATTTGTTCTACTCCTTCTTTTTTCTGTTGTTCTAAATGACGTTTTGCAAACACCATCATAGAAGCCTCATCCTTATATCTTTTTATTTTTGTAGGTGATTTTTCACCTTCTATCTTTTTATTTAAAACCCTAAGACCTTTTTCTGTATCTTCCATAAGACCATCCCACATAAGTCTTTGCCCTTCTTTCTGCTCATCACTTAGTAACTCAGAAGCATCAATAGCAGACAATTCTGCTCTAATACCTTCTTTATTCTTTTCTAAGTTTCTTTTATTATATTCTAAGTTCAAAATAAATTCAGCATTAGGTAGCCCTTCAACTTTTTTCATACTTTTTTGAACAGCTTTTGCTTCAGTAATAGCCTGTATAGTTGCAGCAATAGTAGCTGCCTCTTTTTGTGTAGGAATTGTAGTTGGTGCTTGTTGCTTAGCTAAAGATTTTTCTAAAGCAGAAATGAACTCTTTGCCTTTACCATGTTTCATTGCCATAAAAGCTGCATTAAAGATTCTATTTTCTCGAATCTTATTAGCTTGTACAGTTTCACCTCTTTCATCTAACTCCTTAATCTTGTTCTTATATTCTAGTTGGCTAAAGTTTCCACTTCCTGCAGCCATTAGTATTTCATCAAACTCTTCTTTTTCAAGACCTCCTTTTTGTAAGTCTTTCATTAACTCATTGAAATTCTTTTTAGTTTGTCTGTAATCTGCATCTAATTTCCTATTTATATAATTTTTACCTCTGATGGCAGTACCAACAGGGCTCATAATTATTTTTTGTAGTGGAGCTTGAGCTAAAACATTGAAATAGAAACTTCCATGAAGTAGTTCATCTTTTCTTGCTGCAGCTTCTTTGTCAGTTTCTCCCCAAACTGGGACTACCTGTACTGCAACTTCTTCTAATGCCTCTTCTAAGTTGCCACCAATAGTGACATTTCCTAATCTATTCCCAGAGAAGCTGTTCAAAGCTTCCATAGTTTTAGGGAAAGGCTTATTTATTTTATTTAGAATATTAGTAGGTCCTGCTGTGAAAGATTTTGTCTTTGAAACTAAATTTTTCCAAGTAGGTGTTTTTCTAAGTCCTTCAGTTAGTTTTCTAGTTACAAGGTTATTAGGAATACCTTTAAGAACATTAAGAGTTGCCACCTCTGAAGCAGATTCAACAAAGTTGCCTGTCCAAGATTTAGCCAGAGCACCTCCAACTGTTTGAGGCTCTTTCATCTCACTAAACATTTGTTTTAGGTATTTTAGATTACTTTTTGTTGCTTCTAGTTGGTCTTCAGGAACAAGTCCACTATTTAATGCATCTTCATATAAAGTTATATCTCTTTGAACAGATTCATATTGCATTCTATCTGTTTCTAGAACTTTATTACCATCTTCATCAAAGCCCATATGAACTGTTCCATAATAATTGTCAATAGTATTTGCTAAATTAGAAGTATGTAGTGTAGCTTGAGTTGCAATATCTCCTACTAAACCTACTGTTCTTCCAATAGACTCTTTTACAACTTGCTTACCACCTGCAGTGGCTAATTTACTTGCAAAGTTAGACCCAACAGCTCCTGTAACACCTTTGGCAATGCCTTTACCAACAACTTTACCAGCCATTCTACCAAAGACACCACCAGCTAAATAAGATACAGAATGTCCTGCACCATAAGTTAAATTATATAATGTACTTTGTTCTAAATCTAAACCACCCAATAAATCTATTCTTCCTAGATTCTCAACAGCTCTTTGTTCAGTAGGTGTTAGTTCTTCTCCATTCTCTAGTTTACCTATTAAATGGGCACGATACTTAACAGCATCATGAGCATCTCTTAACCCAAGTGTTCCCACATCAGTTAAAAATTCTTCACTGATTAAGTTATAAACATTTGCATCATCAACAAAAGAGTCTAAATAATTTATTTTAGATTGTAATTGTCGTCTAACATAATTATTAATATCTTGGTCTTCTCTACCAAATAGAGCACCAGCATTGGAATAATTTTCTTCATAGTCTTTATTGTAAAAATCTAATTCTTCTTTTAAGACATTACTTATTTTAGCAATCTCAGGTTTTAAAAGATTTTTTCTTTTTTCATTTAACCCAACATACTCTTTTTTAAGGTCTTTATCATCCATTCCAACACCATCAGGAGTCAATGCAGCAATACCACTATATATGCCATCCCACATCCAATCTCCTAACTTGCTAAAAATATTTCTATCTTTATCCTTTTTTTCAGATGTGACACCTTTTAGTATAGTGTCCACATCTTCATCTACGTTTTCAATTTCTTTTATTCTATTCTCAGTAGGTAATACTTCTTTTAAAATATCAAAATTAATACCTTTGTCTTGAAACATAGTATCTTTTTGAATTTCAGTGAAGATTGTGTTTGTACTTAATGGCTCACCTGTCTCTAAATTATTAACTAGGTCCTCTTGAATAGCTTCTGATTTCTTTTCAGCAATCAAATCATCTTTAAGCATATAGGCTCCAGGCTCATTATCTTCAGCCTTTTTGTCCATATATTCAGTAAACACCTCATCAGACACATCATCAAGGTCAGCAAAAATTAAAGGATTTGCTTCATATTGAGTAATCTTTTCTTTTTGTTGATTTTTGGCTTCTTCAGCAGCAGTTCTATCTGATAAAATAGTTTCTTCAGCTTCTTTAAGATAATTATAATCTTCTTCTGAATCAAGAGAATTGTAAGCTTTACCATTAACTTCTACGTTAGATAAAAACTGACCTTCAGGACTTAATATATTCCCATTCTCTACTATGTACCCAGCTAATTTGAGTTGTAAGATATCTTCTTCGTTCATAAATTTTTTATTTTATTGATGTGTAATCTCCCTCTTTAGTTCTGTTGATTCTAAATACCATAGGACCTTCAGAGGTTGTTACATGAATGTTGAGTTTTTGGTTCTCAGTTTTTCTTTGTAGTGGACTATTTGATTTGTATTTTTTGGTTGTTGAAAGACTCATTTTATTAATATCAAAGTCTTCTTGAACTCCAACAACTTCTGTGGCTTTTTCTGTACCTGCTTTTTTACCTGCTTCATACTCTCCATTAGGGTCATATTCAGATAAAGGAACATCTTCTCCATCTACTGTTCTAATTTTAATTAAGTTACCTGAGGAGCTTTTCCAAGCAGCAATTTTCTCTCCATTTGATACTACAAATAAAGGTTTTTCTACTGTCTTTTTAGTAGGTATTAAAGTCTCTGCTGTTTTTTCAAATTCAGCTTTAGTCATATTCTTGACTGTTCCATCAGGTAAAGTAACCTGTCCCACTAAAGTAGGAGGAATAAGACTATAAGTATCTTCTTTAAATGTTTTCTTTTCTTTACTGGTCATAACAGCAGCATCATATACTTCTTTTTTGTTCTCAGCAAAGTTAATCAGATTATTAATTTCTGAAGGTAAGTATCCATTTTCAATCATACTTTTAGTAGCATCTCGTCTTTGCTCTAAAGGTAATGCTAAAATGTCAAGAGTCTCTTTATACTCAGCCTCTACTGCTGCATTAAGAGCTTCTTCATCTGTCTGTACACCTGCAGTTGCAGCTTCAGTTTGAGGTGCATCCCCACTTACAGGAACTTCAGTAGTAAAATTACCTGAAGCCAATAATCTTTCTCTAATAGAGTTTTTAAAGTTTTTAGCTGAAGCATTATAGGCAGTAGCTTCCATATCAGTTTCAGTTTTATTTTCTTCAGGCACAGGAATCATATCTCTATCAATAGTAACTTGTCCTGTATCTTCTATTTCATCCATTTCTTTATTATATCTACCCCAAGCCATAGAAAGACTTTGTCTTTGAGCAGCAGTACCATCTTTGGATAAAATATTTTCTGCTGTATCTTTTTGTTCAAATTCTAAAGACTTAATAAAATCTTGTTTAAATGTTTCTCTTGATTCATAGAAAGTTCTATCTCTTTCTTCAGGTGTAATAACTCCTTGGTCAACTTGCCAATCTAGTCTTTGCAACAAAGCTTTCTCCCATTTACCTACACCAGTAGAATTTTCAAAGATATCGTCTAGTTTATCCTCCTCAATAAATTTTCTGTCTCCTGTATCAGTTGTAAAATACCAACCATCAGTTCTATTAGTTTTTGTTTTTATAGAGTTAGCTGTGATTACAGCTTTCTTATCTTTAATGAATTTCTCTTCATCTAACTTCTCATATATATGCATACCTTCTTGATAAACATTGTCTTCCTCAGCATCAGACCCTTTAAATAGGTGGTCCAATTGAGCAAGGGCAACAGCTTTTTGTTCTGCACCTATATCAGTTCTAGCCTCTATTTTCTTTCTTTCAGCTTCTCGTAAACTATAATTTCTGTCTGCAGCCTCTAAGAATCCAGTGCTAATTTCTTTTTCAAACTTTCTTTTAGCAGCATCAATTTGCCTCATATAAGCACTTCTATGCTGAGGGTTAGCTTGAATTTGCTGAGCTATTTTATCAGCCTCTGCTCTATATTCATTGAGAATAGCATTTCTTTTCTCTTTGTCTTTCTCAGTATATTTTTTATCTTCACCTAACACATCAAATTCATCAATGGTAGCATTATCTTGTTCTACTTGTAGGTCTTTAGTTTGTAAAGCTCTTGCAATTAGTTCATAAGGTGCTTTGTAAATAATATCATCTACAAAGGTAGGTTTAGCAGTTTCATAGTATCTTCCCATAATTAATCAGTTGTTTTTTCAGTTGTTGCACCAGGTAAAAGACTTTCAAGGTATGCTTCTACTGTCTTAAAACCTAATGATTGTGCATAAGCTAAACTTTCTTCTACACTCATTTCTCTATCTCCACTTTTAAGAAGGATATTACCATTACTATCAACTCTATAATTTTTTGAAGTTTGATTAAGTAAATTTTCAGAAACAGTATTTGCTTTATTTTGATTAAGCATTTTTCCTGCTTGTTGAATGCCTTGTCCTTTACTTGCAATATCTTTAGCTAATTGAGAGTAGTAATTATCTCTGTCTCGTCTATCAGCATCATCTCTAGTTTGCTCTCCTGTCATTACTTGTAAATCTTGCTCATTCTCTAAACCTGCTTGTCTTGTAAGCATGTTCATCATTTGTGTGGCAAACTTATCATAGATATCCCCTTTTGCTTTGTCAGCATTAAGTTGAGTAGCTGTGTCTAATGCTCTCATAACATTTACACCTCTTGCTGATTGTCTGTTTTGTAGAGTAGCTTTAGTTCTACTAGATTCAATATCTTGTAAAGCATTATCTTGTACACTTCCTATATAACTTTTTGCTGACTCCATTGTATCTAAAGCGTCCACACCAAAATCTTTAAAAGCATTTATATTAGGAGTATCTCCTGCTCTTTGTTCTTGTGTGTTTTTCATAGGTTCAAATGCTGAATACAATGTACCAGCCAAACCTACTAAATCTCCTCCTGTGAAATTCAGACTTCCTTTTTCTCCTGTTTCTGAATCACCAAAAAGTCCTTTAAAGAATGTACCAAAACTAGCTTCTTGAGGGGTTCCTGGGTTGACTTTAGCAGTTGTCATTCCATGTAATAGTTTTACCACATGTTGTAATCTTTTATCTTTTTCTTGTTCCATAGCGTTGTTTTCTTGTGTTCTTTTTAGAGTTTGATTAAGAACCACATCATGAGAATTTGACCCTTTTAATAGGTCTGTTAAAGTTTTTTCCTTCTTCATTCTGGCTAATCTTCTCTCAGCCATTGTTTTTCCACTCACTTTAATCCTCTTAGAAAAAATATCTGTTCCTTCTGGTAAATTTGTATTTATACCACCATCTTCATGTGAAGGACCTTCAAAATCAATTAGTCCACCATCAGGCAACTCTGCTACCTCATCTCCTTCAACTTCCACTGGCACTTCTCCTGCTGTTCCTCCAAAAGCTGCTCTACTAACCACTGCTCCTGGTATTTCCATCATACCTTTTGTGTTGTTTCCTCCAAATATATTTCCCATTCCTTCTCCTATTCCTTGTCCAACACCACCTAAGCCTCCTGCTTGAGACATTCCATATTGGATTGCCATATTCCCAAACAAGTCTAAACCTTTAGCCCACTGATTGTCAGCAGCTTCAGCTTTTGCTTTTGCCATCATGATATCATTTTCTACCATAGTTTCAGCAGGACTTTCAATATAATGTCTTACAACACCATTTTTTCCTGTTCCCAATTGATATTTCTTAACTTTTTTCTTTTTCATATTTATCTTAATTAATTAATTTAAAACTTTACCTTTGGGAATCTGTCTGAGAATCAATGGAATAGTTCAATATCAACTTGACATCGTCAAAAGTATCAAATATTAATCTAACTACCAAATATTTATCCCTTAAACTTTCTAATTCAGTCCAATCTTTATTTTCATCCAAAGATGAAACATTTAATATTTTATCTGTATAATATTCAGATTGGCGTGACATTATATCAGCATCCCATATAGGTTGGTCAATATCTACTCTTATATCTCTTAAGTCGTTTATAGACCAGTCTCTTTCATTTTTATCAATAATAATAGTGCCTGCAGAGATATCAATTACCTGGTCAAGAAGATAATTTTTATCGTCTAATGAAGGTCCATCTTTAACTTTTAACGTAACCTCTCCAGTACATTGACTTGAATTATAGAAAATAGCCTTATTAAAAGTGACATCTTTTTGGTCAAAATATTGCTTCATAGCAGAATTATATTTCCTTGCTTCAGTATATAAAAGAATATCATCTGTAATTTTTGTTTTGAGTTTATCTTCCATAGACACATACTCTACTGTAAAAGGATGTCTTTCTCCATAGAAATTTTGATAATGTCCTTTCTTATTATGCTTCCAAAATACATTTTGTTCTTCTGCAACTTTCTCTGTTGCCTTCTTACCAATTTTCCAACTCCAAAATTTATCTGCAATATGCATAAAGAAGTTTGGTATATAGGAGTGCCAAGAAGTCCAAGAACTTTTCTTTAAGTTGAAACTCATAGTCCACGAATTATCAGCTTTAGTTATGTCTCCTACAACTCCAGATACAAATTCTGTATTAAGAACAGGAACTTGAACCTCTACCACAGTTTCTGTAACTGTTGTAGTATTACTTCCTTCTAATAGAGCTGTGATGTCCTCTTGAAACTGTGCAGGAGTGATTATACTGCCTGCTGCTGAGACATATCTATCTTCCTGTACCAGCCAACCAAAATTTTCTAAACCATTGTTAGGATAAGGATTAGCCCCTTGTAAAGAAGCTTTTAAAGTTGCCCATTCTCCAGTATCAAAACCTAAATTCTCACTTAAAGCATTTACTTCAGCTAAAGTATAAGGAACTCCTTTTAATGCTGCTAATGAATGTAATACAAAGTTTCTTGAACTAGTTAAATCACTAGATGGAGTACCTGGTCCAAATACAACAGGATAATGAATACCTATAAAGGATAAGTACTTAGGGTATGTAATTTCTGTAAAATTATTATAGTCAGCAGTAAAAGTTGCTTCCACAGCAGGTAGAGGATTGTCAACTGGTCCTACTCCATGGTAAGGTCCATCACCCTGAGTTCCCTGAGCTTCATTACAAAATGAAACAACTAGCACATTCTTAGTACTAAGGTCTTGACCAAAGTATGTAGTGCTCTCCATAATGTCAGCATACTTAAGCCATTGCTCAGTAGCATCATCATATTCATATACATTACCAATCCAATCAGGATTACTAGCACCATAATTAGCTACCCAAGCATCAACAGTTGCATGTAACTGAGCTAACCCTGCTGCATCAAAAGAACCTGAAGTATCATAGAATACATGAATATCTACATCATTAGGTAAAGGTTCTTCTGCTGTTACTTCTCCTGTTATTGTTTCAGTTGTATAAGTAATTTTTTCAAATTTTAGTTGACAGTTTTCAAGACCTAAAAATGTCCATCCATTACCTTCATAAGTATCAATAGTTGCTTGATAGTCTGCTATCAAAATTGTATTACCATTGTTATCTACACATATCTCAGTGTCTCCTGTGATTGTATCAGCAAGAATTCTGTCTTGTTTTGTAAGAATATATCTTTCCTTTAAACTATCATAAACTGCTACATACCCTACTCCTGCTACATTAGAAGGATTACTATCATAAGGATAAGGTCTTCCAGTAGTCTCATAATAATCTGAAAGCAATTGAATTTTACCATTTTCAGAGAACCAGGAGTTGAGTCCCAGGTCACTAATAGGTTTCAACTCATTACCATCAAAAACATATACTTTCCCTTCATTTTCAGAAGGAAAGAATACACCATGTTTAGTTTTAATAGTTGCATCTTTATGCCTTGAACCACCTGATGCTTTATTATCATCTAATATTTTTCTTGGAGGAGTACTAAAATATTCTCCTGTACCAAGAAAGGATACAATATCTCCAGTAACTCTCTCTTGAAAGTTTTGAGGTTGGTGCCACAATCCTTCTTCAGTGTGTATGTATATATTATTTTTAATTCTGAACAAATCTGTAATTTGCCCTGTCTCTCCCTCTATGTCTCTATAATTATTAGGTAAAAACACTCTAAAATTATCAGTAAGTTCTTCTTGATAAGATTGTTGTGAGTAATTAATCCTATGAGGAAAATCTTCTTGGCACTCTGAACAACAGTCATATTCAAGAGGTAAGTGAAAAAACACTTTCTCTTTGTTAGTTCTTTTATAATCAGGGTTTATCTTATACCACTCTCCTAATGGGTGTCCTATATACTCTTTACTGTCTTCTCTTTCAGGATTGAATGTTATAAGTTTCTCCATTATATGAGAATCTAATTTTGTAAAAGGATAAATAGATACATCTCTTTGTTTATAGATATCAAAATGTTCATAGTGTCGTTCTAAGAAATCATTTCCAGATTCTATTTTACCTGGAGCAGCTAAGAATGTAGAAGGTCTTGAACTCATTCCATATCTTAAAGATATGTTAACCTGAGATTCAAACCACATGTCTGTTACACAGTCAGCAGCCCACTCTATCTCATCATCTTCAGGGGTATGACACTTATTGCTCCCACCTCTATCACAAGGTAAATCAATATACTCATAGTTTATCCAATCATCTAATAAAGTTTCTCTAAGTCCTTTATCATACTCATCATAATAAGCTCTTACCAAAGCATCTCTTCTGATACCTGATGAAACAAATAAGGATGAACCTCCTATAATTGCGATACCAGCTCCTATAACAAGAGCTCCAGACCCACCAAATATTAGTAAGATAGTCCCTATTACAAGTAAAATAGCTCCAATAATGTAATCCCAAACAGAAGTTCTTCCTGCTCTTTTAGCTACTCTATTGTCCCACCATACTGTATTCAAATATCTCAAAGCTGTAATATAAGTATCACCATTAAATAAAGTGGCTTCAGCACTAGCTGGGTCATATGTCTCACCATCAGCTAAATAAAATTCATGAAGGTTTTGACTAACCTTATAATAAGGAAGTGACCTAAATGTAGAATAAGAATCTGCAATTGGTCTTTCTAAATATACATAAGGGAGAGTGTTATCAATTACAGCACTAGTGTCTTCTTTTAATTGTAAAATACCCACTTTGTTGTCTCCTGCAATATTAAATACAGAAAAAGAATCATCTTCAATGTCTCGACTTTGTAAAGCATCTAAATAAAAAATATCTTCTACATCATCTTGTACTAAGTTGAAATCATCATATACTTTTTCAAATTCTGTTATATTATCTCTTGTGATGGCTTTTATTGACCAACCATCTTTATCTTTACCTCCACCACTTTTATGTACTGAAGAATCATAACTACTCCCATCAGTGATATCAAGATATCTCGATTTACTTTTTAGTCTGTCAATAACACTGAATCTACCTTCTTGTTTTAAGCTAGTGAACTCAGGATATTTCTTACCTTCAAAAAGAAATTCAGGTGAGATTAATCCAAATACCCTATCTGAGATTTTTCTATCAAGTGTCCCAAACTCAGGATATAGTAATCCATGAGCAATATATTTTTCGTTGATAGTAGAAGGAGTTAAAACAGCAGTGTCTAAAATAGTTTTTTCTTCTTCGGTTCTCTCATTTCTAACAATATAATAACCAATAATTTTCTCTCCATTTGTTACTGAAGTAGGTGGTAATTCAATGTTTGAAAATTTCAACCCATAAATTTGTGTTGAATATATTTTTGTTTCTGCTGTAAAGACAGCAGTTCCTGAAGCAGCTTGATAACTAAGAAGCCCATGTTCTGCATCTCCTGTTCCTGAACTTACTCCAATACTTGCACTTGTGCCATCATCTAAACTTTCTTCTATGTTAGTGATAGTAATTAAAGGTGTGGTATAATAGTCTGAGTATTCTGTAATATTAATAGCAGTAGTCAAACCTGACTCAATATAATCTGAAGGATTAATATTTACAATTAAATAGTCAGTTACACCATCAACATCAAAAGTGACTCTTGCTTGGAATGTTGGCATAGGTACTTGTTCTCCTACTACACTACATGTTCCAGCAGTCACCCCTGCCTCATCACAAATCCAGTTTGTAACTAAATTTCCAGTTATATTTAAAGAGACTTGGTAAAAAGTTGTGTCTCCACCAATAACAGTTTCTACATTTACAAAATCAATACCTAACTCACTTCTTTTTGGAAATCTGTGGTGTCTTACTTTTGAAAATTTTAGTGCATCTCCTATGGAATCTGTACCCCAATAGTCTGAATTTGAACAAGTATCATTATCACTGTACACACTGTTAAGACTCTCATTATCAGGAGACATAGGATATACATTTTCTCCAGGAGCAAAAACAAAATCTTGAGAGACATTGTTTAATCCTGAATCTAAAATAGTAGGGTTTTTTCCAGGAATATGATATACAGGAGTTTGTGTACCATCTCCAAATACATACACAACTCCTAAAGAGTATATTTCCCCTGGCTGATACCCTACACCATTAAATCTGGCTGTTGGGTATTTTGGATTAGCTTCATCAACCATTTGATTTGTGAACACTTTTTTAGTGACCAAATCTGTATTTATTCGAGAAGCATATCTTTGCAGATTACAATAGTTTATTTGTTTTCCTTGAGTGTTACCTAAAATTAATATATTGTCTGCTTGTTCTATACTTCCTGCTGATTCAATTATACTGTTGAATTCAGCTATCTCTTCAAGAGTACCCTCTGTTTCAAAATTTGTTCCAGTGTATATAAAAATATTGTTTTGAGTTGGCAGTTTTTCAGTAAAATGGATTTCATTAATTTGACCACTACCATTGTTTGCTCCTATAAAAGCTAATCGATAATATAAAAAAGTTTCATCTAAATTATCCATCACTACTTTTATAGACTTATCTGTATCTCCAAAAGTTCTATAATCTTCTACATCTGCTCCTTCTGCAATATTAATCTCTCCTTCAATTTCTAAATATGCTTCTGTGGTATCATCCCCATAGCAAATAATTACCTCTGATGTGGCAATCCACTCAGTAGGATTGAGATTTTCATCTAAATATTGTACTGCAATATTGTAAGACCCTGGAGGAAGAGCACCACCTGAATTCTGTAAAATTACATCTTCAAATTTTGGTACTTTTCTATAACTTCTTTGAAGTTCAAATTTTGTTTTAAGCCAATCTCCAGCTCCATCTTTAAATTGTTGAGGTTTTTCAAATACATAATACATAGGTTTATTGTTCTTTCCATCTACCCAGTAAATTGTAGTTTCACATCCTCTTCTTAATCTGTATGTAGCATCTATCTGGTGGTTTATACTAAAACCTAAATCCCCATTTACATGTGTAGTATATGTACAAGCATTATCTAATATACCTATCTCATCAAGTAAACCATCAGCACTTTTTGAAAATATAGCAGTTCTATTATCACCAATATAAACTTTTCCAAGAGGAGTGTAACCTTGTGGCAAATAGGCACAGGGCTCATTACTTTCTTCATTAGATAAAAGAGAAATGTCCCCAAGGTCAGTTTCCATAACTGCATTGAGGGCATATCTATAAGTTCCTTTAGGTCTTTCTACGATAGCACTATCTAAATGTAGCCCTATACCAGTTTCTGTTATTTTCTTTGCCATTATACTCGATTAAAATTATTAAATTGTCTTGTTTGGCTTTTACCTAAGTTTCCAAAGTAACCATAATATCTCTTGTGATTTGGAATTAAGTAGTGTGTTTGCTCTAAAAGATTTTGATATTCATCTAAAGTCTTTGGCATTTTTTGTTGGTTCTTTGCTTGTCTTGCATACTTAAGCCATCTTTGTTCAGCTTTTTCTGCCTTACCTGCCCAACCTTCTCTGCCTGCCCATTCAAATAATTCAGCTAACTTCCACTTGATATAATAAGTGATTGCTGTTATATAAGAGATGTTCTCAGGTATTAAAGGATATCCAGTATCTTCATCTGCCACATTCTTTAAATAAGAAATAGCTACCTGACCTTCAATAAAATTAAATCTAAGCCTCTTACAAGTAGTACCCACAATGGTATATTCATCCTCACAGGTCAAATATAGAGATAAATCTTTTTCTTTACATACTAAATTGTTGAAAAAACTTCCTGTGGCAAGCCTGACAGGAGTATAATTTCTTTGGTATAGCTCTGAACTGGTCCAGATTGTATAGGACCAATCATCTAAAGTAATTTCTGGATTTACAGTATTACATGGGTCCTCGTCACAGGGAGTAGCAGTTTCCACCACTGTTTCTTCTGTTGTACAAGCACATGCTCCTTCACAGGCACAAGATTTTGTCCAACTATTATTTCTTGCTATCTGAGTAACCATATGTAAATTATCAGGTATCTCAGCGTGATAATCAGATACAGTAACAATAGCTACCCTCTCTTCAAGTACTTGAGGTACTTTTAAGAAATCTAAAGCTTCCCCAATCCATTCAATAACATCAGTTTCATTTGTTTCAGTACCTCTTAAGTCCCTGTGTAGTTTGGAAAATATCCTGTCAATAGTTACATAATTTAACATACTCATCTTTTTATATTTTTAGTCGAAATAATCTGCAAGCATTTTATCTTCTTTTATTTCAATAGGGTTATCTTCACTGTAAACTTTTTTACAGTAGTATAAATAATCTTGTTTACCACCTAAAGTATAGCTTATATCATAGTTTTTCTTAAGAATAAATCCATTCTCAATCTGTTCTACTGTAATATCAACTCTTTTCTTTGTTACCTTTGCTCCTTCTGGTAATGTACTATTGTCTTTTCCAATAATTGTTACCTCTTTGTTTTCTAGTCCATCCATTTTAAACTGTTTTATATAAAGTGCCCTCCATAATTTTTTTATGTACAGCTCTTTTGTTATCTCTAGTCAATCTTAATGAATATAGAGTTTTATTCTCTACTGCAACATTTTTCTTTGACCATAAAAACTTATACCTCACATTATCTGTATGTGGATTGGTATGGTAGAGAAGTTTCTTTTCTTTTTTAGCTTGTGGATTATTTAACCACAATTCTTTAGTTTTTACCCAATCAGGGGCTAAACCAACTACTTTTCCATCTTCATCAAATCTTATTTTTTGTTTTCTGCCTACAATTGATAAAGTACCCATTCTTGAAGGAAGGGTAACTTCTTTACCAGCTAATACTTTTTCTATCAAAAAAGAATTATACTGGGCAGCTAACAATAAATAGTCTTTAATATCTATTGGATTGTTTACTAAGGTTTTATATAATTTATAACTTTCTCTTAAATTTTTCATTATTTACTTTGTTCTTTTGGTGTGTCAGTACTATTATTGCTAGTGTCCTCTACATTAGGGACAAATCTATCAATAAGTTCTATCACTGCTATCTCTATTACTGTATCTACTGTTTCATTATCTAAAGGCAACTCTAAATCTAAAGGACTAAGACACTCAGGACAATTATCCTCAGGCTTATATCCTGTTTGCTCTTCATACTTACTTTCTGTAATAATAGTTGTATCTTTACAATCTGTTGTACCACAAATACTTGGATACTTAGCTGCTTCAAGTGGGTCATTAAATAGACCAGTCACTGCTATAACTTTAGGAGCTGTTTTAGTTGTAATATACAGATAATTATTTCTTATAAAAAAATCAGGTTTCTTTGCTGTGTATTTATTACCAACAGCATATTTTTTCTTCTCCCAATTGGTCTCAGAAAATATTATACTACCTTCAATAGATGTAACTGATTGTAAGACATGCCCATTCATATGCCCTACTAAAGGTGCTGGTAATGGGTATTTACTTCTAAGAATCTTACATCCAACTGGAGGCAAACAGGGGCACTCAGAAGGTAGAGCTGAAATCATCTCTACACAAGGTAAAGTTTGATATACCCATTGACTTATAGGTTGTCTCTTATTAATTTTTTGTGTTAAAATCTTAGCCCTTGTGGATAAGAGTTTATTGTAAACATGTCTTGAAGACAATCTACTATCATCAGACTGTACTCCTTTTGAGTATAGTGACTGAACCCTTTGTATGATTTCTCTTATTATCATAATTTATTTTTTTGTTTTCATAATTTATTGTGCAGTTAATAAAACCCCTTGAATTCCCCCAGAAAAATCTTTTCCAACAGCACTCGATAATGCTCTTAATCTCACATCTGAATTTGGTTTTATAATAACATAGGGTTCAAAAAAGTGTACACCAGAAAAATTTGTTGATGCAGCTATATCTACTAGATTAAAGAAAACACCCCCTGGTAATCTGACTTCAAAATGTACAGTCCCATAGGTAGCTGTTTTTTCAAGACAATCCCCATAAAATTTTGTGACTAACCAATAATCGTTATTAGATATGGTGGTGGCTGCTTTTTCTGAATTATTTAACCCTGCATTCACCATTATATGTACTTTTGAAGGTGTATTAGGAACACCACCTGCTGAAAATGTGTCAGTCTCGGTTACATAAATAGTCCCAAGTAAATCAGTAGCTGAAAGTCTGTTACGAATTCTAGATACTCTTGCAAGAGGTGTTGATAAAGCTACTGGTGTTTGACCTGTAAGAGTAACATTTTGAACTACAAATGTAAATAAACCACCACTTATTGTATGCCCTTCAAGCTCTACTGTCTGGGTATCTCCTGGATTGGTTGAAACCATTGTATTTATTAAATTAGAATTCACAAAGATTTCATTGTCTATTCCAGCAGGTAATGTCATTATAGTAGATTTTAAAGTGTTGACTAGACTATTTCTACCAAATTTAAGTAGGTCTTTATTCTTTGCCTCTACACTAACACGAACACCATCTTCTGCAAAGATAATCTCTTTAGCGTGTTCAATCCAATTGTTTGTATTTCTTATAAGTGTCATAATTTCTTATTTTATTTTAAACTATTCTGTAATCGTTTATTTGATATTTTCTTATTGTAAAAGATTCTCCCCCATATATAATTTGAGTGTCTAAACCTTCAAGTTTATCTAAAGCTACTGTGTTCACATTTAAAGGACCTTCTGTAACATTTTTAATAACTATTTGTCCATCAAAAGTTGTTGAATCTTCTAATACTATGTCAGAAGTAATAAACTCTACTTGGTGTTCTCTATAAAGGTCTGCTAAAGCTGTGTTAATTTCTATATTAGCTTCTACCCAATCAGCTCCACTGTATATATATAACCCTTTACCATAGTATGTTCCCCCTAGTGTCCCTGGAAGCCAACTAGTTCCCTGGGAATTCTTTACAAAAGCAAATTCATTTACAGAAGGAGTTGGCACAGCTAATAAAGCTGTGTAGTTATCTACTGTATATTGAATCAACTTTTTACTACCCTCTTCTATTCCTCCTGTGGCTACTTCTAATTGTTTGACTCTCCAAAATAAACGTGGGAGTTTCTCCACATAATATTCTAATTTCATACCTTATTTGATTTTAAATATTCTTTTAATTCATTTGTATAATCCTGAGCGTCAAACATTTCATATTCTCCATTAGGTTTTAACCAAATAATTTTTCTTCCTTCTACTGTATATCCTGTTTGTTCAAACAATATTTGGTAGAAAGAAAGTTGTAATTGATAGTGGTTTATAGGCATGTCTAATAAATCCTTAAAGATTTTTAACATCCTTTGCTCTTTAAAATTCTTAAAGAGGTCTTTATTAGTTTTGTAATCTCCTATAATATAATGCCCTGTCTTAGTGTTATATAGAAGAATATCCCCAGTACCTGCAAACATATAGTCTTTATGGTACATCTTTAGTTCCATTACAACAGGAACTATATGGTCAGGTAAATCATTCCAAAACTTAACTATTGCCTCTTCATAACCATTTGAAGGTTTTAATATTTTATTGAAAGGATACATCTCTCCAAAATAATGAGCTGCAGTTCCAATAGATAAGGACACCTCAGAGTTAAGTTTCCACATCATAGAGGTAGTCCCATTGGGAAGACTATCTCTATTATCAATACTTATAGCAATATCGTCAAAATCTGTTTTCTTGACAAATCTTTTAATAAGTTTGGAAACAGAATTTTTAATCCTGTTTCCATTTACACTATATATGTGGTTGGGTTCATTAAATTCTAAATCTTTAAAGAAACCAATGATTTTATTTTCATTCATCTGACAAAGATAATAAAAATTATTTAAAATCTATCCCTGTATTGGATTCATTTTCAATATCAAAGAATTCGTCCTCTTTATAAATCTTTTTAGAATTGTAAACATACACCTCAGATGATAGCCCAGGTTGTCCTGAACCAAAGTTTGTGTGCATCCATTTACTACTACCATATTGGGATAGTACTTTCTTATATCTAAAGTTTTTAGCGTACCCTTCTGCTGATTGATGTAAATCTCCACTTATGACACTAACATTGTATTTATCTAGTTCATTTACCCTAATATAATCAGAAAGAACAGTAGAGACCTTATCATTAATAACTAAAGGTAAACCATTCTTCATATCTTCATCATCTTTTCCATGACCAAAAACTATTGCATGACCTCCAAAGACAAAATGATTATAAGGCTGGTAGGAGACATAAGTTTTGATAAATGGGTATTTACACTCCAAATAAGTTTGAAGGTGTCTCATAGCTCCATATTCAAAGTCTCCACCATGATTTGAGTTACTTGTGGCAACAAAATAGATTTCTGCTGCATATTCTCCTTTTACAATTAAATCAAACAACTCTCTATGTAATTCTACATAAAAATCTTGTTGCTCTCTATTATTTAATTGTTGAGGTAGTGTGTGTGAGGATGTTCCTCTTAGTCCTCCTGTGGTCTTTTGATTATACCCATCTAAAGCATCACCAAAATCCATAATATATAAAGCTTCAAATTTTCCATGTAAAGCAACACTTTCCTCAATATTTTTAATAGTAGCATAAACTATTCTTTCTCTCATTACACTTCTATCATATTTGTTCTGATAAATGGAGTCTAATTTAGTAAGAGCTCCTATATGCTTATCTGAACCATATACAAAGTGTGCTTTATTGTTTGTGAAAAGGTTGGGTTCATATTTGTAAGGTGTAATTTCTTTTGTAAGAATTTCTTTTAAAGTTTGTAGATGCTCTTCAGAATAGAAATTCTCTTTCTTTTTCATTTTAATCCAAGGATTACCATTTGGATTAGTTGTTACTCTTTCAATTTCAAAGTTATCGTAATCTATATCTACCTCTTGTTTTACCTCTTGTTTGAATGTCTCAAACTGTAATTCATTATTTTTAAAGGTTTGTTTTACTAGACTTAACTTTTTTTCTTGTTTTATATAGGATTGCCACATTCTTTGAGCTTCCCTACTTATTGCTTTTTTCCTGTATTTACTGTCTTTTTGTGCTCTCTTTTTATTTGGAGCTGTAATTTCATATCTTTCAGCTATTGATAGCCAAGTTTCTCCTGTACCTAATTTTCCACCATTGTTAACAAGGTGGTTAATTATTTGTTTTTTTATCATATGTATTTTTTAGTGACCTTCAGGGTTTTCATTGTCTTCCCAGTACTTGACTTCTTTGTTTGTCTGTCCTGTTACTTTGGAAGTAATTTCCCTAAAATATGTGAAGATATCAGCAATAGAACCTATGGCTGATTTTCCTGAAACATCTTTTAAATTCTCATCAATACTCTTTACTTCAATCATAACAAATGCCCAAAGTAAAAATTTTGTTAAAGTAGCATCTAAATTAATTAATGGTACTGTAAATTCAATTTCACCTCCAAAGCCATAGATTTCTACTACAAAGACTACAATGGCTGCCATTATATATTGGTATGATTTTGCTATTGTTTGTCTTATTCCTCCTGATATAATTCCATATCTATAATCTGAAAATTTCAAAGAAGTTGTTCTTTCTTGTCTAAGCTGGCAAAAATAAGATACCAATGCAGTAAGTAAATCAATAGATATAACAAAAAAGAGTGCTATTAATGGGTATATCACAGTTTCTATTTGAGCTAAAAGTGGAGCTGGAAGTAGTATCCAAAGATTCTTCCAATTAAAATTTGATACTAAATTTAAAAGATAAAATGGTCTATGCATTTGAATTGTTTTCATTATAATACTCTTTTAAGTTCAAATAGAAAAATGAGGACATTATAATATATTATTTTGCAAATATACAAATTAATCCTTAAATAAAAAGGTTTTTGTCTTTTTTATTGTTTAGTGAGATACCCAAGCAGTTCCATTATAGAATACTGGACACACTACTGCACCACCTCCTGTTAGAGTTCCTAAATAAGTTGGAGCTGTTGCATCTGTAACATAAGCCATACTTCCTGTTGCAGGGGCTACTGGTAAAGTAGCTACTATATATTCTCCTACTGCTACTGTTGCACCAAAAACAGTTTGCCCATTTTTGTACATAACTAGAGCATCACTGAGACTTCCTGCACCTGTACCATTACCTATAACTATTAATCTATCTGCAGCATCCCAAAGAAAAAGTGAATTTGGTGTATAAGTTGTGTTATATTGACCAAAAACAAATTCATAACCTGAATGCCCTGTTAGATTGTTCCCAAATAAATAATTAGGTGTCCCATAATTGATATTATTACTTCCAAAAATGTGAGCCCCTTGTCTTGACATAATATTATTACTTCCAAATATAGCTCCATTGGATACATTGCTAGTTGCAGAATTATTATCTCCAAAAACAGCAAAGATACCTCCACTAAAACCATCAAAGTTATTATTGTCTCCAAATATTTGAAAATTTTTAATACCTCCTGAATGGTTATTTTGCCCATGAATAAATCTTTGAAAAGACTGTACTCCACTTACAGTAATGTTATATTTTCCAAATACTACATCTCTTAGACCAGTTACTCTGTTTTCCTGACCAAAGACAGCACCATCATCATTACTGTGGATGTTAGCATATCCAAATCCTACACTATTATATCCAGTTAACGCAGTACCAAAACCTATTAAATAATTATATTCTCCTGAAGGTCCATCCCAAGTTGCTGAAGGAACCCCTTCATAGTAAGGATTATCATATACTCCATCACCAGAAAATTCATGAGTTACATCATCTGGTGCTGGGTCTGCAAAAGAAATATATTTGTGTACTCCTCCTGGCAGTATTACAACTATTTGGTACCAATATTCTAATCCTTTAAAAGAAGAGTCAGTAAATTCTGTTCCATTACCTACAACATTAGAGCTGCCATTTTCTAAAGTAATTGTTCCAGGACCTGTACCATGCACTAAAGCAACACTTTCCAAACCAAAGTTATTTCCAATAGCAGATAATTCTAAGTCTCCTAGAGAAGGAGCACTTGCAACAGGAGCTGGAATATTCCCTAACTCTCTGTATATCTCTTGAAAATTTAATTGAGTTCTTATTAAGTTTTTGTCTTTTGTATTTTTTAAGTCTAGATTTATCATTTTTATTGTTTTATTGTTTAATTATAATACTTTCTGCAGCATTTAAGAGCTAAATTTAGCATCTTATTTTCTTATTTTTTTGTTGCCAAATATTCCCTCTGTATATATCACTGTATTTAAGCAATGCCCAGGGTCTAAAAAATCTAAAATTGCAACAAGTCCTTTTCCTACCTTAGTTAAAGTTATACCTATTTGGTTTTTACCTAAAACATAACTAATAGTCTCATACTTGCTGCCAAATTTATGTTTGCTATTCTTAGATAAGAATAACCAGTTTAAAGGTACTTGTAAGACTACACATCCAAACACATCAATACAATAAGCTCCTGCTGTAAATATGTCTCCTATTCTAGCTAAACCTTCAAAGAATCTTCTTTTGTAGATATTAGCAACTAATACACTAACGATTCCTAAAATAAAAGTTTCTTTCATTAGAAATAGAGATAGTGCAAGAAGCACTATCCCTATTATAAATTTTAATATCAGTTTACTTTTTTTCATTTTAAATATTAACTAAAATCTTGTATTGCATATAAAATTGTAAGTTTAATATCACTATTACCTACTGTTGCATTTGTAACAGTAGATAAAGCTATACCTTCATTAATTGATAACTCTCCTCCACTTGGTCCTGTTTTATCAATATCAAAAGCTTGAATAGCTCCAGCATTCCAATCTGCAATTACTCCTACATTTATTTCAATACCACTTGTTTCATATTTAAAATCAAGTTGTGTTGTAAAGTCGTAAGCAACTGTATTAAAGTTAAGATATCCAGTAATAGCTAGAATCTTTATAACTGTATTTGCTCCTCCTGCTGGTACTACTACAACTGGTGTAGTTTGTAAATTCAATAGTTGGGCAGGAGTTAAAGTTACTTTCACTTCTTTTACACTTGATACTGGAGAAGAAGGGTTAGCTGTCAACCACTCTTCTGTGATTATTGTTCCTTCTCCTATAAAGCTCATTCCCCAAGTTGTTACTGCTGGGACATTTGAGACATCAAATGACATCTTTTTTGTTGGTGTTGCTCCATCTACTAGTCTAAAAGTAGTTGTTGAGATTTCATCAGAAAGAGTTGGCAGATTACTTAAATCATTATAGTCACCTGATGTAGCAACTGTTGCTAAACTTGGTAAATTACTTAAGTCGTTGTAATCTCCTGATGTAGCCACAGTAGCTAAAGAAGGTAAATTACTTAAATCATTGTAATCCCCTGATGTTGCTACTGTTACTAGTGCAGGAAGATTAAGTAAATCATTGTAATCATTACTTGTTGCTACTGCCCCTAAAACTGAAGCTTCTACATAGGTAGAAGTACCATCAGCACCATCATTCTCTATTCCTGAAGTTTTTGAAGGTATAGTAGGTTCTGTGGGTATTCCTCCAGTAGTTGATGTTTGTAATATTACATCATCAATATACCATCCAGTAGTACCTCCAATATCTTTGTAAGGTTTGATTTCAATTACTGATACAGCAGGAATATAAATATCCACATCTGCAATAGGCAAAATAATTTGTTGCCAACCAGTATCTAAAGCATCAAAACCATATTGATTATGTCTAATCTCAGCTACACTTATAGGGACTCTTTGAGTTTCAGCAGCACCACTACCAAAATAAACAAATATTTTACCTTTTACTTGATAGTTCTCTTTTAACTTTACCCAAAAAGATAAAGTATTCATTTCGGCTGTATTTACTGCTGATGGTGAACTAAAATAAGCAGTTTCATGAAGTGTGTTCAAACCTTCAACTGATTTAGTTCCTGAATAGGATATGGCTGGATTAATTGTTACTTCTGGTGCATCTGCTGTGAAATTCCATTCTGTTGGGTCTCCTAAATCTTCATCAAATATTTGAACATTCCCATATCCTGTTGGGTCTGTGGCACCTGCAGAAACAAAGATAAATTTGATAGGGAATTGTGTTTCGTGGTCATAATTAGGCTCAGCAGGTGTTGCACCTGTAATTTCTCCTGTAATAATTTGCACTGTACCATTTATATTAGCTACTGCTAAATCGATTCTATCAAAAGTTGCATTAGCAGCAGCAAGACTTAAAGTTTGTGCTACTGCACTATACCATACATTTTCAACTTTAAAGCTGTTTGCAAAGACATAAAAGTCTAAACCTCCACGCCATTCAGCTCCTGCATCTACACTATTAGTACTTATATTATATAATTCTGTGAAGTTGTCTTCTGCTTTACTAAAAGCATCTCTTACGAAATCTCCATTCTGTCCATTAGGTGTCCCTATGTTGATGTTTTGTTGTGCCATTATATTTGTATTTGTAGTTGGCTAATCTTGTAATTAACAGTATCAATGGTGATAGTAGCATTACTTGCTTTGAAGTCAAATGCACTAACAAATTGTGTATGGTAATTACATATGCTTGGGCATTTATACCTCAAACTTTTCATTAAACCTTCTATTGTTCTAATTTTTGTTGAATACTCAAGATTTCCTGCATTATATTGTGTTTGTGAATACTCTAGTGCTTTTTTAAGAGTATTAAACAGTACAATAGTGTCTGTGCTTATAGTATCACCTAAAATAAGCCTCATATCTAAAGCTTTTTTTACACTTCCTACTAATATGTTTGTATTGTTTAAATCACTCATTATACTAAAGTTATAATATTATCCACTGTTTTGTATCCAAAACCTGTTCCAGTTAAATCTTCTCCTAAGTCTGGGCACACAGCACAAACTTCACATAGGTCATTTAATGTATCTATAATTTGAATAGCTTCTTCATACAATCCAAAATTCATTGTATCATATAAAGTATCTAAGACTGTACTAATAAATAGAACTTCTTTTTTCTCTCCACATTCATCATTACTTATCTCACAGTTTTTTATTGTAATACTAAGTACCTTATCTAGCATACACTCATGGTAAGGTAAAAAGTTGGTGACAATTCCTATAACAGAACTTTCCTCTGATACAGCTTCATCAGAATAAACTTCAAAAGCAAAGAAACCTGCAAAACTTTCAACTCCCATATCTGCTGCAGTTATTGAAAAATCTTCATTTTCATCTACACCAGATAACAATGCAGTTAAATCTATAACATTGTTATAATCTAAATAGGTATCTCCTGTCCAACCTATAACTTTAAGAACTTTATTTCCTACATCAGCAGATAAAGAACAAGTAATAGTTGTGAAAGTAGAATCTATGCTTAATATATTTATTACCATCTTAGTTTAGTTTATTTAAGTTTAATTTAGCTTGTTTAACTTGATAGTCAGGTAATTGTAAGTCTCCTGCAGCAATAAGGACAGCTAAGTCCACAATCTCTCTATGGGTGTGTGCAGGCAATATACAGTCCTGAGTCCCAGTTAATAATTCCCCTGAGGGTAAATTATATCCTCCTCCACCTCTCCAGCTTTCAGCATTATGGATATAAGGTAATGTTTTTATATATGAAATACAAGCTCTTTTGTTAGTAAATGTACCATCATCATGTAACTTTATTCCATCTTTAGTGAAAATAGCATTTACAACTCTCCATTCAAATGAAGAACAATCAAATGGGCTGTTTTCAAAATCATCATCATGTTGTCTAATCGTAATAGTGGCTGGAAATTCAACACACTCTCCTTTATTCATATAACTTGTTCCTGAAAGAAAGTGCCAGTAATCCCCTGGTAAAGCAAGCACATTATTAACAACAGTAAGACAGTAGCTATCATTAACTACTGTCCTAATGTCATCTATACTTCTTTGTGAGGTCTCAAAACCCAAACTATTTTTAAGTCTGGGCTTTGCTACCATTTTAACAAAAAGTTCTTGTGCCTCATTAAGTTTCCAATCAATCTCAGGTATTTTAAGGTTCCGAGTTTGTTGGCTGTCGATTTTATTTAACTTCGATTTGAAGTCATAATGCATATCTTTTATAGTCACAAGGTTCTAATTTAAAGGGTTATACGTTAAGTAAAGCCTCTAATGCTGCATAAACTCCAGCATCATCTGTTGCTAACATCACTGCAAAAGAACGCTTATCTCCATCATTTTTATTAACCTTGTCTGTGGCAAACTCAAAGTTTACTACATTATAGCTAACGCCATTAACGAATTGATAAACTAAATCTCCACTTGCAATACCATCACTCAATTGAGGATAGTTATTCAAGTTAGTGTAAAGTGACATGCAATCAAATTCAGTTGCTCTCAAGTCTGCTCCTGCACCCAATTCATAAACCACATCTTGTGTTTCAGTGAACTCAATAGAAGGACCTGCATTACCATTGATTTTAACAGCAGGTGTCAATTTCACTCCTCTTGGGAAGATATAATTAACATCAAGGTCTTTATAATCTCTGGTTGTAGCTGGTTTCCCTTCTATAACAAGAATCAACATTCCTGTATCTGTTGCAGGAGTAGCATCTGTATTCAAGATAGCTGTACCTGTAATAAATGCATCTACATTTGAAATGTATCCTGTTAAGCTGGCTACGTCAATCCATGCAGTTGTTGCAATGTCATAGACTTGCATTGCTGCATCAGCAGTGTTCAACACAAGTTCACCTCCTGTTGGAGCTGGAATTGCTGCATCTCTGGCTGCATCATCAGCATAGGTAGTTAAACCTGTTACATCATAACGTAATTTTGCTAAGTAAAAAGGTGAATTTGCATTGTTAACTTGGTTAAACAACTCACGACTAATATTGTGATTGTCATAAGTTGGATTTCCAGTACAGTCACAAGCTGCTGTCAACTCTGATGGAGAACTGGCTACATGTGTATCCATATTCACCCAAGAAAGTCCACGCTCACGCATAAGTGACTCTTCATCCAAATTAATTCTGATTGTAGCTGTACTAATGCAGTCACACTCAGTTGAGGCAACAGTGCCTTCCCAAATGTTAACCACAGGTGCAGTATAATCTTGTGATACTGCTCTACTAACTGACGCTTTGTCAATAATGTCCATAGAGTAATAAACTTCTCCATTCAATTTAGATACAAATCTAAATCGGTCTGGTAAGCCAGCCCAAACTGTTGCTGCTGGTAAACTCGTATCAGAGCCTTCAGCATATACACCAAATTCTCCATCTGCCAAAAGGTCAAGTGTTTTAGAATCTGCTATTGCATCAACTCGAAAGAGCTGCTTATTCTGTGCTAATGTATGTTTCATAATTATTGTATTTTAGATTTTATATTTAATAAAACCTCTTGATTATCTGAAGATGATAGTGTCTCTCTAACATCATCCTCACTGAAACCTAAATTGGTTTCAAAGTAGAAAATTCCTTTTTTAGTACGTTTAAGTACATTTTTCTGAATAGCTGATTTTATGTCAGCAGTCAGTGATATTTGCTCAGAATCCTGTTTAAGTAACTCTTGAAGTTCCAAAGATAACTCTTTTTTATTAAATATATCCTCAAATCTTACAGTTAAATAATCTTCATCCTTATTATCAGTGTTCTCATTCAGTAAAATTAAAATAAGTTGCCTTTTTCTCGCTAAAGAAAGATTTGAAACTTCTTTTATTAAAGAGTTACGACTCTCTAACTTAGATGCCTTAATCTTATTAGCTGCACTTTCATTAAAAATATAATGAGTTGCTTCTGGCTTGCTTCCAGTATTCATCTCTTCTTCACTTTTATAAATATAATTGTTTACCAATAAATACTTATATTTCACGAAGTCAATTTGATTTTTGCCTGGATACAGAAAGATTGGACTATTGCTTAATTCTACCTTTACGATTTGACTTTCCCAGAATGGGTGACTTACACCTCGCCTATAAGTTGAATCTAAATCATATGGAAAACCATCTGAGTGTAATTTTTCAACTTCCTCTTGAGTAAGCCCTGTTGCATATTTAAGTGTAACAGGGTTTACAAAAGGGGCTAATATGTGAGCCTGAGAAAAGTATTCCAAGTTTTCGGAAAAACTTTTTATACCATCTCTTCCTGGTATTGGTCTGATTTCTATTTTTAAATCTTTATCTACCATTGCTCTATCTTATTTTATTCGTTAACAGTTTTCACTAATTCACCAGTTACAGTTGAATCTGTGATTTCTATTCCAATACTATCTGAGATATGTACTTCATAGTAATCACCTGAATGTGTTGCTCTGTCTCCAGTGCTAACTCCACCTGGTCCAACTCGACCTAAAATTCGTGTGCTACCATAAACTTTATTCTTACGAACAAGTTTGATGTTGTCTTTAGATAAGCTATCACCATTTCCACCAGTTACATCAAGGATTGTAACCCTTTGTGACTGTAAAGGCACACCTGTAAGTGGGTCAATATCTCGGTGAATAGACTTATCATCATTCATAGCATTGTGAACTAACTTAAATGCTCCACCATTAGGTAGGTCATAAGTTACAAACTGATATCCAGTACGCAATGAGTTGTTATGAACTCCTTGAGCACCTTTAATGAATGTAGAACTTTCTCGGATAATAGCTTTACTACCTGTCCAAGTATCAAGAGCTTTAGAGAAATCTTTCATTCCATAATGTCCAGATAATCCTACTACCTCTCCTAAATCTCCTGGATTTATTCGAGAGTACACAATTCTATCAAAAAATGCTTCAATTAGTTCAGCAGACATTGTAGTAAATCGTTCTACATTTCCACCAAAACTAATTTGCTGTTCCATACCAGCACCAGGGTTGATTGGATATCCTGAATCAGGGTCAATCAAAGGTTGGTCACCAAGACGAGAATAAAGAGCATATGTTGCCATCTCTTTGTTCATTGCCATGTAGTAATCAGCCTCTTGCTTATCCATCCATGATTTACGAACTTTTCCATCATCATCTTGGAAAGCAATTTCAACTACTGCTTGAGCAGCAAAATCAGTCACTTTATACTCCTTACGAAGTTTAACAAGTGAGTTCTTGTACTCAACATTAGTGTAATTCTCAGTGTGTGAACCACTTTCAGCAGCTTCACCACGCATATTAAACATACGAGTCCACTTGGTTCCTGGCTTTAAATATTTAGGGTTCAAGAAATGCTCTGCACCTTCAGTATAAACTTGAAGAGTATATATAAATCCTCTTGTTCCCTCTGCTTTTTTGTCCTTAACTACACATACTTGTGATTTGTCAGAAGAACCTGGTCCAATTGATTCACCAATTGTAAATAAGTCAACATCTACTAAAATAGTGATATTTTGACGATACTTACCTGGGGTTGAGCCAACAGTTCTGTTTTCAAGGATAGTCATAGGACGATACCCTTTTACTTTCATTTTCCATGACCAGTTTAGGTCATCGATGTACTTAGTTTTCCCTAAACCAAAGATACCTTCTAAAACATTTCCATTGGAAAGGTTAAGACTGTTAGTTTTTGAAGCAAAGATTGCTCTTGTTGGAGCTTCAAATACTGTTGGTTTAATTGCTAATTGGTTACTCCAATGGTTCAAGTCTGTCATTTTTGTAGAATTGAACTTTGCTTGTCGCACCTGCAATTTGTTAATTTGTGTTGCCATAAATTATTGTTTTTGTTTAATTAAAATAATCAGCTAAAGGTCTGTTCTGTCTTTTAGACACACCCCCTGATTGTGATATAACACTCTTTTTACTTCGCCTAACATTATCTCTAACCTTCTTTACTACCTTTGTTTCTGTATCTAATTTGATTTCCTCAAAATTTAGTTCCCCATCTTCTGTGGCTGATTTCAATAGTTTAGCCATTTGGACTGAACCAGTAGGACTGTTTAAAACTCTCATTAAGTCTTTTTGCATTTTGGTAATCTGATTACCATTCTGCATCTTGACTATTCTATCAGACATATAGTCTGGTAGTTGTCTTTTATCAGAAGGAGAAATAGAGAATCCATTTATCTCTTCTGTCTCTTTAAGAAAAGTTGACACTTTGCCTTTAAGGGCTCGTCTATCTTCTTTATCTTGAAGTTTCTTTTGTTCTTGTGATTTGAGGATAGCTTTTTCTTCCTCTTGTCTTTTCTTTACAAACTTATTAAAGTGTGTTTCAGAATGTTTTTTCATTCTACCTGAATCTTTAAGGAATTCAATTTGAGCATTGATATATTCATCATCATACCCTTCTCCTTTTAATCCATGGCGAATTGCTAATTCTTGATTGGCTTCATCTTCTAAATCAAGATTTGTACTTAGTCCTCTCTCATTATTTAAGGACACAGCATTTAAAAATTCATTGATGTCACCTCCATTAAGTGCAAATTTGTTAATCTCCTTAACAACATCTGGTAAACCATCAAATAAAGTTTCAAGTCTTTGCTCAAAAATTTCTCCTTCAATAGTGTCTTCCAATATTTCAGCAGCTCTTTCTTCTGTCAAAATTTCATTTTCTTCTAACTCATACTGAATTAGACCTTTTTCTTTCAGTAGGTTTAGGGCTTCAATAGAAGGACCTTCCTCTGTTTCAGTTCCAGAACCTGATGAAGATTCATCAGCTCCATTTTCTTTAGGTTTCCGAGAATCTTCAAATTCATCTTCTTCCTCTTCTTCATTTTCAGCAGCATCAAACAAACTTTCTTCTTGCTCTTGCTCCTCTTCCCCTTCCTTACTAAAATCTTCAGGTTTAGGAGGGTTTTGTGTTTTATCTTCTTCAGGTGTTTCATCTCCATCATTGACAGCAAAAAAGTCTATGTCTGTCATTTCGGAGTCATCAAAACCATCAAAAGTGTTATTATCTTCGTTAATCATTGTGCAAATATAAAATAAATATTAATAATAATTCACATAAAAGTGAAAAATTTTCAATTAGTGTGTAATAGCTATTTTTTATTTAGAGGTCTTTTTAAGTTTTTTGTTCTCTAAAGCCATCTTATCTTCATGCTCTTTTTTTAGTTGATTTAGTTTCTCTCTGTCTAATTGATTCTTACCACGCTTAATCTCAGCATCTACGCCATTTCTTGCTATTTCAAGATAGTCATTTACACCATCATTATCAGCATCAGCATCAGGATTAAAAGACATTCCTGTAAGAGCTGATTGAGCAATAACAGTTTTACGTCTTTCTTTTTCCTTAAGAACAATAAGTTCTTTCTCATTCTCATGTTCTTTTTCTAAACCTTTTTGTTTTATCAATTCAAGTTCTTTAGCTTGTTTACCTCTATTAGCTTCAATGGCTGCATCTTCAGCTTTTCTGTCCTTCTCAGCTACTTTAAGAGTCTCTTCAGCTTCAATGATACCTTCTTGTCTAATTACAGATAAGATGTCAGAGAGTTCAGCTTTTTGATTCTGCATGGCTGCATGAGCAAGTTGTCTGATTGTTTGCATAGCCTCTTCTGCTTTTGTTGAATTAGCTACAAATAAACCTATGGTAGAATTATCAAGTAGATTGACATCCAGTTCTAACATTTTAATAGACATATCATCTAAAGGGTATGAAAGCTTTACAGCCTTTTTACCTGAGTATGCAATTTTAGCTGTCTCAATTAGAGCAGTAAGAACATTCTTTTTAAATGAGTTATGAATATCAAAATAAGGTTCAAGTATGTTTGAAGTTTGTATTAAGTTTTGTCTGTTATTACCCACAGAATCACCAGGTCCAGCCTGACCTTCAACAGCTTCTGTAATCCCTAAGGATGCTCCAGCTTGTCTTTTCAGGTATTCAGCAAATTCGATATACTTTCCAATATCTGAGGCTAAAGATAAATCAATAGTTTTAGCCATCGTATTAACATCAGAATATCCTGTGCCTTCTTCATTTGGGTCAAACCACATAAAAGGAGAACTTTCAAAAAAGTACTGCCATTTATCTATATCAATTCCTGCACTGTCTGGGATAGCATTAATGTTCATCATTACTTTCTTCCCTTTATCAGAGGCTAAAAGTAATTCTAATCGATACATAACTATATTATAGTAGTACTGATACACTTTTAATCTGTCCATAGGAGCAGTAGGAACTGAATTCATATCATCAACATATACTCCAATATAAGGAAATTTACATTGACGAAGATTGTCTATATCTTTAAATTGTCCTGGTATTGGTCTCATATTCACATAGATAGGGTCTTCAACCACTATTTTCCATGTTTCATAAGCCTCAGGTAACCAATCATATTCAATACTTACATCTCCAGCAGCAGGATTCAATCTATATTTCTCATCTACTATCATCATCTGCTCTTTACCATTTTTATCTTTGTAGGTAAGGAAAGCAAGTTTTCTTAAAGACTTCCATAAAGTGTGTACTACCCTAACATTAGAGTAGTCTTTATACTCTCCATCCATTTCATCATTTCTGTCTGCTATATCAAATAAGTCTTCTGCAGAGTTGTCACTAATATAAGAAGCATAAATTCTATCCATCTCAGCATCTGTGAGTTCATCTCCAAAGTACTGTATAATTTCAGAAGGGGTCATTCTATATTCAACAGAAACAGATTCTCCATCTTCTATAAAAGGAGATATGGTAGCTCTTTTAGCATTGACATCTAAAGAGTTGATGTTCCACACTTGAGGTTCATCATTTAAAATACCAACATACATTATCTCTTTGGCTGATAAGCTAAGATGCTTAAATGCCTCATTAAATTTTCTTCGTATATCAGTCTTATATATAAGGTACTCAAGTAGCTGGTGGCTCATCACCTCAGCAGGGTCTTGATGTTCCCTCTCCATATATTTTTTAGTTTCCTCAGGTGTCTGTGCATCCAAGGCATCTTTTATTTGTTGTTGTATTTGAATTTTTTCTTCTTCACTAAGCTCTTTCCCTTTATTAGCCTGGGCTGCTTCCATCTCAAGTTTTTGTTTGATTGGTCCAAGCATCTCAGCAATAACAAAGTCTCTAATTTTACCAAATTCAACTTGTTCTTTTCTTGTAGTGGCTTCAGGGTTTGTAGCAATAGTTCTCCAAGAGAAAGGTCTCTTCATCTCCATTCCAAGTAAAGCTTTTATTTTACCAGAGGAAATATCTCGGTTAACCATGGTAGCAGGCAATTCACCTGATTCAGCACCAAAGGGCTTACACACATATTCAAAATCTTTAAGGTCTAAACGATTATTGAAAAGGTGATAGTTCACCTGCATTCTCTTATAGTCAGATACCTGTCCATAAGATTCTCTTAAACTGTTGTGGTCAGCATCTAGTTCATCTGCCTTCTCTTTATACCACTGTTTTTTATTGGCATTCTTTTGTTGAGTGCTTAGCCTTTCATTCTTTTTAATCTTATCCATATTATTATTTTTGCAAAGTTAGTTCTTTTTATACATATTTTGTATGTTTTCTAAAAGTTTTTTTGCAGTATTGTTTTCTTTACCACTTCCATATGATTTATCAAGTACCTCTTCTTGTACTTGAAACATACACATAAACAAACTTGACACTGCATCAAAGTTTCCAGTTCTATTATAAGCTATCAGTTCTTCTAATAGTCTAATAGAATATATTTTATCTATAACTGTAATGGCATTTCCATTTTCGTCATAATCATAAACAGTTAATAACCATTCTTTAACATACCTTTCACCAGCATCTTTAAGTTGGTTATTCATGTGACACCCAAAAATCCTAGCTACTTTGGAATTTTTAATATTCTTACTAATAACTCTATCAGGTTGAGCTGCCAACAAATATAGTCTTTTTATTCTTTGAAAATAAGTTTTTACACCAGTAACTTCATTTTCATACATAATTTTTGTTCCATATAGGTCAGCAAACATCTCTGCAATTCTATCTATATCAGTTGGTGTTTCTAATCTACCTATATATTCTGCCACTATAATGTCATAGTGTTCAGTGCCTCTATGCTTACTCTTATAAACTGTAATAGAAGCTAAAGATGTCCCTGAATCTTGTCTAACAGGGTCATAACCAATTTTATATAATCCTGGTGGTGGTTCTGCAATAGGTTGTTCATAAATAACAGGACATCCTCTTTTGTCAGTGGGAACATTATAATAACTTGTGATTGGGTTTGCTGTACCATCTAAGATTGGTTCTGCCACAACTTTACCATCTTTGTAATACATATTAACAGGAGTACCTTTACTTTGTTGCCACCCTTTACCTTTAACTTTCTGCAGTTGCCTTTTTAATTCAAGTATTGGAAAGTTATTAACAGATACAGCAGCAAATGCTTCCCCTGGTCCAAGAGGTTTTTCTTGCATTCTCTTTTGAATCTCTGTTGAGGTGGCTCCATGGTCAATTAGTTTCTGCCTTGTTAATAACTCTAATTTTTTAGCTCCTTCTTTATCTGAATTTCCATTTTCATCATAAAAGCCTTCCATATTCCAATTGATAGGGTGGAAAAATCCAACAGTTAAATCTAAACTATCTTCATCCCAAACATTTACAAATGGAAGTAAATCAAAAGCTTGAGGTCTTCCAAACATATCAGCATAATCTGCTGTTCCACCTGACATATCTCCAGAAGTACCAAATATTGTAATCATTCCTGTTTTGATTGCCCCTGCCATTACACAATCTTCAGTTGCCTTGTATGAATCTTTTAATAGACCAGGTGTACCAAAGGCTCCAGATTCTTCAAAGAAAACTTCTTCAGCATCTTTACCCCTGGCAGCATCAGCATTATCTTTAAATGTTAAAGCTAAAATCTCAGATTTAAAACCTTTCTCTAACTTAATTCCATTTTTATATTGTATGTATGAAGCTCTAATGTGTCCTGAACCTAACCTATCAATAACATCAGAAGGCATTGCCCATCCTGTGTTTTCATTAATAAAGTTTATGTTCTTATAAGCCATACCAAAAATACCATTTGGATAGAGGTATTTCTTATCGTGAGCTCCAAAAATTGTTAGCTTATTAGGTTTTGTAAAATAGTTGTTTGAACCAATAGCAGCAGCTTTTAAGGAATACCCTTTCCTCCTACTCTTACCTACAATAAGATTCCATCCTCCATATAAGTAGTCTGGCTCAATAGTTACATACAGGTTTAAGCTCTCAAACAATTCTTTTGCTTTAAGAGCTTTTTCTTTAGTTGGTAGTTTTAATGTTGCTTCTTTTTCTTCCCCTTTTAATAGAGTATCGATTATACCATATCTAGCTATCTTTCTTACCCAAAAGTAATTATAATCTCCATCCCAGAAGTCAGGAAAACCCTCTACCTTACTTGCAACATTACCTTTAATCTCTCCTACTTTTTGTATAGGACAATAGTTTAGATAATTATAATGTTCTCCAGTGATTTTTGCATTACCTACTTCATATCCATCAATAGACCTTGTTCTTTCTCTTTTCCAATAAGATAGCCAATCAGGTGTACCCCAAGGGTCAGAGACATAATACTTATGTTTCATGAAGTGTTCTCCAGCTTCTCTAAAGACTTGAGTATTAATCCATGTTCCATCAGCATTCCTAATAGAATCAACCTTGCCTGCTACATTATAGTCCTCCATATTATCTTAAACTTTCTGGGTCAGCAAAGAAAGAAATTTCTTTATTACTTCTGTTTTTTGTTTCTTCATAAAGTTCCTCTTCCACTTTTTTCTCTAAAGTCTTCAAGTTTCCTAAGACTTTTTCAGTATCATTTAGAGCACTGGTAATGTCTCTAGGCTTATAAACAGGATTGAAGGTTTTTGGATTCACTGCTGTTATATCTACTTCATTAAAAAATTCTTGCATCTTCTCAGCAGCCCTTTTTGCAGCCATATAATAGTTATAGGTTGTAGATGCTTCAGACTGAAATTTTATAAGTTTGTGAATTGCCTGTTTAATCAATTCATCAGGTTTCCAATTCTCTCTGTCTGTAATCACATCTTTAACAACTTTTTCTTCTTTTTGATTTTCAGGATACTGTCTATAAGGGTTGCTTTTTTTCATCGAACTCATAAATTCAATATATGCAAACTCCTCTAAAGCATGATACTTCTGCTTAGACTTATCTCTTTCCCATATCTCCTTAAAAGGATTAACTAATAGTGTTTCAGTGTTTGGGTACACTGTTTTCTCTGTAACTGTGAATAGGAACGCCATTTAGAATTCTTTTATTAAGCAATAACTTACATAACTTTGGTTCTTTACTAAGTCTAAAATCTCATAATATCTCCCTACATTATTTATCACCTGACATCCAACACTCCAACCACCAATGAATTTTCTAATTAGTGATAGGTTCTTTGTATAGGTAACTGTGTGGAAATTAACACCTCTAATACCTTCTCTCATTTCTCCCATCTGCTCTACTTTAGCATTCTTATTCCAATCTCTGAAATATTTGATAGGACGAATTTGTTTTAGTGCAGGCATCTTACCTCTGTGGTGTCCAAACTTCCATAATCCATGATACCACTCATCTGTCTTAACAACTAATACTCCATCTTTACTATATTTTTCATAGTTCTTTAAACCAGTAGTTCCAGCATTAGTTGTTCCTGAAACAACCATTATAAATTTCTTACCTTTAAAAAGATAAAACTTATCATCAAATTGGTCATATACATCCTCTTGAGATTGTACACCAAGTATCCAATAATTTGGAGGAAAGCCCTTAAAAGATTTTAATGAACTTACTCTTTCTAATAATTCTTCATCTGTATAATTTTTTACTTTTGTCATTTTTTACTTTTTTATATACATATTACCATTTATTTATCTTGCATTTTGCACTCTCTGCTTTGACTTTTGCCTTCATGTGACAAGGGCATAAGCTACACCAAAAATTTGTATTTTGTATAAAGTGAGGGCATGCTTTGCATATCTTCACTCTCTTCTTTTCAAAAGGTGTTTCTACTCCTTTTATTAGGTTTCCATAACCATCATATAAATTTTTAAGTAATCCCATTTTTCTTAATAAATTTTTCAAGCATATCTTTTAATTTAAAAAATTGCTTGGGTTCAATTTTGTTGTACTTGAATCTTTCTTTAATGTTGGTCAGCATTCTTTTTGCCCTCCCAGGGTACACTTGAAAAGTACCAAAATATTTTAGTCTAACTGTTTCTAATTCTCCTGACTCAACTTCTTGTCTTAAAAAAATCCAAGGTGTAAAAACTATTTCTTTAAATTGTTCTAAGTTTAAGTCTGGATAATTGTCTCCATACTTTGCATAAAACTCATGTAAAAGTTCTTCGTTTCTTAATCTATCAACACTCATATCCTTTGTCTTCTAAAGGCATAACTGTATCCTTCATTTCAGGACCTATATCTACATACCTTAAATTATTACAAATAAAAATTCTTTGCCTAGAATCTGTATATTCCATATCATGAGAACATAACCAATTATAAACATCCTCTGATACTACTATTTTCATAGTGTATTCAGATTGTTTTGTTTCGATATTATAAGCTTGACTTCCTTCTACTGCTAATATATAATTCATTTTTTTAAAGTTTTTGGCAAAGGCGAGTGCCTTCTGCATCTGTTATAGAATCTATAAATTTCATTTCTGTACCTTCAGGAACATTAAGTACTTGAGGCTTATCTGTTTTCTCTCCATTCTCATCTCTACTACTATATATTACAAGCTGGTGTTCATTATATAGATACATAATCCTATCCATATCCAGTCCTGCATTGCTTGGTACACTGTTAATATCATATACTAATATTTGTTTACTCATATTTTTACTAATTTAATTCTGTACCCTTGATGATTATCAATAGGTATTAAAAATGATTTCATCACTATTTTCTTTGTGATATCATTCTTCGATAAATATCTCTTTTCTATTAATTTTTTTAGGTGGTTTCCGAGACCACCAGGTTTAAGATTCAGCTTTGCCATAACCTTTTTCCTTACGACTCCATTAAACATGTCCTCTTCTATAAGACTTTTATCTTGAGATAAGAATGCAGCCAAAACTTCAATCTCTTTAATAGACATCTTCTCTGGGAAATCTTTCTCAGGTAAAAGAATGTTTATCATCTCTAAATGCTTAACATAGTAGTCGTACTTACTGACTTTTTGTATGTTTGATATTACTTGCATTTGCTTTTAATTTAATTCTGAAGCAAAATTAATAAAAATATTAATATATACAAGCTTTTTATGAATAAATTTTATGGGGCTGTTTCAATGTATTCAAATACATGGTAGAAATTGTTACCTTTTTCAACACTACCTATATATCCTACACTTGTATTAGGAGGTAGAATAACCTCTCCTGTGTTCACTATAACTAAAAAAGTTTGAGGTACCATATTATAAGTGTTTTCTAGCATATAAAATAATGATAGGTCTTGCCCTACTACATTTATATTCATTGCTTTTACCCCTTCTGGAGCATCAACTATATGTATTCCTTGTACTATTGGTAGCACTACTAATTCTATTCTCATTATGTTATTGTTATTTCTGTTGTAAAATCACTAAAATTCATATCTCCATCCATAGTCCTTATTTTAAAGGTAGTACCTATCACTGTCCCACCATCGTTAACAACTTCTGTAAGGTCAATCGTCGTGCCAGTCGCTGTTATCTCCCTATAATAAAAATGTTTTCTATATGGTGTGCCATCGTCAATCCAAACCTCGTAAGCCTCAGTACCATTAGCATTAGGTGTAGGTGGAGTAAAAGATATATCAAAGGATGTAGCTGTTACATTACTATATCCAGGAACTGTTGGTGGGTCAACTGTTATAGGTGCTCCAACCTCAATTAAATTAGCTCCACGTAAATCTCTTGCCACAACTAAAGATGCATGCACATCAACTCCATGTTGAAAAGTAGCCCAAGAGACTGAACCTGACCCTGTGTTACTTCCTCCTACTGAAGCAGTAAAAGCGTTTCCTGCAACTCCAGTAACATTTGCTCTCACAGCTCCCAAAGCATTATCATTAACCATAGTCATATCTGAAGCTCCAGGTCTTGTGTCAGTATTTACTGCATTTTTAAGGTTAGTATGAACAGTATTAGGGTGTAATCCATCTCCTTGAAATTCTCCATCAGTAGTTGGAGCTCCAGCTACACAGGTATATACTAGACCATTGAATTCCACAGTATCTCCTACTGCCCAACCACTAGTAGTTCTTACAAAAGCATTTCTATCTGTAACACCTAAAACTGAATTATAGTATATTTTTGCTCCAGACTTTACACTTGAAAATATATATCCCCTAGCACTTAAATACATTGAAGAGATTTCACACCCATAACTAATACTAGTTAGGTTAATTATTTTTAATCTTAATAGTCCTGTTAAATTCTCGAATATCGTTCCATTAGTCCCAGTAGTTATTGATGTTAAACTTGGGCAATCAAAAGATTGAAGAGCTGGTAGTACAGATATTAATCTCCTGTCATTAGCCACTGTTACCCCTGAAACTAATCTTTTTAGTTTATTAGAACTTTGAATAGCTATTTGTGCATAGTTATATAAATTCGGTACATACAGATATTCTATATTTGCTGCTCCTGAAACAATATCTCCAGTAAGAGAAAGTCCATCTGCATCAATCAAATATGTTATACTACTATCAGACATAGCATCTGTAACACTAAAGTCAAAAGTACTTGTAATATAACATTGTACATTATTACTCCCATCAACTTCATATCTATGTATATCTGCAGTCCCAATGTCAATAAGAGAAGCCAGACTAGTTGCAGTAGGTATATAGGAAGCTCCAGCTCCTCCAACAAAAAAGTTATAATATTGTGTAGGAGTAGGATTTAGACTCCACAGTCTTTTATCTAATTCATATAAAGTGGGAATATCTTCGTCAGGTATTGCAGTATCTAATAATCTTAAGCTTGCAAGATTACCATAAAGTTTAACTGTTTCTCCTCTATCTGAAAATAAACTTACTCCTGCTCCTTGCGAAACTAACCAATCTCTGTATCCAGCGATATTTGTTCTACCCACTATAACAGAATTTAAGTACACATTCACTGCATTGCCAGAGACCTTAACAATAATATGTCTAACATCATCTTCATCTATAATCTCTGGTAAATAAAGACTTTCAGTTGCTGCCCTCCCAAAGTTACTGAAATCTATAAGTTTTTTAGTACTTGCTCTATCTATGTACACCTCTAAACCAAGTCTGCTTGTAGTTCCATCCCCTTGCCCATATATTATGCCTGTTGTGCTTGCATTATTATTATTTGCTATAACAATTAGTGTATAATCTCCTGTTCTAGTGTAATCAGGATTAATATCTCCTTGCATAGCTCTTAGACCACTCCAATCAGTTTGTAGAGTAGATGGATTTCCATTGGGGTCATATGTAGGAGTACCATTCTCCCACATCTCACACATTGCTAGACCATTAGCAGTTAAAAGTTTCTTTTGATTAATTTGGTCAAATATTTCATGTTGATATACTTTACCTGTACCAATAGAATATGTAGTTAACCAATCTGAGAAAGTAGTACCATCTAAGATATAAGTATCAAAGCTTCCTATCAAAGAGGCACCAGTGACTTCAGCAAATTCTCCTTCTTGAAACCACAAACTTCTTCTACTAGCATTATCTAAGTCTGTTTTCCAAATAATTGCCATGTTTGTGTCTTCTTTTGAAACAATTGGGCATCTATTCCATGAATACCAATATTCCCAAGTTCCAAAATCTAAGTAGTGAGGTTCTATTACAGGAAGTTCTACTCTTCGTCTATGTTCAATATGTTTTTGCATTATGCAGGATTTCTTTTAACGAAACTATAATAGGTAGTAGTTCCAATATGCTCTAAAAACATTTCATATATGTAATCAGCCTCAAAAGCATGCCCTGATATTAGAGTAGCACCTGTTACAGAAGGAAATATTACTACTCCTGTTGTATCAATAAATACTCTAGCAAACCCATTGTCTGCTGTGGTCCCCAAAGTGAAGATAGTATTTGTATTAGGTGAGGCAGCATTACAAATGCTTCCATATAATTCATCAACATCTATAATTGTACCTGTATCAGCAACACTAACAGGAGTTCCACCAGCAGCACCAGGAACTCCTTGAAGACCTTGAGGTCCTGCTAAAGAAGCTGGGTCAGCTACAATTTGTACATAAGTTGCACTAGGACTAGCATTAGTTACATAAGTAGCATCTGGGTCAGCAACCTGAACTCCTATTTCTACAACTTCTCCAGCATTAAGAAATTTTCTGTATGTAGCTTGATATCCAATATATAAACCAAAAGTTACACCACGCCCATATGTAGTAGGTAAAAATTTAAAGTCTAAAACAGTATCTATCCATAATCTACCCATCTGTACTGTTCTGTTAGCTCCTGTTTGTGTAGCAAAGAAATTATGATGAATAGTGTACCAACCAGTTTTATTTATAGTTATTTGGTGATTGTTTGTCACAGTATCGTGACTAAAAGTTGCTGTATCAATATGATTTTGAGTTGTCCAAGTAAACTGATGTTGTGTACCATTTACTCCTCCAACATTTTGAGTAACTCCAAGTACTAATTCTATATAATCAGGTACTAGTCCTGTCTCCCATCTCAATCCTTCAGGTTCAGCAGAATCAGAAATCAATACAGCTCCATCTGCACCAACAGGAAATCTAACATCCTGGGTAGCATCTCTTACAATAAGGTCTCCTTTAGTTGTTGTAGGTGAGTTAAAACTTCCTCCTCCTGCTTCTACTGGTGGAGCATTCTTAAGAATCTCGATATCTATTGTATTAGTATCTGTCTGTTGAAAATGTTCCTTGGTTTTATTTCTCCTCGGATAGTATTTCTTTGTTGGTCTAGGTCCTGCCATTTTGCAAATATAGTTAATCGTTGAATAACATGCAATTAAAAAGGTTATAGATTTTCTTTATAGTATTTGTATAAACCTATAAAAAAATAATATAGCCAGATACTTGCACATGTGAAAAATTTCTTATAACTTTGCCTCAAGTTTCTTTCGAGACACTTCAGAAAGACTTGCTACAAACTTCTAAACTTATAATAATAGGAAAGCTATACACAAGTTTCTTTCTTTTGGTTCTTTTCTTTCTTTGTCAAGTACTAGTAACCCAATTTTTTCTCTTTAACATCCTCTTTCTTCTGTATAGTATAGGACTTCATTAAGTCATCTCCTATCTTAATACCAAAAAGCACACCTTCAAAAACAATCACAGTATTAATAACTGATGACTCTGCTAAAAGTAATGCTGAGGTCACCATAATCACAGACCCTATCACTGCATTCCAAAAGGGAGAAATTCTTTTTTTAGTTAAATCCATAGTTTTTCTTTATTGTTTAAGCCACAAAGATAGTGAAAATGTATGATATATAATGCATTAGGGTATAAATATGTATAGTAATGACTGATTTTTTATACATATGTGTACTTTTTTCAGGTTTTATTAATACATATATGTATATTTGGTGCTATGTCCAAAATCTTAGTTAAAATCTTAGGCACAATCATGTATCTATTAGGTGCAACAGTACCCATACACTATATGTACATGCCAAGACTGTTAGCTATATGTTCTTTTATCTACTTTATAGGTATGTGGCTATACATCTTCCTACTGGTCTTTGGTTAAGTTAGGTTAGGTTAGGCTATAATTTTTTGGGAAAAATTTTTTTAGGTAGGAAATTTTTTGATGATTTGTGAGAATGTGAACCACCTTGAGTAAAACCCCCACTAATTTCTGGCAGAGAAACTCCCCCCTGTCCAAATTCAAACCGAAATCATTTCTGGGGAGCATAATTAATACATACTATCTACCATGAGACTAAGAACTATCTCTCTTGACAGACAGGCACAGTGCCAAGCAATCCTTGACATGAACAACAAGGAGCAGGCTGTGATGCTAACCTTTGGACTAACAGACAAGCCAAAGAGCTACATGTTTCCAAACTGAAACAAACAGGAGAAATCCCTTGGTATAACGCCAAGGGATAACTCTTGTGAACAAGCTTAACTCAATACCCTAACTAATTCCTGGACTTGACCTAATGATAGTCCTTAAACATTAATACATTACATTATGAGCAAAATCACTCTTACTATCGACAAATCAGTGAAAACAGTTAACGACAACTTTATGAACAAGTTAATCGGCAAAGGTAACTCTGTAACAACAGCCTTTGGTACTACTGAAGGTGGACGCAGAACCTTCTACATGTTCACTGACCAAGAGAATGCAAAAGGCTTGTCAGCAGAAGTTGACCTTAGTCAGTTTGACCAAATCAAAAGGGAATATCCATTCACTGATGACCAAGGTGCAGAACAGGTTGCAACACTGACATACCTATACCCGAAGAAAGCCTAAGGGTATAGGCAAGGCAAGGACACATCAGCAATGGTGTGTCCTACACCTTTAGTACCTAACTCTACTCAAGACCCTAACTAATTCTTGCTATTTTTATTTATACTAATTATATATTTTAATTAGGTAGAAGTAGTGATTTAATTTTTTACAGCTATGAGCAATGTAATCAATTTGACTATTGAGTCTTGTACTAAGACTGTCAATGGTAATTACGCCAACAAGTTAGTTGGTAAGACTGAAGGTGTGAAGACTGCCTTTGGTGAGGTAGAAGGTGGAAGACGCACTTTCTATATGTTTACAGACCAAGAGAACGCTAAGGGTACTAGTGGTGATGTAAACCTTGACCTTTTTGACGTTGTTAAAAGTGAGTATCCTTTTACCGATGATAAAGGTGAAGAGCAAGTAGCGACTTTAAGCTACCTATATCCTAAGCGAGCTAACTAAGCTTGCTAGGTAGGTCATTAAGGTGCATCATTCATTGGTGCATCTTAGTGCTTTGCTTTAAATTGAACTTTAATTGAGTGATTTGGTTTAAGTTTTTATTATTGCAGTTAGTAATGTGTGGTGTGAGTGGGTTAACCAGCCCTCTCACCCACATATTCTACCTCTACTATAAACTAAATCTATTCAAACATAATAATTAATAGCTAAATCTTATAACTATGTCACATATAAAACTTACCCCAGAAAGAACTCTAGTCACACCAAGAGAGTTATATGCTATTGATATGAATCCACAGTTTGTGGGTCAATCAGGAGCTAATGATGAAGGTGAATATTCTATGATTTGGAGTATTAATGGTAAAGAATATCAGACAAATAACACATTATAGTTATGTCAGATACTATGTCATTAAGTAATCAATTGAATCTTATAACTAATAGTTTAGTAGAAAGATTCTTTTGTAAAAGAGTAGATAACTATACAGTATCTGTTATTGTCTATTATAGAGAAGAGAAAGAGGCTATATTAAATAAGCATAAAAACTTATTTATAATTGAAGAGCACAATCTAATGAATGGAAATCTTCAGTTAGATTTAGAAATTAGAGAACCAGAAAGGTCGTGATATTCGACGTATTCCTAAGTAAGAAGACAAACTACTTATTATATTATTGTGTACAAAGGTTATAGGCTGAGCTGAATTGACAGTAACCTATATTAAAGGCTCTTGATAAGACGAGTTAACGCAGTACACAATTTAATTAGGCAAGTTATCAAGGCTGAAAAGGCTCAGAGAAGCGTCGAAACATATATTCTGCTATCCTTATTAACCATTTGGAATAGTGTTATGTAGGGTTGTCGAAGATAAAGCCAGGACACACAAGGTTACTGAAAACCATTTGTGATTACACATCTAAAACTCATTCATTAACCTGTGGTAGGTTTGAGGAACAGATAGTTTGTGTGTCCATCTTGCTTTTAATTTAGTATTAATCTTTTAAATTAAAGTTATGAAAAGAGTATTGTATTTAACTCCAACAGGCAGTTTAGTTAGTATTAACGATATAGTTGACTACGATAACAAGTAGTCACTATATAAAACCAAATCATCATGAGAAAATTTTATATAATCTTATTATTAGTTTGTTCTTCTATTTTTACATTAGCGTGGATAAATAGAACTGAAGAGCACCACATTCATAGCAATAAAAATTGTTGTGAAATCATATTAGAACAAGTTGATGGTGGTGTTAAGGTCATTTATGATAGCACAAATGATGCTGAAGATGACTGGATATTTGTTGAAGTAGAATATTATGAAGAGGGTGAAGACCCTGATGTTATTCTATTTGATTTAGTTGATGAGGTTATAAATATGTATCAGGAAGACTGTTACCATAACCATTATGCAGGAGATGTTGCTAAGCAGGACAGTGCAGAGATTAGGGCTATGAACTTACCTCTAAAAGACTGTTATACTTGGCAAGAGATTGAGATTATTGTCTTCGGAGAAATCCAAGAGTAATTATTGTGACTGAGCCCTTCTCTCCTTGAGGCTCTTAATGGTGTGCAACACCTGGTCACATTAATATGGACTGTGTGATAGTTGCAGTCAAAGTATGGTGACTTACAGCCTACTTATGTTACAGCATCTGAGTTTAATCGGTACTCAGATGCTGTTTTTTATTATATTAATAGCGATTTTAAGATATTGGGCTGCCTTCGAGCTCATAAGGATAAACCAGCAATGGTATAAAACAGGTAAAATTTAAAACTTAACAGAGTTTTACTTGTGATGTAAATTTATTTGCATTTCACAGAAAGGTATTATATATTGTATTACATGGAATGGCTCAACAGAGTAAAAGTGTAATATGTTCCTTCTTGTCATGAGGAGCTGAGGCAGAAATGCCAATAAATTATATAGTAGGTAATGGTGTAAACAGATTGTCGTCTGTAAAGAGCTGTTATTATGTTATGTGAAGTATTTGGTTGCAGAAATGCACTGAGGAAAAGCATTATGCAAGTTAGTAGGTTTGACACCTGAAAGCAAATGGAAGTTGATATCTAAACTACTCAAAAGGTAGCACGATATACAACTCAATAAGACTTCCATTATTTGACTTATCTGCTTAGTTTACAAACTAAACAAGAGAAAACATATTGAGACCTGTTGATAACAATGTCCTTATTCTACTGCACCTATTGGTTATATGTAGATACTAGATAGTCTCTCAAGACTACTCGTAAACAAAGTTAGTAATATTTATCTAAAAGATGGGAGTCTTTGAATCTCTACCAGGAGAAGTTAGTATGAAAGCAAAGTTATGACTCAACTTGTAAAAGATGGCAAGCATCGAAACTTGTGGACATTATATCTACCTGCAGTAATGTAGGTGTGTGTATTTTAGGGAAACCTGAATAAAAGGATATAACAGTAAGCTAACACTCAGCTTACTATTTTTGTTTAACCCGACTAATTTGTTTTTTAGTCTTAATACAGAAGAATCAAGACAATGAAAGAATATGATAAATTTGAAGACAAGGGTAGGACAGGTATGATAGCTTTAATTATAGTTTTAATAATAATGTGGATTTATGGGTTTGTTTGCTAATAAGCTTAGAATATCGACAGAACAACTTGAACGAGCTAATAGAGGGGAAGAAGTAGAATTAATCCCAGCTAAAGAAGGACATACTATAATGTTAACTATGGATATGGAATATTATTATATTCCTCACAACTAATATTAATTTAAAAACAGTATTATGAGCCCAAAGAAAGTATTTCTTCAGGATTTAAAAGAAGAATTAAAAGATAAGGTGAGAGTACCAAGCTGTAAGCCTGGTTTTACTAACATTTTTGGTGTAACAGCCATGGCAAAGCATAGACAATACTTTGAACCTCAGGGATGAAGTATTTGTTAGTGCTTGTATTACTTACAGGGTGTAGCTCAGCAGAAAGTCTGAGTTACAGCCTTAAAAGTAAGAAAGAAAAGTTTAAACAGGAGATGATATGTAAGCCGAAAGTCTTACTATGCACTCCATAAAACGAGTATTATGAAAAAACTAATGTATTTATTAGTGCTAATTGTGACATTTAATATGAGTGCACAATTAAAGAATGATAGTAATAACCTTACTATTATTACAGCTCCTGGAGCATATGATGATGGATTTAATATTGGTGTTCAATATGAACATCAGTGGAATTTACCTTATGCAGGTGCAGAGATATTTCATTTTGCAGACCTTCATAACATTACATATACCCATATAATAGCTCGATTTGGTGTTGGTCAGGAATATGGTAATCCAGTAGGAGTTAAATGGCGATGGAATGTAGGATTTAGAGGTGGTAGAGTCTTTAGAGAAGGATACGATGGACCATTTGCATTATTAGGACCTGAGATAGGAGCACAAGTTACATTACCATTTGGATTATATGGTAAACTTGTCTATGGTATGGATAAGAAATCAGATAGTGCTATTTGGAATGAGAACAGTCATACTGTAAATAGTGTATTTGCAGGTATTGGAATAAGATTTTAATCTAAATTTTAGAGAAATATGAAAAAGTTATTACTATTATTTGTAGTGATGTTTGCATTTGTAGCAGCATCACCAATACAAGATGAAGAAATATATAGGATATGGCATCCATTACCTAATGGTAATATAAAGGTGTTATATCTTACTCAAAGTGGAGCTCAGGCTCATTTAGATAACCATCCTGGTGACTGGTGTCATGGGAGAAATTGTCCTTGGGAATGAAAAGATTTATTCAAAAGAGATGGTATAGGTCCATCCAATTTGTACAGGTGCTAATTATTATGTTAGCTATGTTTATTGGTTGGGGTGGTTTTGATGCATCTGAGTCTCTCAGAACCTTTGCAGCAGGTTTAGCTGTGGGTGTAATATTTAATTTTCAAAAGTATTATACATAATGACATGGGATTATAATTTACCTGAAAAGAGTGGTGTTTACATAGTTGTGACCACCACTTTTATGGGTAAACATAATGTTCTACAATCCAGGTTTAATCGTGAGAAAAAGACTTGGGGATTTACAAATCAAAGTTTCTATAAATATTTAAAAGATGGAAGAATCTAAAACTAAATTTATTACTGATTCAAGATTAGAAATTGAAATGAAATATCCAATAGGTAAAAATATGCCTAATCTTATTTTCTATTGTGATGTGATGGCTCAATTAATTAGAGAGCATGCTCCAATAAATGACAGAAGACTACATTTTCTATGTCGTGGTTCAAGTGGAGCTATTCTTGCAGGTATTGTAGCATCAAGATTGCCTCATAATAATGTGTATATTACTCATTTTAAGAAACCTGGAGAATATTCTCATGCAGGAGAGTTTATGTGTGAAGGAGATGACTATTTTATTGTTATTGATGATTTTATGGCATCAGGTACAACTTTGAATACCATTTGTGAGAAAATGTTAAACGTAGCTTATCAATTTCCAGATATGCTTATTGTCTCAGGAAATGTAAATTCTAGTTTTAAGTATCACAAGGAAATAGAAACAATAATTTGTGGTAGTTACTACATAGAGCCAGTAGCTGAATATTCAGAAAATTCAGGTTACTATGTAGAGGCAGCAACTGAAATGACAGAAAATTGGCTTGGTAATTCATAAGAACAGACACAAACCCATTGTATTTGAAACATACCATTAGTATTCTAATGATAGTATGCGTAACTGGTTAAACGGTGTTTGTTCTCCACTATAATGGGCTTCTTTGGTGCCTGATATTTATGCTGAAATCATAATTGGGATGACTAAGCTATACAAAATATTACTAAGAAAGAAGCCCTCTTTTAATCTAATAAATGAATATAAAAGATATTATTTACAGACACAATAGCTTGCCAATTGAACAACAAGAATCACTATATGTTATTAAAACATATGTGAAGGTAAGAACAGGAGAGACTATAAATCCTGTTATAAATTCAAATTTACCACCTATGTTTGTGATGGACCAGCTACAAAAAATGATAATGCTAACTAACCATGCTATAAATTGGTTTAAAGATAACCCAGATAAAATAGATGAAGAAGTCTAAAAAAATTAAGCGTTACACAGTTACTACCTTAAGACCTAATCCAGAAGGGAAGACATTTAGTGTTTTTTCTAACTTAAAATTAGCGAGAATCTTTGGGAGAGAAATGTACAGAGCAAACAATTTTGTTGCTCTTACTAATTTTAAACGAGTTAAATTACCTTTATAATGTTAAAAGCAGAACTAGAGAAAAAATTCGCACAGGAAAAAGCACAAAGTAGAGCTTTTGAAGCTAAGATTAAACAAGGTTTAATGAATATTTTAGATACTCATTGTGACCGAGCAATAGAGCCTATACGAGAATTTTGTGAAGACGTTGGAATAGATTATCCAATGGTAACAAAGACATATAAGATTCCTTATGGAATAGAGGTTAGAGATATGTATGATGTTAATGGAGATGAAGTTGAATTTATAGAACATTAATAATAAATAAAAAAGAGTATTATGAAACTAATTAAATGGGAATTACCTTTTAAGAACATTGCATTTTTAGCTTCACTTGCAGACTTATTGTCTCAGGAAGAAGCAGTGATTTTAATCACAGGAATGCAAGAAGGAGAAAATATTACACATTGTAATATCGGTATAAAAAACTGTTATACTAATAATGATGAAGTTGTTTTGCACATTGGAACAATGATAGGTGCTCATTCTGCAAATTGGCAACTAATGATGGATGATATTGCAGACTCTGAAATGGAAACTGAGCTTGATGATGAATTCTTTTTAAATTTAGCTAAAGAACTTCAGAATCAAGTCTTTGAAGAAGAGCGAGAAGAAGAAGAGAATCTTTTTGAAAAAGCTGAAAAGCAAGGTGATTTTGATGAAGATTTGTTTGCAGAAGCTGAAGAGCAAGAAGGAGAAAAGTATATAGATGATATTACTGTCCCAGTAGTTGAGGAAATTGTTGAAACACCTTTAAGAATGTTTCTGAGAAAAATCTTAGTGAGATTTAAGAAACCTGAAATTCAGGCAAAACACAATATCTTATCCAACTTTAAAAAAGAGGACTAAAAAATGACTGAAACCACAGTGATTGTTGATGAATTTGAATATAAAGGCATAATAATGACTGTACATAAAGGAGATATCTCGAATAGATATTTCTTCAAGTATGTTTATGGTGGTAAGAAATATAGTATTGCCCTTGATGAGCTAAAGAAGTTCATCAAGGGTTCATATAGCCATGCCACTATAAATAATACACCTGTGGACATGATTGAAAAGTCAGTAAAAATTCAAGATTTGTTATACAATTTGACAGATTTAAAGAATAGAATCAAAAAATACAAATAATGAAAAAAGTATTAATGTATTTGTTATTAATGAGTATTGGATTTTTATCCAGTAGTTCATTTATAACAGAAGATAATGTATTTGAAAGAATACCTTATGACGAAGATGAGGTATGGTGCTATGGAGTAGTATCATATTATGGAGAGAAATGGAATGGTAGGACCACAGCTAATATGGAAATATATGACTGTGAATTGTTAACATGTGCCAGTCCATCTTTACCTTTTAACACTATTGTTGAAATAACCAATTTGGATAACAATGAAACCATAAGAGTTAGGGTCAATGATAGAGGTCCATTTAAAATGGACACAAAAGGTAGAGCCTTGAGACCATTAGAACCTCATCCAGTAAGAGTGTTCGATTTATCAAAAGCCTCTTTTGATTCCCTTGGGAACTTAGATAAAGGCTTATTAAATATTAAATACAGAATAATCAAGGAATAAGATGAGTGCCCTTTGGTCTAATTAACTAAAGGGCTATATCTTACCTTAAAAAACAAAAAATTATGTACAAATTAAACAAGTTTTCTTGGTCAGCCAGATTTTTTGAATGGGTGTGGAATACAGATGTAGAAAAATTTAAAAGTATGTGTCCATATTTTTGGTCATATGTTTTAACTTTAGTATTTTTGCCAATCATACTGGTGTTTAAAGGATTATATGCAATTACTCCTACTTCAGATAAAGCAGAAGCTTTTATAGAAAAAATGGAAAAGTCAAAAGCAGTAGAATCAATATCAAATTTCAATCAAAAATATTCAATTGTGTATTCCACAGGAAAAGTCTTTAAATGGACATTCTTTGGAGGCTTAGGTATTATAGGAGGATTTATGATTGGTGTTCTTTTATACCAATCTTATTTATATCCTATTGAAGCTTTAGCTATAATTGGTGCTGTTTCTTTATTGATAGCAGTTATTGCAATTGTAGTGTCTATTAATCCAGATAGTAAGATAGTAAGAGGATTATTGTATCCATTCAAACTTTTAGCTAAGTTTTTTATACTGTTGAAAGATATGCTTTATAGTTTATATAGAAACATGTGTCCTTTAATTAAATGGAAGGAATAATGGGATGGATATATATAATAGTGATGTTTATTTTAATTATATTTTCTAAAAGATGACAGTAACAGCAGTTCTAATAGTAATAATGATTATTGCACTTTCAACCAATTGGGATGAATAAGAAACCCTTTGCGTGGAAATAAGTATTAAGTTACTGAGTAAAAGGTTTATAAGAAGAGTTTGCTTGTGGAGAGGTTTAACGTGAACTTACAATAGCAATTAAATGAGATTAAGTGTAGATGCACATCCTAATACTCAGCTCTTTTATTACTTATATACATTATTATAAAACGTTTTGTTATGAAAAATTTATTTGAATGCTCACCAATACTATATTGGAAAAACAGAATTAAAATTTATACTGCAAGACGTGATTCGTATAAAGTTAATTCAAATAAATGGCGTAAGTATGATATGCTATTGAAAAAAGCAGAATATCAACTTGCTGTATGGAGACTTAATTTATTATGTAATGCAGCGAATAACAACTAAAACCTAAAGATATGGAAATGACAATAGATGACTTCATAAAAGATTTGCAGGCACTTAAACCTGAATTACGAAAGTTGCCAGTAAAAATAATGGCAGAAAATGGGTTGCTTTTTGAACCTAAAGCAAATCTTTTATTAGACCAAACATTATTAGACGAACCTAAACAAATGATTATTACACACAACTCCGTATAATAATTAAAATAAGATAGATATGACAGTTACAGAATTTTTAAAAAAAGAGTATAACTTAAACAGCCTACCAAATGAAGACTATAAACAATATTTTACATTTAATGAATTAATTGAATTATTAGAAAAATATAGGCAAGTTTTAAATTTACCAATAGCCAATGTTAGCCTTTCGTTTGTGGATTGGGTTTCAGAAAATTATACAACATTGAAAAATCATGGAGATAGCTTAACATTATCAGAACTTAGAACGGCTTACAACCAATACACTAATGAAGCCTAACTCCGAATAACAACTAAAATAGATAAAGATATGAGTACACTAATATCAGGTCTAATATTTATTGCTGTGGTAGTAATATGTAGTAATCGAAAATATTTAATGAAATTATTTAAAAAGAAAAAGTACCAATCTATTGATGGTATGAAATGGTCTAATTTTGAAAGAGCTGTTTTGCTTCATGTAAATAGGTATCGGGAATCACGAGATTTAGATGATTTAAAACCAGATGATAAATTTTATGTTGAAGCACATAAAAGAGCAGAGATTCAAGCTGAACATGGAAAACTAAGTCATGATAGAATGGATATAACAACTGAGAATCTTATTCCTTTTGGAATTAAATTTACAGGAGAAAATTTAGCAAAAGGATGGGTTACTTCCGAGAGATTAGTTCAAGAATGGATTGCTAGTCTTAAGCATCATAAAAACATTGTAAATCCTCGTTGGAAATATACAGGTATTGCAAAAGTTTTAGATGAAAATGGTAAAACGTGGTACTGTCAAACTTTTGGATATTAAAAATAGAATTTGGGGACGACATGGAATTGATTTTATAGCGATTTAATAATGTTCAGCACAGAGAGATAACTGTTTAAAACTAAGGTGAGTTTACTTAAATGGAAACACAATTACCACGCAGGAAACTGCACAGATTGAAGCAAACATGAGTGTTGTTCACAACATTCTTGCTAGTAAGCATCTTAATGATGTTGTTACTGGTGAACTTCAGATGGCTGCATAGTCCATAACTATGTAATATAAGTATTCAAGAGTAACTAACTTGATGGTGGAGTATCAACTTAACAGTTGGTCCTAATCTAGCGTAAAGAATTTAAAGAAACGTGAAGCTGTATAAAATATTATTATTGATATATGAAAGACCTGGGTTCGAGTCCCAGCGTCTCCACTAGTATCTAATAGCCCTCTCATCAGCAAGATAGATATTATCTGAATATCATAGCGAAATCTTATGATAGCTGATGAGATATAGGGTTAGAATAGTTCTTTAATTGAAGATAGACAATAGCAGTAGTGTCGAAGCTATGTAAAACTACTTGGCGTGTAGGCTATAAACTGTATCAGCAGTTGTGTTTATTGTAGATGTATAGTAAGACATGGAAAAGTCATACGGTTAGCCATACTAGATTAGGTAAAATTCCTAACTATACCCCATAACTGAAATTTGGGCAAAGAACTTTTTAATAAATATAAGTACCTAACATTAAGAGGAAGTTAGGCTAAGCAATTCCTGCATTCACAAATGGTTACTAAAGGTATGATAAGGTAACAGGGGAAACGTATTATTGGTCACATACAAAGACAACTTTAATATAATAGGTGAGATAAACAAGGCTTATATTTTTATTAATAAATAACACAAAGTAAATTATGAAACAACCAGTACAGGTAATAATGCTACCAACAGAAGATAGAACTAATATATGTTTAGTTGGAAAGAAATTAAGATATATTGGAGATAACCATGAAGGATTTTTAGGTAATTGGCAACATACATACATAACAGTATCACAAGATATAGAGCCTATTAAAGAAGGTGATTGGTATATTGATGATACTAATACTGTAAGACAATCTCTTACTAATGATAAAGCTTATTGGGAAGTAAGACAAGATTATGTTAAAATCATAGCAACTACTAACCCTAAGCTTACTATTAAAGAATACACAGGAGTAATTGATGAGTCTAATGGAGTTAAAGAATATCTTGAACACCAGATACCACAAGTACCACTATCATTCTTAGAAGAATATGTTGCTAATCCTGATGGAGAGTGGGAAGTTGAGTATGAAAAGAAAGATATTAACCCTTTATCAAAAACTTGGGAAGAAGATTATATTCGTTTTGGATTAAAACATAAACCAAATTGGATAATGTTGCCAAAACTAAACCAAGACAATACTGTGAACATTACTTCTGTAGAAGAGAAGATGTATAGTAGAGAAGAAGTTGAAGAACTATGTAAACAATGTTGGGGACAAGCTAAATTAGTGCATAGTGGACTTTTTATAGATTGGATAAAAGAAAACTTATAAAATATAGGAAAAAATGAGCACACACATTACAACAATAGCAGGTATAGTAGAAAGTAAAAAATCTACTCTTGCAAAGCACGTTAAGGAGCCAACAGGTATGATGATTACTAGGTTCTATGGTGGAGCAGAAAATGGAAGAATGCTTCAGCTTACAATGCTAAGCACTCAACCTTATATTCAATTGACACAAGAACAAGTACAGAAATTAATAACCGTATTATCAAATAGTTTTGATGATACTATATACCCAAGTGAATAATGAAAATAGTAACAGGTCAAAACAATAATTATGAGTCTTAAAAGAATGCTTAAAAGAGGAAGAGTTAAACCAGTTTGGAACGACCTATTTAAAAGGTTAGACTTTTATAGGGTATCAAACAGAGGTAGATGGATTATGTGTAATCCTGCAAATGGACAGTTTATACAGAAAGGTCCAGGTTATGCTACGCAACAAATACTTGCAATGCAAAAACAATAATTAAAAGAAAAATAGGGTAATTTCCTACTCTATTTTTCTTTATCTGTATTATAGAATTTTTAATATTAAAAAACCTAATGAAAAATGAAGTAAAAAAATGAGTTTAACAGCACACCAGGAAGAAAAACTGGTAGAAAGTTTAGAAATCTTAAAAAATAGTAAAAGACTGTTGATTACAGGAAGTGCAGGAGTAGGTAAAACTTACTTAGTTAATGAACTAATAGGTAGATTAGCCAAAACTCTACCATTTATGAGAAAGATATATTGTTCTGCACCAACAAATAAAGCAGTAGCTGTATTAAAAGGAAAAGTAGATGAGAGACCCAATCTCGAATTTACCACTGTCCATTCAGCACTAAAAATTAAAAGAGAAGTAAACTTTAGAACAGGAGCAATCACCTTCAAACCTTTTTATAGTGAAAAGTATCCACCTCTCAAAGGAGTTGGGCTATTAATTATTGATGAAGGTTCGATGCTAAATACTGAATTACTACGTTATGTGGAAGAACATGCAGATAATAACAACTGTATAGTAATATTTATAGGAGACCACAAACAATTGAATCCAGTAGGAGAAGACGTATCACCAATCTTTGTTCAGGGATATCCAGAAGTCGAGATTACAGAAATTGTCAGACAAGGAGAAGGTAACCCAATTATACCTTTAAGTCGTAATTTAGATGCTATTTTCAATAAAATTGATAATAGAATTGATGATAATGGCTACTTATATAGTGACAATTTACCCCAAGTTATAGAAACATTAGCTGCTGTAAATGGTACAGATGAGCTAAAATATTTAGCGTGGACGAATAAAGAAGTTGACATGATTAATAATCTTGTCAGAAAGAGGATATATGGTCCCTCTCCCAATAAAGTTGAGGTTGGAGAAACCTTAGTTTTTAATAATCCATATAAAGAAGAGTATTTTACAAACCAAGAGATTAAGGTGGAAAGCTTACAAGTGTTAGAGAAAAAGTTTTATTATCCTGCTGGCAAAGTCCCAGGAGCATTTACCTCAACAACTACATTTAAGCCTATTACTTTTAAGTATTACTCTATCAATTCCAAATTCGATGAAGAGCTTGGGCAACAAATTGATAATGTTGTACTTATTCACGAAGACTCTGATGCAGCTTTTAATAAGTTGTTGGCGAATCTAAGGAGTATGTGTAAAGCTAAGATTATCCCATGGACTGACTATTATAGTTTTAAAGAGAGTTTTGCTGATTTGAAATATAATCATGCAATTACTGTACATAAAAGCCAGGGTAGTACATATGGACAAACCATAGTTAACATCCAAAATCTTAAGTTAAACAAAAACAAAACAGAACGAGAAAGGCTATTGTACACAGCAATAACAAGAGCCAGTAAGTTATTAATTTTATATAAAGTATGAATAAGCATATAGATAAAAACTATTTTAATTTGAAAGGGACAGTACACATGATTGGAGATTTAGTCCACATAGAAAGGGATGGAATTCCAGATTTGTACAAAAAAGTTTTAACAATAGAAACACCTGATGGTCAAGTGTTATTTCCTGAACTAAGAAATGGAAAACTGAAAATGTTAGATACAGAGAATATTACTCAGGGTTCAACAGTAGAAATCAAGTATTTATTTCAAGGTTCAGAGAAGAACAACAAAAGATATAATAACATTTATATCTATTCTATTAAAATAATTTAAAAATGAATTATTGCCTTTTTGATATAGAAGGTAATGGCTTACTAGATAGTATTACAAAAATTTGGACATTTTCTTATGAGATTTATAATAGTCGAGAACTGATACAGTCAGGGACTTTAACTAATCCTGAAGAAATTAAAGAATTAGTGCTGAAGCAAAAAGTTTTAGTAGGACATAATATTATTGATTATGATATTCCTGCACTTGAAAAAGTATTAGGAATTAAAATCACAGCTACATTAATTGACACTTTAAGTATTTCATTCTATCATTATCCTGTCAAAGGATTCCTACATGGCTTAGAGGCTTGGGGAGAAAGATTCAAATATCCAAAAGTTGTAGTAGCTGATGATGAGTGGGCTGGACCTTTATCAGGAGAAACTTGGGAAGATTTCATTAGAAAAATGACCAAGAGATGTGAGGTGGATGTAGAGATAAATAGGAAGTTATTTCACTTTCAAATGGACTACACAATGCAGATTTATGATAATAACATTTCAGATGTACTCAGATTATTTGGGTATTTAGGTTTTAAAATGGATTGTCTTAGAGAGCAAGAAAAAGTAAAGATTAAATTAGATTTAAGGTTGGCTGAAAAATCAAAATTAGACCTTGAATTCATTATAGATGAGAAGATTACCAATCTTTCCCAGTATATGCCCAGGATTGTTGATAAAGAGCAACCAAAAGTAATGTACAAAAAAGATGGTGAACTCTCAGCTCATGGGCACAAATGGAAAGAGTTGTTGAAACTTAAGAAATTACCTGAAGATACAACAGTAATTACTACAAAAGGCAGTCCTACATCTCCTGTACAACTGAAAGATTGGTTATTCTCATTAGGTTGGGAGCCCATTACTTTCAAAGTTAATGCAAAAGATGAGAAAGTGCCACAAGTGTCCTTACCTTTTGGTGGAGGATTGTGCTCAAGTGTAAAAGACCTAATTAAAAAGTATGATTATCTTGAGGATTTAGCAGGACTATATAGAGCAAGGCATAGATTTAGTCTTTTCAAAGCATTTTTAAAGAGTGTAGATGAAAATGGATATGTTTATTCAAGAGCTCAAGGTTTTACAAATACCCTTAGGATGCAACATGCTAAACCAATAGCAAATTTACCTGGAGTTGGTAAATATTATGGAGAAGAAGTTAGAGGTTGTCTAACAGTTCCTGATGCTTCATACATTATGTGTGGGAGTGATATCAGTGGGCTAGAGGACAACACTAAGCAACACTACATATATAATTATGACCCAGATTATGTGACAGAAATGAGAGTCCCAGGATTTGACCCTCATATTGATATTGCTGTTTTAGCTGAAATGATTACTAAAGAAGACGAAGTTTTCTATAAAGAAATTGAAGCTCAAAAGGATAAATTAGGCAACGAGTTTAAATTTTCAAGCCAGGAAGATGCAGAGAGGTATTATACAATTAAAGATATTAGAGGAAAAGCAAAAATAGTAAATTTCTCAGCTACTTATGGAGCTGGACCACCTAAAATTGCAGAAACTTTAAAATGTGATTTACCTTTTGCAACTAAACTACATAAAACTTATTGGAAGAGAAATGCTGCTGTTAAAAGCACAGCAAAGGACGCTAAAGTTAAAATTGTTGAGAATCAAAAGTGGTTATACAACCCTGTTTCAGGATTTTGGATGTTTCTAAAAGCTGAAAAAGACAGGTTTTCCACATTGAATCAATCAACAGGTGTGTATGTTTTTGATTTCTGGTTGAAAAAGTTTAGAGAAATAGTGAATCCCTTAGGAATTGAAGTTTGTATGCAATATCATGATGAGTTTTTATTATGGTGTAAAAGAGAGTTTAAAGGTTATGTGGACAAAGCAGTTAAAGATGCTATGACCCAGGTGAATAACCAGCTTGGACTCAATGTTTCAATTGGATACAGCACAGAATGGGGAGCAAATTACGCAGATGTACATTAAACAAAGATTATGACAAATTTTGAAACAAATTTACAATTGACAAATATGGAGTATTTGTTAATTAAGGACAGAGAAAAAATAACAGATGAACTTAAAGTAAGATTTATAAAGAATATAAAAAAGCTTAAGCCAAAGTCTGGATTTAACAAGGCACGTCAATTACTCATTTTAGAAGAATTAGAAGAATTATGAAAAAGACATGTGGGTATGTAGATAATAGAGGAAAATTTTGGAACTCTATATTTAAAGCAAACAATGCCAATATAGAATATGAGATATATGAGATTCAAAATGAAATGAGTCGTCTTATAGACGAGACTGCCAGGACTATGAGAAATAATTTTACTACTATTAATAGCAAACTGAAGGATAATGTTGATACTATTGTTAGAAGAATGTATGAAGTTATACTATGCTATGACTGTGACAAATTAGTAGAGTTTAAAGAAAAAAAGGATGCAATGGAAGAGGAGATAGCAAGATTAGAAGGTATCCAAAATCTTCCTAGATACTTAAGGTCTGATTGGTATATGCAAAGGGAGGTTAAGTTTAAGAATTTTTACAAAAATGACAAGTAAAGAGAAAAGTGAATTACAGAAAGAAATTATAAGCTCAATTCCTTTTGGAGAATCAGGTAGATTAATATTAGCCCCTAGAATTGGTAAAACTAAGATAATTATTGATATTATCAAAAGAGACAAACCAACTGGAAAAATACTTTGGGTAACACCCACAAGTAAATTGGCTGATACAGATATACCTGCTGAATTCAAAAAATGGAAAGCAAAAGCTTATTTACCTCAACTTCAGACTGTAACATGGAGAGGCTTAAAAAATATTACTGGACATTATAGTTTGATTATTTTAGATGAAGAACAGTTTATTACAACAGCTAATTCAAAGAATTTAATATCAAAAGATTTGACTAGTAATGTTCTATTGTCTATGACAGGAACTGAAAGTAAAACTAAAACTAAAAGAGAGTTGTACAAGTTATTAAATCTTGAAATTCTGTATAAGATATCCATTAACAAAGCTGTTGATATTGGTATGTTATCTAATTATGAGATTAAAGTTGTTATGATAGACCTTGATACAAATAAGAATATCAAAGTTGAATATAAAGATAAGAGAACTAAGCAACCTAAATCTTTTATGACATCAGAGGAAGACCAGTATAACTACTTGACCCTGAGGTTAGAGAAAGCAAAAACTAAATATGGACTAATTCATAGGAGAAGTATTATTGGCAGGTCACCATCAAAATTGGGTGCAGCCAAGTATATATTTAATTCCCTTGAAGGTAAGAAGTTAGTTTTTGCAGTTAGTAGAGAGCAAGCTGAAGACTTGTGTGATTATGTGTATCATGGACAAACTGATGAGGCAGACCTTAAAAAATTTATGGATGGCGAGACCAATAAAATAGCCATGGTTAATAAAGGTGGGACAGGTTACACATATTTAAATATTGATAATTTATTAATAACTCAAGTTGATTCTGACCATAATGGGCTTACATCTCAGAAAATAGCCAGGACTCTTTTAAAACAAGGAGACTATAAGGCTGTTATTTGGATTTTATGCTTAAGAAATACTCAAGATGAGGTTTGGTTAAACTCTACTTTAAACAATTTTAACCCAGATAAAATAGAATACATCGAATTTAAAGATTTAGTATTATGACAAAAAATCAAGCATTAAAAAAGTTGAGTGCCATTAATTTTTCTACTCCTGAAGATGCAGAATTAGCAAAAAATTTTGTAGAAGAATTAATGGACAGCTTGGTAGGTACTAAGCAAGAGACTAAAGAAGGACCTTGGAGTTGGGTTGGCAACGAGTATTGTGCAATGTTTAAAGCCAAAAACCCAGCAAAAGGTGGTAAAGTACGAGAATCTATCTCAAGAATGAAGGCAATGTTTGCAGCATTTCCTGAAATTCGTAAAGAAGATGTTATAGCTACCACAAAGCTATACTTATCACAAACAAATTCAAAATACATTAGATATCCACATTTCTTTCTAAAGAAAGGACAAGGAGCTGATGCAATATATGAATTTGCAGATTGGTATGACAAGTACTTAGCACAAAAAGAAGCAGGTTTAGGAAGAACCAGTAAAACTAATACCATACAATAATGAAGATAAAAGTATTAATCTTAAAAGGAAAACATAATGATTCAATAATGAATGTTACAACAAATTCTCTTATGAAAGGAGCTTGTTTAAATATTATAGAAGAGCATTTAAAAATGCACTATTATTATGAAAAAGACCAAAAATTAGCTGAAAAAATTGTTACTGATAAAGATGGCAAGACAGCTTATAGATTTGTTATGGAAAGAAGTGAAAATGGGCATGAATATGAACAAATAGAAATAGAAACATTAGAAGAATATGAAATTTAAACCGAATTTAATACCAAATGCCCCTAAAGATGGGTCATTTGATAAGACAGCATTTGAAACAACAATTGCTAAGAATGGTGGGATTGAAGAATATATAATCTTTCCAAAGAAAGATGGATGTAGAATGGAATTTGGTTTAGGACCAAAAGTCTTAACCAGAAGCCTGAAAGAACCAGGAAGTGACCTTGTTAAGGCAAGATTTGCTAAACTGAATCAAGTTTGCTTGGATAATAATATTATTCTTGAAGGTGAATTCTATATGCATGGAATGCCATTCA
>Ga0208645_1000144_pt1 | contig 108490 bp, 100 predicted proteins | sample VirMetDEL_Sep_01_FD_184519 | JGI IMG/M metagenome (GOLD analysis project Ga0208645, IMG submission 184519) | Aqueous microbial communities from the Delaware River and Bay under freshwater to marine salinity gradient to study organic matter... | ecosystem: Environmental > Aquatic > Marine >... | reverse complement strand
TATCCAATCCGACGGCTTCAAAAGCCTGAAAGAAGGCCAACAGGTTTCTTTCATCGCTACCCGCGGTCAGAAAGGCATGCAAGCTGAAGAAGTTCAAGTTATCTAACTTGTACTGACTCAGTCAAAAGAACCCCGCCCTTAAAAGCGGGGTTTTTTTATGCCTGGGATTTGGGCATGCATGAGCGCAAAAAATATGGGAGGGGGCTTACTCCCGATGGCGGTGGGTCAGTCAATACATCCAGTGACTGATCCACTGCCATCGGGAGCAAGCCCCCTCCCACATTCAGACTGCGTCGTTACTGAAACAACGACTCGCTCGACAAGCCGTTCTTCTCCAGGATCTCACGCAAGCGCTTGAGCCCTTCTACCTGGATCTGCCGCACCCGCTCACGGGTCAAGCCGATCTCCAGGCCTACATCCTCCAGGGTGCTGCTCTCATGACCGCGCAGGCCGAAGCGGCGAATCACCACCTCGCGCTGCTTGTCCGTAAGCTCCGACAACCACTGGTCAATGCTTTGGGAAAGATCATCGTCCTGCAACAGCTCGCAAGGGTCTGTCGGGCGATCATCCGTCAGGGTGTCCAGCAGGGTTTTGTCCGAATCCGGGCCCAGCGAGACGTCGACCGAAGACACGCGCTCGTTAAGACCGAGCATGCGCTTGACCTCGCCCACCGGTTTTTCCAGCAGGTTGGCGATTTCTTCGGGAGAGGGTTCATGATCGAGTTTTTGTGTCAGCTCACGCGCCGCCCGCAGGTAGACGTTGAGCTCCTTGACCACATGGATCGGCAACCGGATCGTGCGGGTTTGATTCATGATCGCCCGTTCGATGGTCTGACGAATCCACCAGGTGGCATAGGTCGAGAAGCGGAAGCCGCGCTCGGGGTCGAACTTCTCCACCGCCCGGATCAAGCCCAGGTTGCCCTCCTCGATCAGGTCCAACAGGGACAGCCCGCGATTGACGTAGCGTCGGGCGATTTTCACCACCAGACGCAGGTTGCTTTCAATCATGCGCTTGCGCCCAGCCGGATCGCCCTTTTGCGACAAGCGCGCAAAATGGACTTCTTCTTCGGGAGTCAGCAGAGGGGAAAAGCCGATTTCATTGAGGTACAGCTGGGTCGCATCGAGCGCCCGCGTGTAGTCAATGTACTTATGTTGCTTTAACGCAGTGGAGTTCTTGGATTTGGTGCGAACTGAAGGTACAGCCATTCCCTCATTCGACATCGATTCCATAGCGATGCCGGTCTCCGTAAGGAGAACCTCATCGTCGATGTCAAACTCCGGCGCTTCTTTACTGAGAGCCATTGTTATAGTCCTTTGGTGAGTTCGACCTCAAGCTCAAGCGACGCCTTTATCCTTGGCAACGCTGGAGCCTGTTCCTTCTACGTGAGGGAACAGGCTGGCAACACATCAACGACGGGGTAGGAATTGCAGAGGATCGACAGGTTTCCCTTGGCGGCGAATCTCAAAGTGCAGTTTCACCCGGTCTGTACCAGTTGACCCCATTTCGGCAATTGTCTGTCCGACTTTGACCTGCTGCCCCTCCCGAACCAACAGCCTACGGTTGTGGCCGTAAGCACTGACGTAGGTATCGCTGTGTTTGATGATGACCAGCTCGCCGTAGCCCCGCAAACCACTCCCGGCGTACACCACTGTCCCATCAGATGCAGCTAAAACAGGCTGTCCCAAATCCCCGGCGATATCAATGCCTTTATTCAAACTACCGTTTGAAGAGAATTTTCCAATCAATACGCCGTTCGACGGCCATCCCCAGCCGGTCGGCGCAGGCCCCGCAGGCGGCAGCGGCGCGGCTGCCGGTTTGCTCGCAACCGCAGGCGCGGCGCTGCCTGCAGGCCGCGTGATGATCGTGGTTTTGCTCGAGGACGAGGGCGAAGATGTGGTGTTTGTCACCACTGACGTCGGTGTTGAACCGGTGCGTCCATCGAAGCGAATCGTCTGACCCGGATGTATCGTGTAGGGCACCGGAATATTGTTGCGCGCGGCGAGCGCCTTGTAGTCCCAGCCATAGCGGAAGGCAATCGAAAACAGCGTATCGCCCTTGCGCACCACATACTGCCCCGTGGTTACGGTCGGCTTCTGCGGCGCGGCATTCGTGCGATCAACCACCCTCGCGCCCCCGGAAGGCGCGCTCGAACAAGCCGCCAATAAGGAACTCAAGACAAGGCCAAGCACCAGTCGCTGAAAGCTTGTTTTACTCATACGCTGCGCAAGACCTGTGAGACTCACCCGCCGCTCCCTTTGTGGTGGCTGAACATGAATGCCTGTATCAGGCTTGAAATATGTCGTAAGTATAACTGGGCATTGGCTTTTTACTGGCACACGACTGAAACGAAAGATTCATCGCGTTTAAAACCAACGACCGATCATGTTGACTCTATAGACCCCGCCGTAAGACACATCGCCGCCAACAGAATTCACTGCTCGCGAATAAATGATCAGGCCAGCGGGCCATTGAGCAACGGCACGAAACGCACGGCGCCGAGCACATGCCGGGAAAAGCCTTCGTCTTCACGGATAATGAGCATCAATTGTTGCACTTCGCCGGAACCCACCGGGATCACCAGCCGACCGCCGGGGGCCAGTTGATCGAGCAACGCCTGCGGTACATCGGTGGCGACCGCGGTGACGATGATGCCGTTATACGGCGCCAGCGCCGGCCAGCCTTCCCAGCCATCGCCCCAGCGGAACACCACGTTGCGCAGGTTCAGTTCCACCAGGCGTTCCTTGGCGCGATCCTGCAGCACCTTGATGCGCTCCACCGAGAACACGCGCTCCACCAACTGCGACAGCACGGCAGTCTGGTAGCCGGAACCGGTGCCGATCTCCAGCACCTTGTCCAACGGGCCCGCCGCCAGCAGCAGCTCGCTCATGCGCGCAACCATATACGGCTGGGAAATGGTCTGGTTATGCCCGATCGGCAACGCCGTGTCTTCATAGGCGCGATGGGCCAGGGCCTCATCGACAAACAGGTGCCGGGGCGTGCGCCGGATCACTTCCAGTACCTGGGCGTTGGACAGGCCTTCTTCGTACAGGCGCTGGATCAGACGCTCGCGGGTGCGCTGGGAGGTCATCCCGATGCCGCGACGCAACAGGTCGTCTTGTTCACGAGCCATCAGCGCAAGTCCTCCAGCCAGCCATCGAGACTACTGAAGGCATCACTGAAGGTGCGATCGAGCTGCAACGGGGTAATCGATACATAGCCTTGCATCACCGCATGAAAGTCAGTGCCCGGCCCACCGTCTTCGGCATCGCCCGCAGCGGCGATCCAATAACCTTCCTTGCCACGCGGGTCGACCACCTTCAACGGCGCCGCTGCGCGGGCGCGATGGCCCAGGCGCGTGAGCTGGATACCGCGAATATGCTCGAGGGGCAAGTTGGGGATATTGACGTTAAGCACCGTCCGGGGCGGCAGATCGAGGGAACCGTGGGCCTCCACCAGCTTGCGCGCGAAATGCGCGGCCGTCGGCAGGTTGTCCAATTGACGCGAGGTCAACGAAAAGGCAAACGAGGTCCGCCCCAGGAAACGCCCTTCCAGGGCCGCCGCCACCGTGCCGGAATACAGCACGTCATCCCCCAGGTTGGCGCCGAGGTTGATGCCCGACACCACCAGGTCCGGCTCCTGATCCAACAAACTGTTGATCGCCAGGTGTACGCAGTCGGTGGGGGTGCCGTTCACGCTGATATAGCCATTGGCCAGAACGTGCACGTGCAGCGGACGGTCGAGCGTCAGCGAACTGCTGGCGCCGCTCTTGTCCTGGTCGGGGGCAACCACCACGCACTCGGCGTAATCCGCCAGCGCAGCATGAAGCGCGGCGAGGCCGGGTGCGGTGGCACCGTCGTCATTTGATATCAGAATACGCATGGGCTGTCCGTCTGCCCCACCGGCACCAGATCAACAAGCTCGCGCACCAAGACAGTGGCGAAGCATCCGGCCGGCAGGACGAATTCCAATTGCAGAATGTCAGGCCCGGGATAATGCCACGTCAACCCGCCAATGGGCAGTCGCAGAATGCGACGTTCCTGGCTCATGCCGGCATTCACCAGCCAATCGCGCAGGTCGGCCTCACTGGCGGCAACCGCCTGCTCCAGCGCCTGGGTTGCACCGCTGGCTGGCGAATCGCCTTCGCCCCACTGCGGTCCGGTGGGGTGCAGATCGAGGATCGCCAGGCGCGGGTCGCTGCATTCAGCCTCCCCCGCCGGGAAAAAACTGCGGCTGTCGGTGAAGGCCAGCAGATCGCCGACCTGCGCACGCTGCCAGGAACCGTCCGCGACACGGGCCGCCAACACTTTGTTGAAGAGGTAACTGCGCGCCGTCGACAGCAACCGCGAACGCACGTTGCGCTGCTCCGGCAAGGCCTTGCGGGCCGCCCACTCACGCGCATCCACCACATTGCCGCCGTTGTGGCCAAAGCGCTGGGTGCCGAAATAATTGGGAATGCCGTGCTGGGCGATCAGTTGCAAGCGCGCATCGATGGCCGCGTGATCCCCCGCCAGTTGCGTCAGGCGCAAGGTAAAACCGTTGGCCGAATGAGCACCGCGTTGCAGCTTGCGCTTGTGGCGGCCGGTCTTGAGGATCTTGAGGGTGTCGTTTTCCGCGCCGCTCAGGTCCGGATCGGCCTTGCCCGGCAGTTGCACACTGAACCACTGGCGGGTCAACGCCTGGCGATCCTTGAGCCCGGCATAGCTGACGGTGCGCAACGGCACGCCAGCGGCCTTGGCGATCCGGCGCGCGGCTTCTTCGGTGTTGAGGCCACGCTTTTCCACCCACAGCCACAGGTGCTCACCCTCACCGCTCAGCGGGATATCGAGCACTTCGTCGACCTGGAAATCTTCCGCGGTAGCCTTCAGCACGGCGCTGCCCAAGACCTCGCCATAGGCCCGTGGGCCCAGCAGTTGCAAGTCGTTCATGCGCGCAGCAACAAAGCGACGGAATGTACCGCGATACCCTCTTCACGACCGGTAAACCCGAGCTTTTCGGTGGTGGTGGCTTTCACGTTCACTTGATCCAATTCAATGTGCAGATCCGCCGCGATCAACGCGCGCATCGACTCGATGTGGGGGGCCATTTTCGGCGCCTGGGCCACGATGGTGTTATCGACGTTGCCGACCTTCCAGCCTTTGGCGTGGATCAGGCCGACCACATGGCGCAGCAATACCCGGCTGTCCGCGCCCTTGAAGGTCGGGTCGGTGTCCGGAAAGTGCTTGCCGATATCGCCGAGCGCCGCGGCGCCGAGCAAGGCGTCGCTCAACGCGTGCAGCAGGACATCGCCGTCGGAATGAGCCAGCAACCCATGGTGGTGCGCGATCCGCACGCCGCCCAGGGTGATGAAATCGCCTTCAGCGAAACGGTGCACATCGTAGCCGTGGCCAATACGCATAAAAAAACGCCCCGATTTAATTCAGGGCGTGATTCTACCTACTTTTGTCGCATATTAACCGAGCAAAGCACGGCCATGATGTCGCAAATGATCTTCGATGAAGCTGGCGATAAAGAAGTAGCTGTGGTCGTAGCCCGGTTGCAGGCGCAGTTCGAGCGGATGGTTGGCCGCTTTCGCCGCTTGCTGCAGGGCTTCGGGCTTGAGCTGCACCGCGAGGAAGTCGTCGCGGTCGCCCTGGTCCACCAGCAACGGCAGCTTTTCCGCGGCTTCGCTGATCAGCACGCAAGCGTCCCACTCGCGCCACTTCGAGCGCTCTTCGCCCAGGTAACGGGAGAAGGCTTTCTGGCCCCATGGGCAATCCATCGGGTTGTTGATCGGCGAAAACGCCGACACCGATAGGTAACGCCCGGGGTTGCGCAATGCACATACCAGCGCACCGTGGCCGCCCATGGAGTGGCCGCTGATACCGCGCTTCTGCGAAGCCGGGAAATGCGCCTCAACCAACGCCGGCAATTCCTGCACCACGTAGTCATGCATCCGATAGTGCTTGGCCCAGGGTTCCTGGGTGGCATTCAGATAGAACCCGGCCCCCAGGCCGAAATCCCAGGCGTTGTCCGGATCGCCCGGCACCCCAGGACCACGCGGGCTGGTGTCCGGCGCAACAATGATCAGCCCCAGTTCGGCCGCCATGCGCTGGGCGCCGGCTTTCTGCATGAAGTTTTCATCGGTGCAGGTCAACCCGGACAGCCAGTACACCACCGGCAGCTTGCCGCCCTGCTCCGCTTGCGGCGGCAGGTAGACGGCGAAGGTCATGTCGCAACCGAGCACCTCGGAATGATGCTTGTAGCGTTTATGCCAGCCGCCGAAGCTCTTCTGGCACGACAGGTTTTCCAGACTCATGGCCGACCTCAGAAGTGAATGACGGTACGAATGCTCTTGCCTTCATGCATCAGATCAAACGCTTTGTTGATGTCTTCCAGGCCCATGGTGTGGGTGATGAAGGTGTCCAACGGGATCTCGCCGTTCTGGGCCATTTCCACGTAGCTGGGCAGCTCGCTGCGACCACGCACGCCGCCAAAGGCCGAACCGCGCCAGACGCGGCCGGTCACCAGCTGGAATGGACGGGTGGAAATTTCCTGGCCGGCACCGGCAACGCCGATGATCACCGACTCGCCCCAGCCTTTGTGGCAGCACTCGAGGGCGGCGCGCATCAGTTGCACGTTGCCGATGCACTCGAAGGAAAAGTCCACGCCGCCGTCAGTCAAATCGACAATCACGTCCTGGATCGGGCGATCGTAGTCTTTCGGGTTGATGCAGTCGGTGGCGCCCAGTTGCTTGGCGATTTCGAACTTGGCCGGGTTGATGTCGATGGCGATGATGCGACCGGCCTTGGCTTTTACCGCGCCGATCACCGCCGACAGGCCGATACCGCCCAAGCCGAAGATGGCGACGGTATCGCCGGGCTTGACCTTGGCGGTGTTGATCACCGCACCGATACCGGTGGTGACGCCACAGCCGAGCAGGCAGACTTTTTCCAGCGGCGCGTCTTTAGGAATTTTCGCCACGGAAATTTCCGGCAGCACGGTGTACTCGGAAAAGGTCGAGGTGCCCATGTAGTGGAAAATCGGCTGACCCTTGTAGGAGAAACGCGTGGTGCCATCGGGCATCAGGCCTTTGCCCTGGGTGGCACGAATCGCCTGGCACAGGTTGGTCTTGCCCGACAGGCAGAATTTGCACTTGCCGCACTCCGGGGTGTAGAGCGGGATCACATGGTCGCCGACTGCAACCGAGGTCACGCCCTCGCCGATCGCCTCAACCACCGCACCGCCTTCATGGCCGAGAATCGACGGGAAGATGCCTTCCGGGTCGGCGCCCGACAACGTGTAGGCGTCGGTATGGCACACGCCGGACGCAACCACGCGCAACAGCACTTCGCCGGCCTTGGGCATGGCGACATCCACTTCTACGATCTCGAGGGGCTTCTTGGCTTCGAAGGCTACGGCGGCGCGGGACTTGATCATCCGGGTTTCTCCTGGGAGTTAAAAACTAAGACGGCGAGTGTAAAACATGCCCCGCTGATTAATAATCCAGGCAAAAGCAAAACTTTATTGCTGTACAGGGATAATCGCCATGCTGGAAAACCGCTGGGAAGGCATCGATGAGTTCGTCGCCGTCGCTGAATGCAGCCAATTCACCGCGGCGGCGGAACGCCTTGGGGTGTCTTCGTCGCACATCAGCCGGCAAGTGGCTCGCCTGGAAGAACGGCTGCAAACGCGCTTGCTGTATCGCAGTACGCGCAAGGTGACCCTGACCGAAGCCGGCCAGACCTTTCTGCAACACTGCCAGCGCCTGCAGGATGGCCGCGAAGAGGCCCTGCGCGCCGTCGGCGACCTCGCCAGCGAGCCCAAGGGCATGCTGCGCATGACCTGCGCCGTGGCGTATGGCGAACGATTCATCGTGCCGCTGGTGACGCGGTTCATGGGGCTTTACCCGCAACTGCGGGTGGACATCGAACTGAGCAATCGTCAGTTGGACTTGGTACACGAAGGCCTCGACCTGGCGATTCGCCTGGGACGCCTGCAAGACTCGCGCATGGTCGCCAGCCGCCTGGCGCCGCGCCGCATGTACTTGTGCGCGTCGCCGTCCTACCTGGCGCGGTATGGGCGGCCACACAGCTTGTCGGAATTGACTCGGCACAACTGCCTGATCGGCAGCTCGGACATCTGGCAACTGGCCCAGGACGGGCGCGAATTTTCCCAAAGGGTGCAGGGCAACTGGCGCTGCAACAGTGGGCAGGCGGTGTTGGACGCGGCGTTGCAAGGGGTGGGCTTGTGTCAGTTGCCGGACTATTACGTGCTCGAGCATTTGCACAGTGGCGCGCTGGTGTCGTTACTGGAAGCGCATCAGCCGCCGAATACGGCGGTGTGGGCGTTGTATCCGCAGCAGCGGCATTTGTCGCCGAAGGTCAGGAAGCTGGTGGATTATTTAAAGGCAGGGTTGGCCGAACGGCCGGAGTACGGTACTGAGCATTGATGGCGTTTATCGTTTATGTAGGAGCGAGCTTGCTCGCGAAAAACGTCAACGATAACGCGGACAATCTGGATTGAAGCGGCGCTCTCAAGTTTTTCGCGAGCAAGCTCGCTCCTACAGCCGATTGGCCCAGCGTAGTCGCAGCCATTCCAGGTCCTCGGGCCGGGTCACCTTGATATTGTCCGAGCGCCCTTCGATCAGGCGCGGCGCCTGGCCAGACCATTCCATGGCCGACGCTTCGTCGGTAATGACCGCATCGGCCACAAGGCTGTCGGCCAGTGCACGGTGCAGCGCACCCAGGCGGAACATCTGCGGCGTGTAGGCCTGCCAGATCAAGCTGCGGTCAACGGTCTCGATGACGCGACCATGCTTGTCTACACGCTTGAGGGTATCGCGGGCCGGCACAGCCAGCAGGCCACCCACCGGATCGTCCGCGAGTTCGGCGAGCAGTTTGTCGAGATCGTCACGACTCAGGTTAGGCCGCGCCGCATCATGCACCAAGACCCAATCATCATCGCTGGCACCCAGGGCATTGAGCTGCAGCAACGCATTGAGTACCGAGCCCGAACGCTCCGAGCCACCGTCCGCCCGCTGGATACGCGGGTCAGCGGCACACGCGAGGTGAGGCCAGTAAGGGTCATCAACAGCAAGACTGACCACCAGGCCCTTGAGCGAGGGGTGGTCGAGAAAACAGCCAAGGCTGTGTTCGAGAATAGTGCGCCCGCCCAGTTGCAAGTACTGCTTGGGACGGTCCGCAGCCATACGGGCACCGATGCCCGCGGCAGGAATCACGGCCCAGAAGGCCGGCAAACGGTGATTCATTGGGCCAACTGGTAGAGGGTTTCGCCCTCCTTGACCATGCCCAACTCATGGCGAGCCCGCTCTTCGACGGTCTCCGTGCCTTTTTTCAGCTCAAGCACCTCGGCATCGAGAACGCGATTGCGCTCCAGCAGGCGTTCGTTTTCGGCGTGCTGGTCGGCAATTTGCTGGGTCAGGTCTTTTACCTGCGCAAAGCTGCCATTACCCACCCATAGGCGGTACTGCAGGCCAGCCAGCAACAAGAGCAAGACGAGGAACAACCAATTGGGACTGCGCATCGAATATCGGGTATCCAGTGAAAAAAGACCGCCATACAAAACTTTTGCAGCAACGGATAGCACGAAGCCTGGAAGACCCAGGCTTGTGCTTGATCGTCATCAGATTAGCGTCGAATTTCACACTCTCGTGATTTTTCCGACACAATCTGCCGACTTTTTACCATTTACTGATCAGCCGCGAAACTCGCTGCGACCGTTGTACTTGGCTTTACCCGCCAGTTGCTCTTCGATACGCAGCAATTGGTTGTACTTGGACACGCGATCGGAACGGCACAGCGAGCCGGTCTTGATCTGGCCCGCCGACGTGCCCACGGCCAGGTCGGCAATGGTCGAGTCTTCGGTTTCGCCGGAGCGGTGCGAGATCACGGCGGTGTAGCCCGCGGCCTTGGCCATCTGGATGGCTTCCAGGGTTTCGGTCAGGGTGCCGATCTGGTTGAACTTGATCAGGATCGAGTTGGCGATCTTCTTGTCGATGCCTTCTTTCAGGATCTTGGTGTTGGTCACGAACAGGTCGTCGCCCACCAGCTGGATTTTTTCGCCGATCTTGTCGGTGAGGATTTTCCAGCCGTCCCAGTCGGACTCGTCCAGGCCGTCTTCGATCGAGATGATCGGGTAGCGCTGGGTCAGGCCCTTGAGGTACTCGGCAAACCCTTCGGAGTTGAACACCTGGCCTTCGCCGGACAGGTTGTACTTACCGTCTTCGTAGAATTCGCTGGCGGCGCAGTCCAGGGCCAGGGTCACGTCGGTGCCCAGGGTGTAGCCGGCGTTGGCTACGGCTTCGGAGATGACTTTCAGTGCATCTTCGTTGGACGCCAGGTTCGGCGCGAAACCACCTTCGTCACCCACGGCGGTGCTCAGGCCACGGGCCTTCAGCACAGCCTTGAGGTGATGGAAAATCTCGGTGCCCATGCGCAGTCCTTCGGAGAAGGTCTTGGCGCCAACCGGCTGCACCATGAATTCCTGGATGTCGACGTTGTTATCGGCGTGCTCGCCGCCGTTGATGATGTTCATCATCGGCACCGGCATCGAGTACACACCCGGAGTGCCGTTGAGGTTGGCGATGTGGGCGTACAGCGGCAGGTCCTGGTCCTGCGCGGCGGCCTTGGCGGCGGCCAGGGACACGGCGAGGATGGCGTTGGCACCCAGGCTGCCTTTGTTTTCAGTGCCGTCGAGTTTGATCATCGCGTGGTCCAGGGCTTTCTGGTCCAGCGGGTCTTTGCCCAGCAACAGGTCGCGAATCGGACCGTTGATGTTGGCTACCGCCTTGAGGACACCCTTGCCCAGGTAACGGCTCTTGTCGCCATCACGCAGTTCCAGCGCTTCGCGGGAACCTGTGGAAGCACCGGACGGCGCGCAAGCGCTGCCGATGATGCCGTTATCGAGAAGCACGTCGGCTTCGACGGTGGGGTTGCCACGGGAGTCGAGAACTTCACGACCTTTGATGTCGACGATTTTTGCCATTGTTGTAAACACTCCAAAGTTGACGAAAATGCTCTATACCGCTCGATTTAACTTGTCGCGCACATTGCAATATTTGGAACGAACTTGCCAGTAATAGTGCCCTCTCGGGCCTCATCGCGAGCAAGCTCGGCTCCTACACGGAGAAATGGCGCTTACGCGGTCTCTACCGTCGGAAAACTCTTGACCAGTTCGTCCAACTGCTTGAGCTGGGCCAGGAATGGCTCCAGTTTGTCCAGGCGCAGGGCGCAAGGACCGTCGCATTTGGCGTTGTCCGGGTCCGGGTGGGCTTCCAGGAACAGGCCGGCCAGGGACTGGCTGATGCCGGCCTTGGCCAGGTCCAATACCTGGGCACGACGCCCGCCAGCGGAATCGGCGCGGCCACCCGGCATTTGCAGCGCGTGGGTCACGTCGAAGAACACCGGGTATTCGAACTGTTTCATGATGCCGAAACCGAGCATGTCCACCACGAGGTTGTTGTAGCCGAAGCTCGAACCGCGCTCGCAGAGGATCAACTGGTCGTTACCCGCTTCCACGCACTTGTTCAGGATGTGCTTCATTTCCTGGGGCGCGAGGAACTGGGCTTTCTTGATATTGATCACCGCACCGGTCTTGGCCATGGCGACCACGAGGTCGGTCTGGCGCGACAGGAAGGCCGGCAACTGGATGATGTCGCACACCTCGGCGACCACGGCAGCCTGTTCAGGCTCGTGGACGTCGGTGATGATCGGCACGCCGAAGGCTTGCTTGATGTCCTGGAAGATCCGCATACCTTCTTCAAGGCCCGGGCCGCGATAGGAGGTCACGGACGAACGGTTGGCCTTGTCGAAGCTGGCCTTGAACACATAAGGGATACCCAGTTTCTGGGTAACCTTGACGTACTCTTCACAGACCTGCATCGCCATGTCGCGGCTTTCCAGCACGTTCATGCCGCCGAACAGCACCATGGGCTTGTCGTTGGCAATCTCGATGTCGCCTACGCGAATGATCTTCTGGGCCATCAGCTTCACGCCTTCTTCTGATGTTGCGTCAGTGCTGCTTTAACGAAACCGCTGAACAACGGGTGACCGTCGCGCGGCGTCGAGGTGAACTCAGGGTGGAACTGGCAGGCCACGAACCATGGATGATCCGGCGCCTCGACCACTTCGACCAGCTTGCCGTCACCGGAGCGACCGGAGACTTTCAGGCCGGCTGCTTTGATCTGCGGCAGCAGGTTGTTGTTCACTTCGTAGCGGTGACGGTGACGCTCGACGATCACATCCTTGCCATAGCAGTCGTGAACCAGCGAACCCGGCTCCAGCAGGCAGTCTTGCGCGCCGAGGCGCATGGTGCCGCCCAGGTCGGACGATTCGGTACGGGTTTCAACGGCGCCGGTGGCGTCTTCCCACTCGGTGATCAGGCCTACGACCGGGTGGCCGCTGGAATGATCGAACTCGGTGGAGTTGGCGTCTTTCCAACCCAGCACGTTACGAGCGAACTCGATAACGGCCACTTGCATGCCCAGGCAGATCCCCAGGTACGGCACCTTGTGCTCACGAGCGTACTGCACGGCGGTGATCTTGCCTTCCACGCCACGCAGGCCGAAACCGCCTGGAACGAGGATCGCGTCGACGCCTTCGAGCAGCGCGGTGCCTTGGTTCTCGATGTCTTCGGAATCGATATAGCGCAGGTTGACCTTGGTACGGTTGCTGATGCCGGCGTGGCTCATCGCTTCGATCAGCGACTTGTACGCGTCCAAAAGCTCCATGTACTTGCCGACCATGGCGATGGTGACTTCGTGCTCAGGGTTGAGCTTGGCGTCGACCACGGCTTCCCACTCGGACAGATCCGCGCCGCCGCATTGCAGGCCGAAACGCTCGACCACAAAATCGTCCAGGCCCTGGGAATGCAGGATGCCCGGGATCTTGTAGATGGTGTCGGCGTCTTCCAGGGCAATCACCGCACGCTCTTCAACGTTGGTGAACTGCGCGATCTTGCGACGCGAGGAAATATCGATCGGGTGATCGGAACGGCACACCAGCACGTCCGGCTGCAGGCCGATGGAACGCAGTTCCTTGACCGAGTGCTGGGTTGGCTTGGTTTTGGTTTCGCCGGCGGTGGCGATGTAGGGCACCAGTGTCAGGTGCATCAGCATCGCGCGCTTGGCGCCGACTTCGAAACGCAACTGGCGGATGGCTTCGAGGAACGGTTGGGATTCGATGTCACCCACGGTGCCACCGATCTCGACCATCGCCACGTCGGCATCGCCCGCGCCCTTGATGATGCGGCGCTTGATTTCGTCGGTGATGTGCGGGATCACCTGGATGGTTGCACCCAGGTAGTCACCACGACGCTCCTTGCGCAGCACGTGTTCGTAGACACGGCCGGTGGTGAAGTTGTTGTTCTGGGTCATGGTCGTGCGGATGAACCGCTCGTAGTGGCCCAGGTCCAGGTCGGTCTCGGCGCCGTCGTGGGTGACGAACACTTCACCGTGCTGGAACGGGCTCATGGTGCCCGGGTCAACGTTGATGTACGGGTCCAGCTTGAGCATGGTGACCTTAAGTCCCCGCGCCTCCAGGATGGCCGCCAATGAAGCGGAGGCAATGCCTTTCCCCAATGAAGAAACAACACCGCCCGTGACGAATATGTAGCGCGTCATGAAAAACCCTAGAAGTCTGCGTTAAAGCGGTCCGAGCCGCCGGGGAAAGCGAAGAGAGGCCGAAGCCCCCGATCACCTGCATTAATCACAGTGCACCTTTCAAAAAAACCGCCGCGTTGTGACAGACCAGCAGTGAAACTGCCGGTACGTTGATCGCTACACATTTTTTGGAATCGCCCAGCAAAGACTGCTTGGTAATCGGCAACTGCTGCGATTCAGGCGAATCCACAGAAGTTGTATCAAGAAGGGAGCGTAGTCTACCGGAAAGGCGCTATCAGCTCAAACCTTGATCGCAGGTCTGTGGCATCCAATGTAATTGCCAGCCGTCATTCGACGTCTTCCAAAGCCCTGCAAGGCTGGGCACAGCCAGCAATTGCTCGCCCCGATACAGCAGCGGCAATCTGCCACGGACAAAACCCGGCAGCCCACTTTCGTTGAGCAGACGCTTCAAATCGCGCCGACCGCGCCCCGGAATGTCGATGATTTCGCCGCCCTGGCGATAGCGAACCTGCAACACGCCTTCGGGAACCCGACCGATCAACCGGAGTTGGCCATTACCCGGTAACTCTAGCGGGTTTTGCGGCTGCGCCCAGCTCACCGATGCGTCGGAAAACTCCGACCAACTGGAGGGCAGCCACCAGATGCGCTCGCCGCAACGGTGCAGATCGCCGTTGGCCAAGCGCCACAGGGGTTGTGCATCGAGCTTGGCGTCGCGCAGGGAATGCCAGCCGGCCCAGTGGTCGCTGTCGGGTAAACGCGTGAGCGGGCTCAGCCAATGGCGCAGGGCGTTGCGTTGACGCACGTCGGAAAGCTCACACAACGGCGCCAGGGCCAAGGACGGCAAGGGCAGCCACGGAAAAGGCGAAGGCTGCTCGGCGGCTTGCAGGTCGATGTGCGCCAACTCGTCCAACAGGCCTTGGGCTTCGCTCAAATGTTCAGCGGCACGGGCCAGGTTGGCCACGGCCTGGGGCCAGCGCTCGGTCAGGCGCGGGAATACACGATGGCGCAGGTAATTGCGCGAAAAGCGGGGATCGGCGTTGGAAGGGTCTTCGATCCACGTCAACTGGTGCTCCTCGGCGTAGGCCTGCAGTTGCGCGCGTGAACTGCGCAGCAACGGCCGCAGCAGATGACCGCCCGCCAGCGCACGCTGCATCGGCATGGCCGCCAACCCTTGCACCCCCGCGCCGCGCAACAGACGAAACAGCAAGGTTTCGGCCTGATCGTCGCGGTGCTGGCCGATGAGCAACACTTCCCCTACCCCGACCACCTCACTGAATGCCTGATAGCGCGCATCACGAGCTGCGCGCTCCAGGCTTGCGCCAGCCCGCACCTGCACGCGCATCACCCGCAACGGCACGCCAAGGGCGTCACAGACCGACTGACAATGAGCGGGCCAGGCATCGGCCGCAGCTTGCAGGCCATGGTGGACATGAACAGCGTCGAGCGTAGGAAGCTTCTCAGTTTTGGCGAGATTTGCCAGGAGGTGCAGCAGGACGGTGGAATCAAGCCCGCCGGAAAAAGCGATATGCCAGGCCGGAGCGTTGCGCCAGGGGGCCAGGGTTTGCAGGAGTTTGGCGGAGAGTAATGGTTTCATCAGATGTTACCGCCGCAAACCTGGAATACGTTGGCCAAGCATACACAAAGCAAATGTGGGAGGGGGCTTGCTCCCGATAGCGGCAGGTCAGTCACCAGATGCATTGACTGACACTCAGCAATCGGGAGCAAGCCCCCTCCCACATTTTTTACTGCTGCGGTTTAGAGACCGTAGCTCATCAGGCGCTCGTAACGCCGGGCCAACAGCGCTTCGGTATCCAGCTTCTTGAGCATCGCCAGTTGCGAACCCAGTTCGGCACGGATGGTCGCGGCAGCGGCGGCCGGGTCGCGGTGGGCGCCGCCCAATGGTTCGGCGATGACTTTATCCACGATACCCAGGCCCTTGAGGCGATCGGCGGTGATGCCCATCGCTTCGGCAGCGTCCGGCGCTTTCTCGGCGGTTTTCCACAGGATCGAGGCGCAACCTTCCGGCGAGATCACCGCGTAGGTCGAATATTGCAGCATGTTCAATTGGTCGCAGACACCAATGGCCAACGCACCGCCGGAACCACCTTCACCAATCACGGTGGCGATGATCGGGGTTTTCAGGCGGGACATGACGCGCAGGTTCCAGGCGATCGCTTCGCTCTGGTTGCGCTCTTCGGCGTCGATACCCGGGTACGCGCCCGGGGTGTCGATGAACGTCAGGATCGGCATCTTGAAGCGCTCGGCCATTTCCATCAGGCGGCAAGCCTTGCGGTAGCCTTCCGGACGCGGCATGCCGAAGTTACGGCGGACTTTCTCGCGCACTTCACGGCCTTTCTGGTGACCGATCACCATCACCGGCTGGTCGTCCAGGCGAGCGATACCGCCCACGATGGCGGCGTCGTCGGAGAAGTGGCGGTCGCCGTGCAGCTCGTCGAACTCGGTGAAGATGTGCTGAATGTAGTCCAGGGTGTACGGACGGCGCGGATGGCGGGCCAGGCGCGCGATCTGCCAGCTGGTCAACTTGCCGAAGATGTCTTCGGTGAGCGAGCTGCTCTTGTCTTGCAGGCGAGCGATTTCATCGCCGATATTCAGCGAGTTGTCATTGCCGACCAGGCGCAGTTCTTCGATCTTGGCTTGCAGGTCAGCGATCGGCTGTTCGAAATCAAGAAAATTCGGGTTCATAAGCGTCCGTCTTGGGTCGACGGCCAAGGAGTGCCTGGCCAGCCGGTTGTCTATTCGCGCCCTACCTTAAGGGAGAGGCGCGTCTAGGTCGAGATTAAATGTTTGGTCGAGATCAGGCTATTTGCCATCACCTGATCGTCAACGGTATTGGAGGAAGACGTTGTCACGACCGAACTGGTCACGCAATGCTTGAATCAAGCCATCAGCGGGATCAATTCGCCAGGTCTCGCCGAACTGCAGCATGGCCTTGGCGTCGTTACCGGTGTATTCCATGGTCACCGGGCATGCGCCACGGTGGCGTTTGAGCAAGTCCCCCAACCAGCGCAGCTGATCGCCCTTGAGCGCCTCGGTCTTGACCTTCAAGCGCAGGCTTTCGGCCAGGTTGGTGCGCGCGTCTTCCATGCTCATCACGCGCTTGATCCGCAGGCGCAGGCCGCCGGAGAAGTCGTCGTTGCTGACCTCCCCTTCCACCACCACCATGGCGTCGGTCTGCAACAGCGACTGCGCCGAATGGAACGCATCGGCAAACAGCGACGCCTCGATCCGGCCGGAGCGGTCGTCGAGGGTGATAAAGCCCATCTTGTCGCCCTTTTTGTTTTTCATCACCCGCAGGGCGATGATCATGCCGGCGACGGTCTGGGTGTCGCGCGCCGGTTTCAGGTCGATGATGCGCTGACGGGCGAAACGACGGATTTCCCCTTCGTATTCGTCAATCGGATGACCGGTCAGGTACAGGCCCAGGGTGTCTTTCTCACCTTTGAGGCGTTCCTTGAGGGTCAGCTCCTTGGCCTTGCGATGGTTGGCGTAGACATCCGCGTCTTCTTCGACGAACAACCCGCCAAACAGGTCGGCGTGACCGCTGTCGTGGGTGCGGGCGGTCTGTTCGGCGGCCTTGATCGCTTCTTCCATGGCGGTCAGCAGCACCGCGCGATTGCGGTCGATATTCGCCTGGTAGGCCTTCGGCTCATCATGGAAATACGGGCCGAGACGGTCGAGGGCGCCGCTGCGGATCAAGCCATCGAGGGTACGTTTGTTGATGCGCTTGAGGTCGACCCGCGCACAGAAATCGAACAGATCCTTGAACGGGCCGTTTTGGCGCGCCTCGGTGATCGCTTCCACCGGGCCCTCACCCACCCCCTTGATCGCGCCCAGGCCGTAGATGATGCGGCCTTCGTCGTTCACGGTGAACTTGAACTCCGAGGCGTTCACGTCCGGCGCGTCGAGGCGCAGCTTCATGGTTCGCACTTCCTCGATCAAGGTCACGACCTTGTCGGTGTTGTGCATATCCGCCGAGAGTACCGCGGCCATGAACGGCGCCGGGTAGTGGGCCTTCAGCCAGGCGGTCTGGTACGACACCAGGCCGTAGGCAGCGGAGTGGGATTTGTTGAAGCCATAACCGGCGAATTTTTCCACCAGGTCGAAAATGTTACCGGCAAGGTCGGCGTCGATATTGTTGGTGGCGCAACCCTCGATGAAACCACCGCGCTGCTTGGCCATTTCCTCGGGCTTTTTCTTACCCATGGCGCGACGCAGCATGTCCGCACCACCGAGGGTGTAACCGGCCATGACCTGGGCGATCTGCATCACCTGTTCCTGGTACAGGATGATGCCGTAGGTCGGTGCCAGTACCGGCTTGAGGCCTTCGTACTGGTAGTCCGAGTGCGGGTAGGCCAGTTCGGCGCGACCGTGCTTACGGTTGATGAAGTCATCCACCATGCCCGATTGCAGCGGGCCCGGACGGAACAGGGCGACCAGTGCGATCAAGTCTTCCAGGCAGTCGGGCTTGAGCTTTTTGATCAGCTCTTTCATGCCGCGGGATTCCAGCTGGAACACCGCCGTGGTTTCGGCTTTTTGCAGCAGGCTGTAGGTCGGCTTGTCATCCAGCGGGATAAACGCGATGTCCAGCGGTGCTTCGCCGACCTTGGCACGCTCGCGATTGATCGTCTTGAGCGCCCAGTCGATGATCGTCAGAGTCCGCAGGCCGAGGAAGTCGAACTTCACCAGGCCGGCCGCCTCCACGTCGTCCTTGTCGAACTGGGTCACCAGGCCATCGCCTTCTTCGTCGCAATAGATCGGCGAAAAGTCGGTGAGCTTGGTCGGCGCGATCACCACGCCACCGGCGTGTTTACCGACGTTACGCACCACGCCTTCGAGCTTGCGCGCCATCTCCCAGATTTCGGCGGCTTCTTCGTCGACCTTGATGAAGTCGCGCAGGATTTCTTCCTGCTCGTAGGCCTTTTCCAGGGTCATGCCGACTTCGAACGGGATCATCTTCGACAGGCGATCCGCCAGGCCGTAGGACTTGCCCTGCACCCGGGCCACGTCGCGGATTACCGCCTTGGCCGCCATGGAACCGAACGTGATGATCTGGCTCACGGCGTTGCGGCCATACTTATCGGCCACGTATTCGATCACGCGGTCGCGACCGTCCATGCAGAAGTCGACGTCGAAGTCGGGCATGGAGACCCGTTCCGGGTTAAGGAAGCGTTCGAACAGCAGGTCATATTCCAGCGGGTCGAGGTCGGTGATCTTCTGCACATAGGCAACCAGCGAGCCGGCACCCGAGCCCCGGCCAGGACCAACCGGCACGCCGTTACTCTTGGCCCACTGGATAAAGTCCATCACGATCAGGAAGTAACCGGGGAACCCCATCTGGATGATGATATCCAGCTCGAAATTCAGCCGGTCGACGTAGACCTGACGCTTGGCTTCGTAATCTTCGGTGGTGTCCTTGGGCAGCAGGACCGAGAGGCGTTCCTCCAGACCATCGAACGATACCTTGCGGAAATACTCATCGATGGTCATGCCTTCGGGAATCGGGAAGTTGGGCAGGAAGTGCTTGCCCAGCTTCACTTCGATATTGCAGCGCTTGGCGATTTCGACGGAGTTTTCCAGGGCCTCGGGCAGGTCGCTGAACAGCTCGGCCATTTCCTCGGCGCTTTTGAGGTATTGCTCTTCGCTGTAGTTTTTCGAGCGGCGCGGGTCATCCAGGGCCCGCCCTTCGCCGATGCACACGCGGGTTTCGTGGGCTTCGAAATCTTCCTTCTTGATGAAGCGCACATCGTTGGTCGCCACCAGCGGCGCGCCCAGCTTGTCGGCCAGGGCCACGGCGGCGTGCAGATGTTCTTCATCGTTGGGGCGGTTGGTGCGCTGGACTTCCAGGTAGAAGCGGTCAGGGAACACGGCCATCCACTCGCGGGCCAGCACTTCGGCTTCCTGCGGGTTGCCGCCCAGCAGCGCGATCCCGATTTCGCCCTCTTTGGCCGCCGAGAGCATGATCACGCCCTCGCTGGCCTCGGCCACCCACTCACGCTCGATGATCACCGCGCCGTTGCGCTGGCCGTCGATGAAGCCACGGGAAATCAGTTCGGTGAGGTTGCGATAACCGACGCCGTTCATCGCCAACAGGCTGATGCGGCTCAGAGGGTTATCCGGGTCTTTGTTCGACAGCCACAGGTCGGCGCCGCAGATCGGCTTGATGCCGGCGCCCATGGCGTTCTTGTAGAACTTGACCAGGGAACACATGTTGTTCTGATCGGTGACCGCGACGGCAGGCATGTTCATGCCCACCAGGGTTTTGACCAGCGGTTTGATCCGTACCAGGCCGTCGACCAGGGAGTATTCAGTGTGCAGGCGTAGATGAACGAATGAAGCCGGCATAGTGATCCTGTCTTAAACGTAGAAACAACAAGGCCCGGGATTGTACCGGGCCTGGGCAAAAACATCAGCCTCGCGACTAAACCTCGCTGAGGCTCTCGCGCTGTTCGTAAGCCAGGCGCACCGGGGCGAACGAGCGGCGGTGGATCGGCGTCGGGCCGAGACGGGCCAGCGCTTCCAGATGAACGGGCGTCGGGTAGCCTTTATGGCCCGCGATGCCGTAGCCGGGGTAGATCAATTCGAACGCAGCCATTTCACGGTCACGGCTGACCTTGGCCAGAATCGAGGCGGCCGCGATGGCAGGCACCTTGCTATCACCCTTGACCACCGCTTCAGCCGGCATCGCCAGTTTCGGGCAGCGATTGCCATCGATCATCGCCAGTTTCGGGGTGATATGCAGGCCCTCGACGGCGCGCTGCATGGCAAGCATGGTGGCGTGGAGGATATTCAACTCGTCGATTTCTTCGACTTCAGCCCGGGCGATATGCCAGCTCAGGGCTTTTTCACAGATCTCGTCGAAGAGTTTTTCCCGACGCGCTTCGGTGAGTTTCTTCGAGTCGTTGAGGCCGAGGATCGGCCGGTTCGGGTCAAGAATCACCGCCGCCGTCACCACGGCACCACAGAGCGGGCCGCGCCCGACTTCATCCACGCCGGCCACCAGTTCGTGGGCTTGCGCGACCAGGCTGAAATCCAGCCCCATTTGCGTCGTCATAGGGCTTCCTGTTTATGGCCGATCAAGGTCAACACGGCATCCGCCGCCTGGTTTGACGCATCGCGCCGCAGGGTGCGGTGGATCTCGTCAAAGCCGCGGGTCTGCTCTTCGCCGCCGTCGATCAAGGGGAGTAGCGTCTGCGCCAGGGCTGCGGGCGTTGCATCGTCCTGCAACAATTCCGGCACCAACAGGCGCTGGGCCAGCAGATTGGGCAAGGAGATGTAGGGGCTTTTAACCATGCGCTTGAGAATCCAGAAGGTCAGCGGCGCCAGGCGGTAAGCCACGACCATCGGACGCTTGTACAGCAACGCCTCCAGGGTCGCGGTACCCGAGGCGATCAGCACCGCGTCGCACGCCGCCAGGGCCAGGTGCGACTGACCATCGAGCAGGGTCAACGGCAGGTTGCGTCCTTGCAGCAAGGTTTCGATCTGTGCGCGACGTTGCGGGCTCGCACACGGCAGCACAAAGCGCACGCCAGGCTTCATGATCAGCAGGCGCTCGGCGGCATCAAAAAACAGCGCGCCCAGGCGGCCCACTTCGCCACCCCGACTGCCCGGCATCAGCGCGACCAGCGGGCCGTCCGGCAAGCCCAGTTCGGCACGCGCCGCAGCACGATCGGCGTGCAGCGGGATGGTGTCGGCCAGCGTGTGCCCGACAAACCGCACCGGCACGCCCTTCTCTTCGTAGAAACGGGCTTCGAACGGCAGCAAGGTCAGCATCAAATCACAGCCTTCGCGGATCTTCAGCACGCGCTTCTGCCGCCACGCCCACACGGACGGGCTGACGTAATGCACGGTCTTGATCCCGGCCTGACGCAACTTGAGTTCGATATTGAGGGTGAAATCCGGCGCGTCGATTCCGATGAACACGTCAGGCTTTTCTTGGATCAGGGTCTGAATCAGCAGCTTGCGCCGTGCCAGCAGCTCACGCAGACGGCCCAGCACTTCCACCAACCCCATGACCGACAAGCGCTCCATGGGGAAGTAGGAGGTGAGGCCTTCAGCCTGCATCAACGGGCCGCCCACGCCAATGAACTCGACCGCCGGATGCTGGGCCTTGAGCGCCCGCATCAGCCCCGCGCCCAGGATATCGCCGGAAGCTTCCCCGGCGACCAATGCGATACGCAGATTGGCCATGATCAGCGCGTGATGCCGCGGGTCGACGCCTGGATCGAGTCACGGAACACCGCGACTTCCGGGAACAACATTGCCGGCTCGGTCAGTTCGGCCAATGCCTGCTCAACCGTCAGGCCCTGGCGGTAAACCACCTTGTAGGCGCGACGCAGGGCGTGGATCGCATCGTCGCTGAAACCCCGACGGCGCATGCCTTCGAAGTTCATGCTGCGGGCTTCGGCAGGGTTGCCGAACACCGTGACGAACGCCGGGACATCCTTGCCGATAGCCGTGCCCATGCCGGAAAAACTATGGGCGCCGATGTGGCAGTACTGATGCACCAGGGTGAAACCGGACAGGATCGCCCAATCGTCAACGTGTACATGGCCTGCCAACGCGGTGTTGTTGACCAGGATGCAGTGGTTGCCGATCACACTGTCGTGGCCGATATGCGCGTAAGCCATGACCAGGTTGTGATCACCCAACGTGGTCTCGGCACGGTCCTGCACGGTGCCACGGTGAATGGTCACGCCTTCACGAATGATGTTGTGATCACCGATTACCAGGCGTGTTTCTTCCCCCTTGTACTTCATGTCGGGGGTGTCTTCGCCTATCGAGGAAAACTGATAGATGCGATTGTGCCTGCCAATGCGGGTCGGTCCCTTGAGGATCACGTGCGGCCCGATGACAGTCCCCTCGCCGATTTCCACACCTGCGCCGACGATCGACCAAGGGCCGACCTCAACGTCGGCGGCCAGTACGGCCGACGGATCGATGATTGCGCGAGGGTCAATCAAACTCATAGTTTGCGTTCCGCGCAGATGATTTCGGCGGAGCACACCGGCTTGCCATCCACCGAGGCCTGGCATTCGAACTTCCAGATCTGGCGCTTGCAGCTGATGAACTTGGCTTCCAGGATCAACTGGTCACCCGGGGTGACCGGGTTGCGGAAACGCAACTTGTCGGAGCCCACGAAATAATAAAGCGTGCCGTCGGCAGGCTTGAGGTCGAGCATTTTGAAACCAAGGATACCGGCAGCCTGGGCCATTGCTTCGATGATCAACACGCCCGGCATGATCGGATGCGCGGGAAAGTGGCCATTGAAGAACGGTTCGTTGATGCTGACATTCTTGTAGGCACGAATGCGCTTTTCCTCAACATTGAGGTCCACTACACGGTCCACCAGCAGGAACGGGTAACGGTGAGGCAGGTATTCGCGAATCTCGTTGATGTCCATCATTTCGGGGGGAAGCCTGTAATAAAGATTGGGGGCGGGCGACTAAACGCACGCCCCGCTAGCAAATCAAGGAGGCAGTCTAGCGGCTGTGCACACTTGATATGGAAATGGTATCAGCCTTCTGATGAAGCATTACCGCCAGGGGTCACGTCCCCAACACGCTTTTCCAGCTGCTTGAGACGTCGAGCCATGTCGTCGATGTGCCTCAAACGCGCCGCACTCTTGCGCCATTCAGCCGCAGGCTGCATGGCGGTACCGGACGAATAGGCACCGGGCTCGGTAATCGAGTGGGTGACCATGGTCATGCCGGTGATGAAGACGTTGTCGCAAATATCGATGTGGCCCACCAGCCCTACGCCACCGGCGAGCATGCAATGCTTGCCGATCTTGGTGCTGCCGGATATGCCTACGCAGGCCGCCATGGCGGTGTGATCGCCAATCTGTACGTTGTGGGCAATCTGGATCTGGTTATCGAGCTTCACGCCATTGCCGATCACGGTATCGGCCAAAGCCCCGCGATCAACAGCGGTATTGACGCCGATTTCCACATCGTCGCCGATCAATACGCCGCCGACCTGGGCAATCTTGTGCCAAACGCCTTTCGAATTGGCAAAACCGAAGCCTTCGCCACCGATCACTGCGCCCGACTGAATGACCACCCGCTGCCCGATACGCACATCGTGGTACAGGGTCACGCGGGGCGCCAGCCAGCCATCGGCACCGATTTCACAGCGTGCGCCGATAAAGCACTGAGCGCCCACGGTGACACCGGCGCCAATGCGCGCGCCACTTTCGATCACGGCAAAGGCGCCAATGCTCGCCGCAGGATCAACCTGGGCATCATCGGCGATCACCGCCGTCGGGTGGATCCCTCCAGCCGCCTTGGGTTTCGGATCGAACAGGTGGGATACCCGCGCATAAGCGAGGTACGGATCAGGCACCACCAGCGCATCCCCGGCGTAACCCTCGGCGTCAGCAGCCTTCAGCAGCAGGGCTGCGGCTTGGCTATCGGCCAGGTATTTACGGTATTGGGGATTTGCGAGGAAGCTCAACTGAGATGGGCCAGCCTCCTGCAAGGTGGCTAGCCCAGTGATTTCTTTCTCCGGGGAACCACGCAAGGTGGCTCCCAGGAACTCGGCCAACTCGCCGAGCTTGATAGTCGCGGTCATGGCTTACTTCAGCTGGTTCATGCGCTCGATCACCTGGCGGGTGATGTCGTATTGAGGCTTGACGTCAATCACGGCGCCGCGCTCGAACACCAGGTCAAAGGCACCTTTCTTGATGACTTCTTCCACAGCGCTGTCGAGTTTCGGCTTGAGCTGCTTGAGCATTTCGCGGTCGGCAACAGCCTTGGCTTCGTTCAGCTCCTTGGACTGGAACTGGTAGTCACGGGCCTTTTGCTTGAATTCAAGCTCCAGGCGCTCGCGCTCGCCTTGCTGCATCTTGTCGCCACCGGCTACCAGACGATCCTGGATGCCCTTGGCACTGCTTTCCAACGTTTTGAGCTTGGTCAGTTGCGGACCGAACTTCTTCTCGGCATCCACCGCGTACTTCTTGGCCGCGTCGGATTCCAGCAGGGCCATCTGATAGTTCAGGACGGCGATTTTCATCTCGGCGAAGGCCGGGGTGGTTACCAGCACAGTGGCCAGCAGAACCAATTGAGTCAACTTACGCACGATGTACTCCTACAGATCCGTTGTCGTTATCTTGGGTCAGACGCTTAGAACGTCTGGCCGAGGGAGAATTGGAAAATCTGGGTTTCAGCGTTATCCGGTTTCTTGACTGGCATGGCCAGAGCAAAGCTCAACGGACCAAGCGCAGTCACCCACGTCACGCCAACACCTACGGAGCTCGCCAGGTTGCTGAGGCTTACTTCGTTACACTGGGTATTGGACTTCACGCCAGTCGGGTTGGTGACCTGATCGCACTTGGAGTCGAATACGTTACCCACATCCCAGAAAACCGAAGTACGCAGGGACCGCTGATCTTTCACGAACGGCAGCGGGAACAGGATCTCGGCACCACCCTGGATCAGCACGTTACCACCGAATGGCAGTGCGCTAGTGTCCGTATCCGCCACGGTGCCGGTGTTACCGGTCACGCCAGCGCCACGGCTAGGGGTACCACGAGGACCCAGGGTGCTGTCCTTGAAGCCGCGAACCGAGTTGAAACCACCTGCATAGTAGTTCTCATAGAACGGCAAGCCGCTGGTCGAACCATAACCGTCGCCATAGCCCAGTTCAGTGTGCAGGCGCATGGTGTAGTTGTCGCTCAAAGGCTGGAACAACTGGCCACGGTAGTCGAGCTTGAAGAACGACAGGTCGCTGCCCGGCGTGGTGGCTTCCAGGGTCACGCTCTGGGAGTGACCACGGGTGGCCAGTACGCCTTTGTTCAGGGTCGACTCGGACCAGCCGGCAGACGCCTTGAAGTTCAGGAACTGGTCGCCTTCACGACGGGTGAAGTCGAAGATCTCATCCACGGTGTACACACCGGTCTTGATCTTATCCTGCTGCGCGGTCAGGCCGAAGGTCAGACGCGAGGTCTCACTGATCGGGTAACCGATGTTGACGCCGGCACCCAGGCTGTCGATCGCATAGCTGGCAACGTTGACGTCGAGGTCTTTGTAGTCGGTGGTGCGATAGAAGGCGTTGTAGCCCAGGCTCACACCGTCAGCGGTCCAGTAGGGGTCGACATAACCGAAGTTATAGCGGCTCTGGTATTCGCTGCGAGTCAGGCCGATGGAAACCTTGTTACCGGTACCGAGGAAGTTGTTCTGGGTGATCGAACCACCGAGGATCAGGCCGGCACTCTGTGCGAAACCGACGCTGGCGGTGATCGAGCCCGAGGCTTGTTCTTCAACGGCGTAGTTCACGTCAACCTGGTCGTCCACACCCGGTACGGCCGGGGTTTCGACGTTGACTTCCTTGAAGAAACCCAGACGTTCAAGACGGGTCTTGGACTGGTCGATCAGGTAGGTCGACGCCCAGCCACCTTCCATCTGACGCATTTCACGACGCAGCACTTCGTCCGCAGACTTGGTGTTGCCACGGAAGTTGATGCGGTTCACGTAGGCACGCTTGCCCGGGTCGACCACGAAGGTGATGTCCACGGTGTGGTCGTCATCGTGCGGGGTCGGCACGCCGTTGACGTTGGCGAAGGTATAGCCTTCGTTACCCAGGCGACGGGTGATCAGTTCGGACGTGGTGGTCATCAGCTTGCGCGAGAACACCTGGTCTTTCTGCACCAGCAACAGGGCCTTGACCTGGTCTTCAGGCACTTTCAAGTCGCCGCTGAGCTTGACGTCGCGGACCTTGTACTTCTCACCCTCGTTGACGTTGACGGTGATGTACACATGCTTCTTGTCAGGGGTGATGGACACCTGGGTCGAAGCGATATCCATGTTGATATAGCCACGGTCCAGGTAGTAGGAACGCAAGCGCTCCAGGTCACCGGAGAGTTTTTCACGGGCGTACTTGTCGTCGTTCTTGAAGAACGACAGCCAGTTGGTGGTCTTGAGCTCGAACAGGCCGATCAGGTCTTCATCAGGGAACTTGGTGTTGCCCACCACGTTGATGTGCTGAATGGCCGCCACGGTGCCTTCGTTGATGTTGACCTTGAGGCCGACACGGTTACGAGGCTGCGGGACCACTTCCGTTTCCACGGTCGCGGAGTAGCGGCCCTGGGCAACGTACTGGCGTTGCAGCTCGTTACGCACACCCTCGAGGGTGGCGCGCTGGAAGATCTCGCCCTCGGCCAGGCCGGATTGCTTGAGGCCCTTCATCAGGTCTTCAGTGGAGATCGCCTTGTTACCCTCGATCTCGATACTGGCGACGGAAGGTCGCTCGACGACGGTGATGACCAGGACGTTACCTTCGCGACCCAGTTGGATATCTTGAAAGAACCCGGTTTTGAACAGCGCACGAGTGGATTCCACCAGGCGACGGTCATCAGCCTGTTCCCCGACGTTCAACGGCAAGGCACCAAAGACGCTACCCGCGGAAACCCGCTGGAGGCCGTTGACGCGAATATCGGAGATAGTGAAGGACTCGGCGTGAACTTCGGCGATCATCAATACGGTGAGAACCGCAGTTAGCAGCAGACGTTTCATGAAGTCCTTTCTTATTCCAACTGGCAATAAACAAACTGCCGCAAAATGCGGCAGATTCGCAATTCAGCGAAGCGTTACAGTCGTCCCAGATCGTTGACCAAGGCTAACAACATCACCCCGACCACCAAACTGATACCGATCTGTATCCCCCAACCCTGCACCCGATCCGACAAGGGGCGACCACGCACCCACTCGACCAGATAAAACAACAGATGCCCCCCATCCAATACTGGAATGGGCAACAAATTCAGAACCCCAAGGCTAATACTCAGATAAGCCAGGAAATTCAGGAAATCCGCGACACCCGACTGGGCAGAAGCGCCCGCCACTTTAGCAATGGTTATCGGCCCACTCAAGTTTTTTACCGAGAGCTCGCCGAACAACATTTTCTTGAGCGATTCGAGAGTCAGCACGCTCATGGTCCAAGTGCGTTTCGCACCCTCGCCAATTGCCGCCAACGGCCCGAAACTGACCTCGCGCATCATCGACGGCGGCCACTCCGGGCTTTTCACGCCGGCACCGAGGTAACCCCCGGCCGCCTTGGCTTCCCCGCGAACCGCCAGGGCCACGGGGACGTCGATTTGAGCACCATCGCGCTCAACTTTCAGCACAATTTTGGTATCAGGCCGTACACGCACCAGGTCGACCACTTGCTGCCAGTCGCCCAGCGCCTGGCCATCGAGGGCCAGCAGGCGGTCGCCGGTTTTCAGACCTGCGGCCTGGGCCGGGCCTTTCGGGTCGAGCTCGGCGAGCACCGGCGGCAAGGCCGGGCGCCATGGGCGAATGCCCAGGGACTTGATCGGGTCCGGCTCATCGGCCCCCTTGAGCCAATGGTCGAGGGCCAGTTCACGCGGGGTCTCGGCGGAAGAGTCCTGCTCGCGCACCACCACCTTGACGGTGCCGCTTTCGCCCAGGCGACGTACCAACTGCAAATTGACCGCACCCCAACCGGTGGTTGGTTCGCCATCAATGGAAACAATTTCCTGCCCGGCGACCAATCCCGCCTTCGCCGCCATGCTGTCCGCTTCAACCGCGCCGATCACCGGACGTATCTGTTCGCTGCCGAGCATGGCCAGGAACCAGAAGAACACCATGGCCAACAGGAAATTGGCGATCGGGCCGGCGGCGACAATAGCGATGCGCTGACGAACGGTCTTGCGATTGAAGGACTGGTCCAGTTGATCCGCCGGCACTTCGCCTTCGCGCTCATCGAGCATCTTGACGTAGCCGCCCAAGGGGATGGCCGCGATCACGAACTCGGTGCCACGGCGGTCGTGCCAGCGCAGCAACGGCATGCCGAAACCAACGGAAAAGCGCAGTACCTTGACGCCGCAACGACGCGCCACCCAGAAGTGGCCGAATTCGTGGAAGGTAACCAGCACACCCAGAGCAACCAGGGTGCCGACAATCATGTAAAGCGCACTCATCTAATTTCTCCGCATTCCAATCCAGTGCCTGAAGACGCAAACACGCCCAAAGACTAACGCGCGTTGCGGCTCAACCATTGCTCGGCCAGGGCACGGGCCTTGGCATCCGCCTCGAACACTGCCCCCAGATCATTCACAGCCACCACGGGCTCAAGACTCAGAACATCCTCGATGATACTCGCGATCTGCGGAAAGCGGATGCGCTGTTCGAGAAACGCCGCCACCGCCACCTCGTTAGCCGCATTGAGCATCGCCGGCGCGCTGTTGCCCGCCTCCGCGGCTTGCCGCGCCAGGCGCAGGCATGGAAAGCGCTGCTCGTCCGGCGCCTCGAAGTCCAGGCGTGCAATCGCGAACAGGTCCAACGGTGCAACACCAGAATCGATCCGCTCAGGCCAGGCCAGGGCATTGGCGATCGGCGTTCGCATGTCGGGGTTCCCCAACTGCGCCAGCACCGAGCCATCCACATAGTCGACCAGGGAATGAATCACACTTTGCGGATGAATCACCACCTCGACCTGATCGGGCCGCGCATCGAACAACCAGCAGGCCTCGATCAACTCCAGGCCCTTGTTCATCATGCTGGCCGAATCCACGGAGATCTTGCGCCCCATGGACCAGTTCGGATGGGCGCACGCCTGATCCGGAGACACATGCTCCAGGTCCGCCAGCGGAGTTTTGCGGAAAGGTCCACCGGATGCTGTCAGCAAAATCCGGCGTACACCGACCTGGCTCAGGCCGCGGGCAAAATCGCCGGGCATGCACTGGAAAATCGCGTTGTGCTCACTGTCGAGCGGCAGCAATACCGCCCCGCTCTTGCGCACCGCCTGCATAAAGAGCGTGCCGGACATGACCAACGCTTCTTTATTAGCCAGCAGGATCTTCTTGCCCGCATCGACGGCAGCCAGGGTCGGGCGCAAGCCAGCGGCGCCGACGATGGCCGCCACCACGGCATCCACCTCGGCATCGGCCGACACCTGGCACAACCCTTCCTCGCCCACCAGCACCTGAGTGGCCAGGCCGGCGGCGCGCAGGTCATCCTGCAAGCCTCGCGCGGCGGCGACCCCAGGCACGACGGCAAAACGTGGCGCATGGCGCACGCACAACGCCAGCAGCTCAGTCAGGCGAGAGAAGCCGGTCAATGCGAAAACTTGATAGCGTTCCGGGTGGCGCGCGATCACATCCAGGGCGCTCAACCCTACCGAGCCGGTCGCACCCAGCACGGTGACCTGTTGCAGGCGGCTCACGACGCAGCCATCCACAACAGCACGGCAAAGATCGGGATCGCAGCGGTCAGACTGTCGATACGGTCCAGCACGCCGCCATGACCCGGCAACAGATTACTGCTGTCCTTGATCCCGGCCTGGCGCTTGAACATGCTCTCGGTGAGGTCGCCCACGACCGAGATCAATACGACGATGGCCGCGCCCAGCAAGGCCAGGCACAGCTCTTTCACCGACCAGCTACGCACAACACCGACCACGAGCGTGATCACCAAGGTCAAGGCCAGGCCGCCGTACACGCCCTCCCAGCTCTTGCCCGGGCTGACCGCCGGCGCCAGCTTGCGCTTGCCGAAGGCCCGACCGGAGAAGTAGGCACCGATATCGGCACCCCAGACCAACACCATCACCGCCAGGATCAACTCATTGCCGATCGGAAAACGCTTGATCTCCACCAGCCCTTGCCACGCTGGCAGCAGAATCAACAAGCCGATCACCAGCTTGCAGGCAACACTGGACCACTGGCTGCTGGTGCGCGGATAAGTCAACACCAGGAAGGTCGCCAACGCCCACCACAGCACCGCTGCACCCAACACCCAAGGAGCGAGATCCGGGAGGATGTACATCAGGAACAGCAACAGCGCCACGATGGCGGCATACACCACCCGCGGCAACTGCGCACTGAAGCCGGCCAGGCGCGCCCATTCCCAGGCACCAAGCGTCACGACCAGGCCGATGAACAGCGCAAAGCCGGATCCGTCGAGCAGAAAAAAGCCACACAAGGCAATCGGCAGCAGGATCAGTGCAGTGATGATTCGTTGTTTAAGCATTAAACCCGGGCTCCAGCTTCGATCTGCTCGCTCGTTTTACCGAAGCGACGCTGACGGGAAGCGAAATCGGCCAGCGCTTTACGCATGGCATCGTGTTTGAAGTCCGGCCAGAACAGGTCGGAGAAATACAGCTCGGTATAGGCCAACTGCCACAACAGGAAATTACTGATGCGGTGCTCGCCACCGGTACGGATGCACAAGTCCGGCAGCGGCAGGTCGCCGGTAACCAGGCAGGTCTGCAACAGTTCGGGCGTGATTTCGTCCGGCTGCAGGTGGCCGGCCTGCACTTCGCGGGCAAGCCGTTGCGCAGCCTGGGCGATGTCCCACTGGCCACCGTAGTTGGCGGCAATCTGCAGCACAAAACGGTTACTGCCGGCGGTAATGGCTTCAGCCTCACGCATGGCCGCTTGCAGCTCCGGGTGGAACCGCGAGCGATCACCAATGATGCGCAGCGTGATGTTGTTGTCGTTGAGGCGCTTGGCCTCACGACGCAGGGCCCTGAAGAACAGATCCATCAAGGCACTGACTTCCTCGGCCGGGCGCTGCCAGTTTTCACTGGAAAACGCGAACAAGGTCAACACTTCGACCTTGGCCTCGGCGCACACCTCGATCACTGCCCGTACCGCATCGACACCCGCTTTGTGCCCGGCGACGCCAGGCAGGAAGCGTTTTTTCGCCCAGCGATTATTCCCATCCATGATGATCGCGACATGGCGCGGCACCACGGAGGGCACAGTCTGCTTGGTCTTTTCCATGAAAGCGCCCTGACCCTTATACGGCCATCAAGTCCGCTTCTTTTTGCTTGGTGGCCGCATCGATATCAGCTTCGGCCTTGTCGGTCAGCTTCTGGATGTCAGCCGCCGCACGGCGTTCTTCGTCTTCGCTGATTTCCTTGTCCTTGACCAGCTTCTTCAGCTCGCCCAGGGCATCGCGACGGATGTTGCGCACGGCAACACGTGCATCTTCTGCTGCGCTGCGCGCCTGCTTGGTGAAGCCCTTGCGGGTTTCTTCAGTCAGGGCAGGCATGGAAATCAGCAGCAACTCGCCCAGGTTGGTCGGGTTGAGGTTCAGGCCGGCGCTCTGGATCGCCTTGTCGACCGCCGCGAGCATGTTGCGCTCGAAGGCAACGACTTGCAGGGTGCGCGAGTCTTTTACGGTGATATTGGCCACTTGGGTGATGGAGGTGTCGGCACCGTAGTACGGCACCATCACGCTCCCCAGAATGCTGGGGTGCGCCTTGCCTGTACGAATCTGGCCGAACGCATGGGCCAGAGACTCCAGGGATTTGTGCATACGCGCTTGGGCGTCTTTCTTGATTTCGTTGATCATTGTTGGCCTTCCTCGATCAGAGTGCCTTCCGCGCCGCCGTGTACGATGTTCAGCAGGGCGCCGGGCTTGTTCATGTTAAATACGCGCAGCGGCATCTTGTGGTCGCGGCACAGGCAAATTGCCGTCAGGTCCATCACGCCCAGCTTGCGATCCAGCACTTCATCGTAGGTCAGATGATCGAACTTCTCGGCATGCGGGTCTTTGAATGGATCTGCAGTGTATACGCCGTCGACTTTGGTCGCTTTCAACACGACGTCAGCATCGATTTCAATCGCACGCAGGCATGCGGCCGAGTCGGTGGTGAAGAACGGGTTGCCGGTACCGGCGGCGAAGATGACCACTTCCTTGGCGTTCAGGTGGCGCATGGCTTTGCGACGGTCATAGTGATCGGTCACGCCTACCATGGAAATAGCCGACATCACGATCGCCGAGATGTTGGCGCGCTCCAGGGCATCGCGCATGGCCAGGGCGTTCATCACAGTGGCCAGCATGCCCATGTGGTCGCCGGTGACCCGGTCCATGCCCGCCGCACTCAGTGCGGCACCGCGGAACAGGTTGCCACCGCCAATCACCAGGCCGACCTGCACGCCGATGCCGACCAATTGGCCAACTTCCAGCGCCATGCGGTCGAGTACCTTGGGATCGATCCCGAACTCTTCCGAGCCCATCAGGGCCTCGCCGCTGAGCTTGAGTAGAATGCGTTTATAGCGAGCCTGATAACCACTGCCCTGCTGAGCCATTGCGAATCTCTCCTGCGGCGTATTTTAAAAAATTCTTGGCGAGCCGTTTACGGCTTGCGTTCACTCTAGCTGGACGCTATCACAGCGCCATCGGAACACGGCTTTGTAAGCCAGTTCCGAAGGGAAGCCAAATAAAATTAGCCTTCCCATTTGAAAAGAGGCTGCGCGCGTGAGCGGGCAGCCTCTTTCGGGCGACAGTTGAAAACCGTCTTATTGCTTGGCGGCAGCCAGCTGGGCAGCAACTTCTTCAGCGAAGTTGTCGACCGGCTTCTCGATGCCTTCGCCTACTTTGTAGTAAGTGAAGGAAACGATTTCAGCACCGGCTTTCTTGGCCAGTTCGCCAACCTTGACTTCAGGGTTCTTGACGAACGCCTGCTCAACCAGGCTCGCTTCAGCCAGGAACTTGCTGATACGGCCTTTGATCATGTTTTCAACGATGTTTTCTGGCTTGCCCGCGATCTTGTCAGCGTTGAGGCTCAGGAACACGGCTTTTTCGCGTTCGATGGCTTCAGCGGACACTTCCGATGGCAGCAGGAATTCAGGGTTGCTGGCCGCTACGTGCATAGCGATGTCTTTGGCCAGCTCAACGCTGCCGCCTTTAAGGGCAACCACAACGCCGATCTTGTTGCCGTGCAGGTAACCACCGACAACATCACCTTCAACGCGAGCCAGGCGACGGATGTTGACGTTTTCGCCAACCTTGCCGACCAGTACCAGGCGATCAGCTTCTTGAGCGGCGATCAGCGGAGCGGCGTCAGTCAGCTTGTCAGCGAACGCTTTCTCAATGCTGGCAGCAACAAATGCCTTGAAGTCGTCCTGCAGAGCCAGGAAGTCGGTCTGCGAGTTCACTTCCAGCAGAACTGCGGATTTACCGTCTTCTTTCAGCGCGATGGCGCCTTCAGCAGCAACGTTGCCTGCTTTCTTGGCAGCCTTGATGGCGCCCGAAGCACGCATGTCATCAATGGCTTTTTCGATGTCGCCGCCAGCCTTGGTCAAGGCCTTTTTGCAATCCATCATGCCTTCGCCGGTACGCTCACGCAGTTCTTTAACCAACGCTGCAGTAATCTCTGCCATTTCAAAATCCTCTTGGATAGGTTTTCAACCATTCCACCCGATCAAACGGGCGATCAATTCTTCCCGAATCACCCTTGTAGGCCGCTGCACGTTACAGATGTTGTAGCTGCGCTGCCGACAAATGGTTTTCGAGGGGGCAAAAAGGGGGCCAAGCCCCCTTTTTGCTTACTGAGTCAACGCCAGGGCGTCAATTACTCAGCTGCGGCTACCGGAGCTTCTTCAGCGAACTGCTCGGTACCACCAGCAACGTGGTTGCGACCGCGGATGACAGCGTCAGCCATCGACCCCATGTACAGCTGGATAGCGCGGATGGCGTCATCGTTGCCTGGGATGATGTAGTCAACGCCTTCTGGGCTGCTGTTGGTATCGACGACGCCGATAACAGGGATGCCCAGCTTGTTGGCTTCGGTGATCGCAATGCGCTCGTGATCAACGTCGATAACGAACAGTGCGTCAGGCAGACCGCCCATGTCCTTGATACCACCCAGGGAACGATCGAGCTTTTCCAGGTCGCGAGTACGCATCAGCGCCTCTTTCTTGGTCAGCTTGGCGAAAGTACCGTCTTCGGCTTGCACTTCAAGGTCACGCAGACGCTTGATGGAAGCACGGATGGTTTTGAAGTTGGTGAGCATGCCGCCCAACCAGCGGTGATCGACGTACGGCGAACCGCAACGTGCTGCTTCTTCAGCAACGATCTTGCCAGCGGAACGCTTGGTGCCGACGAACAGAATCTTGTTTTTGCCCTGGGCCAGACGCTCTACGAAAGTCAGAGCTTCGTTGAACATTGGCAGGGTTTTTTCAAGGTTGATGATGTGGATCTTGTTACGCGCGCCGAAAATGTATTTACCCATTTTCGGGTTCCAGTAACGGGTCTGGTGACCGAAGTGCACACCGGCCTTCAGCATATCGCGCATGTTGACTTGGGACATGATAGTTCCTTAATAAGTCGGGTTTGGCCTCCACGTATCCCAATGACCAACCAGCGGCATCAAGGCCTCCGGCACCCAGGTCATCGTGTCGACACGTGTGTGGATTTAAGCTTCGCGGGGTATCCCCGGAAAGCGGCGCATTTTATACCACACGAAGGGAAAAAACGAAACCCGCAATCACATTTGCCGCCAACGACTTTTGCGCAACCCTTTGAATCGCGCCACTATAGCCCCACCTTATAGAGATAACCGATGGCCAGACGCTCATGGTTTGCCGCCCGCGTCTGGTAGAATCGCGTTTTTCAGGGCTTGTGCGAATTCTGCAACCTTTTGTCGCACACCCGTAAACCGTATTGATTTCAGCGCCTCGCGCTAGAGAGAGAGCCTGTATGACCGTTACCTTGAAAACCGCCGAAGACATTGCCGGCATGCGCGTTGCCGGCAAACTGGCGGCCGACGTGCTGGAAATGATTGCCGAACACGTCAAGCCCGGCGTCACCACCGAAACGCTGGACCGCATTTGCCACGACTATATAGTCGACGTGCAAAAAGCTATCCCTGCCCCGCTGAACTACAAGGGCTTCCCCAAGTCGATCTGCACCTCGATCAACCACGTGGTCTGCCACGGGATTCCCGGCGACAAACCGCTGAAAGACGGCGACACCCTGAACATCGACGTCACCGTCATCAAAGACGGCTACCACGGCGATACCAGCCGCATGTTCCATGTCGGCACCGTGCCGGTCTGGGCCGAGCGCCTGTCCCAGGTGACCCAGGAATGCATGTACAAGGCCATTGAAATCGTCAAACCCGGCTGCCGCCTGGGCGATATCGGTGAAGTGATCCAGAAGCACGCTGAAAAGAACGGCTTCTCGGTGGTCCGTGAGTTCTGCGGCCACGGCATCGGCAAGGTGTTCCACGAAGAGCCGCAAATCCTGCACTACGGCCGCGCCGGCACCGGCATGGAACTCAAAGCCGGCATGACCTTTACCATCGAGCCGATGATCAACCAGGGCAAGGCCGACACCAAGGTGCTGGGCGACGGCTGGACCGCCATCACCAAGGACCGCAAGCTCTCCGCCCAGTGGGAACACACCCTGCTGGTCACCGACACCGGCTACGAGATCTTCACCCTGCGCGCGGACGACACCATCCCACGCATCTCGGCGTAACGGCTACCCTGGTTTTCCCAGACTGTGTTGTGACTGACTGATAGATAGAAAGGAAAGCCGAACGATGCCCCAGGTGGATCCCGAACTCTTCGACCGTGGCCAGTTCCAGGCCGAACTGGCGCTGAAGGCCAGCCCTATCGCCGCCTTCAAGAAGGCTATCCGCCAGGCCCGCGAGGTGCTCGACGAGCGCTTTCGCAGCGGCCGGGACATCCGTCGGCTGATCGAGGACCGTGCCTGGTTCGTCGATAACATCCTGCAAAAGGCCTGGGAACAGTTCAGTTGGAGCGAAGACGCCGATATCGCCCTGGTGGCGGTCGGCGGCTACGGCCGCGGCGAGCTGCACCCCTACTCGGACATCGACCTGCTGATCCTGCTGGACAGCGCCGACCATGAGATCTTTCGCGATTCCATCGAGCGTTTTCTGACGCTGCTGTGGGACATCGGCCTGGAAGTCGGCCAGAGCGTGCGCTCGGTGGCCGAATGCGGCGAAGAAGCCCGCGCCGACCTCACCGTCATCACCAACCTGATGGAAAGCCGCACCATCGCCGGTCCCGAGCGTCTGCGCCAACGCATGCTCGAAGTCACCAGCACCGCACACATGTGGCCGAGCAAGGAGTTCTTCCTGGCCAAGCGCGCCGAGCAGAAAGCCCGGCACCACAAGTACAACGACACCGAATACAACCTGGAACCCAACGTCAAAGGCTCCCCCGGGGGCTTGCGCGATATCCAGACGATCTTGTGGGTCGCCCGTCGCCAGTACGGCACCCTGAACCTGCGCGCCCTGGCCGGTGAAGGCTTTCTGGTGGAAAGCGAAAACGCCCTGCTCGCCTCGTCCCAGGAATTCCTCTGGAAAGTGCGCTACGCCCTGCACATGCTCGCCGGGCGTGCCGAAGACCGCCTGCTGTTCGACCATCAGCGCTCCATCGCCACCCTGCTGGGTTTCGAGGGCGAAGATGCGAAGACCAGCATCGAAAGTTTCATGCAGCAGTACTACCGGGTGGTCATGAGCATCGCCCAGCTCAGCGACCTGATCATCCAGCACTTCGAAGAAGTGATCCTGGCCCCGGAAGACGAAGCGCCGCCGCAGCCGATCAACCCGCGTTTCCAGCTGCACGACGGCTATATCGAGGCGCGCAACGACAACGTGTTCCGCCGCACGCCGTTTGCCATGCTGGAAATTTTCGTACTGATGGCCCAGCAGCCGGAAATCAAAGGCGTGCGCGCCGACACGATTCGCCTGCTGCGAGAAAACCGTCACCTGATCGACGATGACTTTCGCAACGACATCCGCAACACCAGCCTGTTCATCGAGCTGTTCAAGTGCAAGATCGGCATCCACCGCAACCTGCGGCGGATGAACCGCTACGGCATCCTCGGGCGTTACCTGCCGGAGTTCGGCTTTATCGTCGGGCAGATGCAGCACGACCTGTTCCACATCTACACCGTCGACGCCCACACCCTGAACCTGATCAAGCACCTGCGTAAGCTGCAGTACACCCAGGTGTCAGAGAAATTCCCGCTGGCCAGTAAGCTGATGGCCAAGCTGCCCAAACCCGAACTGATCTACCTGGCCGGCCTGTACCACGACATCGGCAAAGGCCGCCACGGCGACCATTCGGAAGTCGGCGCGGTCGATGCCGAGGCGTTCTGCCAGCGTCACCAGTTGCCGTTGTGGGACAGCCGCCTGATTGTCTGGCTGGTGCAGAACCATCTGGTGATGTCGACGACCGCCCAGCGCAAGGACCTGTCCGACCCGCAGGTGATCCATGACTTCGCCGGGATCGTCGGCGATGAAACCCGTCTCGACTACCTGTATGTGCTGACGGTTTCCGATATCAATGCCACCAACCCGACCCTCTGGAACTCCTGGCGCGCGAGCCTGTTGCGCCAGCTGTACACCGAGACCAAGCGCGCCCTGCGCCGGGGCCTGGAAAACCCGGTGGACCGCGAAGAACAGATCCGCCGCACCCAAAGCGCGGCCCTGGATATCCTCGTGCGCGGCGGCAACGACCCGGACGACGTCGAACAATTGTGGTCGCAACTGGGTGACGATTACTTCCTGCGTCACACCGCCGGCGACGTGGCCTGGCACAGCGATGCAATCCTGCAGCAACCGGCCGATGGCGGCCCGCTGGTGCTGATCAAAGAGACGACTCAACGCGAGTTCGAAGGCGGCACGCAGATCTTCATCTACGCCCCCGACCAGCACGACTTCTTCGCCGTGACCGTAGCGGCCATGGACCAGCTCAACCTGAACATCCACGACGCCCGGGTCATCACCTCCAGCAGCCAGTTCACCCTCGACACCTACATCGTGCTCGACACCGAAGGCGAGTCCATCGGCGATAACCCGGCGCGGGTGAAAAAGATCCGCGAAGGCCTGACCGAAGCGTTGCGCAACCCGGACGACTACCCGACCATCATCCAGCGCCGCGTGCCACGCCAGCTCAAGCATTTTGCGTTTGCGCCCCAGGTGACCATTTCCAACGACGCCCAGCGCCCGGTGACGGTGCTGGAACTCAGCGCGCCGGATCGCCCGGGCCTGCTGGCGCGGATCGGCGGGATTTTCCTGGAGTTCGACCTGTCGTTGCAGAACGCCAAGATTGCGACCCTCGGCGAGCGCGTGGAAGACGTGTTCTTCATTACCGACGCCGACAACCAGCCGCTGTCCGACCCCGAACTGTGCCGCCGCCTGCAGGATGCAATCGTCCAGCAGTTGAGCGTTCACCAGGAGCCCGGGGTCGAGCTGACGCGCCTGACGATTTGATACCCGCCCAGTTTTTAACGCCTTGCACGAGATCCACCGATGAACAACGCCCTGAACCAGCTGCAGCCCTACCCGTTCGAAAAATTGCGCGCCCTGCTCGGCAGCGTCACGCCGAACCCGGACAAACGTCCGATCGCGTTGTCCATCGGCGAGCCCAAGCATAAATCGCCGACCTTCGTCGCCGAGGCGTTGAGCAATAACCTCGACCAGATGGCGGTGTACCCGACCACCCTGGGCATTGCGGCGCTGCGCGAAGCCATCGCGGCCTGGTGCGAACGCCGCTTCAATGTACCCAAGGGCTGGCTGGACCCGGCGCGTAACATCCTGCCGGTCAACGGCACCCGCGAGGCACTGTTCGCCTTCACCCAAGCCGTGGTCAATCGCAGTGACGACGCGCTGGTGGTAAGCCCGAACCCGTTCTACCAGATCTATGAAGGCGCGGCGTTCCTGGCCGGCGCCAAGCCGCACTACCTGCCGTGCCTGGACGCCAATGGCTTCAACCCGGATTTCGACGCCGTGTCACCAGACGTCTGGAAGCGCTGCCAGATCCTGTTCCTGTGCTCCCCCGGCAACCCGACCGGCGCGCTGATCCCGGTCGACACCCTGAAAAAGCTCATCGCCCTGGCCGACGAATATGACTTTGTGATTGCCGCCGACGAGTGCTACAGCGAGCTGTACTTCGACGAACAAAGCCCGCCGCCGGGCCTGTTGAGCGCCTGCGTCGAACTCGGCCGCCAGGACTTCAAACGCTGCGTGGTGTTCCATAGCCTGTCCAAGCGCTCCAACCTGCCGGGCCTGCGTTCCGGCTTCGTGGCCGGCGACGCCGACATCCTCAAGGCCTTCCTGCTGTACCGCACCTACCACGGCTGCGCGATGCCCGTGCAAACCCAACTGGCAAGCATCGCCGCCTGGCAGGACGAAGCCCACGTCCAGGCCAACCGCGACCTGTATCGGGAAAAATTCGACGCCGTGCTGGCGATCCTCAAGCCGGTGCTGGACGTACAAGCCCCCGATGGTGGTTTCTACCTGTGGCCGAATGTAGAGGGTGACGACGCCGCCTTCTGTCGCGATCTGTTTGTGCAAGAACACGTGACCGTAGTACCCGGTTCGTACCTGTCGCGGGAGGTGGACGGCGTCAACCCAGGCACCGGGCGCGTTCGCATGGCATTGGTTGCACCACTGGCGGAGTGCGTGGAAGCGGCTGAGCGCATTCGCGATTTCATTCAACGCAGGAAGTAACCTCGCCACATCCCGCACTGTGTCGCACAGTGCGGGAACCTTGTTCACTCGCTCACCACCAATAGGCAAACTTCCTACGAGTAATGCCTATGAGCCTAATCACCCCGTCGCTCGCCCCTCCCCCCGCTTATGAGCCGCTCCCGAATAACCACACCTCCCCTCCCGAATCCGCCGGGCGAACCAAAAGAGGCATCGCCGACAGCGACAAGCGCTGGCCGGCCGGCGTGGTCACCGTTGCGCTCGACCTGAGCAGCGAAAAAAGCAAAGCGCTGGTGGTGGACGCTATCCGCGAGTGGGCCCACCACACGCCGGCCCTGCGCTTCAATATCGTCGAAGGCAAGACGGGCGATATTCGTATTTCTGACGATGAAGGGCTCAAGGGCAATTGGTCCGCCATTGGCACAGAGGCCAAGCGCATCGATGAAGATCAACCCACGATGCACCTCAACCGGACCGACGACTCGAAGAAGTTGCGCAGTACGGCCCTGCACGAATTCGGCCACGCCCTCGGGTTATTGCACGAACACCAACACCCGCAGAACAGCCTGGATTGGGACAGCCCCCAAGTGTATGACTACTACACCAGCGACTCTTTCAACGAAGCCATGGTACGCGAGCATATCCTTGAGCCAGACAACCGGCCCGGCCTGCAGATCACCCCATACGATCCACAGTCCGTGATGCATTATGAAATTCCGGCAGCATTGAGGCGCAACGGCCAGGCCATTCCTAAAAACACAACCCTTTCCGCGGGCGACAAGCAAACGATCAGAACGCTGTACCCCCCGGTCAACCCGACGTAGCGGGCCCAGGGGTAAACATCGGCTCACGTATTCACTCAACACCGCCGGGAACTTTCCTGTAATTGGCACGAATCAACCAGTGTCTCGTCTCGACCTGCCGCAGGAAACGCTCAATGATAAACCCCGCCCCCGAAGCCTCGTATCAGCCTGGCACGCACTGGTCGCCTGGCGAAAGCACCGATAGCGCTACGCCAACGCACAGTCTTTCGAGACGTCGACGCAATGTCGGCGAGCCGGGCAAATACTGGCCCCAGAACACTACGCTCACGATCGCCATGTATGAGTATGGGGTGGACGACGAATACGTGCTGGCCGTGAAAAAAGCCGCCAGCCGTTGGCTGCCCCATATCAACCTGAAGTTTGATTTTGTCTCGGGCGCGAGAGGCGATATCCGTATTGCGCAGAATCCGCCGGGCGATAACGGCGGCGCTTCATCCATAGGCACCGATGCGCGCAACATTCCGTTCGGGCTGCCGACCATGAGCCTGCCCATGGATCACAACGCGCCCCGCTTCGAAGACACCGTCCTGCATGAATTCGGGCATATGCTCGGTGCCCATCACGCCCACCAGCACCCCGATGCCAACATTCCGTGGAACCGTGAAACCATCCACCAGACCTACCGCAACACCCCCAACCCGCAGGAGGTGGAGGACAACGTCCTGCCGCTGACTCGCAGCAGCGCTTATGACTTGCTGCCTTATGACCCTGACTCGGTCATGCACTACGCTGTCAGCCCGGACCAGACCAATGGAAAGCGGGCGCACAGCGAGAACAGGTCACTGAGTGACGGAGACATTGCCTGGGCCAAAAAAACCTACCCTCAAGCGGCGCCCATGCCCGCCGTGATCCGTCATCCACGCTTTCGTGATGCCGACTCAGACTGCACCGTTTAAAACACTGCACACTCAGCGCCGGCAGCACGGCGGCCCCCAATTGCCTACTTCGGCGACCCCAGGTTCGCCTCACTCATGTCCAGATCGTCCAACACCTCCCTCAACACGTCATCCCCAATCCGGTGATGACGGCTCAGGCTATACAACTCCAAGCGCTGCGCCCGCAGCGCCTTGAGCCGTAGCTTTCGCTCCAGTTGGTCCATCTGCGACGCCAGCGCCTGGGCTTCGGCGGAGTCGTTGAAGACGTCCAACTGATGCCGGTATTCCGACATCAGTCGCGCCTTCAGTTCGGTAGCCAATGCGGCCTGGGCGGCGTCCGCGGGAGCGCTCTCGGTGGGTTCTTCGACCTCAAGCGCATGGATCGCCGCCACGGCGGTCTTTTTCCACGCCTCGCGCACTTCATTGTGGTGTTTTTCATCGGGGCTTTTTTCAATGCCGCGCAGCAGCAGCGGCAACGCAATACAGGCAGCGATGAGCGACAACAGGATCACCCCGGCCGCGATAAAGATCAGCAGATCGCGTTCCGGGAACGCCTTGCCCGGCGCCAGCAGCAAGGGCACCGACATCACACCGGCCAATGTCACCGCCCCGCGCACACCGCCCACGGTCAACAGCCAGCAGGAACGTGCCGTCGGCACCAGGGTAAGCTCGCTTTTCCCACGCAGGCGCCGGAGCACACCCGACAGACGCCAGATGCTTTGCACCCAGATGAAGCGTAATACCAACAACACCAGGAAGATCGCGACCACGTCCAGGCAGCGATACAGCAGGGTCGGCCACAGCGTGGTTTCATGACTCACCACCGCCTTGATGATGTCCGGCAGTTGCAACCCCAATAGCAGGAAGATCAAGCCATTGAAGGCAAACTCCAGCAGCGACCACACACTGCGATTGAGCAAGCGCGTGCTGGTCTGGCGGGGCAGCAGGTCCAGCCAGCTTTGCATCATGCCCGCCGCCACGGCAGAAAGAATCCCCGATGCGCCCAGGCGTTCGGCCAGAACATAGGCGGCGAACGGCAGCAGCAACATGAACACAACGTGGGTGGCCGGGTCGTCCCAGCCTCGCGCAATCATCCAGACACGCAAGCGCCCCACCAGCCAGCTCAACGCGATCCCGACCGCCAGACCGCCGATGGCCACCAGTACAAAGGTCAGGCTGGCATCCGCCAGGGAAAACACCCCGGTCAAGGCTGCCACCAGGGCGAACTTGAAGGTCACCAGGCCCGAGGCATCGTTCATCAAGGCTTCGCCCTGGAGCATATGCATCAACGGCGTGGGTAAACGGTTCTGGGAAATGGCCGACACCGCCACGGCGTCCGTCGGCGATAACACCGCCGCCAGGGCAAAGGCCACCGGCAATGGAATCGAAGGCAACAACCAATGAATGAAGTAGCCAGCGCCGACCACGGTGAACAGCACCAGCCCCACCGCCAACGTCAGAATCGGCCCGCGCAGGCGCCACAGTTCACGCTTGGGCATGCGCCAGCCATCGGAGAACAACAGCGGCGGCAGGAACAGAAACAGGAACAACTCCGGGTCCAGCGCGACATGCAGCCCCAGCGTGGGCCAGGCCAGCAAGGCCCCGGCGGCAATCTGCACCAGCGGTAACGGCAGTGGGATGACTCGCCAGACCAGCCGCGAAACGCTGACCAGCATCAGCAAGATAAGAACGGTGTAGGCGGTTTGCATAACGCGGTTTTCCCGGACAATCGACTTGCAACGACACACATCAGGCAACAACTCACCATTGAAGTGCCATATTAGCCGCCTATGCTGCGCGATGGCTTTCGCACAATAGTCGCACCGGGCAATCCACGCTAGAGACGAGCGGCACCCAAACCCGCTGGTCGTGGCATAATCCCAGACCTTTCATCTTCATTGGTCCAAAGGGGGGCAATTCCTTGACCGTATCAAGTAAAACCTTGCACCTTTTCGGCATCAAAGCCTGCGACACCATGAAAAAAGCCCGCACCTGGCTCGACGAGCACGGCGTGAGCTACGAGTTCCATGACTACAAAACCGTCGGTATCGACCGCGAACACTTGACCCAATGGTGCAACGAGCACGGTTGGCAGGTGGTTTTGAACCGTGCGGGCACCACCTTTCGCAAACTCGAAGACGAACGCAAAGCCGATCTCGATCAGTCGAAAGCCATTGAATTGATGCTCGCACAACCCTCGATGATCAAGCGCCCGGTGCTTGATCTCGGAGACAGAACCCTGATTGGCTTCAAGCCAGATACTTATTCGGCAGCCCTCAAGTAGGCCGGCCATCCCATTTTTGTAGAGGTAACAGCATGTCCAATTCCCTGTTCAGCCTGGGCTTCGGCGTCGGCACTCAGAACCGCCAAGGTGCTTGGCTGGAAGTGTTTTACGCACAACCCGTACTCAACCCGTCGGCAGAAGTCGTCGCCGCCATCGCGCCGATCCTCGGTTACAGCGAAGGCAACCAGGCGATCACCTTCACCGTCGCCCAAGCCCTGCAACTGGCTGACGCGCTCAAAGGCGTCGACGCGACCCAGGCAGCCCTGCTGACCCGCCTGGCTGAAAGCCATACCCCGCTGGTCGCCACCCTGCTGGCCGAAGACGCCGCACTGACTTCCACGCCTGAGGCCTACCTCAAGCTGCACCTGCTGTCCCACCGCCTGGTCAAGCCCCACGGCCTGAGCCTGGCCGGTGTATTCGCGCAACTGCCGAACGTGGCCTGGACCAGCCAGGGCGCGATCGACATCAATGAGCTGGCCGAACGCCAACTCGAAGCGCGCCTGCGTGGCGAGCTGCTGGAAGTGTTCTCAGTGGACAAGTTCCCGAAAATGACCGATTACGTCGTACCCAGCGGCGTGCGTATCGCTGACGCCGCGCGTATCCGCCTGGGCGCCTACGTGGGCGAAGGCACCACCGTGATGCACGAAGGTTTCGTCAACTTCAACGCTGGCACCGAAGGCCCGGGCATGATCGAAGGCCGTGTCTCGGCCGGCGTATTTGTCGGCAAGGGTTCGGACCTGGGCGGCGGTTGCTCCACCATGGGCACCCTGTCGGGTGGCGGCAACATCGTGATCAAGGTCGGCGAAGGCTGCCTGATCGGCGCCAACGCCGGTATCGGTATCCCGCTGGGCGACCGCAACACCGTGGAATCGGGCCTGTATGTCACCGCCGGGACCAAGGTTGCCCTGCTCGACGAGCGCAACCAGTTGGTTAAAGTGGTCAAGGCGCGCGAGCTGGCCGGCCAGCCAGACCTGCTGTTCCGCCGTAACTCCGAGACCGGTGCCGTGGAGTGCAAAACCCACAAGTCGGCCATCGAACTGAACGAAGCGCTGCACGCTCACAACTAAGCAGCGACTCGATGCCACTCGCGGGCCCCGATCCTGGGGCCCGTTTATACGAGTCTTGAACACCATGCTTGTGCCCTCTCCCTGGCGCGTCGACTTTCCGGCCATCGCCGCCCTGCAACGGCAAGACCAGACCTATCTGGACAGCGCCGCCACCGCGCAAAAACCTCAAGCCCTGTTGGACGCGATCAGCCATTACTACGCCAATGGCGCCGCTAACGTTCACCGTGCCCAGCATTTGCCGGGCGCCCACGCGACCCAGGCTTTCGAGGACAGTCGCAACAAGGTCGCGCAGTGGTTGAATGCAGGAGACAGCGGGCACATCGTCTTCACTCATGGCGCGACGTCGGCGCTGAACCTCTTGGCCTACGGCCTCGAGCACTTATTCAATGCGGGCGATGAACTAGTCATCAGCGCCCTGGAACACCACGCCAACCTGCTGCCCTGGCAGCAACTGGCCAAACGTCGCGCGCTGGAACTGGTGATCCTGCCGGTTGGCGACGACGGTATGATCGACCTTCAGGCCGCCGCCACGCTGATCGGCCCGCGCACGCGCCTGCTGGCGGTGAGCCAACTGTCCAACGTGCTGGGCACCTGGCAACCGCTGGAACCCTTGCTGGCCATGGCCAAGGCCGAGGGTGCGCTGACCGTGGTCGATGGCGCCCAGGGCATCGTCCATGGCCGCCACGACGTACAAGCCCTGGGCTGCGACTTCTACGTATTTTCCAGCCACAAACTCTACGGCCCGGACGGCGTCGGCGTGCTGTACGGCCGCACCCAAGCCCTGCAACAGCTGCGCCACTGGCAGTTCGGCGGCGAAATGGTGCAACAGGCCGATTACCACAGCGCCAGCTTCCGCCCCGCGCCGCTGGGGTTCGAGGCCGGCACCCCACCGATTGCCAGCGTGATCGGCCTGGGCGCCAGCCTGGATTACCTCAATTCACTGGATCAACCGGCGCTCATCGCCCACGAAGCCGCCCTGCACGAGTACCTGTTGCGCGGGCTGAAAGCGCGCAATGGCGTGCGCGTACTGGGCGCGCCGCAGGTGGCGTTGGTCAGTTTTGTGGTGGAAGGCGTGCATAACGCCGATCTTGCGCACTTGCTGACCGAACAGGGCATTGCCGTGCGCGCCGGCCATCATTGCGCAATGCCGCTGCTCAAGGCGATGCACTTGTCGGGAGCGATTCGCGTGTCCCTGGCGCTGTACAACAATTCCGATGATCTGGAGCGATTCTTCGAAGCGCTGGACCAGTCCCTGGATATGCTGCGATGAGCCTGCCGGCCGAGGCTGTCGGCGCGCTTGAGTCGTTTCAGGCAGTGGGCAGTTGGGAGCAACGCGCGCGCCTGCTGATGCAATGGGGCGAACGGCTGCCGCCGCTGGCGGACGAAGACAAGGTCGAGGCCAATCTGGTGCAGGGCTGCGAGAGCCTGGTATGGCTGGTCGGGCGTTTATCCGACGGCCACTGGCAGTTCGCCGCCAGCAGCGAAGCGCGCATGATCCGTGGGCTGGTGGCGTTGCTGCTGGCGCGGGTCAACGGGCTGTCGGCCGCCGAGTTGCAGGCGGTCGACTTGCCGGACTGGTTCAATCAACTGGGGCTGTCCCGCCAGTTGTCGCCGTCGCGCAGCAATGGCCTGAACGCCGTGCTGCAGCGCATGCGCGAACTAAGCCGTACATAAAACCCAATGTGAAAGGGGGCTTGCCCCCGATAGCAGAGTGTCAGTCACTGAATACATTGACTGAACCACCGCTATCGGGGGCAAGCCCCCTCCCACATTTGAATGGTGCAAGGCCTTGAGGTTTAAGAAGGTTTGACCCGATCGGAAGGCCGGCGCACCCCGGCCACGATCTTGTCCACCGCCTTGGTCGCCGCCACCATGCCGAAGGTTGCAGTGACCATCATCACCGCGCCAAACCCGCCGGCGCAGTCCAGCTTCACGCCGTCGCCGACAAAACTCTTCTGCAAGCAGATGCTGCCGTCCGGCTTCGGATAGCGCAGTTGCTCGGTGGAAAACACACACGGCACGCTGTAATGGCGGGTCACCGTGCGCGAGAAGCCATAGTCACGGCGCAGGGTGGAGCGCACTTTCGAGGCCAGCGGATCGTTGAAGGTGCGGTTCAGGTCGCAGACCTGGATCAACGTCGGGTCGATCTGCCCGCCAGCGCCGCCGGTGGTGATGATCTGGATCTTGCGGCGCTTGCACCAGGCGATCAGTGCCGCCTTGGCGTTGACGGCGTCGATGCAGTCGATCACGCAGTCGATGTTGGGGGTGATGTACTCGGCCATGGTCTCGCGGGTCACGAAATCCGCCACGGCATGCACCGTGCAGTCCGGGTTGATGCCGCGCAGGCGCTCAGCCATCACCTCGACCTTGGGCTTGCCCACGGTGCTGTCGAGGGCATGCAGCTGACGGTTGCTGTTGCTGACGCAGACATCATCCAAATCAAACAACGAGATCTCGCCCACCCCACAACGGGCGATGGCTTCCGCCGCCCATGAGCCTACGCCGCCGACGCCGACGATCGCCACATGGGCCGCTTTCAAGCGCTCCAGGCCTTCAATGCCATACAAACGGGCGACGCCTGCAAACCGCGGATCTTCTGTACTCATGACCATTACCCCAAAAACCGGCGCGCATTATAGGGCTTTGCCAGGACAAGTTCGAAACTTCGCGATACACGTAAAGAACTTAGCTGGAGATTCGCGGACTAACGTCCGGCTTTTCTCAGTCTGCTGTACGCTCAGGGAAGGGCCGGTGTAGGATGCGCGCCGTTCGGCGTAGGCCGACACCTCTTTTCGTTCCACACCTTTTGGAACCCGAAATAGCCATGTCATCGCGTAAATTTGGACTCAACCTGGTGGTGGTGCTGGCAATTGCCGCGCTGTTCACCGGCTTCTGGGCGCTGATCAACCGCCCGGTCACTGCCCCCAACTGGCCTGAACAGATCTCCGGTTTTTCCTACTCGCCGTTTCAACAAGGCCAGTACCCACAGAAAGACCAGTACCCGACCGACGACCAGATGCGTCGCGATCTGGAGATCATGAGCAAGCTGACGGACAACATCCGGACCTACTCGGTCGACGGCACTCTGGAAGACATCCCCAAGCTGGCGGAAGAGTTCGGCCTGCGCGTCACCCTGGGGATCTGGATCAGCCCGGACCTGGAACGCAACGAACGCGAGATCCAGCGCGCCATCGAGATCGCCAACAGCTCGCGCAGCGTCGTGCGCGTGGTGGTCGGCAACGAAGCGTTGTTCCGTAAAGAGATCACCCCCGAAGCACTGATCGTGTTGCTGGATCGCGTGCGCGCGGCCGTCAAGGTGCCGGTGACCACCTCCGAGCAATGGCACATCTGGGAACACAACCCACAACTGGCCAAGCACGTCGACTTGATCGCCGCGCACATCCTGCCGTACTGGGAACATATTCCGGTGGACCAGGCGGGCCAATTCGTACTCGACCGCGCACGGGATCTGAAGAAGACCTTCCCGAAAAAGCCGCTGCTGCTGTCGGAAGTCGGCTGGCCGAGCAACGGCCGCATGCGTGGCGGTGCTGATGCGTCTCCCGCCGACCAGGCAATTTACCTGCGCACGCTGGTGAACAAGCTGAACCGCCAGGGCTTCAACTACTTCGTGATCGAGGCCTTCGACCAACCGTGGAAAGCCAGCGACGAAGGCTCGGTCGGCGCCTACTGGGGCGTGTACAACGCCGCGCGTCAGCAGAAATTCAACTTCGAAGGACCGGTGGTCGCGATCCCGCAATGGCGCGTGCTGGCCATCGGTTCGGTGGTGCTTGCACTGCTGTCATTGACCCTGCTGATGATCGACGGCTCGGCCCTGCGCCAACGCGGCCGGACCTTCCTGACCTTTATCGCGTTCCTGTGCGGTTCGGTGCTGGTGTGGATCGGCTACGACTACAGCCAGCAATACAGCACCTGGTTCAGCCTGACGGTCGGCTTCCTCCTGGCGCTCGGCGCCCTGGGCGTGTTTATCGTGCTGCTGGCCGAAGCCCATGAACTGGCGGAAGCGGTCTGGACCCACAAGCGTCGGCGTGAATTCCTGCCGGTCGTGGGAGACTCGGACTACCGCCCGAAAGTGTCGATCCATGTGCCGTGCTACAACGAGCCGCCAGAGATGGTCAAACAGACCCTCGATGCCCTGGCCGCCCTCGACTACCCGGACTACGAAGTCCTGATCATCGACAACAACACCAAGGACCCGGCGGTGTGGGAACCGGTGCGCGACTACTGCGCAACCCTGGGCCCGCGCTTCAAGTTCTTCCACGTCGCGCCCCTGGCCGGTTTCAAGGGCGGCGCGTTGAACTACCTGATCCCGCACACCGCCAAGGATGCCGAAGTGATCGCGGTGATCGACTCGGACTACTGCGTGTCGCCGAACTGGCTCAAGCACATGGTGCCGCACTTCGCCGACCCGAAAATCGCCGTGGTGCAGTCGCCGCAGGATTATCGCGACCAGAACGAAAGCACCTTCAAGAAGCTCTGCTACGCCGAATACAAAGGCTTCTTCCATATCGGCATGGTCACCCGCAACGACCGCGACGCGATCATCCAGCACGGCACCATGACCATGACCCGTCGCTCGGTGCTCGAAGAGCTGGGCTGGGCCGACTGGTGCATCTGCGAAGACGCCGAACTCGGCCTGCGCGTGTTCGAGAAAGGCCTGTCGGCCGCGTATTACCACGAAAGCTACGGCAAGGGCCTGATGCCCGACACCTTCATCGACTTCAAGAAACAGCGTTTCCGCTGGGCCTATGGCGCGATCCAGATCATCAAGCGTCACACCGCCAGCCTGCTGCGCGGCAAGGACACCGAGCTGACCCGTGGCCAGCGCTACCACTTCCTCGCGGGCTGGTTGCCGTGGGTCGCGGATGGCATGAACATCTTCTTCACCGTCGGCGCGCTGTTGTGGTCGGCGGCGATGATCATCGTGCCGACCCGGGTCGACCCGCCGTTGCTGATTTTCGCGATCCCGCCGTTGGCGTTGTTCGTGTTCAAGGTGGGCAAGATCATCTTCCTGTACCGTCGTGCCGTGGGGGTTAACCTCAAGGATGCGTTCTGTGCGGCGCTGGCCGGCCTGGCGTTGTCCCACACCATCGCCAAAGCGGTGCTGTATGGCTTCTTCACCACCAGCATTCCGTTCTTTCGTACACCGAAAAACGCGGATAACCACGGCTTCTGGGTAGCGATTTCCGAAGCCCGCGAAGAGATGTTCATCATGCTGCTGTTGTGGGGCGCGGCGCTGGGGATCTACCTGGTGCAGGGCCTGCCGAGCGCCGACATGCGTTTCTGGGTGGTGATGCTGCTGGTGCAGTCGCTGCCGTATGTGGCGGCGTTGATCATGGCGTTCCTGTCGTCGCTGCCGAAACCGGCGCCGAAGGCAGAGCCGGCCACCGCGCTGTAAAAACGCGTGCAATGCACTAAACGGCGGCCTCTGGCCGCCGTTTTGCTATAAGATAACGGCCGTTTTGTAAGCCTTGCACATATCACTGTAGGAGCGAGCTTGCTCGCGAAAATCGTCAACGATCACGCGAACATCTTGAATGAACGCGGTGCTCTTGCGTTTTTCGCGAGCAAGCTCGCTCCTACAGTCAATTAGAACGTCGCCGCCTCGATTTCCGGAGTTTCCCATGACGGCCCATGCCGACCTTTCGCCGACCCTTCAACTTGCCATCGACCTGATCCGCCGTCCCTCGGTGACGCCGATCGACGCCGATTGCCAGAAGCTGATGATGCAGCGCCTGGGCGACGCCGGTTTCCAGCTTGAGCCGATGCGTATCGAAAACGTAGATAACTTCTGGGCCACCCACGGCAAGCACGACGGCCCGGTGCTGTGCTTTGCCGGCCACACCGACGTGGTCCCGACCGGCCCGGTGCAGGCCTGGCAGAACGATCCGTTCGACGCGCTGATCGACGACCACGGCATGCTCTGCGGCCGCGGCGCGGCGGACATGAAAGGCAGCCTGGCGGCGATGCTGGTGGCGTCGGAGCGCTTCGTGCAGGACTACCCGGACCACAAGGGCTCGGTGGCCTTTCTGATCACCAGCGATGAAGAAGGCCCGGCGCACCACGGCACCAAGGCCGTGATCGAACGCCTGGCCGCGCGCAAGGAGCGTCTGGACTGGTGCATCGTCGGCGAACCGTCCAGCACCAGCCTGGTCGGCGATGTGGTCAAGAACGGCCGTCGCGGCTCCCTCGGCGCTACCCTGACCGTGCGCGGCGTGCAAGGTCACGTGGCCTACCCGCACCTGGCGAAGAACCCGATCCACCTGGCTGCCCCGGCACTGGCGGAACTGGCCGCCGAGCATTGGGACGACGGCAACACCTTCTTCCCACCGACCAGCTTCCAGATCTCCAACCTCAACGCCGGCACCGGCGCGACCAACGTGATCCCCGGAGACCTGACAGCGGTGTTCAACTTCCGCTTCTCTACCGAATCCACCGTGGAAGGCCTGCAACAGCGCGTTGCCGCGATCCTCGACAAACACGCCCTGGACTGGCACGTAGACTGGGCGCTGTCCGGCCTGCCGTTCCTCACCGAACCGGGGGCCTTGCTCGATGCGGTGTCCGCCAGCATCAAGGCAGTCACCGGTCGCGAGACCCAGGCGTCCACCAGCGGCGGTACGTCCGACGGGCGCTTCATCGCGACCCTCGGCACCCAGGTGGTCGAGTTGGGCCCGGTCAACGCGACGATCCATCAGGTCAACGAGCGCATTCTGGCCAGCGACCTCGACGTGCTGACCGAGATCTACTACCAGACCCTGATCAAGTTGCTCGCCTGATGCTGGCCTGTCCCATTTGCAGCGCACCGCTCCACGCGGTGGACAATGGCGTGGCGTGCCCGGTCGGACACCGTTTCGACCGCGCGCGCCAGGGTTACCTGAACCTGTTGCCGGTGCAGCACAAAAACAGCCGCGACCCGGGCGACAACCTCGCCATGGTCGAGGCGCGCCGCGACTTCCTCAACGCCGGCCACTACGCCCCGGTGGCCAAGCGCCTGGCGCAACTGGCCGCGCAACAAGCACCGCAGCGCTGGGTGGACATCGGTTGTGGCGAGGGTTACTACACCGCACAAATCGCCGACGCCCTGCCCCACGCCGATGGCTATGCCCTGGATATCTCCAAGGAAGCGGTCAAGCGTGCGTGCAAGCGCAACCCGGCACTGACCTGGTTGATCGCCAGCATGGCCCGCGTGCCGTTGGCCGATGCCAGCTGCCAGTTTCTCGCCAGCGTGTTCAGCCCGTTGGACTGGCAAGAGGCCAAACGCCTGCTCAGCCCCGGCGGCGGCTTGATGAAAGTCGGCCCGACCCGCGGTCACCTGATGGAGCTGCGCGAGCGCCTGTACGACGAAGTGCGCGAGTACACCGACGACAAACACCTGGCCCTGGTGCCGGACGGCATGAGCCTTGCGCACAGCGAAACCCTCGAGTTCACGCTGAGCCTGGCGGACCCGAAAGACCGTGCCAACCTGCTGGCCATGACCCCTCACGGCTGGCGCGCCAGCGCCGAGCGCCGCACCGAGGTAATCGAGCATGCCGAACCGCTGCGGGTCAGCGTATCGATGCGCTACGATTATTTCGTGCTTCAATAACCGACTTTTCGGGCACTCCGCCCACCCTGAATCCGCGAATGGATTTTCGAATCCCGCAACGAGGAACATCCATGCGCCAACCTGATATCGAGATTTACCTGAAGGACGCCGACGTCGACCACAAGGCCATCGCCGCCTGGCTGGGCGCCGCCCTTGGCCCTTGCACCGCCTGGGTCCAGCGCGGCCAGACCTACAAGTGCAAGGCCGGCGACGTGCCTGTCACTTGGCTGCCCAAGGCGGTAGGCAAATGGAACAGCCTGTACCTGGAAAGCGATCAGACCCCGTGGGAAGACGACATCGCCTGCGCCCGCGCCGCCTTTGCCGCGCTGAACGTCGAAGTGCGTTGCGCACCGGGCAGCTGGGTTGAGGAAGAAGGCGAGGAAAGCGCCGACACCTGGATTCGCATCAGCGAAGACGGTGAAGAACAGATCACCTGGAAAACCACCTGATCTGAATGTGTGAACCCAATCAAATGTGGGAGGAGGCTTGCCCCCGATCGCGGTGGGCCAGTCAATACATTTAGTGACTGATCCAACGCGATCGGGAGCAAGCCCCCTCCCACATGGGTTCTACGGTGTAACAAAAACCCGCATTACAAACCCACCACATCCTCTGCCTGCAAGCCCTTCTCGCCGCTCACCACGGCGTACTCCACCTGCTGGCCTTCGGCCAGGGAACGGTGCCCTTCACCGCGGATGGCGCGGTAGTGTACGAACACATCCTTGCCGTCTTCACGCTGAATAAAGCCATATCCCTTGGCATCGTTGAACCACTTCACATTACCGGTTTCGCGCGTTGTCATCTGTTCACTCCCACATGATTGTTATTGTCGAGTCGGTCGCGTTGAACTGCCGAGTATAAGACAGGCTCAAAAACGATCAACTCAACTTTACATCGCTGCTTTTTTGCCGATTTTCGGTGAATACGGCACACTACCCACCCGAGCACCTGCTCGGTTTTTTCCACTTGAAGCAGCTCGCCTATGACCCGCTCCCCGTTTCGCCGTCTGGTGTTTGGCACCTTGCGCCGACTGTTGTACCTCTGGGTTCGCTCAGAGACGATCAACCAGTCGTCCCTTACCCTTAACCTCGACCGCAGCCGGCCGGTGTTCTACGTCCTGCAATCACCCTCCCTCACCGAATTGGCCGTGGTCGATACCGAGTGCACCAAGGCCGGCCTGCCGCGCCCGGTGCTGCCGGTAGCGGTCGGGCCGTTGCTGGAACCCGCGGCGTTCTTCTACCTCACGCCAGAGCCGGACTGGCTCGGCCGCCAGGACAAACGCGGCGCGCCGCCGACCCTGACCCGCCTGGTCAATACCCTCAGCGCACACGCACAAGAGAATGCACAAATCATTCCGGTCAGCGTGTTCTGGGGGCAGTCGCCCGACAGCGAGTCCAGCCCATGGAAACTGCTGTTCGCCGACAGCTGGGCCGTCACCGGGCGCCTGCGCCGGCTGCTGAGCATCCTGATCCTGGGGCGCAAGACCCGCGTCCAATTCTCCGCGCCTATCAACCTGCGTGAATTGATCGAGCACAATAAAGGCCACGAACGCACCGTTCGCATGGCCCAACGCATCCTGCGCATACACTTTCGCAACCTGAAAACCGCAGTGATCGGCCCCGACCTGTCCCACCGCCGCAACCTGGTGAAGGGCTTGGTGAATATGCCGCTGGTGCGCCAGGCCATCCTCGATGAAGCCGAACGCGAGAAGATCAGCCCGGAAAAAGCCAAGGCCCTGGCCCTGCGCTACGGCAACGAAATCGCCTCGGACTACACCTACACCGCGATCCGCTTCCTGGAAGTGGTGCTGAGCTGGTTCTGGAACAAGATCTACGACGGCATCAAGGTCAATAACATCGAGGGTGTGCAACAGGTTGCCCAGGGTTACGAGGTGATCTATGTACCCTGCCACCGCAGCCATATCGACTACCTGCTGCTGTCCTACCTGCTGTTCAAAAACGGCCTGACCCCACCGCACATCGCCGCCGGCATCAACCTGAACATGCCGGTGATCGGCAGCCTGCTGCGCCGCGGCGGTGCGTTTTTCATGCGCCGCACCTTCAAGGGCAACCCGCTGTACACCTCGGTGTTCAACGAATACCTGCACACCCTGTTCACCAAGGGTTTCCCCGTGGAGTACTTCGTCGAAGGCGGACGCTCGCGCACCGGGCGCATGCTGCAACCGAAAACCGGCATGCTGGCGATCACGTTGCGCAGCTTCCTGCGCTCCTCGCGCATGCCGATCGTGTTCGTGCCGGTGTATATCGGTTACGAGCGTGTGCTCGAAGGCCGCACCTACCTCGGTGAACTGCGCGGCGCGAGCAAGAAGAAAGAGTCGATCTTCGATATTTTCAAGGTGGTCGGTGCGCTCAAGCAGCGCTTTGGCCAGGTCGCGGTCAACTTCGGCGAACCGATCAAACTGGCGCAATTCCTCGACGCCGAACAACCGGGCTGGCGTGCCCAGGAACTGGGCCCGCACTACAAACCGGCGTGGCTCAACCAAACCACCAACCGCCTCGGCGAGCGGGTGGCGCGCCATTTGAACGAAGCGGCGGCGATCAACCCGGTGAACCTGGTGGCCCTGGCGCTGCTGTCGACCACGCGCCTGGCCCTGGACGAACAGGCCATGGCCCGCCAGTTGGACCTGTACCTGGCGCTGCTGCGCCGGGTGCCCTACTCGCCGCATACCACCCTGCCCGAAGGGGATGGCATGGCGTTGATCAAGCACGTCAAGGACATGAACCTGCTGTCGGAACAGAGCGATGCTCTCGGCAAGATTCTGTACCTGGACGAGCAGAACGCCGTCCTGATGACCTACTACCGCAACAACGTGCTGCATATCTTTGCCTTGCCGGCGCTGCTGGCGAGCTTCTTCCAGAGCAGCTCGCGGATGAGCCGCGAGCAGATTCTGCGCTACACCCGTGCGCTGTACCCATACCTGCAGTCAGAGCTGTTTATCCGCTGGTCGCTGGAGGAACTGGACACGGTGATCGACCAGTGGCTGGAGGCGTTTGTCGAACAAGGCCTGCTGCGTTTCGAGAACAACGTGTACCTGCGCCCAGCGCCGAGTTCGCGGCACTTTGTGCTGCTGACACTGCTGTCCAAGAGCATCGCCCAGACCCTGCAACGCTTCTACATGGCGATTTCGCTGCTGCTCAACAGCGGCCGGAACAGCATCAGCGCCGAAGAGCTGGAAGACCTGTGTACGATCATGGCCCAGCGCCTATCGATCCTGCATGGCCTCAATGCCCCGGAGTTCTTCGACAAGAGCCTTTTCCGACATTTTATTCAGACGTTGCTGGAGCAAGATGTGCTGCGCCGCGACGAAGCCGGCAAGTTGAGCTATCACGACCTGCTCGGCGAACTGGCTGAAGGCGCGGCGAAACGGGTGCTGCCGGCTGAGATTCGCCTGTCGATCCGCCAGGTTGCCCTGCACCGCGTCGACGGCGCGGCCGAAGCGCCGGTCGAAGCCGAAGCCCGCAAACCGGAAGAAAGCCGCTAAATTGAATAAGGCGTCGCTGGGTTACGGCGCCGTTGAAAAGGAGCTGCACCATGAAAAAGATCATCCTCCTGGGCCTGACCGCCCTGCTCGGCGCCTGCCATTCCATGAATCCCGCGCCCAAGGCCAGCCTCGATGGCGAAGTGTTCTACCTGCAACGCATCGCGCTGCCGCCGACAGCCATCTTGAGCGTCAGCCTGCAGGACGTATCGCTGATGGACGCGCCGGCCGTGACCCTGGCCGAACAGAAAGGCCCGGTCAAAGGCCAGGTGCCATTGCCGTTCCACTTGAGCTATGACCCGGCCCAGGTCAAGCCGGGCCACAGTTACTCGGTCAGCGCTCGCATCGAAGTGGAGGGCAAGCTACTGTTCATCACCACCGAGCGGCACCCTGTGCAACTCAATGGCCAAGACGCTCAACCGCTGCGCCTGCGGGTTGATGCGGTCGCACACTGATTATTTCCAGATCATAAGGAAGCGCCCATGCTCCGTAATTCCCTTCGTCTCACCGCCCTGTGCGCCGGCCTGCTGCTCGGTGCCAACGCCATGGCCCTGGATCTTGGCAGCCTGTCCCAGGGCGACGCCGCCGGCGGCCTCAAGGATGCATTGACCCAAGGCGCACAGATCGCCGTGAAACAACTGGGTGTACCGGGTGGTTTCAGCAACAACCCCGACGTCAAGATCGGCCTGCCGGGAAAACTGGGCAAAGTCGCCGACAAGCTGAAGATGTTCGGCATGGGTGACCAGGTCGAGCAGTTGGAAACCAGCATGAACAAAGCCGCCGAAACCGCCGTGACCCAGGCCCAGCCAATCCTGGTCAATGCGGTGAAAAACATGAGCGTGAGCGATGCCAAGGGCATTCTCACCGGCGGCCAGGATTCGGCCACCCAGTACCTGAACAAAAGCAGCCGCGAAGCCATCCGCGCCAAGTTCCTGCCGATCGTCAAGGCCGCCACCGACAAGGTCGGCGTGGCGCAGCAGTACAACGCGCTGGCCGGCAAGGCCGCGGCGTTTGGCGCGGTCGATGCCAAAAGTGCCAACGTCGAAAACTATGTGACCGAACAAGCGCTGGATGGTTTGTTCAAGATGATTGCGCAGCAGGAAGAGACCATTCGCAAAAACCCGGCGGCAGCGGCGACCAGTCTGGCGAAGAAGGTGTTTGGCGCGCTGTAACGCCACGCGACCTGAGCTGAAAAAAAGGCCCTGACATCGTCAGGGCCTTGATTTTTCGCCGAACCGTCTATCAGGCCCCCGAACCAGGCGCCGCACGCTCACGCCCGGCAGCGTCGATGAGTAGGCTCAATAATGGATGTGCGACGCTCGTCGGGCACCACCGTGAGACATGTGTGAGTGATGAGAGCTGGACGACGACGCATTGAAGTTATGGCTATCGTTGTTGATATTAATATTGATATCGCGATTGGCGTTTGGCTGATTCTGTCCAAACATATTTCCCAGCCCAAGCATCGAGCCCGCGACTTGCATCGGTAACGCCAGCAAAGGTAGTAAAAGCATACACACTCCTTCCTATTCAGATTAGCGCCAACTCACTGCCCCGCATCTCATACACGGGAACCGCTCGGTCGACTAATCCTGTGTGGAAGCAAGGGCAAAAATGGTTCCGTCCTGCGTGTGAAATACTGCCTCGCGTCAGTTGAAAATAGAATCGGCCAGGCGCCCCAATAGAACCGTGGCAAAACACCCGATGACCATCGAGGTTGCCCGGTTGATTCTCAACGGCGTCAGCCACGCCTTTTGCCCCCCTTCGAACCGACTGCCCAGCAAGATCCAGGCAAACCCTACAGGTATCACCACCAACGCGAGCGTGGTCATGAACCGGGCGTACCCCTGCAACGTGGCAAATGCGCTGATCGGCGCAATAAACGAAACAATCAGCAGGCCCTTGGGGTTCATCACCGTCAGCCAGAAGAAGTGCAGCCCAGAGAAACGGTCCGTACCTGGGTCGACGGCTGTGCTCTTGCGCTGCCACAACGTGAAGGACAGTTGGAGCAGATAGCAGATGGCAGCCGTCTGCGTCACTTTCACGACCCAGGGGGACCAGGCCGACACATAGAACAACACCGCCCCCCAAACAGAGACCTGAAGCAGGTACGCCAGGCATTCGATAAATGCCATGCGCCATGATGCTGCAAACCCAAACAGAACCCCTGCGCGCATTAACAGGGTATTGGTCGGTCCAGGCACGACCAGTAATAACACCAGAGCAGACACAGTCCCAAACATGAAAACTATCCTCGGGCGGAACTATTCAATGGTCTTCCCAGCGAAAGCGCTATTGCGTCAGCGTGATTGACCAGGCAACCGTCGCGACCATCAAAATCGCGAAGCTTACGTTAAGTCGTCGGCTCCAAGTGGGGTGGATGAATAACTTGCGCATTCGACTGCCGGCAAAGAGCCACAGAACGTCGAATACCACACACACCAGCAGACAGATCAAGGCTTTCGCACCTTGCTCCCAGGCAGGTGCGGCGCCCAGGGTGAAACTGCCCAGCAACGCGGCGAATGCGGCATAGGCCTTGATATTCGCCACACCCAGCACAAACCCGGCGCCCCAGCCCGGCGTGATCACGGACTGCTCATCCCTGATGGGCGGCGCGGTAGCAATCTGGTAGGCCAGCCACACAATATAAACAATGGAGATGACCGTCAGCGCCGTCGCCAGCATCGGAAAACTGTGCAGAACCACATAGAGGCCGGAAGCAACTAATGCCATCGCGATCACCAGGCCCAACGTGATCCCCACGAAAAACCGAGTTGAACGCCTCATGCCATAAGCAGCCCCACTCGCCGCCAGCGCCAGGGTCGCCGGGCCTGGACTGGCAAGCAGCGCGATGGCGGCGACGGCGAAGGTAAATATCGCCTGGTAAACGGACAGTGCAATGTCGGGCATACGCTTCCCCCTTGAAGAACATTCGTGACGGCTTAGCGAGGCAGCCCGTGTTCATGGCAGTAGTAGACGGTTCTGTGGTTTTTCATAAAGTCGATCACGCCATTGGATCCTCTTATGTCGGGCAAACTCATGACGCAGCGAAAATACTTTTTCGGCAGGGAAGTTATTATTGTGAAGTTATTGCAAGCGAGCTTGCATCAAGTATGTAGTTCATCTCGCGCCCTCGACAATATAGATAAAGCTGCAATAGAAACATCACAACACAGCGTTAAGTGAGCGGCGCAATATTGCAGCCCCCCGATCAAACAATAGGTGGGCACCTTGAAAAGGTCTATTCTTTTTTCATCCGTGTATGGTATGTAAGATTTTCACGCGATTTCATCAAAATTCGTAAGGTCCATCTAATGAAAAAGCTTACAAAGGGCGACCAGACACTTGACCCTATTGATCGCGCGCTGATTGTCGCCCTCCACCAGAACGCCCGCGCGTCTATTCGCGCCCTCGGCCGACAGGTGGGGTTATCAGCCCCCGGTTGCAGCGAACGCCTCAAGCGTCTGGAAGGCTCGGGGGTCATCAGCGGCTTCAGCGTAGAGTTGGACGCCCAGGCCCTGGGCTTTGCATTGCAAGCGCTGGTCAGGGTTAAACCCCTGACTGGAAAATTCCAACAGGTTGAACAGTTGCTCGCGCAAATGGCTGAATGTGTGGTGTGCTACAAAATCACCGGGGACGACAGTTTTGTCTGCCATCTTTATATCGACTCAGTTGCCCACCTGGACCTGACCCTTCAAAAGATCGCCCCCCTGGCCGACACTAATACATCGATTATAAAAACCGTCGAGAAGAAACTGCCGGCCCTCTGATTAGTCCTGTGGGAGATATCCTGGCGCTATTAACCGCTGTCGCGGCTTCAGGCATTCCCCACTCACCTTACATTTTCTTCAGCGTGCATCAGGCGTAGGCACTTATATACATACGCCTGTTCTCCTTACTCTTGGTCACCCGTTTTCCTGACACGAAACCATGCAGCATAAAGCGCGGGCAGGAACAGCAACGTCAATGCCGTCGCCACAATCAACCCGCCCATGATCGCCACTGCCATCGGCCCGAAGAACACACTGCGTGACAGCGGGATCATCGCGAGTACCGCCGCGAGCGCTGTGAGAACAATCGGCCGGAAGCGTCGGACAGTGGCTTCGATAATCGCCTGCCACGGCGCCAGCCCTGCCTTGATGTCCTGTTCGATCTGGTCCACCAGAATCACCGAGTTGCGCATGATCATTCCTGACAGGGCGATGGTGCCGAGCATGGCCACGAAGCCGAAGGGTTGGCGGAACACCAGCAGGAACAGCGTGACCCCGATCAGCCCCAGGGGCGCCGTGAGAAATACCATTACCGTGCGTGAGAAGCTGCGCAGTTGCAGCATCAGCAGCGTCAGCACCACCACGATAAACAGCGGCACACCGGCCTTGACCGAATTCTGCCCGCGGGCCGAGTCCTCGACGGTACCGCCGACGTCCAGCAGGTAGCCGTCCGGCAGTTCGGCACGCACGCCTTCGAGGGTCGGCAGGATCTGCTGAACCAGGGTCGCCGGTTGTTCCTTGCCGTAGATGTCGGCGCGCACGGTCACGGTGGGCAGGCGGTTACGGTGCCAGATGATGCCTTCCTCGAAGCCGTATTCGAGGGTGGCGATCTGCGACAGCGCGACGCTTTTGCCGTTGTCGGTCGGCACGGCCAGGCTCGGCAGCAGCGACAGTTCAGTGCGCTCATGGACAGTGCCGCGCAGGAGGATTTCGATCAACTCGTTGTCTTCCCGGTACTGGCTGACGCTGGCGCCGGTCAGAGAACTCTGCAGGAATTTCGACAGGTTGGCGGTACTCACACCGAGGGCGCGCGCACGGTCCTGGTCGATATTGAGGTAGACGATCTTGCTCGGTTCCTCCCAGTCCAGATGCACGTTAGCCACGTGGGTATTTTCGCGCACCTTGGCTGCCACTTTGCGCGCCAGGGCACGGACTTCGTCGATATGCTCGCCGGTCACGCGAAACTGCACCGGGTAACCCACGGGCGGGCCGTTTTCCAGGCGTGTGACCCGTGAACGCAGGTCGGGGAACTGCTCGTTGAGGGTTTCGATCAACCAGATGCGCAAGCTTTCGCGCTCTTCGATGGACTTGGCCAACACCACGAACTGCGCAAAGCTGGCGGCCGGCAGTTGCTGGTCGAGGGGCAGATAGAAGCGCGGCGAACCGGTGCCGACATAGGCCACGTAGTTGTCGATGCCGGCGTGTTCCTTGAGCAGGGCTTCCAGGCGCTTGACCTGGCCAGCGGTGTTGCTCAGGGACGCGCCCTCGGCGAGTTTCAGGTCGACCATCAACTCCAGGCGGCCGGAAGCCGGGAAGAACTGTTGCGGCACAAAACGAAACAGTGCGACCGAGCCGACAAACAGCAGCAGCGTCAGCACGATCACGGTCTTGCGCCGACTGACACACCACTCCAGCAAACGTCTGACACGCTGGTAGAACGGTGTGCCGTAGGGATCGGGACCGTCAGCGCCGTGTTTAGCCGCATGAATTTTCGCCAAGTCCGGCAGGAGTTTTTCGCCCAGGTACGGCACGAACACCACGGCCGCGACCCACGAGGCGAGCAACGCGATGGTCACTACCTGGAAGATCGAACGGGTGTATTCACCGGTACTCGACTGCGCGGTGGCAATCGGCAGGAAGCCGGCCGCCGTGATCAGCGTACCGGTCAGCATCGGGAACGCGGTACTGGTCCAGGCAAAACTGGCCGCTTTAAGGCGGTCGTACCCCTGCTCCATTTTGATCGCCATCATTTCCACGGCGATGATCGCGTCATCCACCAGCAAGCCCAGGGCCAGCACCAGCGCGCCGAGGGAGATCTTATGCAAGCCGATGCCGAGGTAGTACATGCAGGCAAAGGTCATCGCCAGCACCAGCGGAATCGCCAGAGCCACGACCATGCCAGTGCGTATACCGAGGGAGAAAAAACTCACCAGCAAGACAATGCCCAGCGCCTCGGCCAACACCCGGACGAATTCTCCGACACCGGTTTTCACCGCCGCCGGTTGGTCCGACACCTTGCGCAGTTGCATGCCCGCCGGAAGGTTCTTCTGCAGGCGTGCGAACTCGCCTTCGAGGGCTTTGCCCAACACCAGAATGTCGCCGCCCTCGTGCATGGCGACGGCCAGACCGATCGCGTCTTCGCCCATAAAGCGCATGCGCGGCGCCGGTGGATCATTGAAGCCACGGTGGATGTCGGCCACATCGCCAATACGGAAGGTTCGGTCACCTACGCGAATCGGGAAGCTGCGAATCTCTTCCACACTCTTGAAGTTACCCGACACCCGCAGTTGCACGCGCTCAGTCGGGGTTTCAAAGAAGCCGGCAGTGGAGACCGCGTTCTGCTCCTGCAGCGCTTGTTGAACAGCGGCCAGCGGTAAGCCGAGCGTGGCGAGTTTGAGGTTGGACAGCTCGATCCAGATCTTCTCATCCTGCAGGCCGAGCAGTTCGACCTTGCCCACATCCGGCACGCGTTGCAGTTGAATCTGGATGCGGTCGGCGTAGTCCTTGAGCACGGCATAGTCAAAGCCGTCGCCGGTCAAGGCGTAGATATTGCCGAAGGTGGTGCCGAATTCATCGTTGAAAAACGGTCCCTGGATATCCGGCGGCAAGGTCTGGCGAATATCGCTGATCTTCTTGCGCACCTGGTACCACAGCTCGGGAATCTGCGCCGAGCGCATGGCATCGCGGGCGATGAAGGTGACCTGGGATTCGCCGGGGCGCGAGAAAGACACAATGCGCTCGTACTCACCGGTCTCCATGAGCTTTTTCTCGATGCGTTCGGTGACCTGGCGCGACACGTCCTGGGCCGTGGCACCGGGCCAATTGGTCTTGATCACCATGGCCTTGAAGGTGAACGGCGGGTCTTCGCTTTGCCCAAGCTTGGTGTAGGACAAAGTGCCGACCACCGCCAGCAGGAGCATCAGGAACAGTACGATCTGGCGATTACGCAACGCCCATTCGGAAAGATTGAAACCCATCGGGGACTACTCCTTGACCGCCAGATTCACCACCCGGTTGGAGCGATCCACCGGGCGCACTTGCTGCCCCTCATGGAGCACATGAACCCCGGCGGCAATCACCCAGTCGGTAGGGCTCAAGCCTTCGAGCACGGGTACGGTTTTTTCGCCAAAGGCGCCGATACGCACCGGGGTACGCACAAGGGTGTCATCCGGCTGCACGCGCCAGACGTAGGACACGCCGTTCTCCGCGCTCAGGGCTGACAGCGGCACCGACAGCGGAATAACGCCATCTGCCTGTATGAAAACGCGGGCGCTCTGGCCCAACTCGGCCGGAACCTTACCGCCGGTGAAGGCGATGCGCGCAGCGAAGGTGCGCGATTTCGGATCGGCTGCGGGCGACAGTTCGCGAATACGTCCGGCAAATCGCTGGTCCGGCTGGCTCCATAACTCGACCGACACCGGCTGGCCGATCTTGAACCGGCCGAAGCCTTGCTCGGGCAGGCTGATCAGCACTTCACGCTCGCCATCGGTGGCCAGGGTGAACACGGTCTGGCCGGCGGACACCACCTGGCCGACTTCCACCGCGCGCTTGGCAACCACGCCGTCCTGCGGAGCGCGGAGTACGGCATAACCGGCCTGGTTACTGGACACATCGAACTCGGCCTTGATCTGCTTGAGGCGCGCCTCACCTGATCGGTACAGATTTTCAGCATTGTCGTACTGGGAACGGCTGACCAACTGACGATCCATCAGGGTCTTGTAGCGGTCACGCTCGGCACGCACCAGCCGCAGGTTGGCCTCGGCGGCGGCCACCTGGGCGCGGGTGGCTTCCAGTTGCAGGCGCACATCCTGAGGGTCGAGTTCCGCCAGCGGTTGATTGGCCTTGACCCGCTCGCCCTCCTCCACCAGCCGTTTGCTGACCTTGCCGCCAATGCGAAAGGCCAGGTCCGGTTCGTACCGGGCACGCACCTCGCCTGGATAACTGTCCATCGTCTGCGCCGCAGGCTGTGGTTGCACCACCATGGCCGGGCGGAGGGTAGTCTGGGGCGATTCTTCATGGCCGCAGGCGGCGAGTAGAAAGACCAGGCTGGCAGGCAACGCAAGGGGCAGGAGAATGCTGCGCATGCTGAAGGACCTTTCGCAAATGGTGCTAGGAATAATTATACTGGGCAGTATGTTATTAATACCAAACTCACCAGTCCAGTATTAAAGGTGGAAATGTCCGACAATCTTGTCAATACCAGTAGCCCTGGGCGTCCCAAGGACATGGCAAAACGCCAGGCAATCCTCGAAGCAGCGAAAATCCTGTTTTTGAGCAACGGTTACGCAAATACCAGCATGGATGCCGTGGCCCTTGAGGCCGGCGTATCGAAACTGACCGTCTACAGCCACTTCACCGACAAAGAGACCTTGTTCACCGCCGCCGTGATGGCCAAGTGCGAAGAACAGTTGCCGGTGATGTACTTTGAGCTGCCCGAGGGTGTGCCTGTGGAGACGGTGCTGCTGAATATCGGGCGCCGCTTCCATCGCCTGGTCAACAGCAAGGAATCGGTGAACCTGCACCGCCTGATGATGACCACGGGCAATCAGGACGTGAAACTCTCGCAGATCTTCTTCGAAGCCGGGCCGATGCGGATGTTGCAAGGCATGGAGCGTCTGCTCGGGCACATCGACCAGAGCGGCGCGCTGAGCATCGACAAGCCTTTTACCGCAGCCGAACACTTCTTCTGCCTGCTCAAGGGCACGGCGAACTTCTGCTTGTTGTATGGCTGCGGCGGGCAATTGAGCGAGGAAGCGGCCGAAGCCCACGTGCAGGATGTGGTGGGATTGTTTATGCGGGCCTATCGCCGAGAACCCGCTGCAAGCGGCAACGGGTGACCGCTTGTAGCGCGAGGCTCAGGACTTGAGTGCCTTTTTCGGATAGATGTCGTAGCGGCTGGATTTACCATCCAGCGCATGGCTCGGCTTGGGCCCCTCGATGCACGGCGCCTTGCGCGGGCGCTTGACCACCACGCGGTGACTGGCCAGGGCCAGCGCCGCCGCCAGCAGGGCCGGTGCGTCTGGATCGTCGCCGACCAAGGGGCGGAACAGGCGCATTTCCTTCTTCACCAGGGCGGTTTTCTCACGGTGCGGGAACATCGGATCGAGGTAGATCACCTGGGGCGGCTCGCCTTGCCAATTGAGCATCACCTCGATGGAGTTGCCCTTGAGCAGCGTCATCCGCGCCACGATCGGCGCCACCTCAAAATCCTCCGCCGCGCGTGCCAGGCCATCCTCGAGCAATGCGCCGATCAGCGGCTGACGTTCGATCAGGCTCATCTCGCAGCCCAGGCTGGCCAGCACGAATGCGTCCTTGCCCAGCCCGGCCGTGGCGTCCAGCACCCGTGGGCGCACGCCCTGGGCGATGCCCACGGCCTTGGCGATCATCTGCCCGCTGCCGCCGCCGTACAACCGCCGATGCGCCGCGCCGCCTTCGACGAAATCCACGCGCACCGGCCCTGGCGCGTCAGGCCCGAGCTGTTGCAACTGCAGGCCTTGCTCCCCGACTTGCAGGGAAAACTCCGCATCCGCCAGCTGTAGCGGCAAGCCCAGCAGCGCAGCCCACTGTTCGGCGCGGGCCTGGAAGCCGTCGGCCAAGGCCTCGACTTGAATGCGGCTGGCCGCTGGTTGTTCGCTCATGAATCGCTACGCTCAAAAATATTAAGGATCGGCCAACAACGGCCGATAGAAACAAGGATCAGGTATTTTGCCAGAGCTGAGCGTCGACCGAGAAAAATGTCAGACATTCTTCCGCTAACCATCGGTGTACTGCCGACCCACAACCACTACGGCCTGCGCAATACTCAAGCGCTGGCCGGCGTCAGTCATGTGTGGCAGGACTTCTTCGCCCGCGCGTTGGCCGAGCAGCTCGGCGAAACGCCGGACGCGCTCGCGGCCAAGGCGCCAGCGCCGCTGGACCCAGCGGTGGAACCCAGTGCTGGTGCTGACCTGCTGTCGCAGATCCTCACCCAGCGTGAGTGCGACGTGAAAGACACTGAGATCGCCCCGCCCGAACCGCTGTTCCTGCCGATTGCCGAATTCGAAACCGAGTTGTTGCCACCGGCCGCCACGCCATTCCCGCAAGAAGAGATCGTCGCCCAGCAGCGCCAGCAGAATTTCGAAAGCACTTGGGTGCGCCCGATCGTGCTGAGCGCCGGCCAACCGCTACCGGAACCCGGCGCCGCGCCGGAACCGCGCCCATTGCACTTGCCGATCGCCGAGTTCGAACTGGACCTGCTGCCAGCGGCCGCCACGCCGTTCCCACAAGAAGAGCTGGCCGCCCAACAAAAGGCCCTGGACTTCGACTACCACTGGGCGCGTCCGCTGATCGTCAACAACCTGCGCCTGGCGGCATAAGCCTCAACGCCGCGCCCCATGCCGTGCGAACACGCGCCGCTTAATCCTTGAAGAATTGGCTGGCCTGGCTGTAGGGCATCGAGCGCTCGGTGAAAGTAAACGTGCCGGACTGGTACACCTCCTGCGCCGCGCGGTAAAACTCGCCATACGCCGCCAGCGCCATGGCCGAGCCCACGCTGATGCGCTTGACGCCCATCGCGCTCAACTGCGCCACACTGAGTTTCAGGCCGCCGGACATCAACACATTCACCGGTTTTGGGGCCACGGCCTTGACCACCGCCAGCACCTCCTCGGCACTGCGCAGCCCCGGCGCATAGAGCACGTCCGCACCGGCTTCGGCGTAGGCCTGCAGGCGGCGAATAGTGTCAGGCAAATCCAGTCGACCATGCAGGAGGTTTTCTGCACGGGCCGTCAGCATGAACGGGAATGGCAGGCTGCGCGCAGCAACGACCGCGGCTTCCACACGCTCGACGGAAAGGTCAAAGGAATAGATCGGGTCGACGGCGATACCCGTGGCATCTTCAATGGAACCACCGACGATACCGCTGGCCGCCGCGCGCAAAATGGTTCGGGCGCAACCGTCGGGGGTGTCGCTGAAGCCGTTTTCCAGGTCGGCGGCCACCGGCAACGCGGTGGCCTTGGCGATCATCGTGGCGTTGACCAGGGTGTCTTCCAGGGACAGCGCCCCTTCGGCATCCGGGCGCCCCAGGCTGAACGCGTAGCCCGCGCTGGTGGTGGCCAGGGCTTCGAAGCCGAGGCTGGCGAGCATGATCGCCGAGCCTGCGTCCCACGGGTTGGGCATCACAAACGCACGATCGCGTGCATGCAGGGCCTTGAAGGTTTCGGCGCGAAGGGTTTGGGCATCCATGACTGACTCCTGGCGGGAAAAGGAGCCTTAGAGTAACCCCAGTTGCTGCGCTGCGGGTTCGCGGTGCAAGGTCGGCAACGCGGGCAAGCCGGGCAAACGTGCCATCAGCTTGGCGTGAAAACGCAGCGCCAGTTGCGCGGCGAGGCGGTTATCCGAGGTGTGCAGGAACACGTAGGGGGTGCGTCCCTCTTCGATCCAACCGGCGATCTTTTCCACCCACGGGATCAGGAAGGGGTCGTTGGCCTCAAGCTCGGGGTGGCCGATGAAGCGCACCTGGGGAAACAGGGTCAACGCCGCCGGACGCGGCGGTACCTTGGGTTTTTTCGCCTGGGCATGCAGCACCGCGGCCGAGGTGGATGTGCAACTGAACAGGGCGCGAGGGTCGAGGCAGATCCGTTCGACGCCACGGTCGCGCAGCAGGCGGTTGAGCATGCGCTCGGCATCACCTTTGGCGAAGAATTGCGGGTGGCGCACTTCCACGGCCAGGGGGCGTTCCAGCCCGTCGATAAACCCGGCCAGTTCAGCGAGGCGCTGCGGCGAAAAGCTGGCCGACAATTGCAGCCACAGCGGCGAAACGCGCTCACCCAACGGGCTCATCAAGCCGACGAAACTGTGTGCCGCCGGCAGTTGCTCACGCAGGTCGCCACCGTGACTGATGTCACCGGGGAACTTGGCAGTGAAGCGAAAATCCGCGGGCATGATCTCGGCCCAGCGCTGCACGGTGGCGGCCGACGGGCGCGCATAAAACGTGGTGTTGCCTTCCACCGCGTTGAAGACTTGCGAGTAGAGGGCGAGGTAATCGCTGGAACGGGCATCGACAGGGTACAGGTACTCGCGCCAGGCGTTTTCACTCCAGGACGGGCAACCGATGAAATAAGGCAGGCGCATCAGATGTGGATGTCGAGACCCAGCACTTCCATATCCCATTCGACAAAGCCGGCGGTGGTCAGGTAGCTGGCCAGGGCGGTGGCAACGCTTTTGCTCATGGAGCGCGGGAAGACCATGTCTTGCTGGCGGGCAGGAAGACCACTGGTACGCGCATTTGCAGCGCCTTGGGGGCTGGACGCTTCGGACTGGACCTCGATGAAGTCCGGCGAATCCTCGACGGACTCGTCTACCGTGACGTTTGCCTTGCGCGGCTTACGCTTGAGGGGGTAGGACTGTGAGGAAAAGCCGTCTATACGCATCGATGCGAACTCGGTATCAGTAATGGCATTTTAGTGGCGCAATCCGTAGCGCGCAAATGCTCTGGTGATAACTAGAACACATAAATGGAAAAAGGTTTAAACGCCGGGGCAAATTCTGACGATTGGCGCGCTTTGGCCAAAAACACCCGTATTTTTGACGTCAAATTATCCCGCGTTCGGCCTTGGTCTGCGCGACTTTATCGCGCAGATACACCGGCGCAGCCTGGTCCGCAGCAATCGCTTCGCCGCGCTCGAACGCAAAGCGCGCCAGGGTCAGCAGGTCTTCGGCATGCGGCAACAGTGTGGCGTCCTGGCCAACCAGCGGCACACCGATGCGCTCGCCATAACCCCAGCCCGTACCGGCACCGAACCAATCACCGCTGGCATCGCTCGGCAACTCCGCCGCTTCGGGGGGCAGCACGGCCTCAACGCCGGCCAGGCGCATCTCGCCGTCGGTTTCGCGGTAGCAGCCCCAATAGACTTCATCCATCCGCGCATCGATCGCCGCCGCCACTTGCCGTGCGCCGTGTTCACGCAACGCACGCTGGGCCAGCACGGCGAGGTTGGACACCGGCAACACCGGGCGCTCCAACGCAAAGGCCAGGCCCTGGACCACGCCGATGGCGATACGCACGCCGGTAAAGGCGCCCGGGCCACGGCCGAAGGCGATGGCGTCCACGGCCGACAGGCTCGTGCCGGCGTCCTCCAGCAGTTGCTTGATCATCGGCAACAGCTTCTGCGCGTGCAGGCGCGGGATCACCTCGTAGTGGCTGGTGACCTTGCCATCGTGCAGCAAGGCAACCGAGCAAGCTTCAGTCGCAGTGTCCAGGGCCAGCAGGGTGCTCATCGGTGTCGGTGTCCAAGTCGAAAAAAAGTGCGCCAGTATAAACAACAACGGCCCGCAAGCGGGCCGTTGTGCGTAAAGCCGATGGTTCGATCAGCTCAGTGCTTGCAGCACCTTGCCGGTGATCGCTTCCACCGAGCCGACGCCAGGGATGTGGCTGTACTTCGGCTTGCCTTGGGCAGCCGACAGCTTCTGGTAGAAATCCACCAGCGGCTTGGTCTGGGAATGGTAGACCGACAGGCGATGACGCACGGTTTCTTCGGTGTCGTCTTTACGCTGCACCAGGTCTTCACCGGTGACATCGTCCTTGCCTTCGACTTTCGGCGGGTTGTAGATGGTGTGGTACACGCGACCCGAGGCCTCGTGAACGCGGCGACCGGCGATACGCTGCACGATCTCTTCGTCTTCAACCGCGATTTCGACCACGGCGTCCAACTCGACACCTGCCGTCACCAGGGCTTCTGCCTGGGGAATGGTGCGTGGGAAGCCGTCGAACAGGAAGCCATTGGCGCAATCGGGTTGCGCGATACGGTCCTTGACCAGCGCGATGATCAGGTCATCGGAAACCAGACCGCCAGCATCCATGATGCTTTTGGCTTTAATGCCCAGCTCGGTGCCTGCTTTTACCGCAGCGCGCAGCATGTCACCGGTGGAGATTTGTGGAATGCCAAATTTTTCAGTGATGAACTTTGCCTGAGTACCTTTACCGGCCCCGGGAGCTCCCAGCAGAATGACGCGCATCGATGTGCTCCTCAATTTTTTATAGAGATGACGCTCGGATTCGCCGCGTGGGGCCAATCTCGTAAAAATGTGGGTCCAGGCCGCCCAAACGGCCAAAGGCTGATCAAGATACACAGCAGGCCTTAACCACACAAGCCGCCAAAAGTAGGAAAAACCCGCACCACACATGCGTCATAGGAGAGGTGTGCCTGAGTGCAACCCGCCCCCCTAAACGCCGACCGCCCTGTTAAGGACGGCCGTCGTGGGTTATCTGCAAGCCGTTGAGCACACGCAAAAAACCTCAGCCTGTATTGCGCAAGCCGGCGGCGATACCGGCCACGGACACCAGCAACGCCTGTTCCAGAGGGCTGTCCTGTGCCGCTTCCTGGCGACGCGAGCGCGCCAGCAATTCGGCCTGCAACAGGTGCAAGGGGTCGAGGTAGGTGTTGCGCAGGCGGATGAACTCCAGGGTGTCCGGGCTATGGGCCAGCAGTTGCGACTGGCCAGTCAGGCCAAGCACCACCTGGCAGGCCTGCGACAATAGGTCGCGTAAATGCGCGCCCAACGGCAACAGCTCGGGCTGTACCAGGCGCTCGTCATAGAGCCGCGCGATATCGGCATCGGCCTTGGCCAGCACCATTTCCAGCATATCGATGCGGGTGCGGAAGAACGGCCATTGCTCGCGCATCTGCCCCAGCAACTCGCCTTCCCCGCGCTCCAGCGCCTTGCTCAACGCCGCTTCCCAGCCGAGCCAGGCGGGCAGCATCAGGCGGGTCTGGGTCCAGCCGAAGATCCACGGGATCGCCCGCAGGCTTTCAATACCACCGGCACGGCGTTTGGCCGGGCGACTGCCCAAGGGCAGGCGCCCCAGCTCCTGCTCCGGGGTGGACTGGCGGAAATACTCGACGAATTGCGGATTTTCCCGCACCACCGCGCGGTAGGCGCTGACGCCGTCCGCTGCCAATTCATCCATCAAATGGCGCCAGTCCGGCTGCGGTGGTGGCGGCGGCAACAACGTCGCTTCCAACACCGCCGCCAGGTACAGATTGAGGTTCTGCTCGGCGATGTCCGGCAGGCCGAATTTGAAGCGGATCATTTCGCCTTGTTCAGTGGTGCGGAACCGCCCCGCCACCGAGCCCGGCGGTTGCGACAGAATCGCCGCGTGGGCCGGGCCGCCGCCTCGTCCGACGGTGCCGCCGCGACCATGGAACAACAGCAGTTCCACCTGTTGCTCGCGACAGATATCCACCAGACGTTCCTGCGCCCGGTACTGCGCCCAGGCGGCGGCGGTGGTGCCGGCGTCCTTGGCCGAGTCCGAGTAGCCGATCATCACTTCCTGCGGGCCTTGCAGCCGCGCGCGGTAACCCGGCAGCAGCAACAGTTTTTCGATCACCGGGCCGGCGTTGTCCAGGTCGGCCAGGGTTTCGAACAGCGGCGCCACGCGCATCGGCCGTTGCACGCCCGACTCTTTGAGCAACAGTTGCACCGCCAGCACATCCGACGCGGCGCCGGCCATGGAAATGACATACGAACCCAGGGACGCAGCCGGGGCGGCGGCGATTTCCCGGCAGGTGTTCAACACCTCGGCGGTATCCGCCGACGGCTTGAAATAGCCCGGCAGCAGCGGTCGACGATTGACCAGTTCCTTCATCAGGAAGCCGATACGCATCTCTTCGTTCCAGTCTTCGTAACGCCCCAGACCGAGGTAATCGGTGATTTCGGTCATCGCCGCGGTGTGGCGGCTGGCGTCCTGGCGCACATCCAGGCGCACCAGGAACAGGCCAAAGGTGACGGCGCGGCGCAGGCAATCGAGCAACGGACCATCGGCGATCACGCCCATGCCGCACTCATGCAGCGACTGGTAGCACAGCTCCAGCGGGTCCAGCAGGTCGCGGTTGTGTTGCAGCACATCCGCCGGTGCCGGGATGGTCGCGCTCAATGCGGCTTGGGCCCATTGGCGGGTCGCCCGCAGGCGATCACGCAGTTGCTTGAGCAGCACGCGATACGGCTCGACGCTGTCGCCGACCTTGGCCTGCAACGCCGGGCTGGCCTGCTGCATCGACAGCTCCGAGGCCAACTGATCGATATCGCGCAAGTACAGATCGGCCGCCATCCAGCGCGCCAGCAGCAAGACTTCGCGGGTGACCGGCGCGGTGACATTCGGGTTGCCGTCACGGTCGCCGCCCATCCACGAGGCGAAGCGAATCGGCGCCGCTTCCAAAGGCAGGCGCAGGCCGGTGGCGGCCTGCAACGCATGGTCGGCCTTGCGCAGGTAATTCGGGATCGCCTGCCATAACGAGTGCTCGATCACCGCGAAGCCCCATTTGGCTTCATCCACGGGCGTGGGCCGGGTACGGCGGATTTCCTCGGTGTGCCAGGCCTCGGCGATCAGCCGTTGCAGGCGCTCGCGGATCTGTTCGCGCTCGGCGGTGGTGAGGTCACGGTGATCCTTCAGCGCCAGTTGCGCGGCAATCGCGTCGTATTTCTGGATCAGGGTGCGACGGGCCACTTCGGTGGGGTGCGCGGTGAGGACCAGCTCGATCTCCAGGCGCCCCAACTGACGGGCCAGGGATTCATTGCTGTGGCCTTCGCGTTGCAGGCGCGCCAACAACTCCGGCAACACCCGCGATTCGAAAGGCGCCGGTTGCGACTCATCGCGCCGATGAATCAACTGATACTGCTCGGCGATGTTGGCCAGGTTGAGGAACTGGTTGAAGGCCCGGGCGACCGGCAACAGTTCGTTTTCCTGCAGTTGGTTCAGACTGGCGCTGAGTTCCTCGCCCGCCGCCTGATCGGCCACCGCGCCACGCCGGTCAGCCTTGGCGCCTTTGCGGATCTGCTCGATCTTGTCGAGAAAATCATCGCCGTACTGCTCTCGAATGGTGTTGCCCAACAGTTCACCCAGCAGGTGAACATCCTCACGCAAGCGTGCATCGATATCACTCATCAGCCAATCTCCAGCCAGAAATCCGGGACGCGCAGGCCTTCCAGAGTGCCGCCCGCGTCACTTTCTGACAAGGCCAAGCACAAACCACTTTAAACCTTGTGGCTTACAGCTAGTCTCATGAGTGAGTCGCCGCGTTTATCCACGCTGGCGGCTGGTCGCTCATCACCGCCCGTTACCCAGGGTTTTATTGAGGTTGCCATGAAAATTCGAGAACTGGCCCAGCATTGGGAAGAAAACGCCAAGGGTCGCCTGACCAAGACGGAGTACGCGATCCATCTGGACGTGGAATCCGCCGCCCGCCTGGCGGCCATTGCGGAGATGTACCCCAAGCGCCACCCCGAAGAATTGCTCGGCGAGCTGATCGGCGCCGCCCTCGAAGAGCTGGAAACCAGCTTTCCGTACATCAAGGGCCAGCATGTGATTGCCACCGACGAAGAGGGTGATCCGTTGTATGAAGACGTTGGCCCCACCCCGCGCTTCCTGACATTGTCGCGCCGCTATCTGCACGACATGTCGGCCGGCGCCGACGAACCGAAGCACTGATCAGCCGTTCTTAAACACCCTCCATCCCGCGTATTTCCGGGCCTCACAAGGGCCCGGCATACCTCTGCGCGCGGCAAAAGTTCAAGCCAAAAAGCACTGACCGATCAGTCAGGTATTTTTTCAGGCCAATAGCCATCTTCTCTGAACTTTTGAAAAAAGCCGCAGGTCACAACCAGTAAGCCATCACTTGGAACGGCCGTTTGAATAGGCGTTTCGTGCTTTACCGCCGGGCCCGCAGCCGCTGACCAGTGCGATGGATTTTGATGTTTTTGAGGCGTTATCCAATGGAGTTGAAGACGATGAAGACCAGCACTGCCAAATCCACGTTTAACCACCTGCGCGGGCTCAAACTGGCCGCGTTGGCCATCGGCACTAGCTTCGTCCTGGCGGGCTGCGCTGGCAACCCACCGACCGAGCAATACGCGGTGACTCAGTCTGCGGTCAACAGCGCAGTCAGCGCCGGCGGCACCGAGTTCGCCGCCGTGGAAATGAAGTCGGCCCAGGACAAGCTCAAGCAAGCCGAAATTGCCATGCACGACAAAAACTATGACGAAGCCCGTCGCCTGGCCGAGCAAGCCGAATGGGACGCCCGCGTCGCTGAGCGTAAAGCCCAGGCCGCCAAGGCCGAGCAGGCGGTGAAGGACTCGCAGAAAGCGGTTGATGAACTGCGCAAGGAAGGCATGCGCCCGGCTGCTATCCAACAGAAATAAGCCGCCGCCCCTTGGCTGCATCGCACCTGATATCGAATTGAAAGGACGACACGACTATGCGCAAACAATTGATGATCCCTGCCCTGCTGGCGATGAGCGTTGCTCTGGCAGCATGCTCCACTCCGCCGAACGCGAACCTGGAAAATGCACGGACCAACTTCTCGGCCCTGCAGTCCAACCCGCAAGCCACCAAAGTGGCGGCCCTGGAAACCAAGGACGCCAGCGAATGGCTGGACAAGGCTGACAAGGCTTACCGCGACAAGGAAGACCAGAAGAAAGTCGACCAATTGGCCTACCTGACCAACCAGCGCGTTGAAGTGGCCAAAGACACCATCGCGCTGCGCGAATCCGAAGCCAAACTGAAAAACGCCGGTGACGAGCGCGCCCGCGCCTTGCTCGATGCCCGCGATGCGCAGATCAAGCAACTGCAAGACAGCCTGAACGCCAAGCAGACCGAGCGTGGCACCCTGGTGACCTTTGGTGACGTGCTGTTTGCCACCAACAAGTCCGACCTGAAGTCCAACGGCCTGGTCAACATCACCAAACTGGCGCAGTTCCTGCGCGATAACCCGGACCGTAAAGTGATCGTCGAAGGCTACACCGACAGCACCGGTTCCGACTCGTACAACCAGAGCCTGTCCGAGCGCCGTGCGGCCTCCGTACAGCGCGCACTGGCCCAGCAAGGCGTGGACATTTCGCGCATCGTGACCCAGGGCTATGGCAAGGAATACCCGGTGGCCGATAACGGCAGCGTTTCCGGGCGCGCCATGAACCGCCGCGTTGAAGTGACCATCTCCAACGACAACCAGCCGGTCAAGCCACGTTCGTCCGTCGCTTACTGATCGATGCTGGAAAAAAACCCACCTGAACGGTGGGTTTTTTTTGCCTGTCAGGCGCCGATCTTACGACCGTTGTCGCTGTCCGGCATCATCGCTTCCATGCCTTGGCGCCCGGCCATCATCTTCTTCAGTTTCTCCATATCCAGTTGATCGCCGGAACCGCCAGAGCCCGAGGAATCGCCACCGCCCTGAGCACCGTTGCTGCCTTCCAGTTTCTCCAGAAGCTTCTTGATCAGCTCGGCCCCCATCTTACCCGGCTGCTGCCCAACCTCTTGCAAGCCCCCCTGATCAAGGCTGTTCTGCCCATTGACCATGCCCATTGCTCTATCGAGTGCACTGATAGCCATACCGCTCTCCCGGATTTTTTCGTAAGGATTGTTATCAGCAACGCTGACAAGCCAATCAGTGGCGTCTTACGCAAAACGGTTCCAGAAATTTCAGGCCGGGCGGTACTGCGCGCAACGGTTTATTGCTGCAACTGTGGGGTTTCCTGACCGACGCAACGCACGGCCTGCTTTTTGTTGTTCACCAGCACACCGCTGAGGCCTTTTTGCTCGGTATCGAACATCACCAGCACGCCATCGACGCATTGCGCCACTTGCGCCGCCGGGGTCAGGGAGATCTTGTAGTCCTCGCCGGGCACGGTCTTGAGCATGGTGAAGTCGCTGAGCAGCAACGCGTCTTCCGGTTTGGCGAAATGCAGGTAGCCATAAAACCACAGGCAGCCGACGGTGCCGATGATGGTGCCGATACCGGTGAGGATCAGCGGGATCATGTTGCGTTCTTCGCTCATTGCGGGCTCTCTGATGAGTCAACTTTAGGAATAGGGTAATTCGGAATCTCGCCCAGGCGACGCAGGCCGTTGAAGTGTTGCGGGTCGTCCAGATAACGCAGCATCACAGTTTGCCAGGTCTTGTCGGCAAAGGTCTGCACATGGCCGCCGCGGGTCAGTTGCAACACCCTGGGTGCAGGCGCGGCCTGATACAAGCGGATGCCATTGGACAGCGGCACGATCGGGTCATCGAGGCTGTGGAACAGCAGTTTCGGGACTCCGCTCAACTGGGGCATGCCATTGATCGCACTGTCGGCGTCGGGCACCAGCCAAGACAAGGGCACCTGAAACGGCCATGTTAACCAGGAGGTGCTCAGGGCGAATTGTCCTACATCACGATAACTGGCGGGCACGCCGTCCAGCACCAGGGCCTTGAGGTGGGTCTGCCGCTCGGGGTGGGCCGCCAGGTAATGCACGGCCAGCGCGCCGCCCAGGCTTTGGCCGAGGACGATCAACGGCTGGCCCTGGGTTTCGGGCGCCTTGTCGATCCAGCTGAAAGCCGCGTCGACGTCCTGATAGATCGCCGGCAGCGACGGCTTGCCTTGCGACAGCCCATAGCCGCGATAGTCCAGCAACAGCACTTGATAGCCCTGCTCCGGCAACCACCAACTGCCGCCCAGGTGCCAGGCCAGGTTGCCGCCGTTGCCGTGCAGGTGCAGCACCGTGCCCTTGAGCGGCACTCCCGGCTTGGCCGGCAGCCACCAGGCATGCAGCTTGACGCCATCGGCGGTGGTGAGCGTGACGTCGCGATACGCCAGGTGTGCCTTTTGCGGCGTGAACGGCAAGCCGGGCTCCGGGTAGAACAGCAGGGAGCTGCAGCCGTTCAGTGTGAGTAACAGGCAAAGAATGCCGAGGATTCTCATCCGTTGAAGCCTCGCTGATAGTCGAAATGTTCAGGCGTGTGCAGGTCCAACAAGGTGGGAGCACGCCCCCTCCCACCTTGTTGGACCGGTTGGGTCAGTTCAGCCTTTACAGGATGTTGGAGTAATCCGCCTCGATCCGATCCAGGCTCAAATGGTTGAGGAAGTTGGAGAAACACATCCACGCCGCCAGGGCGTTCATGTCGCGGAACTGCTCCGGCAGGTATTTGGGCGGCACCACCAGGCCTTCGTCGATCAGTTGGCGCAGGGTACGCATGTCTTCCAGGGTGGTCTTGCCGCAGAACAGCAACGGCACTTGTTCCAGCTTGCCTTTGCGCACGGCCAGCTGGATGTAGTTGTAGACCATGATAAAGCCCTTGAGGTAGGACAAATCCTTGGTAAACGGCAGACCGTTCGGCACCGAACCGCGAAACACCCGGCTGGCGTTGCCGTAGCTCTCGGCCATTTCAAAACCTTGCTCGCGGAAGAACTCGAACACCTGCAGGAAATCGGCGCCCTCTTCCACCATGTGGATGGCACGGGTGCGGTTGGTCAGCTTGCGCAAGCGACTCGGGTAGGAGGCGAAGGTGATGATTTCCATCAGGATCGCCAGGCCTTCCTGGGTCACGGTCGACGATGGCGGGCCCTTGGACAGGAAGGTGCAGATCGGCTGGTTCAGGCCGTTGAGGGTGGTGCCCACATGCACCAGGCCTTCATGCACTTCGAGGGCGCGCACGTCGCGCTCGTTGAACATAGCATCGGCGCGGATCTTGATGTAGTCGGCCCCCGCCGCTGCGTCGGCGACGATGCCGTCGGACTCGAACACGCGGATGGTTTCCTCGGCCTCGCCAAACACCTTGTTCAGACGGGTTTGCAGCAGGCTGACCGCGTCCTTGGCGGTGAGGGTCTTGGCCTCGTCCTTCAGGTCGCCACGCACGTCGATATTGTTCAGGTAGTCGGAGAGCATCAGGCCGAGGTCGGCCAGGGTCGGGTCGCCGGCATGGAAGGCATCGGAGGCGGCGCCGTAGAGTTCCTGGGAAATCAGGCCGAAATCCTCGGTGCCGCGCGCTTCGAGCATACGCACCACCATGCGGTACTCCCGGCACATGCGGCGCATGATCTGCCCTACGGGGCTGAACTGGCCGAGGCGGCGGGTGATGTCGCGCTCGATGTTCTGAAACTCCAGCTTCACCGCGCTCGAATCGAACGACAGCGGCCGGTTCAGGTAGTAATCGCGGTCTACCGCGGGCATTGCCTTGCCCTTGGCCTTGAGGAAGCCTTGGCGAATGTTGTCGTCCCATTTCACTGCGTCGAGGACGCGGATCGGTGTTTGCGCCAGCACAATGCGATCGGACAAACTGCGTATCGTCTGCTGGTAATCGTCCACCCGGTACTTCCTCTTTAAACGTTATTTATCCGCACGCCGGTAGCGCGCAGCTTCAACGAACACATCGGCATTGGCCGGGTCATCCAGGTAGGCAAACACCTGGTCCATCGGGCTGTCGACCAGTACGCCGGGGCCTTCCACGGTGTCCACGGTGCTGCCGTGCAACGACCGCTGCCCGATGGCCTGGTGAATTTGCTCGAGGTCGAGGTTATAGACCACTAATTCGTGCGTTTCGTCGAGTTCGAACCCCGCCAGGACGTAATGCCCACCGAGTTTGCCCGGCAACGGCGCCGACAGATACCAGCGATTGCCATGGCGCGAGACGCTGAACACATACTCATCACGCTGGCCGGGCTTGGCCTGAGGGTAGCTCACGGCTTTGTAGCGGTGTTTGCCGGCGCGGCTGATCCGCAGGTTGAGCGGCTCGCCCCAGGCATTCTTGCTCGTCCATTGGCCCACCAGCGCAGCGGGCGCCGCCTCGCTGGTCGGCAGCGGTTCCTTGAAGGTCACCAGGCAACCGCTGAGGAAGAGGTACGACAAGGCGACGACCGCGACACGCCAGGCTTTCATTGGACACTCCCGGTGTCAGACCGAGGCCAACACCAAATGCATGTAACGCTTGAGGATCTCAAGCATGTCGTCAGCGCTCAGCGGTTCCGCGCCGTCCAGCAGGCCCTGATATTCCATCCGACCGATAATCGCCGTCAACACTTTGGCATCCTGTTGCGGCTCGCGCGAGCCCAATACCTGGAAAAACTGCCCGGTACCCTGCAACAGGATCTGCTGGTGAGAACGCACCAGCTCGGCCAGGCGCGGGTTGAGCAAGGCTTCCTGGCGAAAGGCCTGTTCGGCCATCAAGTACTCGCGACGATTGCTCAATTGGCGCTGCACGTAATCGGCGGTCAACCGCGCAATGTCATCGGCCAGTTGCGAACGCGACTCCGGGCTGCCATCGCCATACGCGACCATCTCGCGCAACAAGCCTTCGTTACGCACCCACAGCTTGCCCATGAATGCGGCGCTGCGCTCGACGTATTGGGCGAAGGTATCGGTGAGCAGGTCATCGATGTCCTTGAAGTAATAGGTGGTCGCCGACAGGGGCACCCCAGCTTCCGCCGCCACGGCACGGTGACGCACGGCTCGCACGCCATCACGCACCACGATACGCATGGCGGCATCGAGAATATCTTGCCTGCGTTGCTCGCTGCCCCGACGACTGGCCTTGCGGCCCTGGTACTGGACACTTTCAGCCACGGCAGCGGCAATGCCAGCGGCTCCTTCCTGAGCGATTACGCGGTTCACGACACACATCCTTGAAAAGATCAAAACCTGGCGCTGTTTGCTTGACGCTTATTTACGCCACATAAAAAAGCCGCCTTATAAAAGGCGGCTTCGGATTTCGCTACGGTTACGCTTGTGGCCGCATATGCGGGAACAAGATCACGTCGCGGATCGACGGCGAGTTGGTCAGCAACATCACCAGGCGGTCGATGCCGATGCCTTCGCCCGCGGTCGGCGGCATGCCGTACTCCAGGGCGCGCACGAAGTCGGCGTCGTAGTGCATGGCTTCGTCGTCGCCGGCGTCCTTGTCGGCCACCTGGGCCATGAAGCGCTCGGCCTGGTCTTCCGCGTCGTTGAGCTCGGAGTAGGCGTTGGCGATTTCGCGGCCGCCGATGAACAGTTCGAAACGGTCGGTGACGTTCGGGTTGTCATCGTTGCGACGGGCCAGCGGCGACACTTCGAACGGGTACTGGGTAATGAAGTGCGGCTGTTCCAGCTTGTGCTCCACCAGCTCTTCGAAAATCATCACCTGCAGCTTGCCCAGGCCTTCGAAGCCCAGCACCTTGGCGCCGGCTTTCTTGGCGATGGCGCGGGCCTTGTCGATGTCGGTCAGGTCGTCGGCAGTCAACTCAGGGTTGTACTTGAGGATCGAGTCGAACACCGACAGCCGCACGAACGGCTCGCCGAAGTGGAACACCTTGTCGCCATACGGCACGTCGGTGCTGCCCAGGACCAGTTGCGCCAGTTCGCGGAACAGTTCTTCGGTCAGGTCCATGTTGTCTTCGTAGTCGGCGTAGGCCTGGTAGAACTCCAACATGGTGAACTCAGGGTTGTGCCGGGTCGAGACGCCTTCGTTGCGGAAGTTGCGGTTGATCTCGAAGACTTTTTCGAAGCCGCCGACCACGAGGCGCTTGAGGTACAGCTCCGGCGCGATACGCAGGTACATGCCCATGTCCAGCGCGTTGTGGTGGGTTTCGAACGGCTTGGCTGCGGCCCCCCCGGGGATGGTCTGCAGCATCGGCGTTTCCACTTCAAGGAAGTCACGCTTCATCAGGAAGGCGCGGGTGTGGGCAATCACTTGCGAACGCACGCGGAAGGTGTGGCGCACGTCTTCGTTGACGATCAGGTCAACGTAGCGCTGGCGATAACGCTGCTCGGTGTCGGACAGGCCGTGGTGCTTGTCCGGCAGCGGGCGCAGGGATTTGGTCAGCAGGCGCACGCTGGTCATTTCAACGTACAGGTCGCCCTTGCCGGAACGGGCCAGGGTGCCTTCGGCGGCGATGATGTCGCCCAGGTCCCAGGTTTTCACGGCGGCCAGGGTTTCTTCCGGCAGGGTCTTGCGGTTGACGTAGACCTGGATGCGCCCGGACATGTCCTGGATCACCATGAACGAGCCACGGTTGAGCATGATGCGACCTGCCACCTTGACCGGGATCGCAGCCTCTGCCAGCTCTTCCTTGGTCTTGTCCGCGTACTGTTTCTGCAAGTCTTCGCAGTAGGCATCGCGGCGGAAGTCGTTGGGGAAGGCATTGCCCTTGGCGCGCTCGGCAGCAAGCTTTTCCTTGCGCAGGGCGATCAGGGAGTTTTCTTCCTGTTGCAGGGCTTGCGGGTCGAGTTGTTGGTCGCTCATGTCTTTAAATTTTCCATCACAGGTTCGTTGCCCCCGCCACTGACGGGGGACTTGAGGTCGGGCTGGCGGTTTACAGCCCCGATTTCAGGCTGGCTTCCAGGTATTCGTCGATGTCGCCGTCGAGCACCTTGTCGCAGTCGCTGCGTTCGATGTTAGTGCGCAGATCCTTGATCCGCGACGCGTCCAGAACATAGGAACGGATCTGGTGACCCCAGCCGATATCCGACTTGGTGTCTTCCAACGCCTGGGAAGCGGCGTTGCGCTTCTGCATTTCCTGCTCGTACAACTTGGCCCGCAGCATTTTCATGGCGGTGTCCTTGTTCGCGTGCTGGGAACGTTCGTTCTGGCAACTGACCACGGTGTTGGTCGGCACGTGGGTGATACGTACCGCCGAGTCGGTGGTGTTTACGTGCTGGCCACCGGCACCGGAGGAGCGATAGGTGTCGATCCGCAGGTCGGCCGGGTTGATCTCGATTTCCACCTTGTCGTCGATCTCGGGCGAGACGAACACCGCGCAGAACGAGGTGTGGCGGCGATTGCCGGAGTCGAACGGGCTCTTGCGCACCAGGCGATGCACACCGATCTCGGTACGCAGCCAGCCGAAGGCGTATTCACCCTTGATGTGAACGGTGGCGCCTTTGATGCCGGCGACTTCACCGGCCGACAGCTCCATGATGGTCGCGTCGAAACCGCGTTTGTCGGCCCAGCGCAGGTACATGCGCAGCAGGATGTTGGCCCAGTCCTGGGCTTCGGTGCCGCCGGAACCGGCCTGGATGTCCAGGTAGGCGTTGTTCGGGTCCATTTCGTGGCTGAACATGCGGCGGAATTCAAGCTTGGCGAGGTTTTCCTCGAGACGGGCCAGCTCGGCGACGACATCGCCTACCGCGCCTTCGTCGTTTTCTTCGACAGCCATGTCCAGCAGGTCGCGGCAATCGGCCAGACCGGTGTTCAGTTCGTCGAGAGTGTCGACGATCTGCGCCAGCGCTGCGCGCTCGCGGCCCAGTTCCTGGGCGTATTCGGGTTTGTTCCAGACACTCGGATCTTCAAGCTCGCGATTGACTTCGGTCAGACGCTCATGCTTTTGATCGTAGTCAAAGATACCCCCGAATAGTTTCGGAGCGCTCGGACAGGTCCTTGATGGTGTTAAGGATCGGGTTGATTTCCATGGCGGGCAGCACTCGTTGGCGAACTTTTGAAAGCCGACGAGTATAACGACAAACAGGCGCAAACGGCAGCCCGCTTGGCGAAAAGGCAGGCTCAAGAACCATGAAAATCCACTGTGAGAGGGGGCTTGCCCTCGATAGCGGTGTGTCAGCCCTGCGCTAGGTGACTGTCGCACCGCCATCGGAGGCAAGCCGAGTCGTCGCGCCGCCCCTCGCACATTTGGACCTGCACTGGCCTCGGATCACTCGATACCGACTTGATTGCGCCCGTTGTTCTTGGCCGTATACAGCCCCTTGTCCGCCGCCATGATCAACTGGCGGCAATCGGTGCCTTGCACCGGCGTCATGGTCGACAGACCGATGCTGATGGTCAGGCTCGCACCCTCGGCCGGAGCGATGTGCGGGATTTTCAGGGCGGCGACGGCCATGCGCAGTTTTTCGGCGACCAGCCGTGCGCCACCCGGCGAAGTGCTCGGCAGCACCAGGGCGAACTCTTCGCCGCCGTAGCGCGCCGGCAGGTCCGAAGGCCGGCTGCTGGCTTCACGGATGCTGGCGGCAACCTTGCGCAGGGCTTCGTCGCCTTCAACGTGGCCGAAGCTGTCGTTGTAGGTCTTGAAGAAGTCCACGTCGATCATCAGCAGCGACAATTGGGTCTGGTCCCGCATGGCGCGGCGCCATTCCAGTTCCAGGTATTCGTCGAAATGCCGGCGGTTGGACAGCCCGGTGAGGCCGTCGGAGTTCATCAGCCGTTGCAGTACCAGGTTGGTGTCCAACAGTTGCTGCTGGCTGACGCGCAGCGCGCGATAGGCCGCATCACGCTGCAACAGGGTCATATAGGAGCGCGAGTGATAGCGGATACGCGCCACCAGTTCGATGTTGTCCGGCAGCTTGACCAGATAATCATTGGCGCCGGCCGAAAACGCCGCGCTTTTGATCAGAGGGTCTTCCTTGGTGGAGAGCACAATGATCGGGATGTTCTGCGTGGCCGGGTGGTTGCGGTATTCGCGCACCAGCGTCAGGCCATCCAGGCCGGGCATCACCAGGTCCTGCAGAATCACCGTGGGTTTGATGCGGATCGCCTGGGCGATGGCCTGGTGCGGGTCGGCGCAAAAGTGGAAGTCGATGTTTTCTTCATGGGCCAGGCCACGCCGCACGGCTTCGCCGATCATGGCCTGGTCGTCGACCAGCAACACCATGGCGGCATTTTCGTCGGTCTTGATGCCGTCGATCTGTAAATCATTCATCTGCAATCACCTGAATTACTGCCCGCAAACCAGCACCACCGGGGATATTGATCATTTTGCAAATACCTCCAGCAGTCGGGGCGCAATTCTGTCCAGTGGGCGAATTTCAACAGCAGCGTCAATCGCCGCCGCCGCTTTGGGCATGCCATACACCGCCGAACTCTGCTGGTCCTGGGCGATGGTCAGATATCCTTGTTCCCGCATTAATTTGAGCCCCTGGGCTCCGTCGCGACCCATGCCGGTCAGCAGCACGCCGACGGCATCACCATTCCAGTGGCTGGCCACACTTTCGAAAAACACATCGATGGACGGCCGGTAAATCTCGTTCACCGGCTCGGCTGTATAGGCTAGCGTGCCATTTTTCAACAGACGAATGTGGTGATTGGTGCCAGCCAGCAGCACGACCCCGCTTTGTGGCGGCTCCCCTTCGCGGGCCAGGCGCACCGGCAGGCCGGAGGCGCTGCTCAGCCACTCGGCCATGCCGGCGGCGAACACCTGGTCCACATGCTGCACCAGCACGATGGCGGCGGGAAAGTCCCGGGGCAGGCCCTTGAGCAGGACTTCCAGGGCCGCCGGGCCGCCGGCCGAAGAACCGATCGCCACCAGGCTCTGGCGTTTGCCGGTGCTGCGCGGCGGCGCGGTTTCGGCGCGCACACGGCTGCCGCGCTGGCCGATCAGCCAGCCAATATTGAGGATCTTGCGCAACAACGGCGCGGCGGCGTCCTTGGGATTACCGACGCCCAGGGCCGGCGTATCCACCACATCCAGGGCGCCATGGCCCATGGCTTCGAACACCCGGCTGACATTGGCCTGGCGGTCGACGGTGACGATCACAATCGCGCACGGGCTCTCGGCCATGATCCGCCGGGTGGCTTCCACGCCGTCCATCACCGGCATAATCAGGTCCATCAGGATCAGGTCCGGGGTCAATTCGGCGCAACGCTGCACCGCTTCCAGGCCATTACTGGCTACCCACACCACCTGGTGCGCGGGCTCGAAGCTCACGGCGCGGCGTAACGCCTCCACGGCCATGGGCATGTCATTGACGATTGCAATCCTCATGCCCGCGCGCCTCCGATCAGTTCCACTACGGCATCAAGGAGGGCGTCATCGTGGAAACTGGCTTTGGCCAGATAGTAATCGGCGCCGGCGTCGAGTCCACGGCGTCGGTCTTCTTCGCGGTCCTTGTAAGACACCACCATCACCGGCAACGATTGCAGGCGAGCATCCCGGCGCAAGAGTGTGACCAATTCGATCCCGTCCATACGAGGCATATCAATGTCAGTGATGAGCAGGTCGAAGTCCTCGGAACGCAAGGCGTTCCAGCCGTCCATGCCATCGACGGCGACGGCCACTTCATAACCGCGGTTAAGCAGCAATTTACGCTGCAATTCACGCACGGTGAGCGAATCGTCCACCACCAGCACGCGTTTGCGCGGGGCTTCGGCGGCCTGCTGGCTGCGCCGGGCGATACGCTCCAGGCGGCCGGTATTGAGCAGCTTGTCCACCGAGCGCAGCATATCTTCGACGTCGACGATCAACACCACCGAGCCATCGTCCAGCAACGCCCCGGCGGAAATATCCTGGACCTTGCCCAACCGATCATCCAGCGGCAGCACCACCAACGTGCGTTCGCCGATAAAACGCTCCACGGCAATGCCATACACCGCATCGCGCTCGCGGATCACCACCACCTTCAACGTCTCGTCATTACCTTGCCCCGGCGGGCGCTGCAACAGTTGGCTGGCGGCGACCAGGCCGACATGCCGACCTTCGTGCCAGAAATGCTGGCGGCCTTCGAGCTGCACAATGTCGTCGGGCGCCAGGTCGCACATGCGCTCGATATGCGCCAGCGGGAAGGCATAGGCTTCTTCGCCGACTTCCACCACCAGGCTGCGCACCACCGACAGGGTCAACGGCACTTCCAGATGGAAACGGCTGCCCTGCCCCGCCGCTTGCTCCAGCACCACCGCGCCGCGCAGTTGGCGGACCATATGCTGCACCGCATCCAGGCCGACGCCGCGCCCGGAGACTTCGGTGACCTTGTCGCGCAGGCTGAAGCCCGGCAGGAACAGGAACGTCAGCAACTCTTCCTCGCTGAGGTTCAAGGCGGTTTCCACCGTCGACAGATGCCGATCAACGATCGTGCCACGCAGGCGTTCGAGGTCGACGCCATTCCCGTCGTCGCTCAGTTCCAGCACCAGCAAGCCGGCCTGGTGGGAGGCCCGCAAGCGGATCAAGCCTTCGGCCGGCTTGCCCGCCAGCAGGCGTTGTTCCGGCGTTTCGATGCCGTGGTCGACGGCATTGCGCAATAAGTGGGTGAGCGGCGCTTCGAGCTTCTCCAGCACATCACGGTCGACCTGGGTCTTTTCGCCCTCGATCTCCAGGCGCACCTGCTTGCCCAGGCTGCGGCCGAGGTCGCGCACCATGCGGACCTGGCCGGCGAGCACATCGGCAAACGGGCGCATGCGGCAGGCCAGCGCGGTGTCGTAAAGCACCTGGGCGCGTTGCCCGGCCTGCCAGCCGAACTCATCGAGTTCAGCGGTTTTTTCCGCCAGCAGGGCTTGGGCTTCGCTCAGCAAGCGGCGGGCATCGGCCAGGGACTCCTGGGCTTCCAGGCTCAAGTCGAGGGTCTTGAGGTGACCATCGAGGTGGTCCAGCGCACGCACACCGTTACCCTGCACACGCTTGAGGCGTTGCAGGCTGGCCAGGTATGGCTTGAGTCGCTGGGTTTCGACCAGGGATTTGCTCGACAGGTCCAGCAGGCTGTTCAAACGCTCGGCGGTCACACGCAGTACGCGCTCGCCGCCTTCGGTCATGCGCTTGTTCTGACGCAGCGGTTCGCTGCCGAGGGACAGCGCAGGCTCGGGTTCGGCGGGCAGCGCTTCAATCAGCGGGGCGGGCGCTGGGGCAGGCGCGGGCGGCGGCGCCACCTTGGCGGTGGGCGGCGACGGGTCGAGCAGGCGCTCCATCAAGGCCACATACGCCTCGACATCCGCCGGCCCCACGGTGTTGCCCGGCGTGGCGATACGCATCAGCAGGTCGGTGCCTTGCAACAGCGCGTCGATGTGTTCCGGCTGCAGATACAGGCGACTTTCCTGGGCGCTGACCAGGCAATCCTCCATGACATGGGACACGCTGACCCCGGCGTCCACCCCGACAATCCGCGCCGCGCCTTTGAGCGAGTGCGCGGCGCGCATGCAGGCTTCGAGCTGGTCGGCCTGGGTCGGGTTGCGCTCCAGGGCCAGCAGGCCCGCGCTCAGTATCTGGGTCTGGGCATCGGCTTCCAGGCTGAACAATTCCAGCAGCGAGGCATCGCGCATCTGGTCGGGGGTCATGTGAGGCTCCGGGTCACGGCAGACAGCAACTGAGCCTCGTCCAGCCAACGCAGGCTACGGCCCTTCCACTGCAACACGCCCTGAGTGAAGCGGCCGCTGGCCTGGGTGCCGGAGGCTGACGCCGCCGTCAAAGTACGCTCATCGATGGCATGGATACCGTCGACTTCATCCACCGGCACCACCACCGGGCCATCCTGCGCGGCGATGATCAACATGCGCGGCATGATGCGCCCGCCCGGCGTGCCGTGGTTGATGGCGTCCAGGCCCAACAGCTCGACCAGCGACAGGCACGCCACCAGCGCGCCGCGCACGTTCGCCACGCCAAGCAACGCGCGGGAACGTTGGTGCGGCAGGGAATGGATCGGGTGCAGGGTTGCCACTTCCACCAGGCATCGGGTGGCGATCCCCAGCCATTCTTCGCCGAGGCGGAATATCAGCAGGGAACGGGTGACGATGTCTTCGTTCGCCTGGGTATCGGCGACCGGACGATGATCGTCCTGCTGCAACGCATAGCGATCCAGCAAGCGGGTAGCGGCGGCGGAGTACACCGAGCAGTTGCGGCAGTGGATATGGTCCGCCAGCAACGGGCAGGACTTGTCGCCGTGAATGCCGATCCGGTTCCAGCAATCGTCGATGGCCTGGGTGTCGTCCATCGTCAGGGCCAGGCCCGCAGTGTCGAGCGCGTTGGGGCTACTCATGGTTTTTGCTCACTGTCAGCTCGCTACGCGCGGCCCGCGCCTGCAACCGACGCGCCGCCGCAATGTCGCCCTGGGCTTCGAGCAACGCGGCCAGCTGCATCAGGGCCTGCGGATGCTGCGGTTCCAGGTACAAGGCTTTTCGATAAAACCCCTGGGCGTCCAGGGCGTTGCCGGCCACATCGCTGAGCAGCCCCAACCAGTAAAACACCTGGGCGGCCGGCGGGTGCTGACTTAAATAACGCTCGCAGGCGGCACGGGCCTCGGCGCTTTTGCCTTCGTTGGCCAGGGTCGCGATCTGGCTGAGCAGGTCGCCAGCCTCCGACGCCGGCGCCTTGATCGGCACCACCTGGGCATTGAGCGTACTGAACGGTCGCGGCTTGGGCGGGACCGCTGCGATGCTGCGCCGAGGCGCGGGCGCGGGTATCGGCACGAATATCGGCTCAGGCTTGACCGGCTCGGTGTGCCGGCTGAATGCAAACGACTGCGGCACGCCGATCGAACGCATGCCATGACGCCCCAACAGGCTGCCTTCGGCCGGGCCGATAAACAGCACGCCGTCCACGTGGGTCAGGTTCTTGAGCACGTCGAACACTTGTTTTTGCGTGGGTTGGTCGAAATAGATCAGCAGGTTGCGGCAAAACACAAAGTCGTAGCTCGGCTCATTGGCGAGCAACCCCGGGTCGAGCAGATTGCCGACTTGCAGGCGCACCTGTTCGCGCACGCGGTCGTCGATGCGATAACCATCGGCCTGCTCGGTGAAGTGGCGGTCGCGAAACTCAAGGTCGCCGCCGCGAAACGAGTTGCGGCCATACACGCCGCGCTGGGCACGCTCCACCGACAGCGGGCTGACGTCCATGCCCTGCACCTTGAACTGATGCGGCGCCAGGCCGGCATCGAGCAAGGCCATGGCGATCGAATAGGGTTCTTCGCCGGTGGAACAGGGCAGGCTGAGGATGCGCAGCGCGCGCAACTGGTTGATCTCGGCCAGGCGCGCCTTGGCCAGACGGGCCAGGGTCGCAAAGGATTCGGGGTAACGGAAAAACCAGGTCTCGGGCACGATCACCGCTTCGATCAGCGCTTGCTGTTCGTCGTGGGAGTGCTGCAGGTGCTGCCAGTACTCATCCGCCGTGTGGGCCGCGACGGCCTGGCTGCGCTGGCGCACGGCGCGTTCGATGATGGCTTCGCCCACCGAGGCCACGTCCAGGCCAATGCGTTCCTTCAAGAAGGCAAAGAAGCGCGGGTCGTTGCTCATAGGCTCGGCTCGGCAGAAAACAGCAAGGCGCGCACGTCATCGGTGAGCATATCCGCGACGCCGATCCATTGCATCAAGCCCAAGGCATCTTCGCGCACCGGCCCCAGGTAGGGCGCCAGGGGATTGTCCAGGCCGTAGGGTTTGAACTCCGCCGGGTCGCAACGCAGGGTCTCGGTGGCCTGCTCCAGAATCAGTCCCAGCCAACGCGCCTCGAGCCAGGGCTCAGGTTTATAGTTGACCAGCACCAGCCGCGTGCTGGTCCGCGCCTGGGCCGGCTCGCCGAAGGTCAAGGCACTGAGGTCGATGACCGGCACCATCGCGCCACGATGGGCAAAGATACCCGCCACCCACAGCGGTGCATGGGCGATGGGTTTGAGCGGCAGGCGCGGCAGCACTTCGGCCACTTCGGTGGCCTTGAGGGCATACCGTTCGTGACCGATGTGGAACACCAGGAACAACGCCTTTTTCGCTGCCGGGACGGCGCCGAGTTTAGCCGCGAGGTCGCTCATCAGACTTTGAAACGCGACACGCCGCTGCGCAGACCGACCGCAACCTGGCTCAGTTCATCAATGGCAAAGCTGGCCTGGCGCAAGGACTCCACCGTCTGGCTGCTGGCATCGCCCAATTGCACCAGCGCGTGGTTGATCTGCTCGGCCCCGGTGGCCTGGGCCTGCATGCCTTCGTTGACCATCAACACCCGCGGCGCCAGGGCCTGGACCTGGTGGATGATCTGCGACAGTTGCTCGCCCACTTGCTGCACTTCGAACATGCCCCGGCGCACTTCTTCGGAGAACTTGTCCATGCCCATCACCCCGGCGGACACCGCCGACTGGATCTCGCGCACCATCTGCTCGATGTCGTAGGTGGCCACGGCGGTCTGGTCGGCCAGGCGGCGCACTTCAGTGGCCACCACGGCAAAGCCGCGGCCGTACTCACCGGCCTTCTCGGCCTCGATGGCGGCGTTGAGGGACAACAGGTTGGTCTGGTCGGCAACCTTGACGATGGTCACCACCACCTGGTTGATGTTGCCGGCCTTCTCGTTAAGGATCGCCAGCTTGGCGTTGACCAGCTCAGCCGCACCCATCACCGAGTGCATGGTTTCTTCCATGCGCGCCAGGCCTTGCTGGCCGGAACCGGCGGCGACCGAGGCCTGGTCGGCGGCGGTGGAGACTTCGGTCATGGTACGGACCAGGTCCTTGGAAGTGGCGGCGATCTCCCGCGAAGTAGCGCCGATCTCGGTGGTAGTTGCCGCGGTTTCCGTGGCCGTGGCCTGTTGTTGCTTGGAGGTGGCGGCAATCTCGGTGACCGAGGTAGTCACCTGCACCGACGAGCGCTGGGCCTGGGACACCAGGGCGGTCAGTTCGGTCATCATGTCGTTGAAGCCGGTTTCGACCGCGCCGAATTCGTCCTTGCGCTCCAGGTTCAAGCGCTTGCTCAGGTCACCGGTACGCATGACGTCGAGGATCTCGACGATACGCTGCATCGGCGCCATGATTGCGCGCATCAACAGCAGACCGCACAGGCCAGCGGCGAAGATGGCGATGATCAGCGAAACCGCCATGCTGAGCTTGGCCGACAGCACCGACTCGTCGATGGCCGATGTGGCGCGGTCAGACACGCTCTTGTTTTCGGTGATGATGTCATTGAGCTTCATGCGCCCTTCGGTCCAGATCGGCGTCAATTGCTCTTCGACCAGCACGCTCGCACCCGGCAAATCATTGGCTTCAATGCGCGCCAGCACCTCGGCGAGGGCCTTGTTGTAGTTGATATGCGCCGCCTTGAAGTTATCGAACTCCATGCGATCAGCCTGGCTGTTGACGGTTTTTTCGTAATTGGCCATCTGCTGTTCAATACGCGCTTCGAAAGACTTGAAGTCCGTCTTATCGGCACTGGTGAGGGTTTTATCTGCGCGCAGGCCGATGATATCGATGGTCAGCAGATAGCTGTCGACCCATGCGCTGCGGATCATCGAACTGAGGTAAACCCCCGGTACCGCATCGTCCCGGACCGATTCCTGGCTGGCTTCGATCTTCAGCAACCGCGAGTAGGACACCACAACCATCAGCAGCATGATCGCGACAATGACCGCAAAGCTCGCCAAAATCCGCTGGCGCAAGGTCCAATTCTTCACAGTGTTTCCTCGAAGAGCCATTCAAATGGGGGGGAGTATAGCTGAGCACAAGCCTTCATTTATCAATGGGTTTCGACGTGGTACCCACAGAATGCAAAAACATCCCCGAGGGTAATTACAGAACCAACCTACAAAAACCCGCGAAGCGTCCGACTACCGGGCTTTTCTCGCCGAGCCTAGCGTGCTGGTCCCTGCGAACAAAAGGACATCGCTGGCATGCGGCGCTATTTGATTACCCGAGGAGCCAAGACCACCGCTGGCGGGACCGTCGTCGGCGGTTTGACGGGCTTTCGCATCACCCAAGTGGACATCGCCCTTGAAGGTCATGAGGTGCTTTGCCCGGTGTGCAAAACCACCGGAATCATAGTCTGTGTTGGCCCGCGCCTGGAGCAGTGGGCACGAGGGCGACGGGTGGCGCTCTCGGACGATCTCTGCCGCTGTAAATGCGACCCGCCCCCTCGCTTGCTGGCCGACCAGTTCGAGCGGTTTCAGACCCTTATCGCCGAAGACTCCGCGGTACACCGCCGAAGCGCGACTGCATCGGAAGCGCCAGCACCAACACCCGCGAAAAAACCCACCCCGAGCTCAACGCCTTCCGCTTTCAGCGAAATACTCGAGTCAGCCTGCGAGCGCAATTGGCGCTTCTACCAGAAGCAGGCAGAAGACGTGATCGCCCCCGGCGGCAAGCTGATCGCCGACCCCAGGTTGCGCAACCGGCTCATCAACTCGGCGTATGCCCAGCTCTGGCGCCTCGACAACCGTTTTCAGTGGGCGGGCCTTGCGGCGTTTGCCTCCAAGCAAGTGGGGTGCGGTTTGCTGCACGCGGCAGAATCCATCGAGAAAATTCAGGCGGAATTTGAAGCGGCGGAGCAATTGCGAAGGAGTGCCCGGAAAGGGGTTTGGGGGTTGTTCAGCGCCGAGGAGCGTGAACGGCAGGCAAAGCTGCGGGAGTACGAGCGGCGCCTGCGGGAGTATGAACAGGCCAGCCGTAATAACCCGGTGCCTGATGTTGATTGGCGGCGCGAGGGTGAACCGCTATCGAGCGTGCAACAGCTTTATCAACATGTGTACGAGATGATGGCGATGGGCAATACCACGCTGTTTTTGGATGTGTTTCCGTTGCATGCGTTTTATAAGGAGCGGGGGTTGGGGTTGTTGGAGAGATGTTTACCGCTACGCAGAAAGATTCATGGCAATGGTCAGTCTCCGGTGCTGTGGCCGGTGGGGCACGAGAGGCTTGAGTTCGGTACCAACCATAGGGAAATCCTACGTTCTTTCAGGGCTATTGACGCTGGCAACATTGCGGAGGGTGTTGAGCATCTGGCTCGTCACGAACAGAAAAACATTCTTCAACCGACAATGTACAACGATCTGAAATTGATAACTCTGTTGCGTGCCAACCATCTTTCCTACGTCACAGATATACCGTCCGGGGCCGCGCAAGCCATCGAACTGACACTTGCCAGCCAATGCCACCCTGCAGATGAAAGACGCACGATCGCCTTTAGTAACAATCCATTCGCCAACTTGGCCGATATCAATCAGCGTATGGCGTTCGTCCTCAAGGTCGCCGCGCAGTTTGACGACCTGCTACATAGCACCGAGCGAAATCGCATAGAACAGGCGATTGAAGCCATCGCCGAAGGCCGGGATGTTCGATGAGTAGGCTCACGGAGGTGAGCTGGCAGGGCATCGCACCCGTGCTGTTCGCTGCCGCGTTACTGGCGGGAATAACAATGCGTTTTTTCGCCGACGAGCCAGAAGTCGCATTGATGCTTGGAGAACCTTGGGAGGACATGCGCAAGCGCTCCAGCGCCGCCATTGACCCCGCAATTCCTGGGCATCATTGGTTCAGGCTTCCCAAAACCGATGCTCGCCTTCAATTCATCGACCCTGAATATGCGTTCACGACCCCGTTGTCCCGCTTCTTCACCGTGGACTTCGACAGCGATCAGCGGGTTAGCGGCATTCGTATGTCCCCTCAAATCGAACCACTGCTACTCAATGATGCCCTCAAGGTTGTATTGGATCTACAAGAGCAATGGCGCAAAGGCGGCTGGGTCTCCATCCGAGCCAAATATGATCCCCCCTTTGCTGACACACCAGAATGGCGCGCCCAATTGCAGGACCCGTACCAGGGAGGGACCTCATACTGGCAGGCTGGAAATAAATACCAAGTGATGCTGGTCGCCCATCGATTCAAGGATGACCGGCACCCCAATGAGGAGCGTTATCTGATCACGCTGAACCTGGGCGAGCCGTGGGTGCGCCCATGAATCTACATTCAGGCTGTCGGGGTATCGGATGTGGACTGATCATTGTTGCGCTATTACTGGGGAGGCTAAGTTTTTTCAGCATAGAGCCATAAATTGCGTTGATGCTCAGCGAGCGCAGGGAGGACAGGTTTCGATGCGCTGCCCACAGAATGCAAAAACATCCCGAAGGGTAATTACAGAACCAACCTACAAAAACCCGCGAAGCGTCCGACTACCGGGCTTTTCTCGCCGAGCCTAGCGTGCTGGTCCCTGCGAACAAAAGGACATCGCTGGCATGCGCCGCTATTTGATTACCCGAGGAGCCAAGACCACCGCTGGCGGGACCGTCGTCGGCGGTTTGACGGGCTTTCGCATCACCCAAGTGGACATCGCCCTTGAAGGTCATGAGGTGCTTTGCCCGGTGTGCAAAACCACCGGAATCATAGTCTGTGTTGGCCCGCGCCTGGAGCAGTGGGCACGAGGGCGACGGGTGGCGCTCTCGGACGATCTCTGCCGCTGTAAATGCGACCCGCCCCCTCGCTTGCTGGCCGACCAGTTCGAGCGGTTTCAGACCCTTATCGCCGAAGACTCCGCGGTACACCGCCGAAGCGCGACTGCATCGGAAGCGCCAGCACCAACACCCGCGAAAAAACCCACCCCGAGCTCAACGCCTTCCGCTTTCAGCGAAATACTCGAGTCAGCCTGCGAGCGCAATTGGCGCTTCTACCAGAAGCAGGCAGAAGACGTGATCGCCCCCGGCGGCAAGCTGATCGCCGACCCCAGGTTGCGCAACCGGCTCATCAACTCGGCGTATGCCCAGCTCTGGCGCCTCGACAACCGTTTTCAGTGGGCGGGCCTTGCGGCGTTTGCCTCCAAGCAAGTGGGGTGCGGTTTGCTGCACGCGGCAGAATCCATCGAGAAAATTCAGGCGGAATTTGAAGCGGCGGAGCAATTGCGAAGGAGTGCCCGGAAAGGGGTTTGGGGGTTGTTCAGCGCCGAGGAGCGTGAACGGCAGGCAAAGCTGCGGGAGTACGAGCGGCGCCTGCGGGAGTATGAACAGGCCAGCCGTAATAACCCGGTGCCTGATGTTGATTGGCGGCGCGAGGGTGAACCGTTATCGAGCGTGCAACAGCTTTATCAACATGTGTACGAGATGATGGCGATGGGCAATACCACGCTGTTTTTGGATGTGTTTCCGTTGCATGCGTTTTATAAGGAGCGGGGGTTGGGGTTGCTTGAGACCTGCCTGTCCTCGCGCCAGAACATTTTTGAGGATGGGCTGCAGCGGGTGTTGTGGCCGGTGGGGCAGGAAAATTTAAGGTTTGGGCTTGACCACGACTACATTCTGCAAGCCTTTCAGGCCATTGACGAAGGAAATATCGCCGAAAGTGTTAAGTATCTGGCTTGGCATGAACAGCAAAATATCCTTCAGCCAACCATGTATACCGACCAAAAATTAGTGGCTCTGCTACGTAGCAACCATCTTTCATACGTCACGGGCATACCGTCCGGAGTCGCTCAAGCCATTGAGCTAACGCTGGCAAGCCAATGCCGCTCTGTTGATGACGGCAGGGTCATTGAGTTCAGCAACAACCCCATCGCAAACTTGCCGATATCGATCAACGCATGACCTTCGTGCTCAAGGCCGCCGCGCAATTTGACAAGCTGTTAAATAGCGGTGAGCGGCATCGAATCGAACAAGCGCTGGATGATGTCGCTGCAGGTCGGGGCATGCGATGAACCGGCTCTCACAAGTAAATTGGCGACATGCCGCACTTGTATTGTTCGCTGCCGTACTACTGGTGGGGATGATACGTTTCTTCACCAGTACGCCAGAAATCGCACTGATGCTTGGGGAGCCTTGGGAAGACATGCGTCAGCGCTCCAGTGCAGCAATCGCCCCTGCTATTCCCGGAGAAATATGGGGGAGGCTACCAAAGTCCGATGCGCGCCTACGCTTTATAGACCCTCAATATGGATTCGTTACCCCGCCTGCCCGCTTCCTCGCGGTAAGTTTCGACAAGGAGCGCGTTGGTAGTATCCGCATGTCCCCCCAAATCGAACCGCTATTGCTCGATGACACCCTCAACGTCGTGCTGTATTTGCAAAAACAATGGAGCAATGCCGGCTGGCTGCCCATCCGAGTCGCCTCCAACCCTCCATTCGCCGACACACCTGAATGGCGTGCTCGATTGCGAAATGTGAACCGGGGTGGCAAGTCTTACTGGCGGGCAGAAAACAAATACCAAGTCATGTTGGTAGTTGGGCGCTTCAAGGACTATCGGCATCCCACAGAAGAGCGGTACCTCATTACACTGGAATTATCCAGGCCGTGGGGGCTGCCATAACTAGATTTGTTAAATCGTTTCCACAGAACGTGAGAACGATCTTCATCGTGCGCAGGCATGCCTAGAGGGTGGCCTGAGGCACCCTTTTCACAGAACCAACCTACAGCGTCCGACTACCAGGCTTTTCTCGCCGAGCCTAGCGTGCTGGTCCCTGCTAACAAAAGGACATCGCTGGCATGCGCCGCTATTTCATTACCCGAGGAGCCAAAACCACCGCTGGCGGGACCGTCGGCGGCGGTTTGAGGGGCTTTCGCATCACCAAAGTAGCCATCGCCCTTGAAGGTGAGGACCGGGGGTTGGGCTTGCTTGAGACCTGCTTGCGGTCGCGCCAGAACATTTATGAGGATGGACAGGATCGGGTGTTGTGGTCGGTGGGGCAGGAAAAGCTAAGGTTTGAGGGGGATTACCCGGAAATATTGCAGGCCTTCAAGGCGATTGACGATGGAGACATTGCCAAAAGTATTGAGCATCTGGCTGACCACGAACAACGAAACATTCTTCAACCGACCATGTACGGCGATCCAAAACTCGTGACCCTGCTACGTAGCAACCATCTTTCATACGTCACGGGCATACCGTCCGGGATCGCTCAGGCCATTGAACTGACACTGGCAAACCAATGCAGTCCCGCTGATGAAGGTCGGACCATTGATTTCAACAACAACCCCTTCGCCAATCTAGCCAATATCGATCAGCGTATGGCATTCGTGCTCAAGGCTGCAGCGCGGTTTCACACACTGCTGCGCAGTACTGAGCGGCATCGAATCGAACAGGCGCTAGACGATATCGCTGAAAACCGGGGTGTTCAATGAGCCGGCTCGCGAAGATAGGTTGGCGACGTGGCGGACCGGGACTGGTCGTTGCCGCATCACTCGTATGGATAGCGCTACGCCTGGGCGCGGAAGATCCGGAAATTGCGCTGATGCTAGGCGAGCCCTGGGAAGACATGCGTCAGCGTTCCAGCGCAAGCATTGGCCCAGCCGTTTCGGGAAATTATTGGGGAACAGTACCGAAATCTGATGCTCGCCTGCGTTTCATAGACCCTCAGTATGGGTTTATGAGCCCGCCTGCGCGTTTCTTCATGATTAGATATAAGGATATGCGAGTCGCAGATCTCAGCTTGTCTCCCCAAGTAGAGCCACTACTGCTCGACGACACCCTCAAGGTCGTACTGGACTTGCAGGAGCAATGGCGCAAGGCAGGCTGGGAACCCATTCGAGTTGCGTCCAACCCTCCGTTCGCCGATACCCCGGAATGGCGTGCCCGGCTGCGCAATGTGAACCGAGGCGGCACATCCTATTGGCGAGCGAGCGACAAGTATCAAGTGATGCTGGTGGTTGGGCGATTCAAGGACGATAGACGTCCCACAGAGGAGCGTTACCTCATGACGCTGCAACTGGCCGCGCCATGGGGCCCTCCTTAGCCGCCCCCGATAGACCTGTCACTCCTGATCGCGCCCATCCATGGGAACGATCCCTAAAGCGTCGCCTGGCGCACCTGTTTCTCCAATTCAACCTTCAAACCGGGCTCCAACTTGAGCTGTCGCGCCAGCTCATCCAGGTACGCCTTCTCCATAAAGTTCTCCTCATCCACCAGCATCACACTGGCGATGTACATCTCGGCGGCCATTTCCGGGGTGCCGGCGGCCCGCGCCACGTCGGCCGGGTCGAGGGGTTTGTTCAGCTCGCCGTGCAGCCAGCTTTGCAATTCACGGTCGTTATCCAGCTTGTTGAATTCACCTTCGATCAGCGCGCGCTCGCGCTCATCCACATGCCCGTCGGCCTTGGCCGCCGCCACCAACGCCTTGAGGATGCCCTGGCTGTGTTGCTCGACCTGGGCTGGCGGCAGGCGGTCGATGGTCTGCGGCTCGCCTTGGGGCGCGCTGGCCTGTTGCGCCTGCCAGTTGCCATAGGCTTTGTAGGCGATCACGCCCAATGCCGCCAACCCGCCATAGGTCAGGGCCTTGCCGCCGAATTTGCGCGCTTTTTTATTGCCCAGCAGCAGGCCCATGGCCCCAGCGGCCAGGGCCCCGCCGCCAGCGCCGCCGAGCAAACTGCCGAGCCCGCCACTGCCGAGCAGGCCGCCGAGGGCGCCTTTGTCGTCGGATTTGCGCTGGCCGCCGGCCTTGTTCTGCAACATGTCTTGACCAGACTTGAGCAGTTGTTCGAGTAATCCACGGGTATTCATGCGTAGCCTCCAGACACCAGGGTTCATAAGACCAATAGACTCCCAGCGTAAAACTAAGCGCCAAAAAACCCCGATCTAGAGTGCTTCCAGATGTAACGCGGCTATCCTTCGGTTAAATCGATATACACTCGAGCAAATCGATAAAAACACCCCACTGGTAACTCCAGCATGATGACCTTGCGTCAGATCCGCCACTTCATCGCCGTGGCCGAGACCGGTTCGATCTCCGCCGCTGCGCAAACCGCGTTTATTTCGCAGTCGACCCTGACCCTGGCGATCCAGCAACTGGAGCAGGAAATCGGCGTCAACCTGTTCAACCGCCACGCCAAGGGCATGACCCTGACCCACCAGGGCCATCAGTTCCTGCGCCAGGCGCACTTGATCCTGGCCACCGTCGACAACGCCAAGCGCAGCCTGCAGCAGAGCACCGACCAGGTGGCCGGGCAATTGATCGTCGGCGTGACCAGCCTGGTGGCCGGTTATTACCTGGCCGACCTGCTCACCCGCTTCCAACGCGCCTACCCCAATGTGGAAATCCGCGTGATGGAGGATGAGCGCCCGTACATCGAGCATTTGCTGGTCAGCGGCGAGATCGATGTGGGCGTGTTGATCCTCTCCAACCTCGAAGACCGCCACGCCCTGCAGACCGAAGTACTCACCCACTCGCCCCACCGCCTATGGCTGCCGGCGCAACATCCGCTGCTGGAGCACGACAGCATCAACCTGGCCGATGTGGCGCGTGAGCCGTTGATTCAGCTGAACGTCGACGAAATGGGCCACAACGCTCAACGCATGTGGGCCTCTGCCTGCCTGCAACCACACGTCACTTTGCGCACCGCCTCCACCGAAGCTGTGCGCAGCCTGGTGGCCGCCGGCCTGGGCGTGTCGATCCAGCCGGACATGACCTACCGCCCCTGGTCCCTGGAAGGCGACATTATCGAAGCGCGCCCCATCGCCGACCTCAGCCAGACCCTCGACGTCGGCCTCGCCTGGCGCCGTGGCACCGCGCGCCCGGCGCTGGTCGACCCGTTCCTGACCGTGGCGCGGGAACAGCCGCACCCGCGCAAGCCATCTATTTAATCGAATGCTGCATTCAGTATTTAGTATTTGTTGACCTCGCGCCTGACCTCTAGTCTCTGTGCATCCATAAGAGAAAGTCGGGCGCCTTGTAAGAGAACGCCCATGGCCACACAAGAAAAGAGATCGCGAAAAATGTCCGCTGCGCCCACCCCGCTGCTCACTGCGTTGCTGATCGACGGCGAACTGGTCCAGGGCCAGGGCTTTGTCGAACCGATTCTCAACCCAGCCACGGGCGAAGTGCTGACTCAGATCGCCGAAGCCAGCATCGAACAGGTCGAAACCGCGATCCTTGCCGCCCACCGCGCATTTGCCGGCTGGTCCCGCACCACGCCGCAGCAACGTTCGAACATTCTGCTGGGCATCGCCGATGCCATCGAGCACCAAGCCGACTACCTGGCCCGCCTCGAATCCCTGAACTGCGGCAAACCGTTGCACCTGGCCCGCCAGGATGACTTGAGTGCCACCGTCGATGTGTTCCGCTTCTTTGCCGGCGCCGTGCGCTGCCAGACCGGCCAGCTCAGCGGCGAATACCTGCCGGGCTACACCAGCATGGTGCGGCGTGACCCGATTGGCGTGGTGGCCTCGATTGCGCCGTGGAATTACCCGCTGATGATGGCCGCGTGGAAGATCGCTCCCGCCCTGGCCGCCGGTAATACCCTGGTGTTCAAGCCGTCGGAACACACGCCGCTGTCGATCCTCGCCCTCGCTCCAGCGCTCAACCAGTTGTTGCCGCGCGGGGTGATCAACATTGTGTGCGGCGGCGGCGAAGGCGTCGGCAGCCATCTGGTCAGCCACCCGAAGGTGCGGATGGTGTCGTTGACCGGCGATATCGTCACCGGACAAAAGATCCTGCAAGCCGCGTCGAAAACCCTTAAACGCACGCACCTGGAACTGGGCGGCAAGGCGCCAGTGATTGTGTGCAACGACGCCGACCTGCAAACCGTGGTCGAAGGCGTGCGCGCCTACGGTTACTACAACGCCGGCCAGGACTGCACCGCCGCGTGCCGTATCTACGCCCAGGCGGGGATTCACGACAAATTGGTCGCCGACCTGGGCGCGGCGGTCAGCAGCCTGCGCTTTGCCGGCAAGCGCGATGCCGACAACGAACTCGGCCCGCTGATCAGCACGCGCCAGCGCGACCGCGTCGCCAGCTTTGTCGAACGCGCCCTCGGCCAGCCGCATATCGAACGCGTCACCGGCGCCGCCGTGCATTCCGGCGCGGGCTTCTTTTATCAGCCGACCTTGCTCGCCGGCTGTAAACAAAGTGATGAAATCGTCCAGCGCGAAGTGTTCGGCCCGGTGGTCACCGTGACCCGCTTCGACGAACTGGAACAAGCGGTGGACTGGGCCAACGACTCCGAATACGGCCTGGCCTCGTCGGTGTGGACGCAGAACCTGGACAAGGCCATGCAGGTCGCGGCGCGCCTGCAATACGGCTGCACCTGGATCAACAGTCATTTCATGCTGGTCAGCGAAATGCCCCACGGCGGCTTGAAGCGCTCCGGGTATGGCAAAGATCTGTCCAGCGATTCGCTACAGGACTACAGCGTGGTGCGGCACATCATGGCTCGCCACGGCCAGCACCTTTAAAACAACAACTAAGCTCAAGCGTCACCGGCTGCAAAAAACTGCCCCGACCATAATTAAAGAAGAGGGATTCCCCATGTCCGCGCATAAGACCGCACTGCTCAGTGCCCTGACCACCGCGCTGCTGGCCAGCGCCAGCCTGCAGGCCGCCGAACCGCTCAAAGCGGTAGGCGCCGGCGAAGGCCAGCTGGATATCGTCGCCTGGCCCGGCTATATCGAACGGGGCGAAAGCGACAAGGCTTACGACTGGGTCACAGGTTTCGAGAAGGAAACCGGCTGCAAGGTCAATGTGAAAACCGCCGCCACCTCTGACGAAATGGTCAGCTTGATGGCCAAGGGCGGTTACGACCTGGTCACCGCGTCAGGCGATGCGTCGCTGCGGTTGATCGTCGGCAAGCGGGTGCAGCCGATCAATACCGCGTTGATTCCCAACTGGAAGACTATCGACCCGCGCCTGAAAGACGCGCCGTGGTACGTGGTCGGCCAGCAAACCTACGGTACTCCGTACCAGTGGGGGCCGAACGTGCTGATGTACAACACCAACGTATTCAAGACCGCGCCCACCAGCTGGAATGTGCTGTTCGAGGCGCAGAACCTACCGGACGGCAAGCCGAACAAAGGCCGCGTGCAAGCCTACGACGGCCCGATCTACATCGCCGATGCGGCGCTGTACCTCAAGTCGACCAAGCCGGAGCTGGGCATCCAGAGCCCCTACGAACTGACCGAAACCCAGTACAAAGCCGTGCTCGACCTGTTGCGCGCACAGCAACCGTTGATCCACCGCTACTGGCACGACACCACCGTACAGATGAGTGACTTCAAGAACGAAGGCGTGGTCGCCTCCAGCGCCTGGCCGTATCAGGTCAACGGCCTGATCAACGAGAAGCAGCCGATTGCCTCGACCATTCCCAAGGAAGGCGCCACCGGCTGGGCCGACACCACCATGCTGCACAGCGAGGCCAAGCACCCGAACTGCGCCTACAAATGGATGGACTGGTCGCTGCAGCCGAAGGTCCAGGGCGATGTCGCCGCCTGGTTCGGCTCCCTGCCGGCGGTGCCGGCGGCCTGCACCGGCAGCGAATTGCTCGGCGCCGAGGGCTGCAAGACCAACGGCTTCGACCAGTTCGACAAGATCGCCTTCTGGAAAACCCCGCAGGCTGAGGGCGGCAAGTTCGTGCCGTACAGTCGCTGGACCCAGGATTACATTGCGATCATGGGCGGGCGCTAATCCCCCCTGTGGGAGGGGGCTTGCTCCCTCCCACATTGAGCACATTCACCGATGTTCTGTTTTTTCAGAAGTCCAGGCCGGGCCGCTGCGACGACCCGCGCCTTTTGGGAGCACCGCACCATGACGCTTGCAGTCCAATTCACCCACGTTTCCCGTCAGTTCGGCGAAGTGAAAGCCGTTGACCGGGTTTCCATCGATATCCAGGACGGCGAGTTCTTTTCCATGCTCGGCCCTTCCGGCTCGGGCAAGACCACCTGCCTGCGCCTGATCGCCGGGTTCGAGCAACCGAGCGCAGGCTCGATCCGGATTCATGGCGAGGAAGCCGCCGGCTTGCCGCCGTATCAGCGTGACGTCAACACGGTATTCCAGGATTACGCGCTGTTCCCCCACATGAATGTGCGCGACAACGTGGCCTACGGCCTGAAAGTCAAAGGCGTGGGCAAGACCGAGCGCCTCGACCGCGCCGAAGAAGCCCTGACCATGGTCGCCCTCGGCGGCTACGGCGAGCGCAAGCCGGTGCAGCTCTCCGGCGGCCAGCGCCAACGGGTCGCCCTGGCCCGCGCGCTGGTCAATCGCCCGCGCGTGTTGCTGCTGGATGAACCGCTGGGCGCCCTCGACCTCAAGCTGCGCGAACAGATGCAAAGCGAGCTGAAAAAGCTACAACGTCAGTTGGGCATCACGTTTATCTTCGTGACCCACGACCAGACCGAAGCGCTGTCGATGTCCGACCGCGTGGCCGTGTTCAACAAGGGCCGCATCGAACAGGTCGACACCCCGCGCAACCTCTATATGAAACCGGCCACCGCGTTCGTCGCCGAATTCGTCGGCACCTCCAATGTGATTCGCGGCGAGTTGGCCCAGCGCCTCAGCGGCAGCCCGCAGCCGTTCTCGATCCGCCCGGAGCACGTGCGCTTTGCCGAAGGCCCGCTGGCGGCCGACGAAGTGGAAATCAGCGGCCTGTTGCATGACATCCAGTACCAGGGCAGCGCCACCCGCTACGAACTGAAACTGGCGAACGGCCAGGCGTTGAACATCAGCCAGGCGAATAACCAGTGGCTGGACATCAGCAACGGCTATCAGGTCGGCCAGCCCATCACCGCACGCTGGGCGCGGGCCGCCATGACCACCCTGACCGACCACGCAGGCGAGGTGTGACATGAGCCTGACCCAAGCGCCGATGCGCAGGTTTTCCAACCTGCTGTATCGCAGACCCAACCTCTACCTGGCAATGCTGCTGATACCGCCGCTGATCTGGTTCGGCGCGATCTACCTGGGCTCGTTGCTGACCTTGCTGTGGCAAGGCTTCTACACGTTCGACGACTTCACCATGGCGGTCACGCCGGACCTGACCCTGGCCAACTTCGCCGCGCTGTTCCAGCCATCGAACTTCGACATCATCCTGCGCACCCTGAGCATGGCGATTGTGGTGTCGCTCGCCAGCGCCATCGTCGCCTTCCCCATCGCCTATTACATGGCGCGCTACACCACGGGCAAGACCAAGGCGTTCTTCTATATCGCGGTGATGATGCCGATGTGGGCCAGCTATATCGTCAAGGCATATGCCTGGACCCTGCTGCTGGCCAAGGGCGGCGTAGCGCAATGGTTTGTGCAGCACCTGGGCCTGGAGCCGCTGTTGCAGTTCGTGCTGGGAATCCCCGGCGTGGGCGGCAGCACCTTGAGCACCTCGCACCTGGGGCGGTTCATGGTGTTCGTCTACATCTGGCTGCCGTTCATGATCCTACCGATCCAGGCGTCGCTGGAACGTTTGCCGCCGTCGTTGCTGCAAGCCTCGGCGGACCTGGGCGCCAAGCCGCGCCAGACCTTCATGCAGGTGATCCTGCCGCTGTCGGTGCCGGGGATTGCCGCCGGTTCGATCTTTACGTTTTCGCTGACCCTGGGCGACTTCATCGTGCCGCAGCTGGTCGGGCCGCCGGGTTACTTCGTCGGCGGCATGGTGTACGCCCAGCAAGGTGCCATCGGCAACATGCCCATGGCCGCGGCGTTCACCCTGGTGCCGATCGTACTGATCGCGGTTTACCTGTCCATCGTCAAACGTCTGGGGGCCTTCGATGCACTCTGAGAAATCATCCATCGGCCTGAAGATCGCGGCCTGGGGCGGCTTGGTGTTTCTGCACTTCCCGATCCTGATCATCTTCCTGTACGCCTTCAACACCGAAGAGGCGGCATTCAGCTTTCCACCCCTGGGCTTCACCCTGAGGTGGTTCAGCGTGGCCTTCGCCCGCCCCGACGTACTCGAAGCGATCAAGCTGTCGCTGCAGATCGCGGCCATCGCCACCCTGATCGCCATGGTCCTCGGCACCCTCGCTTCAGCCGCGCTGTATCGCCGCGAGTTCTTCGGCAAGCAAGGCGTGTCGCTGATGCTGATCCTGCCGATCGCGCTGCCGGGGATCATCACCGGTATCGCCCTGCTGGCGACGTTCAAGACGCTGGGCATCGAGCCGGGGATGTTCACCATCATCGTCGGCCACGCGACCTTCTGCGTGGTGATCGTCTACAACAACGTCATCGCCCGCTTGCGCCGCACCTCCCACAGCCTGATCGAAGCCTCGATGGACCTGGGCGCCGACGGCTGGCAGACCTTCCGCTACATCATCATGCCCAACCTCGGCTCGGCGCTGCTGGCCGGCGGCATGCTGGCGTTTGCGCTGTCGTTCGACGAAATCATCGTCACCACCTTCACCGCCGGGCATGAGCGCACCTTGCCGCTGTGGCTGCTCAACCAGTTGAGTCGCCCACGGGATGTGCCGGTGACCAACGTGGTGGCGATGCTGGTGATGATCGTGACGATGTTCCCGATTCTGGGTGCCTATTACCTGACCCGCGGCGGTGAAAGCGTGGCAGGCAGTGGCGGTAAATAATGTGGGTATTGGAGAAGTGCCCCCCCACACTCAGAGCCGGTTTCTTCAGGGCAATAACAACAGTTTTTTGGAGGAGTGAACCATGCAAACCAAACTCTTGATCAACGGCCAACTGGTCAAAGGCGAAGGCCCGGCGCAGGCCGTATTCAACCCGGCGTTGGGCCGTGTGCTGGTGGAAATCAACGAAGCCAGCGAAGCCCAGGTCGACGCCGCTGTGCGGGCCGCCGATGCAGCGTTTGAAAGCTGGTCACAGACCACGCCCAAGGATCGCTCGCTGTTGCTGCTGAAACTGGCGGACGTGATCGAAGCCCACGGCGAAGAACTGGCCAAGCTGGAATCGGACAACTGCGGCAAACCCTACAGCGCCGCACTGAACGACGAGATCCCGGCGATTGCCGACGTGTTCCGCTTTTTTGCCGGTGCCAGCCGCTGCATGAGCGGCTCGGCCGGCGGTGAATACCTGCCGGGCCACACCTCGATGATCCGCCGCGATCCGGTGGGCGTGATCGCCTCCATCGCCCCGTGGAACTACCCGCTGATGATGGTCGCCTGGAAAATCGCCCCAGCCCTGGCCGCCGGTAATACCGTGGTGCTCAAGCCGTCGGAACAAACCCCGCTGACCGCATTGCGCATGGTCGAACTGGCGTCGGAGATCTTCCCGGCCGGCGTGCTCAACCTGGTCTTCGGCCGTGGGCCCACCGTGGGCAGCCCGTTGGTGAACCACCCGAAAGTACGCATGGTGTCGCTGACCGGCTCCATCGCCACGGGCGCCAACATCATTTCCAACACCGCCGACCGCGTGAAGCGCATGCACATGGAACTGGGCGGCAAGGCGCCGGTGATCATCTTCAACGACGCGGACATCGACGCGGCGGTGGAAGGCATCCGCACCTTCGGTTTCTACAACGCCGGCCAGGATTGCACCGCGGCGTGCCGTATCTATGCCCAAGCGGAAATCTACGATGCGTTCGTCGAGAAGCTCGGCGCGGCAGTCGCCAGTATCAAGTACGGCTTGCAGGATGACCCGACCACCGAGCTGGGCCCGCTGATCACCGCGCAACACCGCGACCGCGTGGCCGGTTTCGTCGAACGTGCCGTGGCGCAGCCGCATATCCGTCTGGTGACTGGTGGCAAGGCGGTGGAAGGCAATGGCTTCTTCTTTGAGCCGACGGTTTTGGCCGATGCGCAGCAGGACGACGAGATCGTGCGCCGCGAGGTGTTCGGGCCGGTGGTGTCGGTGACCAAGTTCGCCGATGAGGCACAGGTGCTGGGCTGGGCCAACGATTCGGACTACGGTCTGGCGTCATCCGTATGGACCGCCGACGTGGGACGCGCCCATCGCTTGGCTGCGCGCTTGCAGTATGGCTGCACCTGGGTGAACACTCACTTCATGCTCGTCAGCGAAATGCCTCACGGCGGTCAGAAACTGTCGGGGTATGGCAAGGACATGTCCATGTACGGGCTGGAGGACTACACCACCGTGCGCCATGTGATGTTCAAGCACTGAAGCTCGCCCTGATACCTTGACTGTAGGAGCAAGCTTGCTCGCGAAGAACGCCAACGATAATGCGGGGCATCCGATTAAACGCGGTGTCCAGGCGCCTGTCGCGAGCAAGCCCCCGCCTACATTGGATCTTCATAATTCCTGGGTAATGTACTCACTCAAAGCCCGGAAATGTCTTGTCGCATTTGCCAAGCCATCATCCCGCCATCAATCATTTTTCCTACGCCATCGAACCGCTTAAGCTATGCGGCGTCTGTTTAATGTCCGTTGCGTTTGGCCGAAGGCATGTCCGAACCGTTATCTTTGATCCAGCACGCGCCAGGGCCGGCGCGGGATTTGCTCACGACAGGTTGTCTCTATGCACCGCAGGAATTTGCTTAAAGCGTCCATGGCCATTGCGGCTTACACCGGTTTATCGGCCAGCGGCCTGTTGGCTGCGCAAGCCTGGGCCGGGAACCGCGCCGCCGACGGCAAGGCCGTGGCGTTCGACTTCGAAACGCTGAAGGCCCAGGCCAGGCAACTCGCCGGGACCGCGTATAAAGACACCAAACAGGTGCTGCCGCCCACTCTGGCGACCATGACCCCGCAAAATTTCAACGCCATCGGCTACGACGGCAAACACTCGCTGTGGAAGGAAGTGAACGGCCAGTTGGACGTGCAGTTTTTCCACGTCGGCATGGGCTTCAAGACGCCCGTTCGCATGCACGCCGTCGACCCCACGACCCGCGAGGCCCGCGAAGTGCATTTCCGCCCTTCGCTGTTCAACTATGAAAAAACCACGGTCGACACCCAACAACTGACCGGCGACCTGGGTTTCTCCGGCTTCAAGCTGTTCAAGGCGCCGGAACTGGATCGCCATGACGTGCTGTCGTTTCTCGGCGCCAGCTACTTCCGCGCGGTGGATTCCACGGGGCAATATGGCCTTTCCGCACGCGGCCTGGCGATCGATACCTACGCGAAAAAGCGCGAGGAATTCCCCGACTTCACGCAGTTCTGGTTCGAAACCCCGGATAAAAATGCCACGCGCTTTGTGGTCTACGCCCTGCTCGACTCGCCGAGCGCCACCGGCGCCTACCGTTTCGATATCGACTGCCAGGCCAACCAGGTGGTCATGGCAATCGACGCCCATATCAATGCGCGCACCGCCATCGAACAACTGGGCATCGCGCCGATGACCAGCATGTTCAGTTGCGGCACCCACGAGCGGCGCATGTGCGACACCATCCACCCGCAGATCCACGACTCGGACCGCCTGGCAATGTGGCGCGGCAACGGCGAGTGGATCTGCCGCCCGCTGAACAACCCGGCCAAGCTGCAATTCAATGCGTTCGCCGACACCGACCCGAAAGGCTTCGGCCTGGTGCAGACCGACCATGAATTCGCCAGCTACCAGGACACCGTCGACTGGTACAGCAAGCGCCCAAGCCTGTGGGTCGAACCGACCACCGCGTGGGGCGAAGGCTCGATCGACCTGCTGGAGATCCCGACCACCGGCGAAACCCTGGACAACATCGTGGCCTTCTGGACCCCGAAAAAACCGGTGGCCGCCGGTGATTCACTCAACTATGGCTACAAGTTGTACTGGAGCGCCCTGCCACCGGTGAGCACGCCGTTGGCGCAAGTCGACGCCACGCGTTCAGGCATGGGCGGCTTCACCGAAGGCTGGGCACCGGGCGAACATTACCCGCCAGTCTGGGCGCGGCGGTTTGCCGTGGACTTCAAGGGCGGTGGCCTGGATCGCCTGGCAGCCGGCACCGGGATCGAGCCGGTGGTGACCTGTTCCCACGGCGAGGTGAAAGACTTCAGCGTGCTGGTGCTCGACAGCATCAAGGGCTATCGCATCCTCTTCGACTGGTACCCGACCAGCGACAGCGTGGAGCCAGTGGAACTGCGCCTGTTTATCCGCACGCAGGACCGCACCTTGAGTGAAACCTGGTTGTATCAGTACTTCCCGCCGGCACCGGAGCAGCGTAAATACACCTGACACCGTGACCGACCATGTGAGAGCGGGCTTGCCCGCCCCCACATGGGGTCACAGCCCGCTCAGAACCGCGACACACTCTTCATCGCCCCAATCAAATAGCGCATCGCCACCTGATCGTTCTCGGTCAGGGCGCGATACTGTGCGAGCAATTCAGCTTCATCGGAACTCAACCTTCGGGCACGCAAGGACACCCTGCGGGTCAGAAAAGACGCCACCACACCCGCTACACCATAGGACTTGGCCATGGACTGTTTCTCCTGATATCGATCAAAAACTCCGTGTGCCCATTACCCGCCTGCCGTGAAGCGCAATGCCTCGGTAGACAAACCGACTGGCTCCCTGGGCCAGAAATCAGGCGTACTCTAAGCGTAGAAACAATCTCATGACGTGTGGGATTTTTTTAGAGTATTCACTTAAATAATTGGGTCAGGAATAAATACCTACAGCCCTATCCCACAGCGCCTGGCAAAAAAAACCCACCGGATAAGGGTAATGCCGATCAGTTAAGCCTTCTCGCTTGACCTTTGGCCGCAAAAAATCAAAATCCGATGCCTACACTGGCATCGGATTTTTTTATGCGTCTCGCTCGGGCACTGGAACTGACCCACAACATCGCC
>Ga0208645_1000143_pt1 | contig 109190 bp, 95 predicted proteins | sample VirMetDEL_Sep_01_FD_184519 | JGI IMG/M metagenome (GOLD analysis project Ga0208645, IMG submission 184519) | Aqueous microbial communities from the Delaware River and Bay under freshwater to marine salinity gradient to study organic matter... | ecosystem: Environmental > Aquatic > Marine >... | reverse complement strand
GTCACGGTTGGTGGTTTACATATATAAAAAATAGGAGAGAATCAAATGACGGCTAGTGTTGATAGACAAGGTAGAGAAAGAATAGATAGTCTTAAGGTTGCAAATGATGGTAAGAAGTATATCTATGAAAGCCCCGATAATGGCAAGACCATCTATAGACGAGAGATAAAAAACTATGATGATGTTTCTGCTGTAAAGGTATCTACAAAAGATGGTTGGAGTGCATACGATGTTGATAGCAACGACCCTATGATAATGTATTGCAATCTTCAAGATGCCATTAAACATATTGAGTATTTAGAGAATAAAATAAAAAAGATGACCGATACTATTGATAACATACAGAATTTAATAAGGCAACTATGATTATAACAAAGACACCACTGAGAATAACATTCGCTGGTGGTGGTTTACATATATAAAAATTATAGGAGAGAAAATGGAAATTAATTTATTGGATATAATTGGTTTGGTTGTTTTTGGATTTATTTTTGGTGGATTTTATTACTTTATCAAAAAGGATTAAATAATGTATAAGGAAAACAATCTATATTTCTTGAGTGAAGATAATGAGTATTTGAAGAAACATCGTGAAAAGCCAAGAAAAAATTTGGATGTTAAGTTAGAGAAAACAAAGACGGCACTTAAGTGGGGTGCAGAGTTATTCCATTCTAAGAAAGATGACCCCCAAATGTCAGATATGTTTCGTTATTTGATTAATCCTATATTGGGTGAACCTATATTCAAGTTTGATTGTTATTTTCATACTGGTTATTTTACGGATGGAGTTAAGGATAACTTATACGAAAAGAATCACCCATTGGAACATTGGATACCAAGAACTACAGTTGGTAAGATAATTGCCAATGCTGTTGTTTATGGTAAGGATGATTATGAAGTTTTTGGTGATGATTGTAGTATGGATAATATATTTCGTTGGATAGATAACTATACACATCTTTTCTGTTCAGTTATTGTTGCATCTTCAGAAGAGAATCATGATTTAGATAAGCTCATACAAAACCGCAACTATACATTTCAACAGTTGTTAGATTTGCAACATTACAAAGATTTAGGTATTAATCTGTATAGATATCAATCAAGATTTAATAAGTATAATAAGAACGGTAGAGAAAACTGGAGGCACTTGTTGGATGACTCTCATTTTTACCCAAGCATTATTACATCAGCTATGCAAGAACTAAACACAAACAATCAAGAAAGGATTGCTGCTTAAAATGGATAATAACCCAAGTATTAGTTGTTCGGAATGTAAGTTTTATTTTTCTTATGGTGATGGAAAAACGACTGGCGAATGTAGAAAGAACCCACCAGTAAGTTATCCTTATATTGTTGGTGATGATACTACTGCTGTTTTCCCCATAACAAATGATTTGCTTTGGTGTGGAGAGTTTGCAAGAGATTTTTCCATTCAAGATGAAGATACAACAACAGAATCTTCCGTATACGAAGGCCCATTTGATTATGAAGGTAATGAAATAGATGTAGAACTATCTGATGACATAGAATATGATGATACATCTGATGAGGAAGAAGAAATAGATGATCCGTGGTCGGTTGAGCAAAACCGCGGTATGCCATATACTTGTTGGGGTGATCAAAACAACTTCAGTAGTGAGGTTGTTTATAATAATAATTCTTCTTCACAAAATGAAATTGATGATTTAAAGTTTCAAATTGATGTATTAGAACAAGAGATAGCTAATTTAAAATTATCCAATGATAAAAAGATTGAATCAACACCACATGAAAGGATTGGTTGGTAATTTATGGATGATATTGCTTTCAAAAACATAAAGAATGGCTTTGAATCTTATCTTAAGTCTATTTTTGACTACATTGACAAGTTAGAAAACGAGAATAAACGACTAAAAAATCAACTATATAATCCACAAAAACCCGTTTTTATCGACAAAATAGGGGAAATTAGGGGTGAAATAGAGGTTTTATTGTCAAAAGTTGATGAATTAGAGAAATCAAACAAATTGTCTATTAAAAACCGCAATGATCGTCATGAAGAACGTCCAATAAATTGGAAATGAGGTAAATAATGATTTTTACATGGATTTTACGAGTATTTTTTGGTCGTGAATATGATTGGGATGAAGATAATGATAATGATAATGAACAAGTTGGATTAGAGAGTGGTCAAGATTTTTAATTATGAAAGAAGTTTGTAATTTGTTTATATTTATTAGGGTGGTGATGGGTGATAATGTGTTAAATATAAACAAATTACAAACGAGAGAATCATTATGAGTGAAGAATCAAGAACATTAGAGGTAAAACATACCGGCAGAAAAATTTTTTTAGAAAACATGAATAAAAAAATTGTGGATGAGGATAATTTAGATATTAACAAAGAAGTGCACTACAATTATGCATGTTTTGAAATTTTAGATGCAAAAACCATGCATTACTATCCTTTTAATGATGTTAAATATCTATCTTATAACGTAGATTTACCAGAGATTACAGAAGAATCAGCAGTTATACCATTTTATTATGGAGAACAAAGCATTAACGAAATGTTATCCACAAGAATGTGGAAGATTTGGGGTCAAGATGACAAAGGTATATTGGAGTTTATAAAGCATGGGAAGTAGCTTTTATTGTATAATAAATCCTTATATATATTCATTCAGTGACAATGATAACTTGAGAAGATATAAATCTATGTTAGCTAAGTTAGTATATGATGGTTTTGATATTCTTTGTCATAAGGATCGTAAAAAAGGTTTTATTATAAGTGAAGGTGAAGGTGTTTTTTTTAAAAAAGCAATGTCTAATTTATCAGATGAGTTTAATGTAAATGTAATATTTGTAGATTCTATTGAAAACTACAATATAACAGATTTTATAAAAGCGCCTCAACCAACAAACGGAATGGGTCGGTGGTCATTGGCCAAAGTGGCACAATCAAGGTGGCAAGATTTAGACCTAGGAGAGGAAGAATATAATGTCAACACGATGCACAGTTAGTTTGTATAATGGAAGTGGCACATATCACTCTGTATACGGTCATTGGGACGGTTACTTGAGTGGAGTGGGAAGAATACTCCTTGATTATTATAACACATTAGAATCCGTTACAGAACTCATAGAGATGGGTAGTTTTTCTTCACTAAGACCAACATTGAATGATTCTGTTTTTTACACTCGCGACAGGTTTGAAGATTATGAACTAAACAAACCAACAGTATATCATAATATATTTGATATACCAGTTCAAGAGTATAACTATTTGTATACTGGCACTCATTGGTTTTACTATGATGAAACTCGTTATGTTCGCACGTTAACAGCCAAAAGAATAGAGCAAGATATAAGAAAAAGGAATCAAGATGTTAAATAGGCAAGATGATGGTTTGGGAGCAGCTCGTGGATTATTTTGGGGTATTTTATTATCAGTGCCCATTTGGGCAGTAATTTTTAGTATTATTTTCTAAAAAAGTGAAAAAAACGCTTGACAAACATGGTTAAATTACTTATATTATATATATAACAAATTTAACGAAAGGTTTAATGATGAGGTTTTTAGTTCTTTTAGCAGTTTTAGTTCCTACTTTTTCTTTTGCTGATTTCAGTGTTGGTTTTTCATACAGAAAAATACCAGTGATGATACAAGAAAGGGATTCTGACCCCTTATATCAAAATATATCTGCAGGAACTTTTTCTCTTTATTGGGGTGATTCTCTTCGCGGTCGCGACAATGAGAAAAATAACAAAGGTGTTAGAAAAACATGGCTAAATCCAAATCGTGGAGCTGGTTACACTCTTCAATTTAATTATACTTTAGCAAATTGGAGAAGAAAAGTTGATATTAGGGCATATGATTTATTAATAGGTAAAAGATTAGTTATTTTTCCTCATTTATTACATATTTATTCTTCTATAGGCCCTAGTATGTTAAGGGAAGGTCATTATAATGACTTTTTACATGACTATGTTCATAATAGATTGTTAGGGTTAGTAGCTAATGTTGGTGTTCAAACTCAAGTGTTAAAAGGTGTTAAGTTTTTTGCTGAAGCTGAATTTAGAGGATACGGTCCGGTATTGGCTAATGATGTTGAAAACGCAAGTGTGGTTTTTATGAACAAAATACCTTTTGTTGAAAAAGAAATTAAAGATTATTATGAAAATTTTGAAACTAACAATGGAAGACAATTTAAAAATGATATTTTAAATGAGAGTATTCGTTTTGGTGTTAGATTTACATTTTAGGAGATAAAAAATGAGATGTGGTGGATGTTGTTATGGTTTATTGATAGCTGGGTTTCTTTCTTTTGTATTTGCTGTGTCAGTAGCACAAGAACCAGACTCAACTGCAGTTGATGATGAATGGTTGAATACGGTTTGGTCACAAGTTGATGACATGGTTCAAGAAGAGGAGTATGAATTACAAGAAGTTGTCACTGTTGCTGGCGTTAGAGGGGCTGAGGCGGAAGACAACATACTAGATAAACTATATTACAAGGGTGGCAAGCGAGCACCTAGTCAATCAAAGTTATTGAAAGCTATTGAAACTTTGGAGAAAGCAATAGAAAAAGATCCTAAAGGTAAAGACGTTCCTAAACAGAAGTATTTTATTGGTCAGTGCTACGAAAAACTAGGTCGTATAAATGATTCTAAAAAGTTTTATAGAGATATAGTTGACAATCATAAAGAATCTTCTTATAATAAGAAGGCTTTGTTTAAACTTCAATAAAAAGAAAGGCGTATAATAAAATGGGTAAGATGTCAAAGAACAACGTAACAGGTATAACTAGAAAGCGTTATTTGGGTGACGATATTGTAGTTCCAACCATGTATGATGGTCGTGCTGTAAAGAAGGGAAGTTTTATGGCAGGTATGGTAAACAATGAACTTGTTTGGGATAAAAAGACCGATAGACCTGTTCCATTGAAGCAAATCGGTGAGGTCAGATAATATTAAAATTAGTTTATGTTTATTAATGAAATTATTAAATATTTATATATGAGAGGGTGCATCAATGGCCAGTGTATCGCCCGATATTAAGTAGGTTTTCCTACCGCTGGCTTAATGGCCGGTGTAGCTCAGTTGGAAGAGCGCTTCACTTGTAATGAAGATGTCACGGGTTCGACTCCTGTCACCGGCTCCAATAATCACTTTCATATATGGAGAAGTAAAATGGATTTTGAGGCGTTAGTTGCTACAATGGTTATACTTTTAAGTAGTGGTTTTGACGCTTTAAGAGATGGATGGATGCGTTCCGAAGGTTGGTGGAAACGTCATTCGGTTAAGTGGGTAAGTTTCTATTTACCATTAATGTATATAACAATGTTGTCTATACATTGGCATTATTGGTTACCGTTATGTGTAATGTCTTGGATCGTATGGAGACTTTGTATTACCAAAATTGCAGGTAAACAATGGGAATCTATGTGGTCACGTTGGCTAAAAGAAATTAGTTGGCGTATATGGCATAAATAAATGTGTTCCGGTGTAGCTCAGTTGGCAGAGCGGGTGACTGTTAATCACTTGGTCGTTAGTTCAAGTCTAACCACCGGAGCCAAAATTCGGAGACCGGCGTTCGGGGTGAAAATCCCCAACGTTGGTCATAAAGGTTATAATAGATGAATGAGAGTGATTTCATAAAGACTGTAAGTCAAACAAAAAAACTTTCCCCTGTTAAAGAAAGAATTACAAAAAAACTATATTCTACTATGGGATATTTTGTTTCGCGAGAAGAAATACAAGCTATTGCTCAACAAGGGGAATTTACTCGTAGAATAAGAGAGTTAATTCAAGAGAATGGATTAGATATAACTTATGATAGTAAGAGCGGTTATAGGTTAAATAGTCTTTCTCTAAATGAATCAAAAATAAGAAAGCCCTTTACTGATAAACAAAGAATAAAAATATTTGGACGAAGCAATTATTGTTGTGATGTTTGTGGAAAGTTTATTGATAAGGGTGTTGATGGACTGAAAGGACTTCAAGCAGATCATAAAATACCTGTTGATAGAAATGGAACAAACGATATTGATAATGGTCAAACTCTATGTCAACATTGCAATGTAAGCAAGAAGAGAGCTTGTGAGGGTTGTGTGTTGAATTGCGCTGAATGTGTTTGGGCTTTTCCAGAAGTAGTTGGTATGAGAACAATACTTAATATACCATCACCATTGATATTGAAAATAGAGAGTTATGTTAATAACAAAAAAAGTAATATAAATGATGTTATTATAGATATATTAGAAGATAAATTTGATGTTGACAAAATGTCGGGGTGAAAATCCCCAACGTTGGTCATAAAGAAAGGTTATAAATGAAAGAAATAGAGTTAGGTCTCATAAACGATGATTGTATTGAATTTATGCTCATAAACGGTGATTGTATTGAAGTTATGGAAGATATGTCGGGCGACGACATTCAAATGGTCTTTGCCGATCTACCATATGGTATAACATCTGCCAAATGGGACACACCTATTGATTTAGATAGGATGTGGAAAAATTTGTATAGGTTGTGTAAACCAAACGCCACCTTTGTTTTCACCGCTTCACAACCTTTTACAAGTGCTTTGGTTATGAGCAATGTAAAAGACTTCAAACATGAATGGGTATGGATTAAAAACAGAGGCAGTAATTTTGCCAATACCGTTAGAGAGCCAATGAAAGAGCATGAAAGCGTATTGGTTTTTAGTCGAGGTAAATGGATTTATAATCGTCAGATGCAAGAAAGGGCTGAATCTGGTTTGGCTCGTTCTAAATACACAGTGGAGCATAACAATCAAGATAGAGAAATTTATCAAAAATTTGAAGGTCGTAAACATCATAAAATTTCTGATATGAGAGTTCCTTCTAGTCACCAAAAGTTTAATATTGCTGCTGGCAAAGAAAAGACGGAACACCCAACACAAAAACCTGTGGAGATGATAGAGTATTTCATAAGAACTTATACTAATGAGAGAGATACAGTGTTTGATTTTGTAATGGGTAGTGGTAGCACTGGTGTTGCTTGTAAAAACACAAATAGGCGCTTTATCGGTATCGAATTAGATGAAAAATATTTTGATATAGCAAAGGAAAGACTAAAAAGTGATGGAAAACAATAATTGGAAAAAACATTGTTCGGGGTGAAATTCCCCAACGTCGGTCATAAAGAAAGGATATTAATATGTTTGAAAAAGTATTAGCATGGTTTTCATATTTTTGTGTTTTCCTAGTTGTTTTTACTGGTATTCATATAATGAGTCACTCTATTATTGATAATAAATTATTAGAAGTTGAAATTGAAGAAATAGTAAAAGAAAGTTATGAAAGAGAAAGCGGCAGTATTGTTACTTTTGTTATGAGTGAAGTAGAAAAAAAAGAACATGATTTAATGGAAATAGATCAACAAAATGTTAATGGAGTAATGGAAGTAATAACAGATATTGTAAATAACAATAAATTAATTATATCTGACAAATTTATAGTTAGCAATGATTCAACAAAAGTAGATTCTACTTTCTGATTGATTAATATCATTCAATAGTTTATTGAAAATTAAAGAAAGGTTATATATGCAAATCATTAATGATGATTCTAGCAAAGCAGTATTGGAGTTAGATAATAACTCTATTGATCTTGTAGTAACTTCCCCACCATACAATGTAAATCTTGGACACGCTAAAATATCTAACCGTGGTGAATACGATAACTATGACGATAATCGTGCACACGATGAATACATAAAGTGGTTATCTTCATTCTTTCGTAATCTATATCCAAAGATGAAAGATAATGCAAGAGTTTGCATTAATATTGGTGATGGTAAGAATGGATCTGTGCCTACACATTCAGATGTTACACAGTTTATGACCAGATCACTTGGTTATAATATGTATACTACTATTATATGGAATAAGAATACTTGTAGTAATCGTTTATCATGGGGTAGTTTCCAATCACCTAGTGCACCAAGTTTTCCTACTCCTTACGAACACATTCTTGTCTTCTCAAAAGGTAATCAACCAAAGGAGTTAGATTTTGAGCCATTACTCAATCAAGAGTATGAGTTTTGGAGTGAGATAACTGATAAGCCTCTTACATGGAAAGAAGTTTTATCAATGCGTGCTATTGGTGATAATAAGCAGGCTATAAAGAAGGCAAAGAACTTATATCGTAATGTGAAGAAGAAGTATAAAAGTGATATGACTTCTTTGACCAAAGAAGAGTTTATTGATTACAGCTGGCCCATTTGGAATATTGCACCTCAAACCAACCAAAAGAAGCATGGTCATCCTGCAATGTTTCCTTTGGATTTACCATATCGTCTAATCAAGATGTTATCATATAAGAATGATATGGTATTAGACCCTTTTATGGGAGTAGGAACTACTGGTATGGCGTGTAAACAGTTAGAAAGACGCTTTATTGGTATAGATATTAGTGAAAACTACTGTGAAATAGCGAAAAATCGTATAAAAAACCACTAAAATAGATAAAATCACTAAAAAAGTGGAAAAATAGTGAAAAAAACCCTTGACAAACTGCGTTTTTAGCCTTATATTATATATATAATAAATTGATTCATTTCAAAGAAAGGTTACAAAATTTTGGGAATATCACATTATTCTGATCTGACCGATCAAGAAAAGTTCTATTTGAAGGCTCATTTGGAGTTAGGAACAGAAGCAAAGGTTTCAGTGAAGGTTGATGGTTCCGCAAATATAGGTTTTGGGCTTGATGATAATGGTCAAGTTTATATCGCACGTTTTGTCAAGGGTCAATCTACTAAGATATATGATATAGATCATTACCCTAAGACACCTCAATACAATGCAATCCGCACAGCAGGTTCTGCTATACTATCTTCATCACATATTATATCCAAAGTTCTTAAAAATGGTGATTATGTAAATGCCGAGGTTCTCTATGAGAGTATTCCCAATGTCATAGAGTATGATGGTAAAAACTATATCGTATTGCATGATGAGCGTTTCAATGGTTTAGACGGATATGTATTTAGTTCTACCATAAACGTATACAAAGCTGAAGGTATGGAAATAGTGCCTCAACAAGAAACCAATGATTTTGAAATCAAAGGTTCAGTAAAGTTGAGTATGTCATTACCTACTGATGAGAAAGAAGTTTTCCCATCTTCAGAAGAAATATTTGGTTTGTTAGAGGAAGAGCCATTGCGTGATGTTTGGGGAAATGCTGCACCTTTCCATGAGGGTATTGTTGTTGAATATCCTAACCTTACTTTCAAGTGTGTTGGTGATTTTCCTAAAATAAATCGTGAGAAGTGGCGTATACGTGAATACCTTGACAATGGATACACTGGTGAAGATGGGTGGGTTCATGGTTTGAAGTATCAATACTTGAATGAGATATCGCAGGTTATTGGATTACCCTTATTGAAAGCGCCTTCTGTAAAATATTATGTGAATAAAAAATCTGACTCATATAACTTCTTTGATAGAATGGTTGACTTGCTTAATGAACGAGAGATTGTTGTAGCTAATGATACAATCAGTAAGATATATTCAATAACAACTATGTTTATAAGTGTTCATCTACGTAATGTAGCAAAAGAAGTTGAAGAATCCAAATCTACATTAGATGATATCAACTATCGTAAGACATTGGAATCATATCTTCATCATCGTGATTATTATATGAGTATAGAAAAGCACATTGGTAGTGTTTATCCTAACTTAGACAAACCTATTGAGCAGCTCGCGTCTATTCTTTGCTTCATTTTGAAGGAAGAAATAGTAAAGGATACGTTTATGAAAAAAGTTTTCAGATTTCTAAAAAAACCCTTGACAAACAATCAATAGTTTTTTATATTATATAGACAATATAATGAAAGGTTATAGGTTATGAATATTTTTTACTTAGATAAAGATCCAGTTCAAGCTGCTACTATGATGTGCGATAAACACATTGTAAAGATGCCGTTAGAATCAGCACAGATGTTATGCACTAATCATCGTGTTGTTGACGATGTTGATTCCTTGCACAATATTCCTCTGTATAAGATTGCTCACAAGAACCATCCATCTACTATTTGGGCACGACAATCTAAGGAAAACTATTTGTGGTTATACGATCACTTTGTGGCTCTCTGTGATGAGTATACACACCGTTACGGAAAGAGACACCTATGTGATACCAAGTATTCCGTAGTCTTGTCAGAACCCCCAATAAACTTGCCAGATGGTCCGTTTACAGAACCACCTCAATGTATGCCAGATTATTGTAAGATTGAGGGAGATAGTATCGCTTCTTATCGTCAGTATTATATGAATGAGAAACATACAATAGCTGTTTGGAAAGATGAATCAAGAAAGCCAATATGGTATGAGGTAAAATGAGTTTAGGTTGGATACTTTTTATTATTAGTATAACAAACACCATCACTATTGTTTTCATGGCTTATTGGTTGGATAAGATGGAAAAGAAAGATGATGAAGGATATTATTACGAAAATTATATTGATGATGATGATGATGAAAATCTAAATAGTTATAAGTGGGAAGATTGATAAGAGGTAAATAAAATGAGTGGATTATTTTATTTTTTAGTTGGTTGGTTTTTTGCTATTATGTTTAAGAAGGTTGTCTCTACTCAACGTAACAAGAATAAGCATTTTAGTAAGTGGAAGATGGTTAACAATTGGTCGGAGGGAGGAAACTCTGTAAGAAGAAACGTAAGTGGTTTATTTAAAAAATAAAAATATTATATATCAAGTATCATAAGTGTCCCTCTACTATATTTATTAAGTAGAGGGATTTTTTTATTTGGAGAATATACTTATGGCGTTTGATAATTTTTTTACAGAACTAACCAAACCTGCAGTGGATACAGATTATTCTGGTATATTTGGCACAGATGCACAGGAGTTTTCATTAAGTGCTGATTTAAGGAGTTTGTCTGCAGAGAGCACTGAAATTGTCAAATGGGTTCGTTATAGATTGGGTGAACCTAAGTTACCTGTAGAGTTGGATAATAATCAAATATTTGCTGCTTTTGAAGAGTCAAATATTGAATATGGATCTGTTATTAACAAACAACAAGCTGCTAATTGGTTAAGTAGTTTATATGGTCTCAATGGTGATTTTAGCACACAAAATTTAACGAATAAATTACCACACCCAACCCTTGATTTTCTCATGAGAATGGCTAACCCCTACGCAACCGAGGCGGGCGTAGGTGGTGTTGTTAATCAAAGAAAAGCAAAAGTAACAATAGAAGTTGGTAAAACTGATTATAGTTTACTAAAAGATTTTGTAGATGAAGAGTCAAATACTAGCGTTGAAACTTACTTAAACACAATTAATGTTGGTAATATAGATGTTAGAAATGTTATGCACCACGAGCCATCATCTATATATAGATATTTTGACCCTTACTCAAACGCTAACTTAATGAGTGCAGAGTTTGGGTATGAGAGTTATAACACACAAACTGTATTTTATATGTTGCCAGTATACGCAGATGTATTAAGATCTTCTCTCTTAGAAACAAACGATAGAGTTAGAAGAAGTAATCACACATATCATATAGCTGGCGATAGAATAAGATTCCTACCACAACCAGCAGTTAACACTACAGTTTGGATTGAATATACAGCTAAATCAGACCCATTTAATCCAGATTTTGCAGTTGATAGCGGTGACCCTAGTGTAAATGGGATAAATAGTGTTCACAACATACCATTTACAGATATAAAATATGAAAACTGTAATGCAGCTGGTAAATCTTGGATAAGACAATATTGTTTATCTGTTTCTATGGAAATGTTAGGAAGAATTAGGCGTAAGTTTTCTTCCATACCTATTCCTAATGGAGAGATTCAATTAGATGGTGATCAACTAATACAAGAGGCAATAGAAAGACAAACAAGATTAAAAGAGGAGTTAAAAGAAGAACTTAGAGAACTTAACAATGTTGAGTTAATGCAAAGACAAGCGGATATGGCCGAAGCTATGCAAAGACAAATACAGTTAGTTCCACAACATTCACCAATATTAATGTTAGGATAAAAATATGGCAGGCAGAGATTTACCCTCTAGTTCCACCGGTGATCCCAACTATGGATTATTTTTTACTCCTAGAGATATGTCGTTATTTAATGACTATTCTACAGAATTATTGGAAATCATCGCGCAAACACAAATAAAATACTGGCAGGTAGAAAAAGATCTTTCAAATCCAGATGACATATATGGAGAAAGTGACTCAAAAACAACTAGAACACCTGTTTTAATATATTGTTGGATAATGTTGGAAGAACCTGTTACTCAAACAGGTCAATATACAACTGAAGTTAGAAGAAATATTGAATGTTATATGCATAAAGATAGGTTAAATGAGGTTGGTATAACACCAAGAATAGGTGACTTTATTGAATATGACAATCAATATTTTGAAATAACTTCTTCTGATGTTCCAAGAAATGTATTTTCATATGAACAAACAAAAATAGGTGTGATAGTGAAATGCATTTCCGTCCGTGAAGATGTATTTAATGGTAATAACTCTTCTGAACATGGTGAATCAAAAGAATCTGATTCTCAATATCCTTATTAGAGATTTTAAATGGCAGATAGAAAAAGTATAAGATCAGAATCAATAGAGGTGGATGAGGTTAATATTTTATCAATAGATAAAGCTGTGTTTGATTGGTTTGATAAAAAACACCCAACTATGATAAAAGGTCGTAAAGTGCCTGTTTTATTTGGTGGTTGGGAAAGATTTGTTCAGATGCAAGGTAATAAGGAAGATGAAAATCTTAACAACCTTAGAGATCATAAGGGTATGTTAAAACTACCTATTATATCTATTCGTAGAGGTGATATAGAACCCAATAATGATAGATATAGAAAACTAACAACAGATGGTGAGCCAAGTATAGTAATAAAAAAAGAAATTGCAAAGAGTAAGTTTGATAATAGAAGAGTTCCTTTTAATACACCATATGTTGATGATAATGGTATACCGAGAGAAGAAGCTCCTGTTTATGAAGTTCATAGAATGCCTTTTCCAGATTTTATAAATGTTCCTTATACGATAACTTTTTGGTCATCTTATATAAAAGATGCTAATTTATTTAGTGATAAAATATGGGGTCAATATTTTATTGAAGATATGGAATATAAGGGTTTTTATTTTTATGCTAAATTTAATACTTCAAGCAATGATAGTAATACACAGGATTTTTCTGGTGAGGAAAGAATTATTAGAACCACTTATGAACTGCAATTAGAAGCATATTTATTGAATAAGGCAGAAATAAAGATTGATAGAACACCTGCAAAGATTGTTATGGAAGAAAATGTTGTTAATTCAGACGAAATTGACCTTCAAGGAAAAACATTAGATGATATAATAGGGAGTATAAAAAAAGTTTATACTGCATAATTTGGGGAAGTTATAAATGGCGTTAGTAAGTGAAATTCAACTTCAGAATGGCGTAGTAGTTCCAGAAAAAATAAATGATACTAGGGTTTTTACAATGGCTGGCCTTAGTGCTACTCAAGCAATAGCTATTGGGGAAACACTACCTATAGATACAACTGTTAATCAGTTTGTAATAAAGAGCGGTAATAACATTGGGGTTTCTTTAGATTCATCAAACCTAGATGGGTCTGTTGATTTTACTATGAATAATGATAGTAATATAGCGTGGAATATCAATGTTTCTAATGATAATAACGATTCTTTTATATTAAGAGGTAAAGATATAACAGACTCTTATTTTACCCATCTCTCAATTACTAAAACTGGTAATTTTGGAATAGGAACATCAACTCCTTCAACAAACACTATTGGCGACTTCATAGCCAACAATTCTGCATCAGCCAACATAACCTTAAGAAACACAACAGATGGAACAATATTAAAGTTAGGTGCTGAAACAAATAAAATAACTCTAGGCTCAGAGAGTAACAACAATGTAGATTTAAAAGTCAATGACCTCACTGTTGGAACATTTTCTAGTGGTGGTTTAGATTTAGCTGAAGGAACTCAATTTACAGTAAATGGCGTTCAAGTTTTAGGTGGATTTGCTGAAACATTGAAGGGTTGGCCTTCTTTAACTGTTACTGGTTATGATGCATATAAGATTTATTTCTTAGATTTAGATGAACAAAAATATGTTTGGGATATTCAGTATGCTAAAAGAGTTATGAGAAAAACAAGTTGGTATAATGAGTTAGGTTGGCCTACACAATATGGCTTTTTAACAGTTAGTGAAAACAGAGATGAAGTTAGATGGATTGATAGAAGTGACACAGGAACACAAACTTATATATCTTTTGAAAGAGCTTCGGGTAATGTTTTAGGTAACTCCATTGTTAACGATATATTCTTTTTAGATTTTATACTTTATATAGCTACAAACGAAGGTCTTATAATAGTTGATTTTATAAAAGACCAAATGACAAGGATAGACGGCACACCACAAACTTATAAGTGGGACCAACCAATATCTGATAGAAACTCTGGTAATGGTAATTGGGTTGTTACTAATAATGCGTCTGGTTTGCCAGATTCAAATGTAAACGATTTAAGTGTTGTTAGAGATCTGTTAGGTGAAGAAGATCTGTTTGGACGACCTTACCACTATTCAGCAATTTCTACGGGATCTGGAACTGATGGCACCTCAACTGGTGATATAGTTCTAATGAAACCTTCGGAACAAACAGAAAATTATATGTGGATAAGTCAGTTGTCTAAAAACATTAAGGGTGGTAAAATATTAAGAACAGATAATATGTGGTGGATAGTTGATGGAACAACAGAAGACCAATTATATTTTTCAGATGAAGTTAATGAAATAAAAACTAATGGTTATGGAGAATATTATTTCTCACCATCTCAAACATTGGGTAGAAAATTAATAGCAAGTTCAACAGATCATCTTAATTTATTAGAAGGATTTCCTCAAGGTTTTCTTGATGGAAGTGTAGCTATTTTTTCATATGCTGAAAGTAATGGATTATATATTATACATAATGACTTAAAAAAACCAAATGAGTCTGCTCACATAATTGTTCGGAGCGATTATATAACTCCTTATATGAAAGCTGATAGAGTTGCTGCATGGCCTTTGGGTGATTTAAATGATGTTAGTGGAAATAGTTTAAATCTAACAAACAATAATACAGTAACATTTAGTAATTCATCTGCTGTTTATAATAACAAAGCTACATTTGATGGTATTAATAAATATTTATCTGCTAATAGTTCTAGTTTTTCATCTGGAACTGATCCTTTTATGTTAAGTTTATGGGTTAAATCAAATACAACATCTAATCCGGGGTTGAAAGTATATCCAATTCAATTTTATGACACAGCAGATAATTTTATTTCTTTATATTTTACTCAATCTACAGGATATATGGGTATAGAAGTTCAAGATGGTAGTGGCTCTATAACAACATTAGAAACACCATACGACGCATATGACGCAGAATGGCATCATGTTGTTTTACAAAGAAATACAGATGATGAATTAGTAGAGTTTTGGGTTGATGGTATTTTAATAGGATCTTCTGCTTTTGTAGCATCTGCAGTGTCTAATCCTACAAACATATCTATTGGTGGTAATTATGATCAAACAGCAATGTTTAACGGAGAAGTTTCAAGTGTTTATTTCGGAAAACAATCTTATATGAAGAGAAGAGAAATACAAGGTGATTATTATAGAGGTAAAAAATTCTTAGATGGAATGAACACAATGTTAACCTCTAATGATATTGACTCAATAAAAGTAGATATAGATAGTGGTTTTTGTGCAGTTGTTGTTGATAATATAGTCAACTTTGTTGATGTTAAAACTGGTTTGGTTTATTTTGTAGATAATACAACTGGCATAGGAAGTGTATTAGACGCAGATATAAGAACATTAAATGGAGCTTTTGATCCTCACTATCTTGTAGGAGCCACAGACGCTGTTAAAATATTTGCAGTAAACACCATTGTTTCATAGGAAAATCAAATGTTAACATATTCAGAAAGATTAAACTTAAAAAGAGTTTTAAACGCCACTGGTGTTAGCACTGGTGGTAGAGATAATATTAATGTTGCTAATCCTTTAAAGTGGGAAGTAGCAGAGGATGTTATATGGTCAGTTGGTTGGTGGCAAGCCGCCGATGGTAGTTGGTGGTTACTTGTTAAAGCAACCGATGTTGATAGTTTCACTAGAGCAGACGCCGATTTCTATATCCCAGCTGGCGATATTGCGGATGTTCCCCAATCATAGGAGATAAAATAATGTATAAAGTTCTAACTTTTTTGTTTCTTTTTCTTGCCACCTCTGCAGAAGCTCAGTTTGGTGGAGTAAGAACAGTTATAGATACACAAAGAGTAGTAAATAAATTTAGCGTCTTTAAGCTCTCAGAAGGTCAAAGATTAGTTGCACCTAAAGCTCTTATTGATAGTATAGGATATAATATAGAGTTAATTGGACCATTAGCTAATATTGATAGTTTAAACGCTACTGATATAGTTTTAACTAACTTATTTTCAGCGAATGCAGAAATAGGTATTATAACAAACACAACAAGTATATCTTCTCCAAGTGCAGATATTGAAAACGCAGATATTAATGTTTTAACTAATGAAACAAGTATGTCTTCTCCAAGTGCAGATATTGAAAACGCAGACATTAATGTTTTAACTAATGAGACAAGTATGAGTTCACCTTCTGCAGATATTGAAAATGCAGATATTAATGTGTTAACTAATGAAACAAGTATGAGTTCACCATCCGCGGATATTGAAACAGCTATTATTAGAACATTAGATAATGATGAAGTTGGTGCAACTGCAAACATACTTAAGGCTGTGATAACCAACTCTACTACTACTGGAAGTAATACTACAAATGATACAATAACAAACGCTAGGATAACAACTTTAACTAATGTTACTTCTATGAGTTCACCTTCTGCAGATATAGAGAATGCGGATATTAATGTTTTAACTAATGAAACTTCTATGTCATCTCCTTCTGCAGATATTGAAAACGCAGATATTAATGTGTTAACTAATGAAACCTCTATGTCTTCACCAAGCGCAGATATTGAAACAGCTATTATTAGAACATTAGATAATGATGAAGTTGGCGCGACAGCAAACATACTTAAGGCTGTAATAACAAATTCTACTACTACTGGAAGTAATACTACAAATGACACAATAACAAATGCAAGAATAACAACTTTAACTAATGTTACTTCTATGTCTTCTCCAAGCGCAGATATTGAAAACGCAGACATTAATGTGTTAACTAACGAAACAAGTATGAGTTCTCCTTCTGCAGATATTGAAACAGCTATTATTAGAACATTAGATAATGATGAGGCTGGTGCAACCGCAAACATACTTAAAGCTGTAATAACAAATTCTACTACTACTGGAAGTAAAACCACAAACGACACAATAACAAATTTAAATGTAGAAACAAAGTTGGTAACACCTAATATTAATGGTAGTTTAAATGGAACCGCTTGTAGTAATAAAGGTGAAATAAAAACAGATACAGCAGATAATAGATTGTATTTCTGCAATGGCTCAACTTGGAATGTTATTGCTTATGATTATGATAAAGATGGGTTAACTGATTTTTTGGATCAGAATGATAATGTGGATTTTACAGCAGGGTCAGCCGTTGCTACGGATGTTTTGAGTGGAAAAACATTCTATACAGGAAGTGGAATGATAGAGACAACGGGGAGTATCCCAACTTATAATGGAAGTATTTCTAATGGTGGTAGTATATCAAGTGGTTCATATACACCAGCTAATTTTCCATTTACATTACAAACTGATGATGATTATGTAGATAAAAACTTAACTATTAACAACCCAACAAACTTATCTGCAACTAATATAAAAAACGGCGTTACAATAGCTGGTGTCACGGGTAATTTTATGAATGGTTCAACAAATGGTTTAGCTGATTTATATTTGGCGCCCGGGCAGCCGGATTCGGGTGTGGGTAGATTAGAAAACATATATGTTAACCAAGTTCCAGAATATTGGGGTTTTTATGATCGTTTTGGCACTGTTAGACTTGGCCAAATGCCAAAGTTTTTTGGGCCAATGTATAGTGGAGCCTCTAACTTAGGTTTATCTGGAATAGATAATGATAAATATAGAGATGGAACTTATGAGCCTGATTTCTCCGGCGGTAATGTTACTATTAACACAAGATTTATTCCCGTAACTCACTCTATTGGAGGCCAAACTGACACATCAACATATAATCGTGGATCTTTGGTTGAGCATGATATAATACTAAAAGATGATCCAGATTTAATAGGTTCTAATATAGCCAAACAAGCAACTATTTTTGGAGTAACAGGAACTATACCTACTTATAATCTATTTGCAACAAACACTCCAGATGGTTATGATGGTATTGTTAGTGGAACTTCTGGAAGTGTTATAGCTACTGGAACTATTACGGCATATCAATTACCTTTTTATCTTAATACTGATGAGAAATTTGTTGATCAAAATTATACAATAGGGGCTTTGACAGGAACCGGAGATATTGACGCTACTGGGGCTTTTATTCGTCAAGGTTATGAAGCTTGGGCTTCTAATGGAACACTTGTAGATGGAACATTAGAATCTTATGAAATTAGTGATGAGGGAACTTCAGTAGGTGCAGGAGGTGGGTCTTTTTCTGTTACGCCGGGTGGATCAAATACCCTACCTTTACACTTTAACACAGGTAACAGGTATGTGGGTTCAGAATTAACAGTTAATGCAATATCTGGAGCTAATGAAACTATTGCCGGTAGTTCTCAAATATTAAATGGTTATGACGCTTACGCCGCTAATGCATCTGTTATTGATGGTAATATGACCAATCATGGAGCACAAAGCTTTACTCCAACCGCCGCAGCCCAATCAATAACTGAAGGTTATTATAACGGAGCTGGAAGTGTAGAGGGGGATGCTGATTTTATTGCTGCTAATATTATAAGCGGGGTTAATATATGGGGTGTGGCAGGATCAGCTGTGGTAGAATCTCACACAGAAGCCACAGCTGCTGAAAAAGAATTTACCCAAGCTGAGATTAGTTTTTGGAATGGGGGCACATCTCAAGTTCAAGATTTTTCTTCGGCGGTTTTTAATGGTAAATCAATAACTGGCAATATAACACTGAGGAGAGACACAGATCTTCAACCATCAAATTTTTTAAGTGGTGTTACTATTTATGATATTCCGGGCAGTATACCTACTTGGAGTATTACTGATCTTGATGGTGGGTCCGGAAGTTTAGGAACGGTTGCAACCTATCAATCTGGAGCCACCACCTTTCACTTAAACACTAATGACAAATATGTTGATGGTGAAATAACTATAACTGGTGATGCTGATCTAGCAGCTGGTAATATAAAGAGTGGTGTTAATATTTTAGGAGTTACTGGCGCTTACCCAAGTGGAAGTTATCCCTTACCGGGCTCTTCGCAGATGACTGACATATCTGCAGGAGTTGTTTTAGATGACTATGAGGGTTGGACACAAACTGGGGCGAGAGTTGAGGGAACTATGCCTAATAATGGCTCTCAAACTTTCAATAGTGATGGAACTAAAAGCCCAGGATACTACAGCAGTCTAGTTGTCAATGTAATAGCAGCGGGCACTGGTGATGCCAATGCTGGTGGTGCTCAAATTCTTAGTGGTTATGAAGCTTGGAACGAGTCTGGATCTTTGGTTGACGGCACCATGCCTGATCGTGGCAATACAAGTTTTACTCCTTCTACAAGTTCTCAAACTATTGCCGCAGGATACTATAATGGAAGTGGAAGTGTTGGAGCTGTTAACACAACTATTAATATGTCAAATAATGGCCAAACTGGTAACTATCAAACAAACATAACTTTAAATAGTGGTAATATGACTACTGTAACTGCGTCTGGAGCATATAGTAATCAAAGCACTTACAAAGTTGGTTGTGCAAGTTGTAACTCTGAGATTCACACCATAACTGGAAGCGATAATGTGGGAGATATTAATGGAAGCGTTCTAAATGGAACAAAATATTATAGAAGGAATGGTAATTCCTTTTCCATCGCGACTGGATCAATGCCTGACCGTGGCAATACAAGCTTTACTCCTTCTACAAGTTCTCAAACTATTGATGCAGGATACTATAGTGGCTCTGGTAATGTAGGAGCTGTTAATACAACTATTAATATGTCAAATAATGGTCAAACTAGTAGCTTTCAACCAAGCATAACTTTAAATAGTGGTAATATGACTACTGTAACTGCATCTGGAGCATATAGTAATCAAAGCAATTACAAAGTTGGTTGTGCAACTTGTAACGAAGGGTTGACTTCGACATCACCGGCGCAGATATTTGTTGGTCAGACTTTTACGGTGACGGCAAATAACGGAGAAACTAGGGACGTTTCTTGCACACCGTAACATAAATAAATATTTTATATATAATGGTGGTTTTTCTGTAAGATGTGATCCTTAAATTAATGGAGAAAAATAATGGAAGCAGAAAGTTTCGGATTTTTATTAATCCAAATAGTAATGATTTCAGCTTTAATAGAGAGAGCAGTTGCTCAAGTTAAAGCTATAATATCAAATAGTTTTTTTAATAAACCATGGCCTGTAATAGCTTTTATTTTTACAGGTGCTTTAGTATGGGCTTATGATTTAAAGATTGTTGAAAGTATTGTTATGTTAAAACCATCTGATGTTTTATTTATACCCGGTCAATTTTTTGATTACATTATAACTACACTCACAATGGCTGGAGGATCTTCTGGTATTGTGGATCTAATGAAATCAATTCAAAAGAAAAGACAGGAGTTGCATGAAGTAACAATCAAAAAAAATGGGTAAACACTATTTTTATTGGGGAGTGTAGAAGTATTTATTATATATAAAATCTTTGGAGAATACTACAAATGGCCTTAATTAGTGAAATACAATTACAAAATAAGTCTATACTCCCAGTAAAATTAGATGATACACAGAAATTTACCGCTGCTGGACTAACAGCAACGGAAACATTAGCTGTTTCAGACATTGTTCCTGTTTCAGCTAGTGGTATGTTAACACTAAAAAATAGTGGAAATGTTTCTTCTTATTTTCAAACAACAGCTGTTGATGGTGATGTAGATTTATTTTTAAATAATGACAGCGATATATATTGGAATATAAAATTATCTGGTAGTAATAATGATGCATTTTTAATTAACGCACTAAATTCAGATACAAACCCCACAACATACTTTTCCATAAATAAAACAGGTAATGTTGGATTTGGAACAACTAATGCAGCATCTGATACAGTTGCTGAATTTGTTTCTAATAACTCTTCCTCTGCAGCAATTCAATTAACTAATAGTAATGACTCTACTTCAGTTAGAATGGTTTCTGACTCTTCAAGTGGTTCTATTGGAACTAAAACTAATAACAAATTTGGTATTAAGGTTAATGATATAGATCAAATTTTTATAGATAATTCCGGTAATTTGGGCTTAAGTAATCCCACACCATATGGAGATAACACTTATGGAACTATTACTTTTGGCGGAAACTCATGGGTTGGTTCACAAATTTCAGAAGCTGTTAATAATGATCTTTTTATTATCCAGAATGCTTATTTGGACACATCAACTTGGACTAGAATCACTGATTTAAGTTTAGCTACAAAATTAACACAGAATGCTTCTGGATGGAGTTTTCAAAACTCCACAACAAATACTGGAGCTATTACGTGGCAAGACTTATTAACATTAGATAATACAGGGAACTTAACAGTTTCATTAGGTAATTTTGAAGTTACCACAGGAACTGCTACAATTACTGGAAATACGGGTATTGGTGGGGCTTCTACTGGTGATAAGTTATATGTTGTTGGAACAACAAAATTAACTTCAACTCTAGATGTTGGTGGTAACACAACAATAACAGGTAATATATCGCCCGAGGCTGATGGAACAAGAAATATAGGTTCTGATTTAGTTAGATGGGCTAATCTATATGCGGACAACATCAGCGTCACAAATGGTATTAATGGATTAATAACTAATGATGCGGCAAATAAAGTTTTAACCTCTAACAATGATGGAACCGCTAATGCAGAAGCTAATTTAGGGTTTGATGGTTCAACTCTATGTGTTGTTGGAGATATAGATGTATCTACTACATTAATAACAGGTGGAAGTATAACAAGCGGAGGAAGTGTTACACCATCAGTTGATGGAACAAACAATCTTGGAACATCTTTATTAAGGTGGGGAACATTATATGTAGATAATATTGGAGATAATGGTCAAGCACTAGGTGTTGCTGCTACTACACTTTCTTTTGATACAGCCGCAACAATAGATACTAGTGGGGCAAATCAATTAGATATTAACACCGGAACAGCTAATCTAGCAATTACTTCTGGTGATGTTACTATGTCTGGTGGATTGACAGTTGACACTAACACTCTTGTAGTTGATTCAACTAATAATAATGTTGGTATAGCAACAACACCAAATGCGGCATATTCATTAGATGTTAACGGTAATATAAACTTAAGTGGTGATCTTTATGTTGGTGGTTCATTGGCTGTTTTTAGTAATTGGTCAACTAATGCAACAACCATATACAGAAATTCTAATGTTGGTATAGGTGATTTTAGTTCATCAGCTCCAGCATATAAGTTGGATGTGGATGGGCATATTAATATATCAACTGGCAATACTCTAAAAATAGGCGGCGTTGATGCGGTATTTAGCAACTGGACGGAAGATGGTAGTGGTGACATATATAGGGGTTCAAAAGTTGGTATTGGAGATAATCAATCGGGGTATTTTAGCAATCAAGGACTTGATGTTAGTTTAGAAGTTGTTGGTTTCGCTAATGGGGATGCTGATTTATTGAGATTAACGAACTGGGAATTTTCCGCATTAACCACTGCAGCAGCCGTGCTTCAATGGGAGTTAAATTCAACTACTAATACTAAATCCATAGCTGGTGAAATGAAAGTTGGTAGAACAGGAGATTGGAATAATTCATCAACCGGCACTATGGATGCCTACATGAGTTTTGAAACAAGGGTTGATGATGTCTTAGCTGAAAGAATGAGAATACATACAGATGGCAATGTTGGCATAGGTGTAAGTAGCCCAACTGAAGCTTTGGATGTTGATGGAAACATTAATATATCCTCTGGTAATACTCTAAAAATAGGTGGAGTTGATGCTGTTTTTAGCAACTGGACGGAAAATGGTAGTGGTGATATATATAGGATTTCAAAAGTTGGCATAGGTGATGCTGGATCAGCGGGTTATATTAATAGTCAAGGAATTGATACTAATTTAGAAATTATTAGTAATTCCAATGGAGATGCTAATTTATTAAAATTAACAAACTGGAAGGCCGATAATCTCACCGTTGCATCAGCTGTGATTCAATGGGAGTTAGCCACTACCTCATTTACCTATTTAATAGGTGGTGAAATGAAAGTTGGTAGGTCGGCTGATTGGTCCGCTGGAACACCTAGCACTATTGACTCCTATATGAGTTTTGATACAAGGGTTGATAATACTTTAGCTGAAAGAATGAGAATACATACTAATGGTTTTGTTGGTATAAATCAAAACACTCCAGCATATACACTAGATGTTGATGGTGATATAAATATATCTGCAGGTAATACACTAAAAATAAATGGAGCAGATGCTGTATTCAGTAATTGGACAGTTAATGGCTCAGACATATATAGAGATTCCAAAGTAGGTATTGGTTCAACAATAAGAGGTAATGTTTTTTATAATGGAACACATTCTGCTGTTCTTCAGTTAGAAGGAACTGATTTTAACTCAACTATTTTATCACAAATAGTTAACTCAACATCTAATTATCCATCTCATGTTTTAGCCAGATCCAGAGGAACATCTGTTAACTCTAATGTTATTGTCGCAGATAATGACATATTGGGTGAAGTTACTGGTCAAGGGAACGATGGAACAGATTTTATACATGCATCCAGTATACAATTTAATGTGGATGGATCACCAGCAGCAAATGTAATGCCGGGTCGTATAACCTTTCACACAAATAATGGAGGAACCGGCGTAGCTGAAAGAATGAGAATAGATAGCGTTGGCTCAATATTTATGGGAGGAAATCATTTATCATCAACACCCGGAAATGCAATTGTAGCTGCTCCTTATGGATCTGGAACTGATATTGATGGTGGGGATTTTAATATATACGCTGGTCGTTCTACAGGAACAGGAACTGGTGGTGATATAATCTTATACACATCTCCTGCAGGTGTCTCAACAGGAAGCGGTGTAAACTCTCATATTGAAAGAATGAGAATAACTAGTGATGGTGATGTTACAGTTTCTGGAAATATTGAATCTTCATCAATGATGGCCAGTTCTTTTACATCTCCAACAAACGCAGTTAATGCTTCAAGTTGTGTTGATATGGATACTATTTCTATTACAGCCAATCACACAGGTGTGTTTGAGATATATGTATCACTAAACCCACAACCATCTGTAAATACATCATTATCTGATTTTTATTATGGTAGAGTTATAGTTGGTAATGGATTAAATGCATCAAATGTATTAACACAATATATTAACTATATAGAAGAGTCACCAAACCCAAGAGATTTGTATGATTTTGATGCATCAAATAATACGACCTTAATAACAAACGCAGATATTGGAGTATTCATGCTTAATGGGGGAGTTGAATATGAAGAGTTAACCGCGGGAACTGATTATACTATTCGTGTAAAAGTTGATAATTTAGAATCTGGTCAGGAAGCTTCTTCGGATGTTAAAGTAAGAATTAAAAGAGTTGCAGACATATAGGAAAATAAAATATGGCTAAATATAAAAATCTTATTGATGTTGGTAACTTAAACATTGATACTAACACATTAACTATTGATTGTGTTAACAATAGAGTGGGTGTCGGTGTTGTTGATCCTTCATACAACTTTACTGTAAAATCTCCAGCAACAGGTGATGCAACAATTGCCGCTTTTGTTAATAATAATGATGGATTAAATCATGTTTTCGGAAAAGATGCTAGTAATAACGGTTATCAACGAATCTATAACTCAGCTGGCAACGCTTGTGTTCAAATAAACTCTAGTGGGGATTCTTATATTAATGGAGGTAATTTGGGCATTGGTATATCAAACCCATCATATAATTTAGATGTTACAGGTGATATAAACTTTACAGGAACCTTAAATCAAAATGGAGTTTCTTTTAATAATGTTGATGATGTCGCATCAATATCAACGGTATTTTTTTTAATGGGAGTATAGATAATGCCAACAGCATATAAACCTTTTCACACACAAGGAACTACAGCAGTAACAACTTACGCTACACTTTATAATGTTCCAGCTTCTACTGAATCTGTCATATCAAGTATTGTTGTTTGTAACACAAACACATCAGCTGCTACATTTAGAGTAGGTATAGATGATACAGCTGGCGATCCGTTAATTACCAATGGTGAGTTTTTAGTATATGATGCTACAATTGCGGCGAATGACACAATAACACTTACATTAGGTGTTGCATTAGATGCTGGTAAATATATTAGGGTTTCATCTTCTGAAAATACTGTTTTATTTTCTGTCTTTGTTTCGGAGATTTCTTAATGGGTATAAGTTCTATAAGAAGTAAATATACACCTGCGGGTTCAAATAGAGAAATACAAATTAACGATAACGGTGTTTTGGGTTCTTCAAGTGGTTTTGTTTTAAATAGTTCTGGTAATGTTGGCATAGGAACGGACATGCCAACAGCACCTTTGCACTTAATTGCAGGAACGCCAAGTGCATCAGCTGATGCGTTTCATATTAGCGATGGCACTTACACCAACATTGCTATGTATTCTGGTGCTGCTGATGGTGAAATCCGCATTGGCGCGGCTGGCCAGCTTCGCGGTCGTTATGCTGCGCAATATGCAGGCACTCGCACAGGCCATAATTTTTCATTAGGCACCAACGACACCACGGCAATCACGATTGATAACTCACAGCGCGTCGGCATTGGCACGACCGACCCATCTTTCCCTCTTGAAGTTGAGGCAGGCAGTGGTGTTAGTGGTTTGATGGTGGGTGGAACTGCAGGACAAGTTGAATTACAGGGTGATGGGCAGGTATACGGTTATCAAAAATTAGACGTAGCATCAGCAGGTTTGCAGATCAAAGGATATTCGGATGGCGGTGGGGCAAAAACAGAACAAGCCAAAATGTTTTTGACTCAAGAAACCGCAGGTTCAGCAGGTGGTGAGATTAGGTTTTATACAAATGACGGCAGTGCAGTAACTGAACGCGCACGCATATATAAGAATGGCGATATACGGTTTATCGGCACAGCTACAGATGCTTTCTACTGGGATGCATCGTCCTCGCGACTCGGCATAGGCACAGCCTCGCCAGATGGCACTCTGCACATACATACTGGCTCGGCTGGGTCAGTTACTGCCCATGGCTCGGCAGACGATTTAGTTATCGAGCACGCGAGCGATGCAGGACTGTCAATTCTAACTCCAGCAGCAAATAATGGTCGAATTTATTTCGGATCGCCCACCAATAATGCATACGGCCAGATTGATTACGATCACGCAACGAACGACATGGTGTTTGCTACCGCTGGAGCTGGTAGGCTAACGCTCAACGCATCTGGCAACATGGGGTTGAACGTAACGCCCAGTGCGTGGCGATCGACCGAGAGAGCATTACAGATAGATCGTCGTGCGGCTCTTTATGCCGATTCGCACGTTACAACTGCTCTCGCAAATAACTTATTTATTAATAGCTCTGGATACGCTCTAATAGAGGCAGATGCGGCATCTCAGTATATCCAGTATCAAGGTGAACATATCTGGCAGACAGTGGGTAGTGGATCAGCAGGTGCTAATGTTTCGCCCTCAACACTCATGACGCTGACTAGTGCAGGCAACCTTTCGATTGATACAGACACTTTATATGTTGACGCAGTTAATGACCGTCTTGGCGTAAACCAAGCTTTACCTACAGCGTCACTTACAGTGCAAGCGGCACATAACTCATTACACACAATGAAGATTGAAAATGCAGCTGGTAATGTTGTCCAAGAGACTTATATAAATGGCGATGGGGATGGAGCTTTAAATATTAGAAACGCAGGTGGTCTTCATAAAATGCAGTTTAGCACCTATGAAGACTCGTTTATTAACGCAGGTTTTAATTTAGGCATAGGCACGAACTCGCCAACGACTCTTCTTGAGTTGAATTCATCCTCTGGCCCAGAGATAACAATACAGCGTGATGATACACTGATTGCCGTGGATGATTTAGTAGGCGGCATCCGTTTTAGTAGCAATGATGAAAGCATTGCGTTAGGGACACCACCCCATTATGGAGCAGGTATAAAAGTTAAGTCTCAAGGCACTGTTGGTTATCAAAATATGCTTCTCTACGCAGGACAGAACAATTTGGGATATGAAAACGACACGCCCTCACTGCGGTTAGTGTATAACGGCGATGTGAATTTTTACGATAACTCGGGTGCCGTTGCCATGAATTGGGATGCGCCAACAACGTCGCTCGGTATACGAACGGCCTCTCCAAACTTTCCTTTACAGGTGATGGGAGAGGTTTTTGCAGGAGTGATGCCCGGTTTTGAACAATCTGGTAAATTTTATCTGGGCAGGGGTGACGGAACTGGCACGGATGTTCGTTATCACTATATAGAGGCAAATAATTCTACGACAAAAGCAAGTAACTACCTCTCGTTTAACCTCCATACAGGCGCAACCACGACAAGCACTTCTGAACTTTTTCGATTGGAAGCGGGTCCGGGGTCTGGTGCGGTAAAAACAGTTAACATAGCTTTTAGGGGAAATTCAATTGAAAACTACACTACAGCTACCGACACCGGAAACTTGTGGGTAAACTATGAAGGATACCAAGGCGGCACAACTTATTTCCGTGATTTTAAAGTCGGCAACGGTAAACAATCGGTTATTGCTTTCTTTGACGGTTCAAGTGGCAATGTTGGCATTGGAACGGATGTGCCAGATACTTCACTTCATATTTCTGGAAGTGGCACTATTGTAGGTAAGACTGTTTCTACGAATGGATCGGCTGTTTGGCAAGCTGATTCTATATCTACCGAAGCTTCAATATTATATTTTACTACAGCCGGATCTCAAGCTTGGAAATTTCAAAAAGCTGCTGTTACTGGTAATTTAGAAATAAGAAACTCAACTGACTTAACAAAATTTACTATGTTGGATAATGGTAATGTTGGTATAGGTGTAACTTCTCCTCCGTCATTACTAACACTTAAGGATGGTAATATTCTTTTAGCGCATAGCTCTACAGATGTTGATGGTGGTCACGGAATATTTTTTCACACTACAACTAATAATTGGTCTGAAGCTGCAGCACACGCTGCAATATATGGTAAAAGAGTAGATGGTAGCAATGGTTATCTTAGATTTGACACAAGAAGTGGTGGAACAACTGCTGAAAGAATGCGTCTTGACTCGTCTGGCAATCTTTTAATCGGCTATACATCGTCGAATGGCAGTTACAAGTTACAAGTCAATTCTCAGATTTTTGCTACCAACGCAACTATTGCTACGTCAGACGGACGATACAAAGAGGATGTGCAGACGCTATCCAACGCTACTGATTTAGTTTCGCGCCTCAATCCTGTTCAGTTCAAGTGGAAGGCCCATGAAATACACAATTTAGACGTTGGTAAAACGGACGTTGGTTTTATCGCGCAAGAAGTGCAAGAGGTGTTGTCCGATACTGACTACAGTGATTCCGTGGTTGTTACTAACAAAACAGACGATGAGGAATATTTGGGATTAGGTGAGACAAAGCTAATCCCGTTGCTGACAGCTGCACTGCAAGAAGCAATCACAAAAATAGAAACCCTTGAAACCAAAGTAGCCGCACTGGAATCGGTATGAGGAGAATAGACAATGGCTTACCAAGGCAATGCCGAAACTAGTGATGTTCATACCCAAGTATTAAGATTAATGTAAATAAAAGGATATAAAAAATGGCAATAAATAGCTTATCAACATTAACAGAGTTTCCTTCTTTATGGTCTCAAAATGGAACTTCAATTTATTATAATTCTGGAAATTTGGGAATAGGGTTAAGTAATCCGGGATTTAACTTAGATGTTGTTGGGGATATAAATTTTAGTGGTGATTTGTTGCAAAATGGTGTTGTTATGACCTTTGGTCAGTTTGACACAGATGGTGACGGAACTAGTATTGTTTATAATAATGGTGGTGAGGTTGTATTAGATAAAATAAGAAGTAATACTTTAGGTGATGGTGTTTTTACTATAAGAGATTGCACAAACTCTACAGGAAAGTGGCAAAATAGAATAGGAACTGATGATTCGTATAATTTAGATTATTATAATGGTTCATCTTGGTCAAACTGTGTTTTTGTTGACACTATTGGATTAAATGTAAACGCAACATCTGGGGAAAGATTATCTATAAGAAATGCTAGTGGCATATCAAATAATGAAGATTTAGGTGGTGTTTCTTGGATGCAAGAAGGTAGCACTGGAACTGTTGTTGGTAATATTTTTATGTTGGGTGATTCCGATGGAGGAACAACAGGAAGAGGTAAAATGTTTTTTGGAGTTAGAGGTAATGACTCTAATCAAAGTGCAATATGTCAAATGTCATTAGATAGTTTTGGTAATGTAAATATAGGTGGTAATTTTAATTCTTCTAGTAAACTTTATGTTGGTAAAACATCTTGGGGTATAAATGAAGCAAATCCTCTTGTAAACTTTGCTGTAACTGCCTCTGGAACGAACGGAAGTGGGTCTTATACAAGTAGAATAATGAAACTATATAGTGATGGATCATTCACTTCAGAGGTAGACAATGATGATAATATAATAGGTTTAGAAATAGAGATGGATGTTACTGGGCCTGTTAATAAAATACCGTTACGAATTACTGGTGATAACAATTATAATTATGATTTTACCTCTCAAAGCAATGGGGTTACACCCGGAACAAGATTAGATATGTTTGTTGGTTCAAGTGCTGGTGATTTTTCTTTTAGTAATTCTGGTGGAGAGTTATTAAGAATAAAGGGAAGTGGTAATGTTGGCATAGGCACGGACTCGCCAGAGCATACTCTGCATGTAAGAGGTTCGGGCAACGGTGCAGTTATTGAAGTTGAAGATACGGCAGCTAACGGAAACCCTGTGTTCCGATTGAAAAACGATGCACAAGAATGGCAGTGGCAGTTGAGAGGTGCAGAGTCTGATTCGCTTGTAGCGTGGGACGTTACGGGGGTTACAGGTCGGCTTTATTTAACCACAGCGGGCAATTTGGGATTGGGTGCGTCCTCGCCAGTTAATTTTTCAAACCAGACTTCTCTTACAGTAAATGGAACATCAGTAGGACGAGTAGACGTAAAAGCTAGTGGGAGCGGTGGCGGTGCAATGTTTGGAACATCGTCAGCATTAACAATGCAAGCTAATTCTGGCGTAGCATTAAATTTAGACTCCGCATCTGGACAGCCTATTACGTTTCAAGTTGGTAGTAGTGAGAAGGCACGCATCACGAGCGCAGGCGTTATGCAAGTGGGTGGTCAAACAGGCACATTGAAGTTGGGCAACGATGGAACGTATCATGGGACGATTGAATGGGAATACGCAAACAACGAATTAGCGCACACCATCAACAATGTTGGAGTTCATACGTTTAATACAAACGGTAAAGAAGTGGCGCGATTTACTCAATCTACTTCTAATTCGGGTGGATTAATTCTTAAAAGCAATGCAGGGAATGATCTCATCGCTATGGGGGCAGAGGGTTCTGGTGGTAATGAGGAAAATGGTTTCATTGCAGGTTATCAGAATGGGACACAAAAATTTTCAATCGGTGCAACAACAGGTCCGACATGGTTTAATACAGGCCAAAATTTTGGCATAGGCACGGACTCGCCTTCATATCCCTTACATATAGCTAGATCGGCTGGATCGACCTGCACACTATTAAATCTCCAATCTTGCACAAACAGTTCAGAGGGAAATAGAGTTCAACTGGCTTTTTCAAGCCAAGTCGCACTTGATAGTCAAACACGGATTAATGCAGCTATTGATTCTATAACCCACAGTGTCGCCTATTCCCATTACGGTGATTTAGCATTTCTTACTATGAATGCAGCAGTCCTTACTGAAAAAATGAGAATAACTAGTGATGGTAAGGTTGGCCTTGGTAGTAATGCACCAGTTTACTTATTTGATATGGGAAGTGGGAACGCAAGAAATATTAGAGTTGGAACTAGAACATTTATTGGAAGTGGATATTCCGGATCATCAACTATACTAGGTTATAATGTAATAGCGGATGAGTCAACAACAGCGACTAATAGAATGATTATTACAGAAACATCAACTGGCAATGGTTTGCCAGCCGCTATTAATATGTTTGCTGGAAATATGGAGTTTCATACAGCTCCTTCGGGAACAATAAATGATGAAATGTCATGTCTTAGGCTTAGAATTATTAATGCTGGAACTGTGGAGATTTATAATGCAGCAGATCCAGATGGAACAGAAGATTCTTTAAGAATATATGCACAAGATGGAGATAGTAGATTTACAGTAGGTAATAATGGAGCAAACCATAGTGCTGTAATGAAACTTTCAAACAGCACCGGAGCTATTACTCATTGTCTAAACTCTCATGGTGGTATTGCTTGTCATAATGGATGTGTAATATCACCTACAGTTTGTGGATCAACTATAGTGAAAACAAAAACTCTTTGTGTTTGCGAAGGAACGTTGGCGGCGAGCCACCCAAGAGTTTTACTTAATATGGATGCTTGCAAAACTGATGTGGGAAGTGAAACTGCAACTTGTTTTAGAGTATCGGTTAATGCAGATAATAATTGTTCTATAATATACACCGGTGATACTGCTAATAATCCAGCAGTTTTATGCACAACTGCGGCACACTTTAGAGCATGTGGACCTATTGGAACTCAATCTTGTTTTTGTGGAAAACAAATTGTTTTATGTCAAGAAGGCACAGGCAATGAAATGTTAGCATGTTTTACAAGACACAATAGTGGGAATGCTGATAATCACTTCCATAAAATAGATGTAAATCCGGATAATAATTTAGTTACGTTAACCTCTAGTGGAACTAATGCTGGTGGTTATTGTATGTTTTGTTATGTAAACTCTAATTGTTTTACTGCAAGTGTTATTGTTAAAGGCCCGATTTTATGTGCAACTACACAGGTTACAGCGCCTCAAGGTTTCTTTTCATCAGCTACTATACCTCTTGCTATCCAAGATCCCGGTGTAGCTACGTATTACTGGTGTTTCCCTAACAATGATACTGTATCTTTTCATCCTAACACTACATCTACAAAAACTCTTTATTTCTGTAACGCTGGAACTGGATCTATGAACGTTTGTGTTGAAGGGTGTGTAAAAACTCCTGTTTTTTGTGCAACTAGTTGTTCTTATATTGGCGAATCACGTATGGGTGCAGGTTTCTCTACATACACAAACGATGGTTTGTTTAGTAGTGATGCAAGACCTTCTTCTATGGGTCTTCCTAATGGATCAGAAATGATATTTGGTTATTACTCTGCCGGGAATGGCTTTTATTGGGGTCGTGTGGCTCATAGATCGCATGTTGACAGTCTGGGTGTATATGGGTCGTCTGGTTCTATATATTGTCAATCATGGGGCGCACGCAGTGCCAACGTTTTTACTGTAGAAATAGCAGGAACTGATAGATTAAAGGTTGATGCTAATGGTGTGTGTATTATTGGTCATTTAAATTCTAATCCAACGGGATTGTATAATGTTGTATTAGGGCCAAATAATTTTGGTAACTCAACAACAGGTTCAACTAGTAATGTTGTTGTTGCGGATGGTGCGGCGTTGGGTGTTACAGATACAGACAATAGTGTTTTTATTGGGAAAGGATCTGGTGGCGTAAGTGGGATAAATACAGAATTGCAAACAGGAACTGGTAATGTTTTTATTGGTTACGGCGCAGGCCCAGATGCGGCTGCATCTAATTATCAAGTTGTTATTGGTGGTGATTATGCTGTTGGTAAAGGCAGCCAGACCTCTTTCTTGGCCCCTAGCTCCGGAGCTTATCAAGGAAACAATTCTGCATCTTGGTCAACTACATCTGATGAAAGATTAAAAAAGAATATTGTTGATAATTATCAAGGGATAGAGTTAATAAGTCAAATTAGAGTAAGAAATTTTGAGTATAGATTAGAAGATGAAATAGATGATGAGTTTAAACAACAAAAGATACAAAGAGAAGGTATTCAAATAGGTGTTATAGCTCAAGAGTTACAAGAAATATTCCCAGACGCAGTAACAGAAAAATCAAGTGGTTTGTTGTCTGTAGATAATGATGAGTTGTTTTGGTATATGATAAATGCAATAAAAGAACTTAACGATAGAGTAGAACAATTAGAAAACCAAACACAATAGAATAAGAGTAATAATATGGCCAAGTATAAAAATTTAATAGATATTGGTAATTTAAATATTGATAACAACACACTAACTATTGATTGTGTTAATAACAAAGTTGGCATAGGCACGTCCGAGCCAACAGCCACTTTAACAGTGGCTGGCCCAAACACTCAAACAAGTCTGGGCGGACCAAATGCACTCAATATTATGGATGGCAATGCTGACAACGAGTTTGTCACCTTGAATTTTCAAACGGGTGCAGGTGGCCCCTTAGCCGCTATAGGCGCAAAAGCTATTACTACTGGCGTGTATCCCAACACCGTTGGTGAGTTGCATTTTGCCGTCCAAAAAGGCGCCGCACGATTCACCGCTATGGTTATCGACGAGGATCGACAAGTCGGCATAGGCACGTCAGTTCCCGAAACAAGATTACACATCGGTGGGACATCACAATTTATAAAAATGGATTCTGGAGCAACTACTCATTTGTATTTGGGTGGTGAAAATGATTTTTTTGCTCTATCTCACAACAGACACCCATCGACTGGAGTGATTGATAACGCTGCTTGTGGTGTAGGTGTAATACAATACGAAAACGCAGTTGGGTGGTCATTTTCCGCAAATACAGGTGGAGCATTTACTAATCGTATGGTTATACTTAATGATGGCAATGTCGGCATAGGAACGACCTCGCCATCTTCATATTCTGCAGACGCTCGCAATTTAGTCGTTGCTTCAAGTGGTAATGGTGGGGTGACGATAAAATCTGGAACAACTTCTACGGGTAATATCTTTTTTGCGAACGCTGAAGCATCTGCCTCAAACAATGGCATAATCCAGTATAACCACAACACTAAAGAGTTTAGATTTGACAATTACGGAACCAATCAGTTTTACAGTTTTAATATACAGAACAGTGAAAAAATGAGAATAACTTGTGCTGGTGATGTTGGCATAGGTAGATTTACCAACTTGCAAGGTAAGTTAGATGTTGATGGTGATTTAAGAGTAACAAGGGAAATCGCAGCTAACACCGCTTGGGAAATGATTTCTTTGGGTAGTGATAGAGGTATAGATGATTATGGTGGTTTATATAAAGATTATTGGAGAATAAATGTTGTAACTCCCGGACCCACAACCACTGGGGAATCTGATGATCATAGATTTGGTGACTTGCGTTTTTCTGGTGTTACGGGAGCTAACACCACTTACGCAGACAGAATGACGATAAGATACAATGGCAGGGTTGGTGTAGGCGTTAAGGTTCCAGAAGCTACTTTTCATGTTGAAAGATCGTCCGGAACTACGGAGTATATAGCTAAATTTAAAAACTCAACAACAGCTACTCCATATACTGTGTATATTCAAGAACCATCTGGTGCAGCCACTGGATATCCATTATTAAATGTGGCAAGCGGTGATGGATTAACATCCTTTCTTCGTATAAATTCTGGCAATGGTCATGTTGGTATAGGTAAATCTCCATCACTAACATATGGAACAGATATAGTTGGTGATGTTAATATAACTGGAACTTATTATATTAACGGATCACCTTTTGCTGGAGGAGCCAGTCAATGGAGCACTACTGGATCTGATATATATTTTTGGAATCAAGTTGGAATAGGGACTGACACAATAGACTCTCAAAATATACTACACTTAAAAGACGCAACAAATGGATATGTAGGTATAAGAATGGAGGGTAGTGGCTCTTATAATCACAATTGGTCTATATATGCTAGTGGCGATGGATCAGGTAATGAATTCTTAGGTATTTATGATGCAACTCAAAACTTATATAGATTTCAAGTTAATGAACTCGGCAATATTGCAATAGGAGTTACTCCTAATGAAAATTGGCTTACCTCATGGCGAGTAATTGAGATAGGGGCAGGTAGTGGATTAGGTGGAACTATTTTTACCAACAACGGAGGAGTTTCTGGTCAGATAGGTATAGGTCAAAACTGGTATTATAATCAGAGTGATGGAAATAACAAGTATGTTTATACTGCTCCAGCAAGCGATTATATTCAATATAATGGAACTCACCAATGGAGATCAGCTCCCTCTGGAACATCGGGTAACAATGTAACCTTAACACAAAAAATGTTTATAAATTCTGATGGATATGTTGCAATAGGTAATCATAGCCCATTAGCTCTTCTTCATCTATTGGGATCTTCTGAAGCTTCTAACACCGAAATCAGAATTGAACATAGTCCTTCTTCAGGCTCCGCCACTTCGAATATTCGTTTTAAGCGCGATGGCGCAGATTTTGCATATGTTGGAGGCGCTGCAGCTAGTATTAGCGGAGCCAGTTTAACGGATTTAGGGTTATCTGTTCCGAGTGGAAAGAATATTATTTTTGGAACGAACACGACGGAAAGAATGAGAATAACTAGTTCTGGTCTTGTTGGCATTGGCACTGATGATCCAAAAGCTTTATTAAATATTAGAAAAGGAACTGGTGGAACTGACCCTTCTTACGCAGCAGATGATTTGCTTATATTAAGAAATAACACAGCCTCTGGAGATGGGGCACGCATTAGTATAATAGCAGGTCTTATATCTGATGCCACTATAGGGTTTGGTGATGAAGATTTAAGAGATGCAGGCAGAATAGTTTATAATAATATTAATAATTGTTTGAGATTTGGAACAGCAGGTGTTGATGATCGCATGACAATAGATAACACTGGTAAGGTTTATATTAGAACTGGTGGTTTATATCTTGATGGTTCAAATAATTTATATTTAGGTGACACCTCTGTGAATGGAGCTGCTGCTATTAACCTTCAATCAACAAACAGCAATACTAACTGGCAAATAAGACAAAACAATGTTGTTGCTGGTGATTTAACTATTACACCATCAACAGCTGTTGGCGGAACTACATTTACAACGCCAACAATGTCTTTTGTTGATAATAGAGTAGGTATTGGTGTTAATAATCCAAACTCTTCATATAAATTAGATATATCCGGCGATGTCAATATAACCGGAACTTATTATGCTAACGGATCACCAATTGCTGGCGGCGGTAACCCTTGGTCTACTAGCGGCTCTGATATATATTATCTTAATAATATATCTGTTGGAACATCGGCCGCGAGTGAGGGTATAAGATTATGTGGTAGAATAGTTGCAGGAAGATCTAGTAACAGTTCCGTGGCCACTCTTTGGCAATCAATTACATCAGATAACTCTGCATCAATAACAAATAAATCTTGTCAAGGATCACTTCTTGTTGCATCGCAGAACGACGCCGTTTCAACTGATTTGCAAGGGTTAACACAAGACCAATGGACGAGCATCGACTTTGCTGGTCTTTGTTCTGTGGCTGGATCACATGGTGGCGGATTTACAGGCGCGAGAATAGCTGTTCAATATCCTTGTATGGCTCAAGACGGATCGGCTGTTTTAAATAGTGATTTTGTTTTCTTACCAACAGATACATCTAACAACTTTTTTGAAGCTATGAGAATTGTTGGAAGAAATGGCAGCGTTGGCATTGGCCAAGATTCTCCGGAAGTTCGTCTTGATGTTAGAAAAGATGAAACTGTAAATTTTGCACCTAATAATGACCAAAGAATAAGAGCACAAATTGTTGCTAGAAACAATAATGAAACTGCGGAGGATTTTTCTAGTATTAGTCTTGTTACAGGAGCTGGCCTTCAAGCTGAATGGTCTATCAATAATATTTATAAATCTGCTTATAATGGTGATTTATCTTTTAAAACAAGAGCTGGTGGTGGCAACGCTGATTGGCGTGAAAGAATGAGAATAACTAATAGCGGAAATATTGGTATAGGTATTGATTCACCAACAACAGAAAATGGAAAAGTTTTACATGTAAACGCAGATGTTGCTGATACTCAATCTAGACTACATATGACAAATATAGCAACTGGAACTGCAGACACGGATGGATTTTATATAACTGTTTTAGGTAATGAAAGTGGCTCGGCCTCTGGTCAAGTTCATTTTCAAAACCATGAAAGTAATGATATGAAATTTGTTTTTGGTAGTGGTGGTTCTGCTAAATGTAGGTTTACTATTAATTGTGATGGTCATGTGGGTATAGGAACTCCGCATGTTCCAAATTATATGTTTTCAGTATATAATGATCGCGATCAAACAATAACAAAAACAGCAGAAATATGCACTTATTTTGGAGAACCAGCTGGTGCCGGAACTGGCGCTGTTACGGCTTATTGTAAAACTCTTGAACTATATTCAACATATGTTTGTATGCCAACGGGTGTTATTGATGATGGATACAGAGTTGGATTAGGGGTTCAAAGTTATATTAACAATAGTCAGTTTGTTGGAACTTTAAAAGATGTTTGGGGTGTTTGGGCAAGAGCTGGTTCTAATACAACTAATCCCACAGGAACTATATGTTGTGCGGTATCAGTAAAAATTGACACATTAAAAGGAGCTAACACAACTATAAATCATCAGTATGGAATATATCAAAGCGGTGATAATAGTGAAGCTAAAAACTATTTTGATAATCGTGTAGGTATTGGTAACACTGAACCGTGTTGTGTTTGTTTGGCAGTATCTAAATCAAACTCAAATACAAATTTTACATCTGGTGGGCATAATGTATTACAAGTAGCAAACCCAGACACAACAGCATGTAATATGGCATCTATTTCTTTTTGGGATGGCGATGCAACTAACCCCTTTGGAAGTGCTACTATTACAGCTAGATTTTGTAGAGACAATATGGCTACTGATCTTATGTTTTCTACAAGAGATAATACTGGAAGTTCTCAGATAAGAATGAGGTTAGATAAGTTTGGTTCACTTCTTGTGGGAACTAATGCGGTTGGATTATGCACTGGGAGCCTTGTTACTAAATGCTGTGCAGCATTACAAATTATGAACACATCAACTAGTAATGCGACTCCGGGAATTTCTGTAACCAGATTTTGCGCAGACGCCGTTGGGGCTTATATATCTTTATCTAAATCTAGAAGTAATACAATAGGAACATTATCATATCCTTTATCTGGAGACACTATTGGGGTTGTGTCTTTTGACGCAGCATGTCCAACTGGTAATATAATAGCTCCAGTAGCTCAAATACAATCCCACGCCGCGGCAAATCACTCTGACGGTGCTGGCGGAGGGAGTTTGGAGTTTTATACTGATCAACGAGGTAATGGAACTGGAAATCTCTTACAAAGAATGTGTATACATGATCAAGGAGCTGTGTATTTTAGAGATGGAGGTGTGGCTTCAACACACAAAGTTATTATTGCAGGCGATCAAGATTTATCAACAATAGCGGATACTCCATCACCTACGGGTCAACCATTGGTTGTAGCTAGAGATACTGGAACTGATGTATCTATTGCTACTGGTGGAAATATATGTATTAATAGTGGTTATGGTGTTGTTTTTGGAGCAAATGGGGAAGTATTAGATTCATACGAAGAGGGATCATGGACACCAACAATAAATGGAACGATAACTAACCCAACTGTAAATTATACAACAGCGTGTGGTAGATATACAAAAATTGGTGATACTGTTTTTCTTGCTGGTTATGTTTTTGTAACAGCTGGTAATTTAAGTGGTGGTGCGGGAAATATATTAATTGGGAACTTACCCTTTAATATAAAAACTCTTCACGATGGGGCATACCAAGCACTACCGTTGGGTTATGCAAGAGCTAATGGCGCTGCTATTTTAGCTGACACATCCGAAACTCACCCAAGACTACAAGCAAACCTCGCAACACAATTAGAATTATATGGAACAAATAAAACTAATTGGGGAGGTGGATTATACGAAATAAGTTTTTTTGGAACATTGAAAACGGCTTAGCACATACTTTAATAGAGTTATATTTATTATAAAAGTGGAGAAAAAGTATGTTTGAAAAAATAATTAAGGTTGATTCTATAGAAATTATTGGTGATTATAAAATAATACAATACAGAATTGCAACTATAGTTTTAGAGGATAACAAACAAATATCAAAAACATTTCATAGAAATACTATTGCTCCAAATCATGATTTACAAGAAATACCTAAAGAAGTAAAAGATATAGCTATGTTTGTTTGGACAGATGATATAAAATCATTATATAAATTACATTTAGAAGATGTAAATAATTCTAAGGTATAATATGGCCAAGTATAAAAATTTAATAGATATTGGTAACCTAAACATTGATAACAATACATTAACTATTGATTGCGTTAACAATAGAGTGGGTGTCGGTGAGGTTAACCCAACACTTAGTTTACACGTAAATTCTGGAGCAGGAAATCAAGTTGCAACATTTGAGTCATCTGATGTTGATGCTTATATTAACATAAAAGATAGTGCTGGTAACGCTACTATTGGAACTCGTAGTGGTGATATGACATTTTATATTGATGATGCATTCACAGAAGCTATGAGGATAAAAAATGATACTAGTGTTGGTATAGGAACCACCGCTGTTGCTTCTGGATACAAACTTACTACAAGCGGATCAGTTTTTGTAAACGCAGGTGGAGGGACCGGTATTACTATTAATGGTGCTGCAGGTGGCAATCGTATTCTTAGGTTTCACACCGGAGATATTTCCTCTAATAGTATTAGATGGGGGTTAGCGGCAAACGGCACCACCGAATCCGGGTTAGATGCAGGATCAGATTTTGGAATATATAGATATGATGACGCCGGATCTTATATATCAGAAGCGTTAACTATTAAAAGATCTACAGGTAATGTTGGGTTAAATTGTGCCACTCCACCAGCATCATTATCAATTAATGCAGGAAATAGACCAGATCAAGACGCAGTATATATTGTAGGAACGCCCGATGATGGAAAGTCAATTTTATGCATAAGATCTAATCACACTAGCGGAGCTACAAAAAGATTAATTCATGTTACAAGATCTGGAAAAGAAGGATTGTTTGTTGTTAACAATAGTGAGGCCGTAGGCATAGGAACTACAGAACCTTCAAAGAAGCTTGAAATCTCTAATGCTCGTTCAGAAACTAATTTTTCAACAAACGCCAATGTATTTTTCTCTCTAGAAAACGATAACACCACAGTAAATAACTTTGCATCAATGCAATTTCACGATGGATCTGGGCTTGGTTCGGCTTATATTGGAACGAGATTTCTAAGAACAAATAAGGGTGGTGATTTATTTTTCGCAACAAGATATGATGCGACTGGAAGTGCCGCCATAAGAATGACAATTAATGATGCTGGTTTGGTTGGTATAGCTAATGAAAACCCATCATATACATTAGATGTAACAGGTAACATAAATTTTACCGGTAATTTAACTCTTAATGGTTCTGTTTATGGCGGAGCTAGTGGTTTTTGGACATCTAATGTGAACGATATATACTATACAGCTGGTGGTATAGCGATTGGAACATCAACACCTACAGCGGCCAAACTTACTATAGTAAATAACACTTCAACAGCATATGCAAATGTTGCTCCTAATATAAGTGATTTTGGGTTAGTAATTAGTAATAATGTAAATCATGTTTCAGGCGGGGTGTTTTCTGGATTACAGTTTAATCAAACTGGTAATAGCCAAAATAGAATCACATACATTGGAGCAATAACAGAAGATACCAATCAGCACAGTTCATTAGTTTTTGGAACAGATAGTGGTGGTTCGGGTAGAACTGAAAAAATGAGAATAAATAGTGCTGGTAATGTTGGTGTTGGAACAAATAATATTGTTGATCACGCAAGTTTTAGTAGAGCGTTGGTTGTTAATGGACCTAGTGGTGGTGCTATATATGTTAAAGACAATGATAGTTCAACAGATGTTGGTGTATTTGGTCAAACTAATACTTGCACATACATAGAGAATCTTGCAGTTGGGCCAATAAGGTTTTACATTTGTAATGGTTCTGATTTTAGCGAAAGGATGAGAATAACATCAAGTGGAACACTTGCTGTTGGAACAGAAACACCATCAGCACATGCCTTATTGAAAGCAGATTTTGCAGGAGACTTACTGTTATCTACTGGAACAACATCAACGCTTTATTTACAAGACACAACCAACTGGTTACAGTTAATATCTGGTGATATGAGATTTGGGTTATCATCTGATGAAAAGATGAGAATAACTAATGGTGGCAATGTTGGTATAAATAACAGCTCACCTTCAACAAATGCTGTTATCCATGCAGTAGGCACAAGCTTTACTGGTGCTTCTGGAGCTATAATACTTGAAGATAAACGTGCAGATGCGAACCCATACATCGCAATAGAGAACGACGCACGAGTCTATCAATTACAAACAGTAGGTGCGCGGGATGATAATTTTGAGATATTGGATTCTACAGCAGGATCAGTGCGATTGGCTGTAACTTCGACTGGTGACGTTGGCATAGGTTCTACAAATCCCACATCTAAACTTTATGTGAGTGGAAATATATATGGTGAAAATCTATTATCAAGAAATACTTACATAAACAAATCTTACAGTAGTGATTATAATTTTTCTTTATATCCAGAATTAGCTGATGGTAATATTAGACCGGAGGTTTTAGAATACTCAAGTGCTAATTCAGCGAATGTAACTTATGGAAATACAAATGAAAGTGATGCGCCCTATGCTGAATATTTTGCAACAGACGGTAATCTTACTTTGTGTGGAGCTAAGATACCGGTTTGTGCTGGAGAAAGTGTTTATGGTGAAGTTTGGGTTAAGAGAGCTAGTGGAGCTACAGGAACAGCTGGGGATCTTTACTTTGGCGTTGTTAGAGAAGATAAAGATTGCAATCCTATTTCAACAAACGCTGGTATTATATATTTTGTATCTGCAGAAACAATACCTACAGATGGTGTTTGGCATAAATATTCTGGAAATTTGACACTACCCACATCACATACACCCTTTAATGGTAGTGATGGCGGGCCAGTAAGATATATAGAACCACATTTATTAGTTAATTACTCAGCTGGCACAATACCTACTTGTGTTTCTAATATTATAGTAAGAAAAACAAATATTAATAGTGATTCTGGTCCGGCAAATATTTTAGGTAATGTCGGCATAGGAACCGAATCACCCCTGCTTAAACTGCACATACAGGGTGATGTTGCTGGAGGTAGTTACAATCAGATCTCCGGGCAAGTTGTCATAAGTGGTGATACTAATACAAACAAACGCCTAAATATTGGTTTTGACACATCTACTGATAAGGGATTTTTGCAAGCGGGTATTAACGGAACTGGTTATAATGATTTATTATTAAACCCCAACGGTGGTAATGTTGGCATAGGTGTAACAGGACCTAGCCGCGCACTACATATTAAATCATCTAATGAAACAACCTTTGCTGTTCCTTCAACAATTATGATAGAAGGAACAGATAGCTATAACTCTGGAACAGCTGGCGCTGGTATAATATTTCTTGGTAAGTATGATAGTCTTTCTAACGCAACTACCTTTGGTGTTATAGGAGCTGTAAAGGAAAACACAGTTGATGCTAACTATGGTGGTGCATTAGTTTTTCACACAAGAATAAATGGGGGTTTAGGCGATGAAAGATTACGTATTAATTCCGCCGGTAATGTTGGCATAAACGAAACCAATCCCGTTACTCAACTTCACGTTTCTTCTTATGCTGGAATAGGTAAAATACGATTAGAAGATGATGCTGGTAGAACGGTAGAAATACAAAGCCCAAGTAGTGGTGCGGATAATGGTAGAATAGGAACTATAACAAACCACGATTTTGAAATACACGCCGGTAATGGTAATGGAACAAACTTTATACGTTTCCTTACTGACAACGATGAAAAAATGAGAATAACTAATGCTGGTTTTGTTGGCATTAATATGGTGGAACCACCCCGTCAATTATCAGTTTTGGGTGAGGGAAATGCTACTGTCGCAACTATTATAACTCCATCTACAAATGGAGGTAATTTCGGCATATTAGATTTAAAAAGACAAGACAATGCAGTTAATTCTTCTATAGGTGTTCGTTTTAGTCACGGAAACAGCGCAGATGTAACTAATGATATAGAATATGGTTTCATAGGTGGTGGTATAGAAGTTTGCACTGCCGGTTCAGAAAAGGGGTTTTTAAATTTTGCAGTTGGGCCAGCGCGAACAGAATATATGAGAATAACTGGTGATGGTGACGTTAGTATAGGTGGTAACACTACACCATTAGCCAGACTTCATGTTGCTGATGAATACAGCTCCGATAGTGATATTGCTTATTTTGAAAACACACACAGCGATGGCGGAGCATTTCTTACAATAAAGCAATATGAAACAACTGCACAGCCTGTGCGCTCAGCAGCGATAAGATTAGGGACAAAAGGAAGTATAATCTGGTATCAAGGTATATTGCGTAGAGGTGGTAGCGATCACTTCAACACATGGTCTTTGAATACAACAAACGATAATAATACATCAGAAGCAAAATTTGCTGTAACAACAGGTGGTAATGTTGGCATAGGTGAAACTAGGCCTCCATCATTACTAACACTTAAGGGTGGTAATATTCTTTTAGAGCATAACTCTACAGGAGCTGATGATGGTCACGGAATATTTTTTCACACTACAACTAATAGTTGGTCTGAAGCTGCTGCACACGCTGCAATATATGGTAAAAGAGTAGATGCTAGTAATGGTTATCTTAGATTTGACACAAGAAGTGGTGGAACAACTGCTGAAAAAATGAGAGTAACTAGTGCTGGCAATCTTTCTGTAAATGAAGCATACAACACCGCTTTTACGAATACTTCGGGCACTGCAAGATATATTGGTGTAGCATCTAATAATAATGACGCTTTATTTATAGCTCACTCTTCTGGTCAAGGTGTTGGTTATTTTGGTTATGATTATAGTGCTGATAGATTGATTATAGCTACTGATAACGGAGCTGGAGGAAACTCTATACAATTTTCAGTTAATGCAGGCACTACAAGTAATGGAACTGGTGATAACCTTGCCGCAGCGACTGCCGCTATGATCATTCTCGCTAATGAAAATGTCGGCATAGGAACGGACGCGCCAAGCTTTCGTCTTACCGTTCACGGTTCTTCTGGTTCTGATGGGGATTTTAACGGATATAATGGCACCACTACTGGCACTTTCCGACCAAATGGTTTCCTCCCAGATTTGATGGTATGTAGACCTTATACTGGATTCAGTGGTGGTGGAAATACATTAAGAGGACATATGGCATTCGGCGACGGTGTTGGTATTTATTCCGTCAACCCTAATACGGGAGGAAGTTCTCTTTATGGTGATATAAGGTTTTATACTTCGGTTTATGGATCAGGAAGTAGTTATTGCGCTATAGATAGAATGACTATAACCTGTGATGGTGAGGTTTGTGCTCATAAAACTATAGTAACACCAAAATTGGAGGTTAATGGTGATATATATCAAAACGGTGACACTTTTTATGAAACAAACAGTTTTACACCAACAATTGTCGCGAGCACTAGTAACCCAACAGTAGGATATTCAGTTCAATATGGTAGATATACTAGAATAGGTAATTTAGTAACAGTGCAAATAAAAATTGATATATCAAGTATCTCTGGTGGCAGCGGTCAATTGAGAATTGGGGGTCTGCCATTTACATCAAATACTGATGCCAACTACCGATCCGCGGGTATATCTTCTTTCACAAGAGGGTTTAATAACGGTGGGGGGGCAATTACTCTAAACATAGGGCCAAATACAACAGAAGCTGGTTTGTATAGATGGACTGATAGCAGTAATTTTGACACAGAACTAGCTCCTGCAGATATTTCTTCTGTTCCAGCTACAATCCATGCAAGTCTTACATATGAGGCTAATTCTTGGACATAAAAAAATAAAGTTTATAAAGTAAAATTAATTTATTAATATATATTAAGAGCAACCTAGTTAAAACAAAATAAAAGAATAATATACTATATATTAATAAGTTTATGAACCAGAATAAACAAATACAAATAACTGAAAAAGATAAAGTATATATATTAATACTAGCTGGAGGTATGGGAGCTAGAATAATACAAACATGCTTTATAAGATCTCTTATAAGAATAAGAAAACAAGAAAGAAATACATATCCTATACTAGTAATAGATAATAGTATAATAGGTCATATGGTTTCTTCTGCAATGTCTGGGCAGAACGTATATGGAGTTCAAGTTCCAGAATCTCCCAATCAATGGCCACATGATCCGGGTGTTATACCTATAGAAAATGGTTTTGAACATGGTATATATTTAGATAGTTGGCGTGCACAAAATCAATTTTTTAATCGTGATGAAAATATAATACCTAAACTTATAAAAAACAATATAGATAGAGTTTATTCTATAGAATATGGCTTTAGTTTAACCAAACTAATCACTCAGCACAGATATAAGGATGATCCTAAATCATTTATATGTAATCTATACTCTAAATCTATGGCTAGTCCACTGGAATATGATGGTGGCCACCCTATGCTTAAGATTAGTGGAAGTAATAATAAAGTTAATAGTTTTATTAATCAAAATAAAAAACCTATAGTATTAGTTCATTTAGGAGTTGATAGAAACCCACATGAATTAATGTCTGGTATAAACTACAGAACACATAAAGTATGGTCACTTCAGCAATGGGGTGAGTTAGCTGCAAAATTAAAAGATAGATATTCTTTTGTTCAAGTTTTTGCAAACGAATATAATCCAGAGATACCCGGTATAACATCATTAAAAGTAGATAATTTAAATCCAGTATTACAAATATTACAATCTCAAAAGTGTAGAATGTTTTTAAGTATTGATAACTATCTACCACATTTAGCAGCTGCATTATTTCCCTCTATAAAAAGAAGAGGTGTTGTTTTATGGGGTAGTGTTTCACCTTATGTTTGGGGTTGGAAACATAATATTAATATATGGAATAAAAACTCATGTGATCAAGATGATTTAGGTTGTTGGAGACCAAATATGTTTGATCAAGATAGAAATGGAAAACTATGGGTTTGCCCTTCTTACAGCTGTATGAAATCAATAACAGTTCAGCAAGTTATTAAAGAGATGAATAATTTAGAGGATATAATTAAAAAAGATAAAAAAGAAAATACGGTGATGTTATAATGAAAAATTCTTATGTATTAGGTTTAAATTGTGGCCATGATGGCAGTGTTTCTCTTGTTAAAAATAGAAAGATGGTTGGTTATATTGCAACTGAAAGATTAACTAGAAACAAGAAGGAACGAGGGATAAATAAAAAAACAATTAAATACATTTTGGATAAAGAAGGAATTAAATTAAAAGATGTTGATTGTGCAGTTATAACGAATTGGTTTTGGGATAAAGATTTAGAAGGAACAGAACTTTGGGATAAAACAAAAGAAGATTTTTCTATTGTTGATGCTAATGGAGTTGAATACACACAAGAAGATTGGTTTAACTTTCATCAAAACACTAATATGGTTGCACAAGGTGTTTATGAAATGCAAATAGGTGAACAAAACATTCCTGTTTTCTTTGTTGATCATCATTTTTCACATTGTGCAACATCGTATTACTTGTCTCCTTTTAGAGATGCAATTTGTTTATCTGTTGATTTTGCAGATAATATGGGAACATCACACTCAGTATATTATTTTAATGACGATTTAAAGTTTTATCGTCCAATCCGTAGAGGGGGTGATTTTGATATAGGTAGCTTTTATGGTTCTATGTGTGATTACTTAGGTTTTTTCCCATCTCTTACTGATGCTGGCAAAGTAATGGCTTTGTCAGCATACGGTAAAGTAAATGAAAATATAGTTAATGGATTAGAGTGGCCAACTGTAAAAAGAATAGGTCAATTATTTCATGGAGATCAATATAATTCATTATTGTATAGACATGGTATGCCGAATATACCAGAACGAAGAGTTTTTTACCCACAACTTAAAGGAGAAGGTGGGGTTGAAGATATATCTTGGTTAGATAAAAAAGATTGGAAAATAAAAATAAATAAAAACATTGCGGCAGACACACAACATATATTAGAAGCTTCAATGATTAATATGATAAAAGAAATTTTGTCTAATGTAAAAAATACAAAAAATATATGTTTATCTGGTGGAACTGTTTTGAATTGTGTTGCTAATGGGAAATTACAAAAAGCTTTTCCAGATTATAATTTCTTCATACCACCAGCACCGGGAGATGATGGATTATCAATAGGTGCATCCATTTTTATTGCGGAACAAATTCGCAAAAATAAAAAAGGTGAGATGAGTATAGAAATGACAAATAAGAAAAAAGTAGGGTATACAATATCTGATACTTTTACTGGCGGTAAGATTTATGACGATCAAGAAATACAATCAACAATAAAGGAATATTTAAATATAAATAAACCTAAATTAAATTATGAAAAATTATCAAATGATGATATTATTAATAAAATAACAAAAGATATATCTGAAGGAAAGATTGTAGCTTATTTTGAAGGCGGATCTGAAATAGGCCCAAGAGCCTTAGGTAATAGAAGTATACTAGCAGATGCACGCAACAAAGATATGAAAGATAAACTAAATAAGAATGTAAAACACAGAGAAGAGTTTAGACCTTTTGCTCCTATGGTATTAAAAGAGAAAGCTCATGAGTGGTTTGATGTAGAAGAAGGATATGAGTCACCATTCATGTTATTTAGTCACAAATCAATTAGGGGTAGTGATATTCCCTCTGGTGTTCATATAGACGATTCTGGACGATTACAGACGATTTCAGAGGATAATGGAAGAATATATGATATCATAAAAAAGTTTGATGAATTAACTGGTGTTCCTGTAATCATAAATACATCATTTAATGATAAGGGAGAACCCATTGTAGAAACTCCAGAAGATGCAATGAAATGCTTTATAAAAACAGAAATTGACACTCTTGTTATGGAAGGTTTTTATGTTACTAAACAATATTGATCAATATGATACAATAATACTTGGTTTCGGCGCACACACAATAAAGAATAGATGTGTTGAACAGCTAAAACCATTATTTGAAACTGGTAAGATAGATGCATTTGTAACTAATGGAGCTTCTATCTTACATGATACAGAGATTGCTTTGTATGACGATACCAGTGAGGATGTTGAAACTACAATCAAAGAGGGTAAGTTTGGTTGGAATAGAAGAGTATGTGGTGATATAAACAACTTTATCAGCCTTACAAGAACTGATTCATTAGGTAAGTTGATTTCTAACTTCATTGGTTGGCAAGGTAATCATAGAGATAAATCAGTATTTTGGCAAGCCCATCAGAATCAAGTGCAACCTATTGTATCTATTGGTATAGGTCATGATATATTTCAAATGTATGGAAACTTTGATCCCGCACAGTGGGCAAAAGCTTCTTATAATGATTTTTTAAGACTTTGTAAGTTAGTAGAAAATACAAAAAGAGGTTTGTTTGTTTGTGTTGGAAGTAAAGTCTTTGTTCCTATGGTTATTGAAAAGGCGTTTTCTGTTGCAAAAAAACGTGATAGTGAATGTGTTTTTGATAGTTTAGTTTGTGATTTGTTTGATTTAGAATCAGTTGATGGATCAGAGTATGTTAACAAAGACACATCTAAGGCTGGTTATTATGAACGTCAATTAAAAACTTTTGGTAGAATATCAGAAAATATTGAATATCTTAGAATAGATAACAGAAATATATATCAGAGGATGTATGAAGAAATTACACGTAATAGGTGAGTCATTTATAGATAGATATGTTTTTATGCATTCTAATAGAATAGATCCTGCAACAAAAGTTCCAGTTATTTTATCTAATAAAGAAAAAGTTGACACTGATGGCGGTGCCGCTAATTTGATTAAACATCTAAATTTTCTCTTTAAAGAAAACAAATACCATGAAATAGCTTTTTATACAAATGAAGATAAAATAATTAAAGAGAGATTTTATATAGACCATAACCCCATATATAGGTTTGATCATGGAGATAGTGTAAAACATAACAAAGGAATGGTTCAAAATTTAATAAATGATTTAAATGAAGGTGATTTCCTTGTAATATCAAACTATCATAAAGGATTAATAACAGATTATGAAATAAACTTACTAATAAAAGAAGCTAAAAATAAAAACATAACTTCTTTTATAGATACAAATATAGTAAATAGTGAATATTATGGCGCTGATTATCTAAAAATAAATAATAAAACATTTTTAGAATATGAAAAAGATTATAGAGATGATATTAGCAAATATTTTCCTAATGTAATTGTTACATTAGGTATTGAAGGATACAAATATTATGGATATAGCCATATTTTACAAAACGGCGGTGGTCATACAAAATATGATTTTATAGATAGTATTGGTGCGGGTGACTCTTTCTTTGCATCATTTATATATAATATTGTATGTGAAAAAAACATATATGATTCATTAAAAGAAGCAGATAATTATGCTGCTGAGAATTGTAAGAAACTTGGAACATTAAGTTTAAATTAGGTTTTTAATATATTAAAATATAATGTATACATAAACCTTTAAAGGAGATAATAAGATGTCATTAAGTGTAGATGGAATTATTGAAAAGCGTCGAGGGCAGATGCAAGCAGTAGGTGAGATTCAAGAACAATTGAACGAAGCCCAAACAAGAGCTAATAATCTTCAACAGTCACTCATTCTAAATCAAGGAGCACTATTACAGTTAAACGCTCTATTAGAAGAATCTGGTGTTAACTTGGAAGAGTTGGATGCACAAGAACAACAAAGTGGTCAAGAGCCATTAGAAATGCAAGATGTTCAGACTATTGACACTACAGATGGTGATTCTGAAGAGGGTGATGAAAGTTTGTAATATTTATTAAAAAATATGTAGTTTGACAAAAAAAGAAGTATATTTATAGTAGAAGTTTTCGGTTTTAAAGTATTGCTATAAGTAACTTCTTTTTTTTATTTTAGCTAAAACTTGTATATCTTACTTTTAGAAAAACTAAAATTATATACAATTATATATTAAACACATATATTTCTTGGAGAATATTAATGGCTCAAGTATTTGTATCTCCCGGTGTGTATACTCAAGAAATCGACCAGACATTTAGACCAAATGTAGGTGGTGGTGGTGTTGGTGGTGCGGCTATTATAGGTCTTAGTGAAAAAGGACCAGCCTTTGTGCCAGTAAGTTTTACCAACGCAAACACTTTTGCCAACAGATTTGGTGTAAAAACTGACGGTGCAGAGGGTTATACATATCAGGCGGTTAACGCTTATATGAATGAAGGTAATAGAACTACCTTTGTTAGAGTTTTAGGTAAAGATTCTGCCACTATGGGAAAAGCTGGTTTATTGGCATTCCCAGCCACTGGATCGGCTACAGCTTTGGATGACGTTAATAATGTAATATTAGGTATCGTTAGACAAAGAACTGGAACAGACACTATATCTATTAAAGGAAAAGCTGAGAATTTTGAATTAGTGGTTGGTTCATCAACAGCAAGTGGTCTAAGTATGGACCCACAAGCTGATGGTTTTATAATTAATAGATTGGGAACAGATGCAGTTAATGCTGATTCATCTAGCCCTCTTCCAGATGTCTTTGTTGATACTGTTTATGGATATGGCGTATCTAGTGTTACAGGTGAGATAGCTAATGGCTCCTCCGCGGTAGATGTTTCAGTTGATTTTGATTCAATCGGGGGTGGTTTTTCAGAAGCAGGAACTCCTTGGGTGGTTTCTCAGAACTTAGGAAATTCAGTATCTAATCTTTTTAGATTTCATTCAATTGGTTCTGGTGACGCTGAAAACAAAAGCATGTATGTTCAAATATCAAATGTTGAAGAGAATGAGGCAGATGAATGGCCTACATTTGATGTAACTGTTGTTGGTATTACAGCAAATCAAGGAACAAATCCCGGATTTACAGATGCTGGTTGGTCAAAATCTTTTGGTAGTGTATCATTAAATCCCGAAGCATCTAATTACATAGCTAAAGTTGTTGGTGACGCTTATCCAGTGTATGATTTCAGTGAAACACCACCATTAGTAACATACAATGGTGAGTATCAAGTAACAAATAATTATGTTAGAGTTGAAGTAGCTAATAATATAACATCTTCACACAAGCCAGCTGGCGCTCGTGGAATATCTAGCATTGAGTATAATGTTGGTAATTCTGTTGCAATTGCTCCATTGTCATATACATTAAATCATAATTCAATTGGTGGTGGGCTAGAAGGATTAATTGGTATTGATTATTCAGACAACGGTATGGTTGATAGACTTAAGAAAACATCAACAACTGTTGGTTCATCAACAGCTACAGACGCATTAGTTACAGAAAAGGGTTATTTGACAGTTTCTGGAACTGGCGAAGGTGGTGTGTTGAATCTTACTGAACAAACAGTGTCATATAACTTTGCGGCCACAGCTGCAAACACGCACACTATTACTCTTAGTGCAACATATGATGTATCAGCTGATGATAAAATAACTATCTCAGGCGCAGATGCGCCGGGTGAACTCATCGGAACGTTTACTGTCTTTGGCCAGTTGGGCTCGAATGTAATTGCTATTGCGAATGATGAGGATGGATCGGCCCAAGCTAGCTCGACCGGCTCTAATATTGCTGGATTGAGTGTTACAATTGAATATTCTTCAAAAACAAATAATATAACAGAGTTTGAAATAATTGATACAACACAGAATACAACTCAATTTAATCAAAATGATTTAATTAGGTTTAATGTTCCATTTACGGGTGGTTTTGATGGTTTTGATTATAGAACTGATAAAGTCAAAGCTCTTAATGCATCAACAGATAGTTTAAGTGCCTCATATATTGACGCAATTAATATTCTAAGCAATCCAGATATTTATGATTTTGATATCTTGGCAACACCCGGTGTTCACAGTGCAAATGTTGGTGAAATTCCACAATTAGCCATTAATATGGTTAAGGGTAGAGGTGATGCATTTTATCTATTAGATATTGGAACAGACGCTTCTGATATGGATGCTAATGGTAGAATGTCTATATCATCTGCTTTATCCGAGGTGGCAAAATATGACAGCAGTTATGCTGCTACATATTATCCTTGGATTAGATTTCAAGGTAAAGTAATTCCTCCATCAATTCAAATGTTAGGTGTATATGCATTTAATGACAGAGCTGGTGGTCCTTGGTATGCACCTGCAGGGTTTAGAAGAGGATCTCTTCGTGGTGGTATTACTCCAACAAGACCTTTGACACAATCTCAGAGAGATGAATTATACAAGGAAAATATCAATCCAATTTCTTCATTTACAAATCAAGGATCAGCTGTTTTCGGCCAGAAGACATTGCAGAGTAAGGCATCTGTTCTTGATAGAGTTAATGTTAGAAGAATGTTATTAAGTGTTAGAAAAGACATTTCAAGAATTGCTCGCACATTCTTGTTCGAGCAGAACTCAGCCACAGTTAGAGAACAACTACTAAATAGAGTTAATAATGTTCTATCTAGTGTTCAATCAGCCAATGGTTTAACAGAGTTCAGAGCTATTCTTGATGAAACAACAACAACACCCGATTTGATTGATAGAAATATTATGATGGGTAAGATCTTCCTAAAGCCAACAAGTGCTGCAGAAGTTATTGTCTTTGATTTTACAGTATCTCCTCAAGGCGCGAGCTTTGATGAGGTTTAATAACTAGTCAAATTTTTACTTATGATTGTATTTATATTAAATGCAATACAAACGGAGATAAATAATGGCAACACCATTTGAAGTAAATGTAATGTTGGCAGATACATTTGAACCCAAAAGGCAGAATAGATTTATCTTTCAGTTCGCTGATGATACAATCCCTGCTTTTGTGGCTCGCACAACATCTAGACCTACTTACACTGCCGCTCCAATCACTATTGATTATTTAAATCAGAAGAGATATTTGGCTGGTAAGGGTGAGTGGGGAACAATTTCTATGTCACTATATGATCCAATCGCTCCATCTTCAGCTCAGAAGGTTATGGAGTGGGTTAGACTTCAACATGAGACCATCTCTGGTCGTGACGGATATGCAGCCTTCTATAAGAAGAACATTTCACTAAAGGCTCTAGATCCAGTAGGAGCTACAGTTGAAGAGTGGGATCTACGTGGGTGTTGGTGCACAGAGGTTAACTTTGGCGCATATGATATGGCCAATGGCGAACCAATGAATGTCGATATCACAATTAGACCTGATGATTGTATATTAAGATTTTAATTCTTACTTACAATTAATTCTTATAAAAACATCCCTTGAAAAATTCAAGGGATGTTTTTTTTGTATAAAAGATAATTAAATTTTATTAAAATTAACTAAATAATTATTTTTATATGAAAGGAATTAATATTATGGCCGAAGATATTACAGCTGGGGTAGAATCTATATCTCCCCCGCAAGATAAAAAAACAGAAAAGCCAGATAGTGGTAATAAAGCTGGTTTTTCTGTTCCTACTGATTTTGTTCCGATACCATCTAAGGGAGTTATATATCCTCCAGAGTCATCATTGCATATGAAGGAACAACTTGAAGTAAGATTTCTAACAGCTTCAGATGAGGATATTTTAACATCTCGTTCTTTACTTAGAAGTGGTAAGGCGTTAGATTACCTATTGTCAAGTTGTATTGTTGATAAAACAATTAAAGTAGATGAGATGATTTCTGGTGATAAAAACGCAATCTTAACCTTTTTAAGAATTACTGGTTACGGTCCAGAATACAAAACAGAAATAAGGTGTTCTTCATGCTCTAATGATGTGGAGTATGATTTTGATTTAGGTAATGTAGGTGTAAAAGATTTAGAAATACAACCAGAACAAAAGGGAGATAACAGATTTAAGTTTGATACTCCTTCTGGTGTTTCTATTGAGTTTAAGTTTTTAAACACTGCAGAAGAAAGACAAATCTCTGAACTTCAAGAAAAAATGAAGAAAGCTACAAACTCTCCATTAGATCAAAACATAACAATAAGATTGAAGAATCATATTATAAGTGTTAATGGTGATGCTGACAAAGAGATTATTAATAAGTATGTTGAAAATATGCCGGTAAGAGATTCAAGATCTATTAGAAAATATATTGAAGATCACGAACCAGATCTGGATATGAAGCAGGATTTTTCTTGTCCGCACTGTGGTAATTCTGAGGAGGTAGAGATGCCCATCTCTGTTTCGTTTTTTTGGCCTGACAGCTAATACACCACAAAAACATTTTCAGATAATAAAAGAAAATATATTAAATGATATTTTTGTTTGTGTTCATTATGGCAATATGACTTTTTCAGATTGTTATAATTTACCAGTTTATTTAAGAAGATGGTGGGTTAAGAAAATAGTTGATATAAAAGAAGCTGAAAACAAAGCTAATCAACAATCTCAATAAAAATACCCCTTAGTATTCTATTTTTCTATACTAAGGGGTATTTATTATATGTTATGTATGCAATGGAGATACAATGATGGGAAAATTAGGAATTCTAGCTAGAATAATGAAAAAACTTAGTGGTTTATCAGATAAAGAATTTGAAGCTCTTCGTAAAGCTTATCAAGAGGGCGACAGAATTGAAAGAGAAATGAGAAAAACACCACAAGGTAGAATGAAGTTAAAAACATTAATGCGTCAAATCAAGAATAAAAAGATAGATAGATTATCTCAAAACAGATAATTAATAATGGCTGATATTTCATTAACATTATCAAATCTTCAAGATACTGTAGAGAAAACTTCTTTCTCTATAAAAACGTTAGACTCTGCCTTTTCAGAAATGTCAGAAGTTTTGAAAGGTCATGTTGATAATGTTGATAAATCAACAAAAAAACAAGAAGACGCAATAAAGAGACAGCAACAAGCTGTAGATAAACTAACCAGAAGTATACAAAACAATCTAAGTTCTATAACAAATGAATTTACAAAACAAATACCAATTATAGGTAAGTCATTACAAAATGGTATAGACTCTATTCTAAAAGGTATGCAAAGACCTCTTGAAGCATTAAGTAGATTTGTTTTAGGTAATAAAAATTTAAGTGGTGTTTTAACAGCCGCAGGAGGTGGTCTTTTAGCTTCTGCGGCTCTTATTTTTAAAGAGTTTCAAAAGATAGAAAATGCTGTTGTTAGTATCTCTAAACAAACTGGGTTTTATGGTCAACAGTTAAAAAATGTTAGAGATATGACAATAGAAGCCTATAAGGGTAATTTACAGTTTGGCATAAGTATGGAAAAAAATGCCAAGGCAGCTGTGGGATTAGTAACTGCTCTTGGTTCCCAAAGAAGACTAACTCAAGATCTCATAAAATTTAATGCGCAGTTGGCTGATTATACTGGTTTGTCAGCAGATCAAACTGGTAAACTGATGTCCACTATGATTAAAGGTTTTGGTATGACAACTAATCAAGTCAAAAACTTTATTGGACAATTAGCTACAGCCACCGCAGGTGGTCAAGCTACTGCTACTATAATAAGAGATATGGCAGCTAATTCAAATCTTGTAGCAATGCATGCGGCAAAGGGAGCACAATACCTATTAGATATGTCGGCTTATTCAAGACTAACAAATGTCAATATGAATAAGATGCAGAGTATGACAGATGTTTTTCTAAACTTTGATAGCGGAACAGAATTAATTAATAAATTAAATGTTGCATTTGGTGGAAGCTTAAACTCTATGGAAATGTTTAGTAAAGCTATGAAAGGCGATGTTGTCGGCGTAATGAATGATCTTCATGGGTTATTATCTTCCCCTCAAGGATTAAGGACGCTTCAGATGTATCCGGGTTATGCTAGACAATTAGGTCAACAACTTGGTATGAATTATGATGAAATGCTAAAAATAGCTAGAATGACTAAATCTGATTTAGAATTAGCTAAACAACAACAAGGTGAACAAGCCAAAATAAATGATATACTAAGAGAACAAAGAACCACTTTTGAGAACATGAAAAACACACTAATATCTGAGTTTTTACCCGGATTTACTAATTTAGCTCAAAGAGCTATGACTATGATTAAACCTCTTAAACAAGGTATGTTATATGTTAGAGATATGTATAGAGGTCTTAGAAGTGTTATGGGTGGCAGTGATGTTGCAGCTATTAGCACTATAGCTGTTGCTATTCCTACTCTCGTTACAGTAGTTAAAGCATTAGTTGGAAGAGGAGTATCTAGATTAGCGCCAATGTATGTAAGTGTGGTTAATGGTGGTGGTGTTGGTGGTGGTGTTGGTGGTGGTGTTGGTGGTGGAAGAATAGGAAAAGCAGGTATGGGTGTTGCGGCTGTAGGCACAGCTGCCGCAGCAACATCTTTCCTTGGTGGTGACGTTATTGATCAAACTTTGAGTTTATTAACTATGGTTGCTCCATTTTTTGGACCAAAGGGTATGGCTATTGCTGCAGCAGCTGCCGGTTTGGGTATGTTAAAGAATATGTATATTGATAAGGCTGCTACGGGCCGGGTTGTTGGTAGTCCTTCATTATTTATGGTTGGTGAAGAGAACAGAAGAGAGGTTATAATTCCCACAGAAAGAATAAGAAATGGTATGCCAGTATCTTCAGATGTTGCCAACGAACTTGCCTCTATTGGTGTTCCCGGTTTCTTTGATGGAGGCTTTGTAAGCTCCGGTAATAGAACTATATACGGAAACAGAAATCGTGGAGTTGTTAGTGATGCCGGTAGTTTTGCGGAACAAACAAGAAGAGAACAAGAGGCGATGGCCATAAATAGAGCTTATAGAAGAGATTTAAAAGCTCAACATGATGAAAGATTGTCAGTGTTAATGGATATTGAAAGAAACACTGGTGATGGTGGTGTATTAGGTGGCGGTCGTGGAGCTGGTAGTAGTTTAGGAGGGTTAAGATTACCCGGAGCTTATAGAGGAACAGATTTTAGTCCACTTACAGATCCTATTAAAGATCTACCTAAGAATTTTATGGAAGGTTTTAAAGATGGTTTTGTAAGAGAATATCAAGAGTGGCGAAAAAGCTTAACAGGTGATTATCGTCAAACTGTTGAGTTACTACATAATATGTATGATATGTGGGGTGAATATAAAAGAGATGGTTGGAATGCTGTAGGTAGATATATAGCAACAAATAAAGGTATGGAACAAAGATTAGACTGGATTGTTAGTAATATAGGTAATGAGGGTTCATTCTTGGATAGGAACTCTATGGCTATTACACAAGGTATAAGAGCCATGTCAATGTCTAGAGTGTTGGATAACAATTGGAAAAAGTCTATTGGAATAGGTCTTAGCACAGCTTTATTATCGGCTGGAAGATATGGAACACAAAAAATATTCAACAATAGACAGGCAGCTCGTGCACGCCAAGCAAATAGAAATGAGTTAAATGATCCAAGTGCAATGCTTATGAACAATACAACTCGAAGAGGGTTAGCGGCATATGGTAGAGGAAGATATGGCGATCCATATAGTTTTACAGATTATAGAAACCAATTACTCGGAGCAGGTATGTTTGGTCTTGGTGGTTCTGGCCTCGAGCTACTAAGCTCAAGGCCCGATGAGATTCGTCGTATAGCAGACCGAGAACAAACTGGTAGTGGGAAAGGTTGGTTAGATCGACCTTGGGGTGCGTTTACCGAAAAGGTGGGATCTGACGCGCGCGGTGTATCAAATTATCTTAAAAACAGTAGAGGTGGTAAACTGGCTAGTGGAATTTACAATTGGGCTGGAGATGGTATTGGAAGTGGTATGGATAAACTTAGAGGCACCGGTGTTTATAAAGGTGCTTCTGATTTTATAAAAGGGTTAGGTGAATCCAAAGTCGGCCGGTTTGTTGGTGGCCAGTTGGGAAAAGCAAAATCCGCTATTTTTGGTGAGGCAGAAACCGGTGGAGGTTTTTGGTCTTCCGCAGCAGGTGCAGCCACATTACAAGGTTTAGGAACAGCTGGGTTACAATTAGCAACAGGTGGTTTTGGTAAAAGAAATGTTGCAGCTGCTGTTCAATCTGGAACATCCGCGGCAGGAACTGCATTAATGGCTGCAGGCCCATATGGGATGATAGCTGGGTTAGGTTTGCAAATAGGAGGTGCGTTATTAGGTGATAAAATAGCTGGTAGTTCTAGGGCTGTTAAGAGAGGAGATGCGCTGGCTGATCTCCAAAGAGCTATTGAAAATCAAGATTTAAAAACATTTAGTGCAGCCTCAAGAAAAAAATTACGTCAAGCTAGTAAAAAACCAAGTTCAAGAGGTAGAACTCTTGTAGCTATACAAACAATGTTTGCAAATGCTGGATTAAATAACAATGAGATAGGTAATATTTTTTCATATTTAACTGATCAAGATATAGATGAGTCAACTACAGCCTTTTGGAATAAGAGACTTTTTAACAAAGAATCAGATACACTTAAAGAAACTGATTACCAAAAAATGCAAACCAGTATGGCTGGTAAAAGCACAAATTTAAGTGATCTTCAATCTTCAGCTGATAATATATTAGAAAGATGGAGAAAAGATAGAGGTTATCAAACGAAAGAAGAAGCTGCAGAGGCATTAGGTCTTACCCCAGAAGATGCAAAAGACATAACTAAGTTAACAGAAAGTATTGGATCAGCTGCTGGTGGTTCTGAATTTTTAGAACGACATATGATGAGCATGAGTAAGAAAGAATATGCACAATCCAAAGACGGTGGCGGTGGAGGTGGCGGAGTAATTCAAATGCCACCAGAGTTGACACAAATGTTTATGGAATTAAATCAAAATGTAAGAAATATGGGTGAAGCTATGGGTCAAGAAAGTTTTAATATTGTTGTTGAACTTAGTGGTGAAAGAATAGGTCAATATATACGTGAAAGACAAGCCGAGGAACAGTCAACTACGGTAGTTTAGTTGAGTTAATAGAGAATAATTATGGCATTAATAAGAAAATTTAGAGATATAATTAGAAACACACAGCCAAACGATCAGACAACTATCTTAGCTGATAGATTGGATTCGGAGAATCTTGGTGGTGTTAATTATCATGTTAACAATGGCCCTAATGGATCTAATACACCCAGTAGCTTAAATGTTTCAAATAGTTATCATGGTGGTAGTGATAGACCACTAATACCAGCTGATGTTACTTTTTTGGGCGAAAATATTAATGTTTCTTTTTTAGATAATGAAATAAAAGGAACAGAAGAAATATATAAAAGATATTTAAAAAATGAAGTTATGGAAAACTCAACTATGAACGAGGAAGAGTTTGAAAAACTATTAGATAAACATCAAAATCAATCTGTATACGAAAGAGTTGATGGTGGTCTAAAAGTTTATACTATTAATAATGAGTTTTTTAATGGATATGTTGATAGTAATATATTTAAGAACTCAAGTTCTTATTATGCAAGATTTTATAACGCCATAACAGCTGCGGGAACAAAACTAACAGAGCCGGTTGGATACGTCGGCGCCCTGAGACTGGGGAGTCAAGGATTTAATGTAGCTCAATATTGGGGTTCATCATTTTTTAAGCCAAGAATAAAATTAGATAACACAGAAGATCCATATAATCCATCTGGATCTTATAGGGCACCAACTGATACTGAAGATCTGGTCAATAGTATATTAACGGGTGAGTTTTTAAATCCAGACTCAAGAAGATTAGAAGAAATTGATATACCAGATGATTTAGATGAGTTAGAAGCCGCATCTCAAAGAATAGTTAAATCTTATGTTCCCGGATTAACAAGAGAACCTCAGCCATTTTATGCTAAGAATGGTTTGAAGGATTTTCTTAAACAAAATATTTTAACAAGATATGGATATTTTGATCAATACAGTGCACGCGTGACAAAGGGCGGTCAGATAAATTATATTGTTGGCGTTGGCGAATCGGGAAGAATTGATAGTATAGATAAAGTTTTTAAACAACTATACACCAACAACAACTCTGCTCCATATTATGAATATTATGCTAACCAAGAAGAAATTAATGGTGAAGAGCAATGGAATAAAGGAGCTATTGCTCAAGTAGCTATAAGTGAAATAGAAAGAAGTGGTGGAAAGAAAGGAGAAGAAGTTTTTAGTTTTGAAAAAGACGCAGATTTATTAAATTATGCAGCAAAGGTTCAAGGTTTTTCAAACAATATTGCAGATTCTGTTCCACAAAAATCTGATGAATTGGCTAAAGGTGATGAACTACCAGCAGTTGAAGAGATAAATATTAGCACGAACGCGGAGGATTCATACACTAAATTACAAAAGTATGATGAATATATTACTCAGTTAGGTGATAGACAGTATTTTCCCTTTTTGTTTGAGACAGAAAACAGAAGCAAGGTTGAAGAAACAAAAAAAGAGCAAGTTTGTCAATTTCAAGCAACGATAGATAATATTAATGAAACATTTAATCCTAATTGGGTTTCTAAATCATTTTTCGGTAGAACAGAACAAGTAAATACATATATGCAAACTGATCGTTCTTTATCTATGAGTTTTACTATATTTGCAAATACTATAAGGCAACTACAAAATGTTTATGAAAGAGTAAACTGGTTGGCACAACAAACATACGGTCAAAAACAAAATAGAGATAATGGTAGTTTTAAAATGATTGGTGGCCCTATTATAAGAATGACCATAGGTGATATGTTTTTTAGAATGGGTGGATACATACAATCTTTGGCTTATGATTGGAATATATTAGGTGCTGGTGGTAAGTGGGAGATGACACAAGGATTAAGGATGCCAGTAGCTTGTAGAGTTAATATAACATTTAGAGTATTACATGATGAAATGCCAAATAGAGATTATAACTTTTATAGAGGGCTAATGACAAACGAAAGAATATTAAATAACCAAGGGTTAATAGAAGGCGGTGGAAGCAAAATGCAAGGATTTACGGTTAAGGGCAGAGGAAACCCAGCCAAGCCATTGATACCAGTCCGACCAGATAGCAAAGACAGCCGCGTTATAAGTGAAAACGAGAGTTTCATCACTGGCAATCCGAACGCGAATTATAGCCCAGACTTTGATTATTACTTAAAAGATTTATTTTATGGAAGAACAAGTGGTTAAGGAGTAAGTTATGTATTCTAGATATGATTTTTTAGAAAATGTGTATGATGTAAAATACAATGAATTTAGAAAAGAAACTTTTCCACCGATTAAAGCTGAAGATATAATTAGTGATAGGGATATTATTGTTTCTTGGAATTCTGCAGAAAGAATTGATAAAATAGCTGCTAAATATTATGGTGATGGTAGTTATTGGTGGATTATATGTTTAGCTAATGATCTTATATCTCCCCTACAAAAAATAGAAGATGGAACATCTATAAGGATACCTTCATCTGTAGAATTGGTTATTGAAAAAATAAAATTAAAAAGAGGTTAATGTATGAGTGATGCAGACACAATAGATAGTTCTTATGAAAATCATTTAGTTAAGTTAGCTAGTGGCTGGAACGATAAAAAATTATACAATAATATAGAGTTATCTTCACTTAATACATTTGTGAGATTATATCTTATTGTTAATGACGAAGAACAGAATTTATTAAATAATTTATCTAATAACAATATTGATGTATTAACGCTTATAAGTGATGATGACGGATTAAATAATAAAAAAATAGTTGAAATTTCTAGTTATCTACCTCAAATAAATTCTGACATGGGTAATGCTAATCTTCGCAATGCTGGAGGTATTGGTATAAACAACTTGAAAGTGGAAAGATCAAATAGAGAAGCATTTACAATAAGGTATAGATTATCATTAACAATAACAGATCCTAAATTAATAGATCAAAGAACAGATCTTTCAAAATTAATTCAATTAAGTAGTGATTGGATTATTGCATATGGTTGGGATGGTTTTAGAGCAAGTAATATTGCACCTGCGGTTCCAAATGTAGTTAATAACCAAAATCAAAAAACAATAACCTATAATTTATCTGATAAAAATAATGGATATTGGGATTGGAATTATGCTAAATTATATAAGTTCAATTTTAATATAACTAATGAGGGTCATCTTCAAGGAAGTCTTGAGTTTTCTAACGCTGATAGTATTAATATAAGCAGTATGAAAATTAATGAAATATCAACAGCTGTTTTAAATGATTTAAAAAAACCAGATTCATCTATTGACTTAATTACAGATATATCTACAATTGGTCATATACCCGGATATGAAGAGTTATTATTAACTTACCCACAAGAAAATGTAAACTGGGCATTTACACCAGATGGCGTTAAACCAGAAGACTATTATGGAATTTATAACGGTGATGCCAGTTACAATTTTGTTTGGGAAAAAGATTCAAAAGCCTTTGATCAGTGGTATAATGATTATACAGCTAATATTCGTGAGAGTGTTCCCGACACATCCCAAAATAGAAAATCTAAAAAATACATTTTTGGGAGTGAGATAAAATACTTATTAAATGAAGAGGGTGTTATTGTAGAGGATACACAATCTTCTCCAAACCCACTTATAAAAAATGTTTATGATTTTAGAGAAACTGGGGATCTATATTTACTGCAATATAGAGATAGAACAGATAAAGTTTCATCTACACAAGCTTTAAATGAATGGATTAATACATTGTATGACACATGGAATAGCTTGCCTGCGTTTGACAAAAACAGAGCCATATATAGTTTTATGAATTTGAGAATACAAATTCCAACGCAGGCAGAAATAAACGGCATACAAGCTGATTATATAAGTGGTTGGACAGAATTATTTCAAAGAACAGGTGAAACATCCTTAAGAAGAGAAAACGCTAACGAATATTTAAGATATAGTCAACAATATTTAGAGCGTCTTTTAAATGATGCAAACGGTTCTAATGGTATTAGTTTTTCTGTCTTGCGATCTTTATTTACTTCGTTTTCAAACCAAGTTCTGAGATCTGTTGAGACTTCTCAAACAAAATGGAATGGAGTTAATATAAAAAACAGTGGTGTTGTTTTGAGACCACCGCCACCTTTTGTGTGTAATCAACAAGGACTTCCAATAATTTATCGAGCAGGTCAAATTGATGGTTGTTTTTTATATAATTTAAAAGTAGATTTAAGTAACACTAGGTTGGTTTCTAATGATGATTTATCTTATTTTTATAATAAAAAAATAAGAGAAGAAGGCACTTTTTTCTTTCTCGGAGATGAAATAGAAGGTGATTTTGGAAGAGTTATTGGTGATAGCGGAAAATATAACTATTCTGATAAAACAAAACCTTTTAACTATGGTAACAAAGCTTACAAACCTTTTTATAATGAAAAAGATGTCACAGTATTTAATCAAACAACTGGTGAAAATGTAAATGTTCAAGATGATTTTATAAATTTTAAACCTTCTTTTATATCTATGAGGCAATATAATTTATTTTTAAAAGAATTCAAACAAAAAATTAATTATGGAAAAGAATTTTTAAGTCAGATATGTGTAGCGGATTCTGATTTTGTAAAAAATAACAGTAAAACTATTTTTGATAATAACTCAGATAATGACCAATTATTACAAGAAACATTAGACATTATAAAAGAAAGAGGTGTTGTTGCCTATCTATCATCTCCAGAGGAATATTTTACTGTGGTGTCACAAGAGGATTTGGATAAAATAAGTAATATATCTTATACACTTCCACCTTTTAATTTATTAAAAAAGTATGCTCGGAAAAATAAAAACTACATTAGGGATTTACATTCTTTACAATTAGATGGAGTAGCTCCATATGGAGATATTGTAGAAAATAATGGATTTAGGGTTCCGTTAGCTTGGGTTTTAGATAATATTAATTTATTTAAAGAAAGTTTTGAAGAAAGTGTTAAAGATAAATTTTTATTTAAAAAAAGAATGAATGAATTAATAGAATATGGTAATAGGTTTTATAAAATACAACTACCTCTTTCTTCAACTCATACAACGAAATGGTTTGAAAATGATGAGAGCGGTAGTGGTGGTTATGCACCAAGTTATGAAGAAAAAGAAGAAAAATCTTTTACTTATTATTACTCAAACATAGATAATACACCAGCGAATGAAATCCACTTTGAATCGCCGGAAGATTTATATGGAGAATTATTTGGTGTTTTAGGGACTATAATCCGTGATCTTGTTGACGTTTTTATTGCTGAAAAGGGTCTTTACTATAAAAATTTATCTGGTATTAATACAGATATAAATTTTATTGTTAAGAATTTTGATGGAGATATTTATGACTCCTTGACTAATAACAGATATAAAGAAAGTTATGCGTTTTCTATAGAACAACAAGATTCTTTTCTAGCTAGAAATTTTTTTAACACAACACCAGTTTTGTTAATAGAAAAAGATGAAAATGAACAAAACACAAGTGTATATAAAATAAGGGAGTTTGAAATTTTATATGATTCTATTATTGAAGCAATAGAAAATTGCCCATTTAATATTAATAAAGATGGAGGATATAAAAATACTAGTGGGGATATTATAAATAGAAATATATTAAAAAACTATATAGAGTATATAACAAAACAAAAGGAAGAAACTGATGGTGTTGAAGTAGAAAATATAAATTATTCTTTACAGCATCCACTATATCCTTCTTTTTATGAACCAAGTATATTAATTAGAAAAACAGATATGACTGATGAAGCGCTATTGGGATTTTATAATAACGCGACCGCGGGTCGAGGTTCTAAATTATTATATGGAGAAGTGGATAATACTTCAGAAGCAAATTTGTCTGGTCATCAAGTGTTATGTAATCTATCAACAAGAGCTTTTATGAATTTTTGGAAATATGAAGATGAAGACATATATAAATGGTATAAAGAATTGTTAGAAAAAAGAGGAATTCAAGAAGAAAAAATAACAGATCCAAATTATAGATCTTCAACAACTGTTGAATATGATAATGAGTCTTATAGTCAAAATGATATAAAAATAGCTATGGCTGGTTTTGATAATACAGTGGAAGAAGATAAAGAAGAGGGCGGAACAAACGACGACCCACCAGATAATACAAATCAATCAGATCAAGGTGTTATAAATGATGTTGACATACAATTTGGTTATGTTAATGATAATAATAGCGATAGTAATTATCCCATAGCTTATTTTTTAGGCCCAGTTTTAGAATCAATAGCTAAGAATGTTAATGAAAGAAATGCCAAACTTCAGGATGATGGCGAATTTACAGCAGATGAGTTTGCAAAAAAGAGAAATATAAAATTTAAATATAATAAAATACCTCTATCAGTAAGAAATGATATCACAAAAGCTTTTAGTGCCAACGCCTTATATATATCTTCTGCAGAAGGCCAAGCAAAAAATTATGCTACTTTAGTAAAAACAACATTTGATTTATTAGTTGATTATCAATCTGTAGACACAATATTAAATAACCATAATGTTTCAAACAAATCTGTTATATATCTTCTAAAAAATATTCTTAATTATATTAATGCAGGCGTATTATCTAATATGAAAAACCCTATTCAATTGGCTTTTAGAAAAACTCAAAACAATGATGAAGATGTTGTAGAGATCTATGTTGAATCTCAAAATAGAGGTGGTATAAATAAACAACTTAAAGAAACATATGAGTTTGAAAAATATATAGAATCAGAAAATAAAAATCAAAAAGTAATTACGTTAAATCACGGAGATAGTCAATCCTTAGTTGAATCATTTAATATATCTAGTAAAATAGATCCTTTAGCTTATGCAACATTTCAATTACCTTTTAAATCTGGAATAACATCTTTGGATATAAGCCAAGTTATAATGGAATCTTTTACTGATGAGGAAACAGGCGCGCAACAAGGTCAACTAAAACAACACTTAAGACAACAAATTAATAACGCGTTGGCTGGTCGTGGATTTTTATTTCAATCATTAATATCATCAACCGGAAATATAACGAAAAGATTGGAAGATTTAACTAATTTATTAAACAACAATAATCCGGATAGAATAACTCAAACAACTTTTGATGACTTAAACAGATTAATATTTTCAGATCCAACTGGCAAAACTATGGATTTACTGCTGCAAGATTTTAAAACAATTGATAGTAATGTCGTATCAGATTTATTATTAAATTTTCTTTTTAATGTTGACGCAACTATACATGGAACAACAGGAATATATTTATTAGATCCCATAATTGTTAATGATTTTGTTAATGCTGCAGAGGGTATATATATTGTTAACTCTGTTGTGGAAACCTTAACTCCTAATTCATTTAATACTGTTCTAAATTTAAAATTATATTCCCCAATTCAAAACCTTAACACAATTGAATCTCTCGGAGATATGAGGCCAGCTATTGGAACACTTAATGGTAGGCGTATTGATGGATTTTTACCAGCATCAACAAGCCCAGAAAGATTAAGAACTCTTGGATATATCTATCAAAGAACAGATAAAGGTTATAATAAAGTTAAAGGAGTTATTAACATATCATTTTTTGAAAACCCACTTGAAAGAATGTCTCCGATATTGGCTGACCGCTGGCTGGGTGAAATATCTTTCTTTCAAGGAGAAAGTGATGGTGGTGAAAATGATGAACCTATCACATCAGAAGATCAATTTGATACCCCTCCACCTGTAATTGATTCTTCAAACCCTAAAAACGATGGGCTAGAGCTTGATGGTGAATTTGTCGCGGTAACTGAAAGTGGTAAAACAGTTGTTGTTAATCGAACCCCAACTGCAGCGACATCTAATACTGATACGGCAAGGAGGAGAAGAACAAGTGGTGGTAATACTGATAATGACACTGGAACATCTACAAGAGCTGGTGGGACTGGGGCGGTGCAATAATATAGAAGAATATAATTTTTTTTGATTTTTTATTAAATTAATAAAACATTTAATTGAGAGAATTTATATGAAGTATTGGGGCGAAAAAGAAGAAGAAGCTATAGTTTCTTTTAATCAGATAGATGATGTAGAGTTTAAAAATCAGATATATTCTTCTGTAATAGAACCGGCATTTAAAAATTTAATAGAAAATATATATTACACATTCAATTTTAATAGAACATTATATGATTTTGATACAATAAAACACGAAGCTACAACTCATCTTTATGAAAAATTGTCAAAATATGATGCAAGTCGTAATAAAAAATCATATTCTTATTTTGGCACAATAGTTAAAAATTGGTTAATACAGCAATCCAATTCTTATAAGAAAAGGGTATTTATAGATGAGAACGAAAATGAAGTTGTTGTTTCTGATTTGAGTGTTGATTTTTATGAAGAAAAAGAATTAGAAAGAGATAATATAAATTTTATAAATGATTTAGAGAGGAAGTTTAGTAGTATAATAGAAGATAATAATAAATTTACCGATGACGATATACTTGTCTTAGGTGTTATTAAAGATATATTAACAAGTTATGATAAGTTATATATTACAAATAAAAAGCAATTATATCTTTACATAAAAGAAGCTACTGATTTACCAAGTAGAAAAATAACAAAATCATTAAATAAAATAAAGTTATTATATAAAGAAGTAAGATTTAATTTTATAGAGGATTGATGGAACAGAAACTACCAGATATAAACAACATATCAGATGAAGAGTTAAAACTTATTTATGCTGATATGATATTGGCTTATAGGGATTGTTTAAGTGTTATAAAAAGCTTATTAAATGTTAGATCTTATAAGTTGAATGAAATTGCTGTTATGAATGAAGAACTAAAAAAAAGAGGTTTTGAAAAATTAATAGAAGATTTAGAGAAAAAAGATGAGTAAATCTATAGTAAATACATTAAACTCAGATGCCGAATTTAATTCTAGAATATTAGATAAATCCGATTATATAGGCGAAAAAATTATAAAAAGAGGTATTGTTATAGATGTAAACACATTTAATTCTAAAAATAGTATTAATATCAATAAAGTTCCTATGTATAGTGTAAAGGCTTCTATTATAGGTGAAGACATAGATGTTAACTCAAGTTTTTTCAATAATGAAATAAAAAATTTAACTCAAATAAACATTAATGATTATAAGTGGTATCCTCCGTTAACTTCATTACATAACATAAGTATACCAGAACTTGGAGAAGAAATATTACTAATAAATGAACCATTTACAGATAAAACATATTGGATATCAAGAGTTCCAGAAACAAACTATGTTAGTAGATATTTAGCCAGAGAAGATTATAATACTAATAACAAAAGTAAATATGGGTTTAGTTTTGATGTTGAGGAAGTTTCAAGATTTAGATCAGATCTTCAGCCATCTATAGATGAAAAAAGAATAAAAAACAAAGCAAAGGCAAGATATTTTACAATCCCCGCGAAATTTGGGGATGTTATAAATCAAGGAAGAAGTGGTAGTTTTATAAGACACTCCTTTAATAGTGAAACAGAAGAAAAAACAGCTTTTTTAGAAATAGGAATATTAAACTCTAATAACATAAGCTATCATAATAAAAATTTTATTAACACTATTGGGGAAACAAGAACTAAAACTGTTCATTATAGGGGTAATATAAACTCTGTTTATCCCAATATTAAGAAAAAAACAAACTTTAACAAAAAAATTATTGGCCCTTTTCAAGACGGATCTTATCAGTTAGTTCCTGTTAGAAGTGATTTTAAAGCTAAAAATATAATACTAAATAAAGCTGATGAAATTTATAATATATCTTTTTTTGATAATGATGGCGATAATTACATATATAGAAATGTTTTAGGGGAAAAGTTAGAAGATTATCAACAAGGAGTTAATAATCAAATAATAGATATGTTAGAAGTTGTGAGAAATATGAATGAAACATTGCAAGATATTATGGAAATGTTTTTAAATCACACACATGACTTACCCGAAATAAACATACAAATACCAGACAAGGAAGTATCATTTAAAGAAAAGGTTAGATTACCCGGTAAGTTAGTAACTGGTAGACCAAGACAGGTAAAGATTGACGGCGTTCCGGTAAAGAAAACCATTAACACTCCAGTCGGCCCAAAAGAAGTTACAGAGATAGTTGGTGGTAAAACTATAACTGTTCCCGGACCTTCAAGGTTGTTAGCTGGTAGAATTAAAACGGTCACTAGAAAGAAAACTATTTCTTATGATAAGATAGTTATTGGTGGAGAGAAAAACAGAAGAGTTACTACTTCACCAGAAACAAACGAAGAAACAGATAATATATATAAAGATATTTTTAAATATTATGATGATATAAAAGAACAAAATGATAAGTTCAATTTATTATCAAGAAAAACTTTTGAATTCTTAAGCAAACATAATTTTATAAATTAAGGAAAATAAATGAATATTATAAAATTTCCTATTAAAGATTTAAAGTGGGATACTCATAAAGAAACAAAGTTTGCTGCAAGAGAACTTATGAGAGCCATATTGTTAACATCTCCTTATGAAAGACTTATGATGGCAGAAGGTGATATACCAGCAGTTAATTTGCTAAGTATAGGTGAAAATTATTTATTTGAACCTATGACGATAGAGCAATTGCAATTAAGAATAAAAAGTGATATTGATAAAGCTGTGACTATTAACAACCAAGATAATCAAGCAGCTTTCTTTTATGTTATTGACGATTTTCAAATTTACAATAAAGAAAGAACAATAAATGAAAGTTTAGGTTTTGTAATTGAAGATGAAAACCAAATATTGTTAAAGATTAACTATTCTTTTTCAACAACTCAGTTTTATGATGAAGGTATAATTAAGGATTTAAATGATAACAATCAGAGAACAGAGTATATTGGAGACTCACTTGTTGAAAGAAATAAAAAATTAGAAGATAAATTTAAGAATAGCTTAACAAATAGAAATGGTATAAACAATTCTGGTTCTTTGGTTATACAGGATGAAATTAACTTTACAATAAATGATATTACAATTTAATATAGAGAAAAAAGATGACAGAAGCGGTTGATAAAGAGATAAGAGATATTGATTATATCTCCAAAGATTTTAATGGATATAAAACAGATCTTATTGATTTCTTAAAAAAATATTTTCCAGATACATGGCAAGATTTTAGTCAAGTTTCTGGAGGTATGGCTTTATTAGAGATGGTTGCCTATGTTGGTGACAGTTTATCTTTTTTGATGGATAGACAAATTAATGAAGGGTTTATAGATAGAGCTATTGAACCAGCTAATGTATACAGTTTAGCACAAAATATGGGATATAAACCAAAGTTTTCTACCCCAGCTACAACCATAATATCTTTGTCAGCAACATTTTTTGATAGTTCATCTGCAGACTCAATGTTTAAGTTAAACAAACAATCTGTAGTATCATCAGAAAACTTTATTGACTTTGAGTTAACACAAGATGTGGATTTTTCTGATGACACAAATAGATTAACTATAAGAAACGAGGCTGAAAGTAAAACAACATATGTAAAAAATGTTGTAGTAGTTGCTGGTAAAACTAAATCTTTTCAATATACTGTTGGTAGCCCAAGTCCGTTTTTAAAAATAAAATTACCAGATGTTGATATATCAGAAATTTTGAGTGTTGTTGATTCTGATGGTGGCGAATGGATTGAGGTTGATAGTTTAGCCAGACAAAGCGTTTTTTATGGAGATGTTAATAGTGATGCATCAACATCTGCAGAAACTGAATTTGTTTTAAAACAAAAAAAAGTATATAACAAGTATATAACTGAAAAATCATCTGATGGTAGTATTTATTTGATTTTTGGCAATGGTTTTAATTCAAGTGAAGATTCAGAAATTATACCAAACCCAGAGAATTTTGTTTTACCAATTAATTTAAGAGGGTCTGTTTCTGCCTTTACCCCTACCGCAATTAACTCTGCTAGTTTTTTAAATACTACAACACTAGGTTCTGCCCCCAAAAATACTGTTTTAAATATTTCATATAGGGTGGGTGGAGGATCTAACACTAATGTTCCTGTTAATACCATTAATAGAATAAATAATAAAAATATAACTTTTAATGATCAAGTATTTGAGTCAAACAATCCTTCTATAGCTAGTTATGTTGTTAATAGTTTATTGGTTAAAAACTCAATAGATGCTAGTGGTGGTGCAGATCCTGAAAGTTTGGAAGATATTAAACACAACTCTATAAACAATATTAATTCACAATATAGGTGTGTTACATTAAATGACTATATAGCTAGGGTTTTATCTTTACCATCACAGTATGGAAATATATTTAGAACAACTGCAAGAAAAAATCCAAACAACAATAATGGAGTTCAATTATATGTTGTTGGGTTGGATGAAAATCAAAACTTGAAGAATGTAAATAATATAGTTAAAAACAACATAGAGACATATTTAAAAGAGTTTAAAACATTTTCTGACAACATATTGATAACTAATGGTAGTATAGTAAATATAAGAGTTTCATTCAGTATTATAAAAAATGGAACATATGGTATTAATGAAACATTATTAGAAGCTTTTGAAATATTGAAAGATAGATTTTTTTATAAGAATATAAGATTTGGTGACACTATTGTAGTAAGTGATATTATATCCGTTTTACAAAATTCACCTAAGATATTGTCTGTTTCTAATATTAATATATACTCTGTTAATGGTAATATCTCTGGAAATGATTATGTTTCTAGTGGTATTAATATAGAACAATATAACAACAATGGCGTAATAACACTACCACAAAATGTGGTTTGGGAGGTAAAATATCCAAATAAAGACATAATAGGAACGGTTGTTTAATGAATAGAAGAAAAAGAATACCAAGAAATCAAAAGTTTTCTAAAGCTAGTAAAAGATGTGAAATATGTGGTGAGTCAAAAGCTGTGGATAATCACCATATAACACATAAGTCAGAGGGTGGATCTGATTATGGATTAAATAGAGTGTGGTTATGCCCTAATCATCACAGAATGGCCCATAATGGATATTTATTAATAAAAGGTTGGGATGACTACGGATATAAATTAAAACTTAATTATGAAATTAGAGAAAATAAATGTCAATAGTAAGAGCATATGCAGACAAAGACACTTGGATTACCGACTCTGCCGTTAGTGCTAATTTTGGTTTATCTCCAATATTAGAGGTTTGGAACAAGTATAGCAATGAAAAAGAAAAAAAGGAATATGCAAGAATATTAATAAAATTTGATTTAGATGAGTTAAAAGAAGAAATATCAGTTAATAAGAATTATCCAGATCCAAGAGACTCTTCTACTGTTTCAGCATTTATAAGAATGAATAATGTTACTCACGGAGAAGAACAAGCTAGTGATTTTGACATATATGCCTTTCCACTAAGCGCCACATGGATTGAAGGTAAGGGTCTTGATAATGATCTTAAAACAAACACTGGTTATGCAAATGCTCTTTATGCTGATAACATCAATCTTTGGACAGATTTAGGTGCTTTAAGTGGGGGTGAAGCTTATAAGGGGGCTTTTGATGCAATATATGACTCTAACTCAGCTATTCAATCATTTGTTCATGGTGAAGAAGATTTAAAATTAGATGTTACTGAGTGGTTTAAAGATTATTTGGATGGATTAAGTTCTAATTATGGGTTTATGATTAGAATGGGTGATAAAGAAGAAGCTCAAACTGATGCTGAGGCAGCAGCTGCTGGAGTTAATACTTCTGTAACGGGTGTTAGTTATTTTACTAAAAAGTTTTATGGAAGAGAGACAAACACAAATAGAAGACCATATTTAGAACTTACATGGCCAGAGACAATAAAAGACGATAGAAAAACATTATACTTTTCTAGATCTGCAGATTTATTTTATTACAATATTGTTGACGGTGTTTTGGAAGATTTAGATGGAACAGGAAAGTTTCCCGGATTTGTTACATTACAAGCTGATGGTGTTAATATAGCTCCTATATCACTAACAGCAGGTAGATTTTCTAAGGGTATATATAAACTAAATATAGGAACAGCAACTGATGATTTGGGTAATGCGTTAACTGGTGTTAATATATCTTTAAGCTCCGCTACTAATTTTACTGACACATGGAGTGTAACATCGGCTGGATATGAGTCATCTTATACTTTTAATTTTGAGCCTAAACTACCCTCTATAGGTAATGATAATTTTACTACATCAAACTTGATTGTCAACTTGGTTAATCAAAAAAGCGAATATGATTATGGAAGTGTAGCTAATATAAGAGTTTTTATTAAAGACAAAACACAAGTTTTACAATCCACAACAGCTACAAAAACATTTATTGATAGTTTTATTGTTAAAAATGGAATGTATGAGATAAGAGAAAAATCCACTGATTATGTGGAGATTTCAGAAGATAGCTTATCATATGATAAAGATGGAAACTTCTTTGAGATAAACACTAACAATCTTTATCCTAATGTAGAATATAAGATTGTTTTAAAACTAAAAGTTAGAAATGAAACTATTATAATAGACAAACCAGATTTGTGGAACTTTACTGTTTTATAAGGGGTAAAAAATGGCTGACGGCTATACATACGAAAGTTTATTATCTTCTTTAGAGAGTGCTGGAAGTATTTCTGGTGATTTACTAGAAACTTCATTTACAGCAGATACAAACAGAGCTATTCCTCTTATAGATTATGGTAGATTCTCAAAACATACTTTCTTTGGTGATATAAGAAGAAAGACAGAAAGAAACTTTAATAAAATAATAACTGAATACCCTATTGGTTTGAGTGGGGCTTCAGTGGCTGCATTAACAGAATCAGATATATTGGCTGTTGATAAGTTTTACAAAGAAGCTGATGGTTACACTAGATGGTTATTGAATGAGTTGGGTAAAGATGTAGCCTTTACTGGAACAGAAAAATCAATAACTGCAAATGCTGTTAATAATAATCAAGAAAATGTTACATTAATTCATTTACATAGAGATTCTGATAATTCTGTAACTGGTGATCAGTTAGATAATATAAATGCAATATATGAAAGAATAGAATTATACGAAGATTTTAATAAAGAAATAGAATATTTAGATGCTGGAACTTTATCATATTTTGGAGTCACTGGTGGTGAAGGTAATTATGCTAATTATTCTACTCGTATAACCGAAGAAGTTCCAGCCTCTGCAGAGGTTGATGTTATTCAAAACTTCAAGTTGGAAAATCTTATACCAAGATATTTGTTTTTAGGTGATGATACAGAATTCTTAAAAAGTTTTCTTACAGCATTGTCTGAATCTTTTGATGAATATAAATTATATATAGAAAACATACCAAACTTAAAAAAGATTTCATACGATAGCGTTGATAGAGTTCCAGATAGATTCATACCTGTTTTAGCTAAAGATTATGGTATTAATTTATATGAAACATCTGCAGATATTGATATAAAACAAGAACTATTTAATTCTTCATCTGCTGGATATACTAGTAAAGAGGTAACAAGTAAGGTATGGAATAGAATATTAAACAATATCCCACACTTATTAAAATCAAAAGGTGCAAGAGAAAGTTTAGAAGCTATTTGTAGAATATATGGAATTAAAAACAATTTCTTAAAAATTAATGAACACTCAATTTTTAGAACAAAAGTTAAAAAAACAGAACAAGAGTTAGTAGATTTTATAGCTTTATATTCTGATGGAACGAATTATGTTCAAACATCAGTTGGAGCTACAGAAACTAGTTCTTTGGCTTTTGATTTTGCGGCTGGGCAAGACTTTACCATACAAACTGTTGTATCTGCAACAGCGGCACAATCTCACACATTGGTTGAACACCCACTATATAATATAACATTAAGTGATGTAGGTGTTTTAACATTTAATTCAGTAACAACACCAACTGTAACAGTATCCACCCCAGAGGGGTCTATTTCATCCCATATACAAGCCTTAGATAATTTTACTAATATAACTGTATCAAGAAGTGGTGATACCTTAAACGCTTATTTAACCACCCTCTCAGCTAGTCCTACTGGTGGTAATGATATTGTAGAGGTTGTTAGTGGTTCTTACAGTGATGTATCGGTTGGAACTGAAAGTTATGACTCAACAGGTGGAACTGTTGGTGGCTCTACAAAATTTCCTTCTCCAAATAACTTTATTGGTTATATGCATGAAGTAAGAACATGGGATATAGCATTAGAAGAAGAAGACATAAAAGAACATACGAGAAACTTTCAATCAATATCAATTGAAAATACAAAAATAAACAATCAAAGTGCCACATATAATAATTTGAAGTCTCACTTCAAACTAAGAGAAGATATAATTCTTGGTGGTGATTATAATTTTATTGTAAACTCTGCAAAAAGTAATTATCATGCTGAACCTGTGGGGTTTGGAACAACAGAGAAAAAATATAGACACTTTTCCGATAGAAAAAGAATTGTTAGTAGTTATCCATTAGGTTTCTCTATTAACAATGATAAAATAAGAACATCAGAAGAAAATATTGAAGAAGAAGATGTTGGTTATATTAGCTTCTCTATGAGTCCAACAAACGCAGTAAATAGAGAAATATACAATAGTATACAAGATTTTAATGTGTTTGATCTTTTAGGAGATCCTTCTGTATTAACAAAGAACTCATATTTTGGAACAGACATAAATAATAAATGGAATGAAATTTCAGAACAATGGAATTTATCTAAAAACGAAACATTTGATCCAGATCCATTAAACAATGCATTACTTAAAAGTGGTGGATCTGTTTTGACGGTAACTGGTGTTAGTGGGTCTAGCGTTGGATTAATGAACAATAACGCATTTGTTAAATCAATGAATAATTTCAATGATACATTTGGAAGTATATTTCCATTCTCAGAACAATTTATACCAGCAAAAACAAATGTTATTTCAAAAGGTTTATTTATTGAATCACCTTTATTAGAGAGACATAAAACAAAAAGAGTGTTTGGTAGAAGATGGAATTCTTTGGCTGAGGTCTTGGCTGAGAACGAACAATATCAATTAACAGCAGATGGAAATATTATATCATATGATAATGATAAGCAAACTAACAATGCTGTTCCTACGGTGTTATCGTTAAATGAGCTTGAATTTGTTTTAAATAATCACTATTTAGCTGGTGATTTGGCTACAACGGGTTCGGGTTCGGCTAATGAAGTAAATTTATCAGCATCAGCTGCAACTACTGCAGATTTTCAAGGTTATCAATATTATGATAACAACATACAAGAAACTATAGATTTAGAGTTTAGTGCTATAACTCAAGTTCCAAATGTTAGTGTTAATAGCACTGTAAACGAACCTAATTTTTCTCAAACTAGATATGGTAGATTCTTACCCGTAAGAATAACTCCCGCAGCTGTTGACCAAACAGAGGTTGAAATAACTTTGGATACTATGTTAATATCACCTACTGCAAACAACACAGCTAGCAATGGGTTCATAAGTGGTAGAGTTAAAATGTTATCTGGTGGTGTTGAATTCAAAACGGATTTACCAGCCTTAAGGTTTGATTTTCCCACATCAGCTGATGGAACAAACTTGTTTATTGCAGAGGTTGGTGATATAGATGCTGGTGAGGGTAGAATAGTAAAAGACAAAGACAACTCAATAGTTGTCTCCTTAGAGAGTGCAACAATACAATTAAACTTAACACTAGCTAGTGTTGTAAGATCACTCAGTGCAGTTGCTGGAGATGTTACACTACAAATGGTAGAAGATTCGGCGTCTGGTAGTATTGGTATTGTTCCTATTAATGTTACAAACCTATTTAATGATGTAACATATATATTTAGAGTGGGTATAAACGCTGTTGATACTAAGGATACTGATTTGATTAGACAAATAACACAACAAGGTGTAGAAAAAATTACATCATAAAATAAGGGGTTTATAAATGTTTAAGTATGAAACAAGTTTTAGACAATTTAGTTTTGCAACATTACAATTAGTTACAGAAAAAATTAATTCTTTAAATAAAAACTCTATTACTGAGTTGGGTTGTCATTCTGGTTATTTAACATTGGAATTATCAAAAACTTTTCCACTAAGTAATATAATTCCTGTTTCATTAAGTGATTATAAGACGACAGCTCATATAAGAAAAGTATTAGATAAAAACAATTTTTCTATGGTTAAACCTGTTTTACTAGATAGAAAAACAATAAATGAATATATAAAAACCATAAACACAGATATTGTTTTTATAGATAATAGTTTTTCTTATCCTCCAAGAGTTTTAGACGAAATAGTAAAATCAAACATTATATGTGATGTTATATATGTTGATGGTGACTCTATTATTCATATCAATACAGAATCATTGATATCTCAAAAAAGAAAAGAAAGTATGGTTATACAACCAGAACCACAACCAGAACCACAACCAGAACCAGCGATAGAGGAACCAGTTGTTAATATAGAAGAAGCAGTTCCAGAGTATGCGGCTGTAGAAGAAGTAGAGGAAGAAGTGGTTGTAGAGGAAGAAAAAGTAAAACCAAAAAGAAGAAGAAGAAGCAGAAGTAAGAAAACAAATAGTGAATAATACTTATATTTATTATAAGCATTGTTTTTATTAAATTATAATACAATATAGTTTTATGTATAATAATAGGGGGAAATAAATTGGCATTTCTTGATTCATCAACAGCAGTTATAGACGCAATTCTTACTAAGAGGGGCCGAGAATTGTTAGCTAGAAATGATGGCTCCTTTCAAATAACAAAGTTTGCCTTTGGTGATGATGAGATTAATTACCAATTATTCAACATTGCAAACACAGTTAATCCAGAGGCAGATATTATTAATCTACCTGTTTTGGAACCCACATCAAATGATGAGGTAGCATTGTTAAATAGATTAGTAACTCTACCAAGAGGAACACTAAAAGTAGCTACATTGAGTTTAGATCCTAATCAAGCAACAGTTGATTTTGGAAGTGATATAACTGTTTCAGTTGTTACTGAAAATGGTAGTGATCCACAGGGATATACAGCAACTATTAGAGATTCTACTATTGGTGTTTTGACAGCTGCAAGAGCAATTCCAGCTGCTGGTGGTTTAGCTACTTTCACTATTAGAACTGGCGAAAATGCTAGCGGTGGAACAGGAACTACAATTATGGATATTATTGGTATCAACACTGGAGCTAGAAAAGAGTTTAGCTTAACAGTTAATGAAGCAACAACAACTTAATTAGAGAAAAGGTATGGCGTTAACAAATTTTAATGAAGATGATATATCAGTTAGTGATGTTGAATATACTACTAACTTTGTTATAGATTCAGCTACAGCAGCTTCGGCTAGAAATATATACTCTTTTGTTGCAGAAGCTAGTTCTACTGGTTTTTTAGTAAATGCTCAAGGTTCAACAACAACTACACCTCTTAGTTCTGCCTTTAGACACTTTACTAATTACTATTTTTCATCAGCATCAGATGCATCTATACCACTTGCACAAGACAACACAACAACAACTGGTATATTTAGAGCTATTCAATTAGGGAGAACAACAGTTGATGATGGTATATTAAGTGGTAGTGTTACAGCTATATTTTCTTTTGGGGCTGTTGGTAACTTACAGTTTGTTGATATACCAGATACAACAATTGATAATAGTATTGGTAGAAAGGGAACTCTAGTTCAGAAAAATGATGAAACAAATGTTGTTGGAACAGTATTTTACGACACAGGAACTTTGGTTTTCCACGGTGGTAATACATCAACAAACTTTTTAACATCACCTGCATCTGGTTTTATATTTGGTGAAGGTTCAACAGCTGAAACTATAGCTATTAATGAAGTTAATTTTAAATCTGTTAATAGTATTAAAAGAACTTCTTTTTTTTGTAGAGCTAAAAACAGAGAATTTAATTACACAAATAATATAACAGCGTTATCTGATAGAACTACTGGATCTATTACTGGCTCATTAACAGCAGATCCTACAACATTTATAACAACAATTGGTCTTTATAATGATGATGGTGAAATGCTCGCAATAGCCAAGGTTTCTCCAGCAGTTAAAAAGACTTTTGATACAGAAAAAGTTTTTTCTGTTAGATTACAATACTAAAACATTATGTCATTTAAAGCTTTTGAAGACGAAACTATCCAAAGTTATGTTAATGAGAAGATAGAGACAGTTTCATTATCAGAGACTAGTCCTTCGGCTTCTTATGCTCATTTTTTCACAGGTATAAGAAGTTTGGGTAAGATAGGTTCTTTAAATGGCGACGATAATCCAGATTTTGGTTTTAATAAAGAAGATGAAATAAAATATAAATTTGACTTTACTGAAATACCTATACTTGGCCAATCAATAACTGCCGATATGGTTAATGGTGTTTATATGAGTGAAGGTGATATGGATTATAGCACCGCTGCTGGATATAACACAACAACATCACATCAAAGAATATTTGATCATATAGCATACTATTTGTATAGAGCAGATCTAGATGATAATTATGATCCATCCATAACAAACATACAAAGTGGCTCAACAAGTGTGGATATATCTGTTTTTAAATTAATTAACTTGAGAAAAGATATAGGTTTTAGTGGTATAAAACCATCATCATTTAGAATGGAGTTAAACTTAGGAACACAAAGTATTACTGGCCATATTGATGGTTCTTCTGCAGAGCCTTTATATTATGATACTCACGCTACCGGATTTACTGGGGCTTTGGATTTGAAAAACCCATATGGTGGTGAAGTTGGGTTAAGTGATAAAAGTTTCTTTGGTGTTTCTCTTAATGATACACCTTATATGGCCGCTGAAGGTATTGATAACATTGTTGATGGTATAACAATAGAGGCAATAATAAGACCTCACCAAAAAGATTCTGTTTTATTTTTTAGAAGAATAGCTAATTCTGCAGACGATAAAACAAGAAATAAATTTATGAAGTTAGAGTTAACTAAAGGCCCTAATGGTATAAACGAAGCTTTTAGGTTTTATATAAGAAACACATCTACATATCCTAATAACTCAGACACATATGCGGATAAAACAGAATCTAATTTTACAGAAAACTTTTCTGACACTAATGTTCAAGCTTCTGGATTATTTGTTCCTAACGATGTTGGTATAAATCTTTTTGATGGTAATTTTCACCATATAATAGTTACATGGAGTCCATATGAATTAGTATCAAATAATGTGGGGGATGCTGAGTTAGGATCTGGGGTTGTGTTGGGTTATGTTGATGGATACAAACTTCTTAATAAAGAACAGGTTTTTCCAAGACTTAAGGGTTCTGATAGTTCAAACGGCCCAACACCACAACCAAATATGCTTGAACAAAGAATACCAATTAGGCAAGAAAGATTAAGATCTACTGATTCTCTTGATGGGCCAAGTGGTAACAATATATATATTGGTGTTTCAAACTTTAGTAGAACAGATGGTGAGTTTGATGGAGATAGAGGAGTTTTAGCTCCTAGTAATGATCCAAAAATATCTGGGCCTTATGATGGGCAAATACAAGAATTAAGAGTTTGGAATATAAGACTAAAAGATGGAACAACTAAATATAATGATAATTTAAACACATTATTAAATACTACAGTTGATGTTGTGGCAAATCCAGAAAAAAGTATTATAGGAACTTTTAATAACTTTTATGATTCTGGTTTAACTGGAACATCAACAAGTGCTGGTAATATAGTGGGTTGGTGGAGATTCAACGCTATAGGGTCTCTAACAGCTGCAGATCATGCAGGAGGTTTAACACCCGGCCTTATTGCGAATGCTCCTGCATTAGCTGCTGACCCAACTGGTCAATTATCTGGAAGTAGTGGTGTGTTGGTTGGTAACTCTACTATGAGATTATATAATTCTAAAAACATATTATTAGGTTCAAGTGGAAATGTTTTTAGTGAAGAGTCTGTTTCTTCACTACAAAGAACACTGACATATTATGATCAACCAGCGGCCGGATCAAAGCCCGTAAATAATAATTTAAATCAGGGTAGAATATTAAGAAGAACTATTTCTGATGAAGCAAAAAGAGTTGGTGTTATATTTTATGACACAAATCAAATAGTTTTAGACAATGATGATGAGTTTGTAAGTATGAATTTCACTTGGCCAACCAGTGGTGTGTCTGGTGATTTTGGTTTTTCTGTAACTAGTGATAATATAGATAATAACTCTATCAACGTTGAAAGATTAAAATATGACGCAGTTATAAGAAGTGGTAGAACTTTGTTTTCGGCAGTAGCGGAGGGTTCTGAATTTAATTACACTGAAAACCCAACGGGGAAAAACCCAGATACAAACGAAAATATATTTGATGATCCAACAGCATTTATTACTTCTGTTGGTTTATACAATAATGAAGGTGAGTTATTAGCTATAGGTAAGTTATCAAATACTGTTAAGAAAAATAATAAAATTCAAATAGAAACTCAAGTTAAGCTAGATTATTAGAGAGTGTAAATGCCAGATCCATTACTACCAATAAGAACTAACAAAGATATTGAAAGTGGATATGTTAGAATAAATCCATCAGACTATTTTTTTGTAACATTTGAAAGCTCAAAACAAATAGCTATTGATGATATAGAGTGTCCTTTGACTAAGGGTATAAATGATCATCAAATAATTAGTTCACCTAATGATTCTGTTTGTGCGATGACTGCTAGTTGGGATGGTAGTAACTCATCATATTGGTATACGGTAAGAAAAATATTATCAGAGAGAACAAGTAATTATTCTTTAACAGCGACTCAACCCGCTGATGCACAATTAGGTATAATAAGTATAAGGAAGAACTTTTATGATATGGCCTTAGCGACTGGTAGTGTTACTGCCACTGTCACGGGCACTAATTTTGTTGGTAATAGCATAGCTGATACTTATTATGATGATGGTAATGGTAACTTTTTAAAACTATCAAACGGATTATCAATAGGTAAGGTGTTATACGATGATGGTATGATTGTTATTGATAATGCAGAATATAGAGAGGTTGCAACCTCAACAACATCATTAGTTTTTAATACAAGAGTTCAACATACAGCTTTAAATGTTTATTGTAAGTGTGAATCAAATGAACTTAATTATACACTAAATCACACAGCAGCTGCTACAGCTAGTTTATGTGCAAACGGCGAAAGTATAGAGGCGGGACATGATAATTTATATACTAAAACTTCTATAACAGGAAGCACTGATAGGTTTAAATATTGGGAAGATTTAGTTTCGTCTGGTTATAATTTTTCACCTATGATAACATCTGTTGGTTTATATAATGAAAATAATGAGTTATTGGCTGTTGCTAAATTAACAAAACCAATTAAAAAACCCACAGACTTACCATTAACTGTTAAGATTGCAATTGATATATAAAGGAAAATAAAATGGCATTTAGGTTTATAAATCCAGTAGCTACTGGGCAATTTAGATATATTTTATCAAGAGCTGTTGAAGATGTTACTATAATAGATCTTACAGATACACCAAGCAATGGAGTAACTGGTTTTCACTTGGAAGTTGTAACAGGATCTACTAAATCAATAGAACTTGACGGCATTGGTGAGTATATGAAACTCCCAACAGCAGAAGGAAATAACACTGAGTTTGGTTTGGATAATATAGGTGTTAATGGCCCCATAGCTAACAATTTAATTTTTGAATCTTGGGTTAAATTATCAGACATAGAATATACTGCAGGATACGCAAACCAATATTGGGAAGCTACAATACAAAGAGATACTACAAGTGGCCCATATGGTCAAGACGAAAATGGTGATGATATATTTGGAACAACAACGGAAGGTTTTGATGGAATATATCATAGTAGATTAATATATATAGACCCAGAGGGAGATTCAACATCTGCTCACTATGTTGATTTTCAATTCACTAGTGGAACAAATATAGCATATAGTTTAACATCAAACTCTAGTATACCTGTTAATACTTGGACTCATTTGATGACAAAGTATAATTGGGAGGGTGATACATATGGAAGCGGTGAAGGTAATAGCACTATGTCCGTATATATAAATGGAGTGTTAGATAGAGTAGAGACTTTAGACAACCTTCATGCCGCAGGGGCTTTAAGCAACCCTGCATACCCTTCTACGGGTTCCCCATTAGATGCTAAGGGATTAATACTATTTAATGGTAAAGTCGATGAGATGAGATTGTGGTGTCTCAGTGCAAGTGATCCTGTTATGGCTGAACTTGCTTCTGTAACTAGTATAGGGTTATATCCAGAAAAACTAAGTGTTCAAGCTCAAAATGATTTATCTCCAAGTGCTAACACTTTAGTAGGTTGGTGGAGATTTGAAGATGTTACAGCTGTAAATCTTTATGCTTCTATAGTTGATAGTATAGAAGATAGCACAGAGTATAATCACAACGCTACTCCTGTAGGTTTTGAAGGCCCAACAAGTTTTTCCGATGATCAACACTCTATTTATGGAAGTAATGCAATGGATAACTTCCCAGATTTAAAAATAGGAACAACAGATAATGGCGGTATGTTAACCATTGATAATAGAAACTCAAGTGTTCTATTAGAAGAAGGTTGGGAGAATTTAGTATTAAAGTCACAAAATAGTTGGACTCCTATCTTAGAACAAAACGGTGATCCAACAGCAATAGTTAATGTAGATGAAAGACAGATATACACTGGAACCTCTGGCGTTAGAGTTAATACAGGATATGAGGGTGGAGGGGCAATACACACCATAGATTATTCACCAGAAAATTTTATTGATAAAAACAAATATATTTGTGGTTTAAGAATGATTGCCGCTAGTGGATCAGTTAGTGCAAGAGTAACATTTACTCTCGGCCCAGAAAGCAATAGTGCATCTGTAACAGCTGTTATGACTAACTTAGAGTGGAGACCATTTTTTGTTAGGAATACTGCTATTAGTGATCCGGGGCACCCCTCATCTATTACCGGATCTGTTAAGGTAGAACAGCTTCATAACCCCGTAGAAGGAGCAGATGAAGGATCTTTGTTTAATGTTGATTCATTTATGATTAAACAAGGTGATTACCCATCAGCTTTTGTGGGACAAGAAGAAGTCAGAAAAACAGGTCAAATTTATTGGAATATAGGTGATTAAATATGAATGGTAAAAATTTTACATTAAGAACTGGTGTTAAATTTTCTGGTAACTCTGGAGATTTTGACAAACAGCCATTTATAAATTTGGTAGAAGAAGACTCAATTACTAGTGGTAAGTTTTTATCACTTTATAGAATAAGAAGATCAAAAGAAGAAAGTTCAGATATAGATTATGAATATCAGAACCCAGAAAAAGATGGTGTTATTGGATTAAGTTATGGTGATGGATCTAGTGTTTTTTCTTCAAGTGGAACATATATAACAAAAGCTATTAGTTTAAACGAATACAATGAAAACTTGGTTGGTAACACTACAACTGCAGATGCTCAAGAATATTTTGTTAATGTTACTGTTGATGATAATAGTAAATTAACACTTATGATTGACGATAATGGAACATTTCACGGTGACATAGTTGTTGAAAACTTAACGTTAAATAGTTATAATTATATAGGTTCAACTTACAGACCACAGCCAGAGGGATTGTTAGATGCTAACTTAGATCAAACAATACTACCTAATGGCAGCTCGGCAGACAGCACACTAGTATTGCAATACCAATATAATGCAATGGAACAAACAGATGTTTTCTTAACTAGTGGATTAACTGGAGTGTATGATTGGTCTGGTAACTCTAATACTGGTTCTATATTTGGAACAGCTATCGGAGATATGGCAAACTTTGGAACAGATAACTCTGTATCTGCAGGAGTTACTGGTTGGACAGCTGGTATTGTTGAGGGCGGATTTAGATTGGATGGATCATCATATATAGAAAGCGAAACATCAACATTATTTACTGCAGCTGATCCACTGGATAATGGATATACTTTATTAACATCAGCTAAGTTTTTTACATCTGCAGATACTGACATATTAACCTTAACTGATGGTGTTGAAACATATGGTTCTTTAAAAATAAGAAATGGTTCTTTTGTTTTTGATGTAGCTACAGATTCTATAACTGCAGGATCTATAACAGCTGTTGATGAGATTGCAGCAACTGGATCTGTTGAACTGGGTAAGTGGTATAATATAGCAGCTACATTAAAAGAAACTAATGGTATAGATAGAGGATCAAAGTTATATATTAACGGAGAGCCATCTATATTAACAAGAACTGTTAGCGATACATTATCAGCATCTATGTTTACTACTCCAACAGTAGTAGCTGCTGATACTAAGCTAATTATAGGAACAGATATAGCTAAAACTAGTAACTTTATGAATGGAGTTATTAGTTTAACTAGAGTATTTAATAGACCACTTAATGATGCACAAATATTTGAAAACTTCATAACTAGTATACCCGGTCAAGTTAATATATCAGAAATTAATATTAGTTAGTTAGCTAGTAATTAATATAACAGGAAATAAAATGAATTTAAACTATAAAATTGATAAAGAGCAAATTTTAAAGAAATTTAAAGATTATGTAGATTCTCATACTGATAGGGGTGATAGGTATAATTCTAAAGGTAAGGATGTGCAATATCGTTCAGATTATGTTACTTTAGAAAAAGTAAAGACATTATATATGTTTGTTATTAATAATATAAAGATAGATTTAAGAAGAGAATTTATACATGATGATAAATTATTTTTTAAAGTTATGAATAATTTATTAAATAGAGTGAATAATAAAATAAGAACTAAAACTGCAACCAGTTTATTTATTTCTGTTGGTGTAGAAAATCCTATAGTTTTTGATGGTAGTGAAGACCAATATGAAGAATATTTAGTTTTTAATAAAACAAAGCAAGCTCAAGTTATGAGAAAAATAATTGATGAACTTAATGCAACATTATCTGGTGATGTTCCAGAAGAAGAAGGTAAAACTATCATTAATTCAAATGATATACCAAAGAACCCTTCAAACATAGTTGAAGGTATGAGTAAAGAAGAAATAGCCGATAAACTTATAAAAAGTATTAATCCAGATTATGTATTAGAAATATTTAAGGGAAATTTTGAAAACTTTGATAAAGAATATTATATTTTTATAAAAGAACATGATATAGATGATTCAATTGCAAAAGAGATATTATCTAATTTACACAACAAATTCTCTTCAGAAGAACCAAATAATATTTTAAATAAAAAACTGGAAGAAGAAGAAAAACCAAAACAAATTTATAAAAGATTTTCAGATCCCGGCCTTGAGAATAGAAGAGAACAATCTATGGATCAATTAAGAGGAAGAGGTTATACTTCTAAAGGTGGTGGTTGGTATGATCGCCGTGGAAACTTTGTTGCAAAGATAGGTGATAAGGGCGAGATAATTTGGACCAAAGATCAGTATGAAAAAAGTGATACTGGAGGCTCAGCTGCGTCAATGGGTGGAGCAGCTGCTGCCGCAGGAACACCTGCAGTAGGTCAAGACGGAGATGGTGAAGAAGTAGAAACTGGATTGAATGATAAAGAGTTAGAATATATTAGAAAAACTTTTGGACATAATGAGAGAGATGATGCTTAGATCTGATATATATAATATTATAACAAAAAAAGAACCTCCTAAAAATGAACTATTTGACAATATATTAAATGAAGGTGAGTTCAAAGCTTTGATAGTAAAGGGTTCTGATGGTAAATCAAGGGTGGTTAATTTCAGATCCGCTGAAGCCATGAAAAATGCTATAAAAAGAGGAACTCATAAACCAATTGGTTCAAAAACTTCAGAAAAACCTGCAGATGATACACAACTGGAAAAACCTGTAGATGATACACAACTGGAAAAACCTGCAGATGATACACAACTGGAAAAACCTGTAGATGATACACAAACAGAGTTGCCTGATTCTGAAATTAAAGGATTAAAAGATAAAAATAGAGAAAATTTAAAAGCAGCCACAGTTGGTGTAGTTGATGAAGTTATTAAAAAAGAAGCATTAGAAGAAAGAAAGTCTGCGCCGGGTAATAAGGGTTCTGTTATTAATGAAATATGTGTTGGTGTTGGTTTATATGAGTTATTAGTTAATCCAAATATTAGTGATGATGATTTAATTAGTAATATAACAGAATTTGTAAAGTCATCAAAAATATACAAAAGTAATAAAAAAAGCAGTAATGATGAGGCTATAAAATCAGCTGCGAACGCTTCAAAAATAGAGTATATAAGAGTTTTAAAATTAATTGCCGAAAAGGGTATAAATTCAGAGGCGGCTATTGTAAGTCATATATGGGGTGCACAAGAGTCACTTTCTAATACTGTATCAAAATTAAAAGAGATGGGTGTGAATACAGTAAATGATATAGATATTGAGGAATATGAAGAAATTATAATGGCAGGTGGTGCAGGTGAAAACCCAACAGATACAATGATACTTGTAACTGATAATGATGGTAACGCACATATTCTCCATACTTCAAATAAAATGACATCCGCGGATATACAAGCAAACTCCGGACCAGTTAAGAATATTGAAAATATACAAAAAACATTATTAGAGATGGAAGATTTAAATATATCTGCAGAAGATTTGGAAAATATATCAAAAAAACATATAGATGAATTAAAAAATAAAAATGATGAAATAAAAAAAGTAGCTATAGAAAGAGTGTCAGAAGCTCGTGAAGATATTCGTGGTTTTATAGACGGGTTGAAAAACGCAAGTTCAAATGAAGGTGATGAAAAATATTGGAATCTGGCTGTAGAGAGATTTAGTGGGGTGAATAAAAACGGAGAATTAACGACAAATGTTAGAAAAAGATTAGAAAAATTTTCTCAAAAAGACGAAAATGGCGAGATAAAAGAAGAGTATAAAGAATTTATTAAAAGGGTAGAGAATAGAGAAAAATTAACCGATAAAGATGAAGAAAAAATAGCTAATATGTTTTTAGATAGTATGGAATATACCCCTAAAGAAGGCGAGAGTGCAACTGTATACTCATTAAATAATGATAATATAGCCGGTGCCAATAGAGTTCTATATACAGAAGATGATGAAATTAAATTAAGGGAATTATATGGAGAACAACTAGATATTCAGAATAATTATAGAGAAACTTTAAATAATATTACAGATGGAGCTGGAGATCTTGCTTTTTCAAAATTATTTTGGGATAGATTACATTTAGATATATCTAGTGGCCACAACCCCGGAGGTATACCAAATGAAAATTTTTCTACAATAATGGGTGTTGATAAGAGCGATTTACGTATTTCATCAGATGGTCAACATTATATAAAAAAAGGTAATTCTCTTTTTAAATTAGATTTAGAAACAGGTGAATTGGAAGAAACCCCAGCTCAGCTTTCAAAAGAAGAAAAGAAAGAAATAAAAACTTCTGATAATTCAATAGTAATAAATAGAGAGATATTGGCAGCTGCTCTTCAATCTGGTGTTGGTGTTGAAATAGGTGAAGATTATTGGAAGAATATAAAGGTAGAGTATTTGCAACAAGGTAAAGGTAATACAGGCAGTGCACTTTTATATTATGAATATTTAGATGTTGAAGGGGAACAACAAAGACTAAATATAGGTAGTCAAGATGTTAGACCTAAAGGAGGTCAAGGAACTAAACAACAAGATACTATAAAATATCACCGCGATTTTCAAACCAGATTAGCTATAGAAAGCTTATTATGGCAAAAAAGAAATAGTGATTTTGTAGGTTAAATAAATTTTAAAAGTATTAAAAAAGTTATTATATTAATTATAAAAGAATGGAGGTTTTTATGTTAAATACATTATTGTTGGCTACTTTTTGCCAATCAAAAAATATAGATGAGATTATATCAGACATAAAAAATAATTTTGATATTATGGGTGATAAGATATTCATCTTGCAAGATAAATCAAGTAAACATAAGAAAATATTAACTTACAATATAAAGAAGAGTGGTAACACTATATTTTCTGATGTTATAAGTAATACTATATCTTTACATAGAAAGAAAGAAACTAATACTCTTTATACATTGAATGCACTTAATGAAATTGTTAAGGAGCAAAACAATGGTGAGGTTAGTAAGGATTTTACTGTTAATTGGGAAGATTATAGAAATACTTTATTAATAACTTATTATGATGATTTATCTAGTAAAACAGTATTAAAATCAATTAACACAAGTTTAATTAAAATAATTAATATATGAGGTTATAATGTCAGAAAACAAAATGGTTAGTGTTTTATTGTTTGTAGAAAATTCTGATGACGATCAAATAGTAGAGGCAGTAAAAAATATATCTGAACAAACATATAAGAATGTTGATTTGATTGTTTCATCATTTAAGGAAGAAAATTCAGAAGAAGTTAAAAAAATAGTCAATAGTTTGTTTTTAAATGTGCAATGGATTAATCATAAACCTATTCCAACATTTATAAATGAAGCTTTGGAATTAGCTGTAGGTGATATTATTTTTTATAGAACTATTAATAATGTTAAGTGGTATCCAAGACATATTGATAGTCATATTGAAAAATACGATGATTCAAATGTTAATTGGTGTCTTTCAAATTTAGAAAGCAAAGACATTAATAAGCCAGAGGGTAAAGCTAATACTTTTGACTATAGGATAGAAAACCCACCTAACTTAACAACAATTATAATTGATGAAGTTTCTCACCGCAAAGGCATACCAGCAGATTGGGCGTTATGTATCACTGAAGATTCAAATGGCGAACATGATTTTTCTGCGGGTAAAATAGTTAATCAGTGGTCTTATGAAAAATTAAGAGGAACTGTATCCACAGAAATAAGTGTTATTCAGTGGATTGAAAGAGATGGTGGTTATAAGGAAACTATAAATTATATTGAGGCACAGATTGGCGCACCTGCCCCTATAGATAACAAACATTCTATCAATGAAGAGACTGGTGAGATAGAGATAAAAAGAAAACTTCCAACTTTAGTTGGTAACTATAGATTTGCAAATCATAATAAGCACACTGTTGCTATGTCAAAGAATATGGGTGATATAAACTCAATAGCTATTAAGAGAACAATAGGGTTGGGTGATGTTATATTAATTGAGCCAATCATTAAGAAGTTGAGACAGGATCATCCTAAAGCTGAAATAACACTTTTTACCAAATCAACAGATATACCAAATTACTTCAAGCACGCACCAGATCATATAAAGGAGTTGGAGGAAGTCAATCTTCACGAAGACTTTTTATCTAAAACAGAATATGAAATGGGTATTGATTTGGATTTATCATATGAGAGCAGAGTTAAGAGACCTTTTATTGACTCTTATGCTGAAGTTGCAAATGTATTCTTTGAAGATAGAAGAGATAAGTATCCACAATTAGTGTGTGATGAAGATCGTATTATAGAAGAAAAATATATTGTTGTTTGTGGTGATGGATCTGGTTGGCCCGGAAAAACTTGGCCATTAAGTTATTATGAGAACATTATTCTTCATTATAAAAATGAAGGATATAATGTTATAGAAACTGGAAGCCATCATGTCACAAATGATACAGATCCAACATATCACAATTGTGATTTTAAAACTTTAATTAATTTGATTAAAAATTGTGATTTGTATATCGGAGCAGACAATGGTCCCATGCATATTGCAAGATCTTTCAATAAGAAGTGTGTGATTATTGCAGGAGCTGCTTTGCCAAGATTAACTAATCCCAATAATGAAAATGTTTATTATCTTGAAAATCATGGTAATGATTGTTTAGGATTAAAGCACTCTAAGTTTATAGATTTAACAGAAAAAGGTGGTTTAACATTTATACCTATTAATGTTAAAGATCCAAGTTGTGGTATTAATGATATTAAACCAAGTATGGTTAAAAAAGCAGTATCATCTTTAACAGATAAAAAGACATCACCAGATGGAAATGAGATGACTTATGCTTTTAATATCATAGGAAATCTCATCAGCAAAGATTTGATTGAGGGTTTTGCATATTATAGAGATGATGTTACTGGTATATATTGGAAAGAAGATGTGCATCATCACCCAGATCAAAGACTTAATACATCTCAGTTTTATATAGATAAAAAAGAAACAGTGTGGGAAAAGAACTTTGTTCCAATAATTAATCATATGACAGAGAAATCAATAACTAATAATTCTTTATTAGATATTGGGTGTAATATGGGAATATTTTTAGATGGATATTCTAAGTATACGGATGATATTATGGGTATTGATTTAAACATAGACTCTATTACAAATGGTATTAATATATATTCTGATTTAAAAGATAAATTAATATCTGGTAATTTTGTTACTTATGATTTTGATAGAAAGTTTCAAACATTATTGTGTCATGATATTATTAATAATGTTAGCAACCCAAGAGAATTTTTATCTAAGTGTTACGATGTTTCTGAATCTGGTGGTTATCTATATATAAGTTTTTATGATATAGATAATGACTCATTTAGAGATAACCCAAGAGATTGGAGAGATATGGGTGTTGGTGAAAAAATATCATTTTTTGATTATAAAACATTTGAATCTATGTTAGATGATAATGGGTTTAAAATAGTTGAGCAATATTTTACGCATGAAGCTACTGATGCTAAGTTTTTGTTTTGTCAAAGGAAAAATTAAATGGAGACTTTTGGTAGTATAATAGATAAAATAACAATTTTAGAAAGAAGAATTCAAGAGTTAAGAAAAAAAGATGAAGGATATTACCACCTATACAATCAGTATGGGTGGTTATTCAAAAGTATTGGTGATCAACTTACTGAGTGTTTTAGTGGTCGTCGGCCATTTACATTTGAAAAACATAAGGTTTATGATAAAGAAGTATCAATACAAAATGAAGTAAGTTTTTTATCAGTTATTAGTCTTCTAAATGAGTATAATAATAAGTTATGGGATTTAGAGGATATTAGAAGAGATAAGAGTTTAACTGATAATGAAAGATTAGAGGCCGCTGATAAGGTTTCTGAGTATAATAAGTTAAGAAATGATTGTATTGATAGAATAGATCAATATATTGAAAAAGCAGCCAGAAGTTCACACGAATCTATCTTTAAATAAATAATAGAAGATATTTATAATATAAAATATTAATGGAGAATAATATGGAAACTTATAGTAAGATAATTGCCCTTTATGAAGATTTTGTAATGAATCATAAGAAGTTTGTAGAAAGCAATAATAAGTCAGCAGGAACTAGAGCGAGGAAGGCCATCGGCGAAATAAAGAAATTAGCTACCGACTACAGAAAAGAAAGCGTAGAGGCGGCAAAAACCATGTAGAGAGATAAGATGAAAAGAATAAAAAACTTATTATCAAAGGTTATATTCTTTTCAAGTGTTGCGATTTTAGTCAGTTGTTCAGACAACCCTACATCTAGTGATAGTAGGGAGTATGTATATAGCTATGATAATTACGCATTAATGATGGTTGATGCATTAGATGAAAAATATGCATATTTAGAAAGAAGTTTTAATGTTACAGATGGTGAAATACAATATATGGAAATTTATCATTTTGAAAAAAGTGACGACCCATTCTACCATCTTCAGTTTAAAATGGATAGAATGATTAAAACAAACTCATTAGATATTTGGTTCAAAAGTGAGCCAAAGAGTTCTAGTAGAAATGTTTATTCTATAGAGGGTAATATACTTTTTCAAAGTGGCTCTTATATATTGATGATTAAAAAATCTGGCATATCTTATAATATGAGAACCGATCAATATGATACATTTATTCCAGAACCTGTAGGAATAAATAAGATGGTTATTATAGATGATGGTGTTTTTATAGGTGATGATAAATATGGTGGTTTGCGTTATCAAATTGGAGATTTAGAAGATATAAAAATATAATATGCTCATATATAAACCTAAATATTTTATTGAAGAAGTTATTTTTACTAATGGTTGTTTTGATTTATTTCATAAAGGGCATGAATTTTTAATAAACTATGCATTATCTTTTAAATTACCAAGTAATAAATTAGTTGTTGGTGTTAACACAGATAAATCAGTTAAGAAGTTAAAAGGAAATAATAGACCTGTTGATACTTTTAATAAAAGAGTAGAAAATTTAGTTTATTTTTCTAAAGAAATTGATTATATTATACCGATTGAGAATACTAGTGTTTTAGAAACTATTAAATGGTTAAGACCTAGTATTCTCATAAAAGGTGGTTCAACAGATTTTATAGTAGGTAAATCATTTGTTGAATCATACGGAGGTAAAGTTATTAAGGCTCCTATGTTTGGAGAATATTCTACAACTAATTTATTGAAAAAGATGGTTAAAGATGAGTAAAAAGTTTCATATATTGCAATTAGCTGGTTTTGGAGACACACTTTCAGCATTAACAAGAATTCCCGCAGTAAAAGAAAAATACCCAGAACATGAAATACAATTTTGGTTAGGTGGCATCGGCCAATCAGTTGAGTTTTCAAAACAACAAATAGAAAGAGAAGGTTATAAAGCTTCTGTTGTTAAGAACTTTTCATTTCATAATCAAATCAGATCTACATATGATTTTATAAAAGAAAATGTTTTTGAAGAAAACGACATATTAGAAGATTGGAGTTTTTGTTCTGAGATTTTTAGTAATAAAGAACCTGTTTTTTATAAATATGATTTGCAATTTCCTTATCATTATAAAACAACAAAACATCCATATAATACAGAAATAAATTTTACACCAAAAAATACAGTAGCTATTCACCCCCTAACAAAATCTGGCAACATAGAGGGGTTTGAAAGTGATGTTGAGAAAGGTAGGTTTTGGAGTAGAGATGAGTGGAAGAATTTGTGTATAAAGTTGTGTGATAATGGATATACACCTGCCTTCGTTGGTTATGGAGATGAGGATTGGGGGTTAATAGAAGAGCTAATAACAGACGGATACAGCGTCTTAGATAAGAGAATGGGTGTAGAAGATACAATATATTTTCTACAAACAGTTGATGCAGGTATATTCTGTAATAGTTGGGATTGGGAAATAACATCAAGAGCTGGTATACCAACATTTTGTTTTTATACGAAGAATCATTTCTTTATTCAGAATCATATACCAAAAGGGCTATCAGATTTTTGGAACACTTGTTATATTGAAACAAATTCTGATTATGAAGAAGTAGAATACTATGATCAAAAAGTATATAAAGAAGCTGTAAATGCATCTGGTGTTTTTGATAAAATAAAATATATAATAGAAAATAAAAAATCTCCTAATTATAATTTTTCTGTGTGTATGATAGGTATGAATAATGAAAATCACATTCAGAAAACTTTTAATAATATAGGATCATATATATCTTCAAATGAAAATAATGAGTTTGTTTTCGTTGATGGTGGATCTACAGATAAAACAATTGATATAACAAAAACATTTATTCAATCATTGAATATAAAAGAAGGAAACGCACATATAATAGAAAACCCATGGCCAAATAATCACAGTGTTCAGAAAAATATAGCCTTAGAAAAAACAAATAATGATTGGGTTGTTTGGATTGATACTGATGAAACTTATGAAGATATATTCTGGAATCAGTTAGGTTGGTATATAAGAGATGCTGATAAAAATAATTTTGACTCTATTATATTTCCAAGAATTAATGTTATAACTGGTGTTGATGAAGATAAGCTAGAAGATTTTGCAAAAAGACAAAATTGGGTTTTATCAAAACCATTTAATTGGATTAATTATCCAGATGTTCAACAAAGAGTTTATAAGAACAATTGTAGATATAGTAACAAGATACATATAAAAATAAATAACGCTAATAAAGAAAAAGTAGTTGATGGTGTTCATTGTTTGCATTATAAAACATATGACACACAAGTTAATCAACTTATTGAATATGGTGAGTATAAACATTAATGTTTACAACAAAAATAAGAAATAATAATGTAGTTATACACCATATCAATGAGTTGTCTGTTGGTGGAACAACAAAAATAATACAAACTTTATTACCTTATTTTTTAAAAGATAAAAAATATAAACATTATGTTTCTTATAAAAAATGGATAGATATATCTAGAGAAAGTGATTTTATAAGTGTTATAGGTGAAGAAAGGATGCTTCCCTATAACACTGAACATGATTTTTTAGAAATAGTTAAACATTTAAAACCTCACATCATACAAAGATATTCCGCAGGAATACCAGAGTTTCCTTTTGTAGAACAAGTAAAAGAACATACAAATCATTTTGTATCATTATCTACGTTTGGTGATCAAGACGAAACAATAGATATATCAGCGGTTATATATGTTTCTTTGCATGTTCAATTTTTTATGGGTAAACAAAAAGAAAAAAATCACTACACTGTAAGAGTTCCTGTTATTGATAAACCTCAAAATAAAAACTTAAGAAAAGAATTAGGTATAGAAGATGATATATATGTTTTTGGTAGAATAGGAAGGTCTGATGATAATATATATGATCCTATTAATATAAAAGCCTATTCTATGATAGAAACAGATAAAACTTGCTTTATTTCTGTTAATTCTTCTCAAAAAATGCTGCAGGATATTAAGCAATTTAATATAAAGAATTTTGTTGACATTCCACAAAATATTGATTATATTTATATATCTAAGTTTTATAACACTATTGATGTTCTTGCTCATGCGAGGAAAGACGGCGAGTGTTGTCCTACAAACATAGCCGAATCGTTTTCACACAGTAAACCTGTAATAAGTCATTACGGTGATCGTTTTAATGGTCAAATAGAAAATATACAAAACGCAGGTTTTACTGTGTTACATAATGATATTAAAGAGTATGCTCGTATAATGAAAAATTTTGTAGATAAAAAATATGATTATGAAAAGTTATCAAAAAATGCAAGACAAAGATATGAAGAAGATTATAATCCAGAAATGATATATAGAAAGTATATTGAGATATATAATTCATTATGATTAACCCAAAAGATATACATGTTATACTTATAGGTAATAACGAAGTTTATAATTTTTATGCTAATATGGAGATTATAAGAGATAACTATGAGTTTGGTAATGATATATGGATTAGTTGCATATATAATGGTGATTTAAATGAATTATGTAGTGGAGCAAGAGAAAATAACTTTATAACATTAAATGAAAACAGAGGTTATCAATTAGGGGCTTTAGATTTATACAATAAATCTTTTGAAGTTGCTAAACTAGTAAATAGAAAATATACTTTAATAATGAATTTTGATGTTTGGATTTTAGATCAAAATAATTTTTTAGGCATATTTGAGGGTATACAAAAAGACAAACATATAGGTCTAGGTCGTAACATAGAATATGGCCATCCACTAACGGATATATGCGTTTTTAAAACATCACATATACCAAAATATATACGCCAAGAAATATTGCCTGAAAGAATAGAAAATTTACACTTGACAAATATGGAGAGTTTTGATATATTAGAAGAATGGTTTTTATGTATGATGTATGAAAACAACTTATATAATAGTTGGTATATCTTAAAAAGAGATAATCATCCAAGATATAGGTGGACACATTCAAACAGTATAATGCATGAACATGATATTTATGTAAAGAAAAAAAGACTTATGTCTAATAATATATTTGAGGGCAATTTAATAAAACAAATAAGGAGTTTATAAGTTATGAATATGACAGGTGGTTTAGGTGGAACAACAGAAAATAATAATGATGATGATTATTGGCAGTGTGGTTCATGTAAGATTAAAGTTACTGAAGATAGTGATGTAAAAGTTTTACCTATAGCCTTAGGTGGTGATGGTTTAAAAAATCAAGGTTTAACTCTTTTTGTTTGCCCCAATTGTTATACATTGCAATTACCAGAAGAGGTTTTTAAAGAGTTTCATAAAAGGATGCAATCTAATATAATACATTAGAGGAGATAAAGATGAATAAGTTCAATAGTTTACAGTCATATATATCTGATAGTATAAAAGATAAAGATGAAGAGTTTGATTTTAATCAACAAGAGATTGATAAAGATAAGGTAAAGAAACCTAATCATAAGGCTTTTTTAATGCGTAAAAAAGCAAGAAAAACTGCTAAAAAGTCAAGACGAGCAAATAGAAGATAGCAAAAAAGTATTTGACTTTTTCTTATATTTTATTATATTATATACATAACAAATTTACAATAACTCAATAGAAAGGAATGTAAATGGCACGCACAATCAGAAAGAAGTCTAAGGAAGATGTTCTTAACGAGCGTGAAGTTAAAAAAGGTGGTAAGAAGATAATTAAAAGAAGTCGTCAAAATGACAGAAGTAGATTGAAAAATATTGACTATAACGACCCAGCAGCACTGGAAGATATGGAAGATGAATACACTTATTAAAAAAGTTTTAATATTTTTACCTTTTTTATTTTTATTTTATATTATTTTTAGTAAAGATAACAATAAAAGAGATATTGAAGATTTAGAAAATTATTTAGGTTATGACGCAGCAGTTAATTAAAATCTATAAAGGAGATTATAATGCCATTAAATCTTAGTAAAATCAACGGAGCACTAGATCGTCTTAACCCTCAAACAAGAAACTCTAACAACAACAATACTAATACAGCTGTTGTAAAACTTGAAGAGGGAGAGAGTGTAGTTCGTATTGCACCTTATAAGTATGATTTAGAAATGCCATTTCAAGAACTTCACTTTCACTATGGTGTTGGTGGAAAAACATTTCTTTGCCCAAAGAGAATGGATAATCGCGATTGTGCGATTTGTGATATGGCTACAGAAGCTTGGTCAGATTTTACAAACACTAACGATGAATCATCAAAGGATGTATTCAAGAAGTTAGTTGCACAACTTAGAGTTTTTATTCCTATTGTAGTAAGAGGTCAAGAAGATCTTGGTGTTCGTTGGTGGGCTGTTTCACCTCGCACTACTTACAAGGAAATTTTACAAAAAGTAAAGAATGCAATGTCACAAGGTATTGATATAACTGATCCTAATGAAGGCTTGGATTTAATCGTAAGAGTAGAGAAGGGATATAACGGTTGGTTAATTCCAGAGTCTATAGACACCGCTCTTAAGACTTCAAAGCTTACCGATGGAGATGTTGATGAACTTATTGACACCGTTACAAATATTAATGATATATATTCTTTTAGAGATCCAGAAGAAATGAAGGAAGCTATTTCTAATTTCGCTAATGATTCTTCAGAAGAAAATAATTCACAAGGAAGTGTTAAGAATTTCAGTAATTCAAATAACAAAAATGATGGTGACATTGATTTTGATAATAAAACTTCGGCATCTGATGTATCAGATAAGTTCGATAAGATGTTGAGTTAAAATGGCTAGAAAGAAAGTAATTAGTAAAACAACTAAAGATTATGATGGTTCCGGTGATGTCACTAAAGACATCACCGATTTACCACATAAACAAATTGTAGATGCTCTTAATAAGAGTGTTGGTGATGTAGCTTATATTATAGGAACAGACGATTCACCAACCGAAGTAAGAGAGTGGTTATCTACAGGAAGCACTGTTTTAGACAGTATAATAAGTAACAATCCAGACATTGATGGCGGTATACCGGTAGGTAAATTAGTAGAAATGAGTGGAGAAGCAGCTACTGGAAAATCTTTAATATCATATTTAATATTGAAGGATTGTTTAGATAAGGGCGGATTACCCGTATTGATTGATACAGAAAGTGCCTGTAATTTTGATTTCTTAAGAATGTTAGGTTTGGAACCAGATAGAAATTTAATTTATTTGCAGCCTTACAGTATTGAACAAGTATTTAAGAGTATAGAAGAGGTTATAAGAAAATTAAGAGAAGAAAACAAGGATCGTCTTTGTTGTATAGTTTGGGACTCTGTGGCTGCTACATCAACAGATTTGGAGTTAGAAAACGATTTCGGCCAAAGCCAAGTTGGCGTTCACGCCAGATTGATTGGCCAAGGGTTAAGAAAAGTTATAAGACTGATAGCTTCTGAAAGGATTTCTTTAGTTTTTCTTAATCAGTTAAGAACAAAGATTGGTGTTATGTTCGGAGATCCAGATACAACTCCGGGTGGAAGATCAATACCTTTTATGTCTTCTGTTAGAATAAAACTTTATTCAGATGGTAAGTTGAAGGCAGGATCAGATATAATTGGTATGGGTATTAAACCTAAGATTGCAAAGAATAGAATGGGACCACCACACAGAGAGTGCCATTTGAAAATGTATTTTAGTAGAGGTCTTATTGATGAAGAAAGTTGGTTAGATATATTAATTAAATCTGGTGTGTGCGAGAAGATATCAGCACAAAAATCTTCTTATACAGATAAATCAACAGGTGAAGTTTATGAATTTCAAAATAGAAAGTTTGTTGATTATGTCTTAGGGAGACCAGAGTTAAGAGAAAAGTTAAGGAAAGAAGTTAAGAAGTGTTTGTATATTGAACCAGATCCCTATAAAAGAAATGATGAAATTGTTTTAGAAGAATTAAAGGAAGACGAGGATATATAAGATGGTAGCTTTTGTAGAAGAAGATAGTAATGAAGAAGAAAAACAAAAAACAGTAGCGAGAATAAAAGAATCAGTTGAGGGATTATCAAGAGTAGAGACATTAGGTTTTTTTCTTGGTCTTTCATTTTTTGGTTTGTTATTTACGTCAATTTTTTTTGGATTTTGGTTCCTTACATTTTATGTTTCTGCGATTGCGTGGAATAACTCTATTGCTGTATTGTTTTCATTACCTTTTATAACATGGAAAAACTCAGCTGCATTTTTTGGTATTTTTTTTATATTTGTTAAGTTTGTAAAATATCTAAAAAATTAGTATATTGCATGGTTTGTAATCCTTTGGTCGCATAACGGATGAGGGGGTAGTATGGGATACATTACTATGATATTATAATATATCAAACTTCAATGCTATTTAGTATTGATTATAAGTCAGCGACATCCCATAGAGGTGCTATCGTTAGGGGCAATTTACTAATAAAATAAGCAAAATATAGGTTGACAAAAGCAGAAAATATCCTTATATTATATACATCAAATTAATGGTTATATAACGTAAGGATATTTTTTATGCCAAGAAGAAAGAAGTCACCAGTGGTAGAGACACAAGAAACATTTGATGATAATGTTTCAAGTAAGATGACAGGTAGTAGTTCTAAGAGAGACACACATTATAGTAAGGTTTCTGCGTTTAAGTCATATATTGTGGATGAAGAGCAGTATAACCTTTACAAGTTGTATAAATCATATTATAAGTCAAAGAATGACGAGAATAAGGTGGCTGGTTTTCATGCAGGAGCTGTTATTTTTAGAACTATGAATGATTTCGAACGTAGGTGTAGTTTTTATCTAAATACGACAAAACACACAACAAAGAAAGAGTTGAAGAAATCCATATGTCAAGATTTGGATTTACTCAAAGAGATCATAATGGGTATGTAAAAATGACCACTATTTTGTGTGGTATTTTGCTTTTTCGTTGTTCTAAAAGGGTAGCAAAATTTATTTTGAAAACCCTTGATTTTTCAAAAAATATTGTTATATTTAGTATATCAAAGTTGGTAAATTATGGAGTATGAGCCGAGTAACTCACTCGTAAAAAAAGAGATAAAGAAGAAGAAGTTTTTCAGAATGGCTTGTTCAGAAATGTTCAAGTCAGACCATAAAACGAGGTTTGGCGCGGTGTTAGTGTTAAAGAACGGCAAGGTTTATAAGTCTCACAATAAGGATATGAAAACCCACCCTGCACTCAAAAAACATTATCCGTTCTACGCTGTATCAATACACGCCGAACTTCAAGCAATACTTTCAGTAAATTCATATAGATATGATGATTGTATAAAAGGTAGTAAGATGTATGTTTATAGAGAAGATAGACATGGTATGTTAAAGCCAGCTAAGCCTTGTTCTTATTGTATGAACATTATTAGAGAAGCTGGTGTTAAAAAAGTTTATTTTACAACCCCAACCGGGTGGGAGTGTCACATAATATGAGAAAAAATAAAGTTTTAATAGTTGATATGTTGAATATGTATGTCAGAAACTTTTCTGCATTTGCTATGTCAAACGATAATGGTGAATTAGTTTCTGGGTTATATGGAAGTCTGGCTTCTATTAGGAGTCAAATAGAGTTACACCAACCCGATTATACTATCATTGCGTGGGAAGGTCAGGGTTCATCAGAGAGAAGAAGAAAGACATTATCCTCATATAAAGAGGGTAGATCTTTTAAGGGTTTGAATCGCCGTCATTTTGATTCTTCTGATGAAGATGAAACACAATCATTCGCGCGTCAGTTACTATTACTTAAGGAGTGTCTTAATGATTTACCTGTTTTGCAATTAGGTGTAAAGTATTTAGAGGCCGATGATGTTATTGCATACCTTTGCAAAAAAGTGTTAAAAGATGATTACGAAAAGATAATAGTTTCTAGTGATAAGGATTATTTTCAATTGGTTGATGACACAACTACAGTATTCAGACCCATTAAAACCAAGAAAGACCCCATAGGCCAGTTTATTAACACTGAGTGGATGAGTGATATAGAAGAGTGTTATCCACCTAATTACACATTGATAAAATCATTATGTGGTGATAATTCAGATAATATTGAAGGTGTTAAGGGCGTTGGTGAGAAAACAGTAAAGAAAGATTTTCCATTTCTATCAAACACAACAGAATATACAATAGACGATATACAAGAATATTCCATTGAACAAGTATCAAACAAACAAAAAAGATATCAGAAATATATTGATAATAAGAACTTAATAGAAAATAATTATAGTTTAGTTCAGTTGTTAGATCCTAATATATCAACAACTTCTGTAAGCACAATCTTTAATATTGTTGGTAAAACACAATTAAAGTTTAATCCACCTAATTTTAGAATTAAATTACTATCCGAAGGAATTTCACCTAATAATATTGATAACTGGGTTTCTTCTTTCGCTACATTAAAAACAGAATATATTGAAATATAAAGGAGGTGTGTAATGGTAGATGGAGCTAATTTTGACGTATTTGGTTCTAGTAAATTTCAGAATAGAGTTATACAAGGTGCATTAACTGATAGGTTGTTTTTTGAAAAGATATTTGAAATATTAAAACAAGAATATTTTACTACAGAAGCACATAAAATTATTTGGGGTGAGATAACAAAACTTTTTAATAAGTATGATTCTTCACCAACATATGATATGTTAAGATTAGAGATAGCTGCTTTAGCTGATAGCGAAGACAAAGATGATGCCTTAACTATTCTTGTTGACATAGAGAAAACCTCAAACAGACAAGAGATTGAACACGCTAAAGAAAAAGCTTTTGAATTTTGTAAGAATCAGTCTATGAAAGCTGCAATTCTAACTTCAGTAGAACTCCTCAAAGAAGGAAGATTTGATGAGATACAAAAAACTATTGAAGAAAGTTTAAAGATGACAGATAAAACTGATATGGGTCACAATTATTTTGATTCATTTAGCAGTAGAAGTAAGGAAGATAAGAGACCTAATACTGTTCCTACAGGTTTTGAAATATTAGATCATAATGATATACTTGAGGGTGGATTAGCTGCAGGTGAGTTGGGTGTTGTAATGGCTCCAACTGGTGGTGGTAAGAGTTTTATGTTGGTGAATTTTGGATATGGTGCATTAGCAGCAGGTAAAAATGTTGTTCATTATAGCTTTGAGTTGAGTGAAAACAACATTGGCAATCGTTATGATAGTCGTATAACTGGTGTTCCAACTAAGGAGATTGTTACAAGAAACAGAGAGGTAGAAATAAATCTTCAACGATTTCAAGGTGGTCGTTTGATAATCAAAGAATATCCAACAAAGATTGCAACAGTTAATACTTTGAAGTTTCACATAGGTAGATTGCAATCAAGTGGTTTCGATCCAGATTTAGTTATCATTGATTATGGTGATTTGATGAGGAGTCGCCGTGGTTACGATCAGAAGAGATTTGAATTAGAAAGTATTTACGAAGATTTACGTGGATTTGCAATGGAAACTAAACTTCCTATTTGGACAGCAACACAATCTAATAGAGAAGGTTTTAGTGATGATATTATTACTATTGATAAAGTTGGTGAGGCAATATCTAAGGTTCATGTAGCTGATTTCTTCGCCACATTCTCTCAGCGTAAGTTTCATATTGGTAAGAATAGAATGGGTGCAGCTGGTGTTAATCTTGATATTGAAATTGATTATGGTAGAAGTTTAATCAGATTACATGAAAACAATAGTCAAGGTGGATTATCAATGTCAGATAAGGTTAGCAATTTGTTGAGTGAGGGTGATAGTAGAAAAAGAATATTTGATAAATATAGAGATAATATAGGAGTCTAAGATGCCAGAGAGATATACCATAATGAGAACTAGTCGTTGGGGAACAACAGGAACAAGTCTTCAAACTATGGCGGTTTTGGAGAGAAGCAAATATAAAAATGATGATGCTATTAGAGCTTGCAATGAGATGATTTCCAATGATAAGGTTGGAACTAATGAAGAGTTAGAGTATGAGGTTATCTTATCAAGAGAGAATGGTGTTCAAGAAATAATTCACAAAGTTGATAAGAAAGGAACGGTGAGTATCTAATGCCAACATATGATTTCATTTGTGAAGATTGTGATAATATTTTTGAGGTATCAATAGCTATCAAAGACTATGATAGGTTCAAAAAACAAAGTTGCCCTCAGTGTGATAATATAGAAAATGTTAGACGACATTACACACCGACTGGTATCAAGTTTGGAGCAGGTTTTTTCAAAGATGGTTATAGGAGTGCAAAGGATGTAGGTCCGAGTAATGACGAATAAAAAAATAGCAATAATCAGTTTATAGCTTAATAAATTTTTATTATAATGGAGAGTAAAGATGATTTCTAGAGTAGAGTATTTTGGGGCTGATTGGTGTGGCCCATGTAGAACATTCAAGCCGGTTCTTATTGATTCTATAAGTAGTGAAAAGTTGAATATGTTTGATGTAGAAAAGAATAGTGATTTAGCATCAAAAAGAGGAGTTAGATCTTTACCTACTACTATTTTATTTAACGAAACTGGTGAAGAAGTAAAAAGATTTGTTGGTAGTGCTAATAAAAAAGAATTACAAAAATATTTAGACTAATAAATTAAAAGGAGTTTCAATTGAGTGAAATTAATAAGGTTGACAGTTTAATTAAATATTATAATGGAGATGAGTTAGCAGCAAGAGTTTTGGCTGATAAATATCTAAAAGAAGATGAAACATCTCCAGAAGAAATGTGGAGAAGATTAGCTATAGAAATATCAGAGCAAGAAGATATTAATAAAGCTGGTAAAAAGATATGGGAAGAAAGATATTACGATCTTCTTTCTGATTTTAAGTTTATTCCCGGTGGTAGAATTATGTATGCGTTGGGAAGAGATGAGAATGTATCTTGCACTAATTGTTATGTTATTCCTATTAAGGAAGACTCAATTGAAGGAATATATGATTGGTTAAAAGAGAGTGCTTTAACATATAGAAGCACAGGGGGTGTTGGAACAGATATTTCTATTTTAAGACCAAAGGGTATGCCAGTAAAGAACTCAGGCGGCAACTCTCCGGGCGCTTGTAGTTTTATGGATCTAATGAGTCAATCAACAAACACCGTTCATCAGAAGTTAAGAAGAGGTGCTTTGATGATAACAATAAATGTTCATCACCCCGATGTTTTAGAGTTTATTGATATAAAAAAGATTCTTGGAAAAATAGAGTATGAAGAAGGTCAAGGAAACGGTTATAATAATTTATATAAGTTAGTTGAACATGCTAATATATCCGTTCAGTTAACTGATGAATTCCTCCAAGCTTTAGAGGATGAAGGTAGATATGAACAGCGTTGGCCAGTTGATTCTAATAATCCTTCCGTATCTCAAAAAGTATCAGCTAAGAAGGTATGGGATGCAATTATTAAGAATGCTCATGCTCATGCGGAACCCGGTATATTCTTTGTAGATAATCATAAGAGAAATGACGCACTAGCATATGCCAATCCGGCATTAACGACAAACCCATGTGGAGAACAATTTTTAGGCCCATACGCTAATTGCTTGTTGGGTCATATGAATCTTGACAGATATGTTGAAAGACAACCCGATGAATTCCCTACAACTAGGGTTTTTCATTTTGATAAGTTTGCAGATGATATAAAGACCGCAGTAAGGTTTTTGGATAATTGTATTACGTGGAATGATGGAAAGCACGCACTACCAGAACAGAATGAAATAGCGGTTAATGAAAGAAGAATCGGATTAGGTATTACTGGTTTGGGGGACGCGTTAATTAGACTAAGGGTCAAATATGATTCAGAAGAAGCATTAGAAGTTGTAGAAAGAATAATGCATACTTATAGAGATGCGGCCTACAATGCATCCATAGAGTTAGCTAAGGCGAAGGGTTCATTTCCTTTGTTTGACATAGAGAAGTGGGGTCAAAGCGAATTCGTAGCTAATATGATTTCAGAGTTAGATGAAAGTATGTTTGATATGTTAAACAAAACAGGTATAAGAAACTCTTTCTTGTTAACAATGGCTCCTGTTGGTAGTGGAAGTATTATTGGTCAAGTATCATCTGGCATAGAACCAATTTTTGCAACTTCTTATACTCGTAGAGTAAGAGAACAAGATGGAGAAACATTCAAGGAATATAAGACTTATCCAAGAATAATTGAAGAAGTTTTCAATAATGATAATAATCTACCTAACTTTGTTGTTACAGCTCATAAAATAGATCCATATTTTAGAGTAAAGTTACAATCAGTAATACAAAAGTATGTTGATAATAGTATATCATCAACTGTTAATTTACCTAAAGAAACTCCCGAAGATACTATTGCTCAAATATATTTAGATGCTTGGCGCAACGGTCTAAAATCTATTACAGTTTATAGAGAGGGTAGTAGAGAAGGTGTTTTAATAACAGATGATGGAAAGAGTAATAAAAAGAAAGAAAAAGAAGAGCCTCAAAAGAGACCTGTTGAATTAGGTGGTGTTACATATAAAATACCTAGTGGAGTAGATGAAAAACTATATATAACAATTAATCCATATAGTGAAGATCCTAAAAAACCATATGAGGTTTTTATTAACACTTTTGGAGAAGAAAGTTCAGAAACTAAAGCCTTAGCTGTTTTAGTTTCAGCATTACTTAAGAATGTTGATGATATTGATTTCATAATTGAACATCTTTCAAAAATAACATCTTCTGCAGACCCTGTGTTTTGGCATGATAAGGATGCTCAAAGAAGACATCAAATAACCACCAGATCTCAGGCAGTAGCTATAGCATTACAGAAATTCACCACTATTTCAAAAAAAAATGATGGTGAAGAAAAAAATTATGAAGACGGGGCTAATTTAGAAAAATGCCCTAAATGTGGCTCTAATTCATATAAAAACGAAAATGGTTGTGGTAGTTGTTTAGATTGTGGATATTCTAAATGTAACTAAAAGAATTATATAATTATATTTATTATACAATGGTTATATCTCTTAAAGGTAAATGTGGTTTATTTAATTTACTTAATCTTGTGTATATTTATATGTATGCAATAATTATGGAGATTTTAACTGTGAATTTAGAGGTGAGAATGCCTAAAAAACAAATAGATAAACCCGGAACTTACTTCTACGGATCTTTAAAAAAATTAGTTGAAGACTTCAACGGAGATTTAAAAGAGATGACAAGATATATGACAGTAGGTCAGTTAACCAAGTATCAAGAAAAAAATGGAATGATATGGAATATAAGAACTGGTAAACTAGCATACAATCCAGAAACGAAAGAAGTCTTTGAGTAATTATGGGTGTTAAGATAGTAAGATTTTGTGAAAAATGTCTTCAAGAGTTTAAAGAAGAGATATACACAAAAAGAAAAGATTTAAAAGGATCACTAAGTCCGGATTCAATCACGGTGATGATTGATTTAATATGTGATAAATGTAAGAAATGCGCGATAAAATAAGTTGGGATGAATATGCTATGGGGTTGATTAGCCCCATAGCTATTCGATCTGAAGACCCTCATACAAAAGTCGGAGCTGTGATATTAGATAAGGATGGTAGAATTGTTGGAACTGGATACAATTCTTTACCTAGAGGATTATCACAGAAAGACTTTCCACTCACCAGACCAGAGAAATATAGTCATATAGTTCATGCCGAACTTAATGCTATATTATTTTCTGACTCTTCAAGATTAGAAGGATCTACTTTATATGTATCATTTTTGCCTTGTTGTGAATGTGCAAAATGCATTGTTCAAGTTGGCATATCTAAGGTTATATATGGAACAGAATATATATCCAAGGACTCTAAAAGCAACCAAGATATAGGCACAAAAATGATGCAAAAAGCAGGCATAAAGGTAGAACAATACAGCAAATAATATATTGACAAATAGTGAATATCTTATTATATTATATATACAAATTTTACGGGAGATAAATTATGTATAATTATGATAGTAAGGTTGACACGTATACTCACTTACACGTTCACAGTAGTTATTCTATGTTGGATGGTATTGGTAAACCATCTGACAACGCCAAGAGAGCTGCTGATATTGGTATGCAAGCTCTGGCACTAACTGATCACGGTTCTTGTGCAGGCTTGTATGAGTTTCAAACAGCGTGTGATAAGTATGGTGTAAAACCTATTTTAGGTAATGAGTTTTACTTTGTAGAAGATAGGCACCGTAAGGGCTTAACTGATGATGAAAAAGAAGGTCTATCAAAGCAAGAACAAAAAGAATTACAAAAACAAAGACAAGCTAACCCTCACCTTATTTTGTTGGCTGAAACAGATGAAGGTTTACGTAACATATATCGTTTAAACTACTACGCCAACAAAGATGGTTTCTATAGTAAACCTCGTATTGATTTGAGTTTATTAGCTCAACACAACGAAGGGCTTATCGCCACAACTACATGTATTATTTCACCATTTGCAAAGTATTACTTCAAAGGTGAAACTGATAAGATGAGAACCTTATTCAACAAGATGTATAATATATTTGGTAAGGATCGTTTCTTTGTGGAATTACACCCACATGAAAAGTTCTCTTATAGAGATAACGGTGGAGATCAACACGCTCAACGTGAGTATAACTTTGCGATGGTAGAGATGTTTCGTAAGAACTATGACATTCGATGTGTGTTAGCTAATGATGCTCACTACCCCGAAAAGAAACATGCTGATGTTCATGGGTTTATGTTGAATGTTAACACCAATGGTAAGTTTGATGAAACTAACTGTAAGAACTTATACATTGCACCCGAAGAAGATATGCGTAGGTTTTGGCATGACAATGGACACCATGAATGTATTGATAACTCTATCTTAGATGAAGCTATAGAAACAACCAAAGAAATAGCTACGCGTTGTCACGCTCGTATTGATGTTGAATCACTCAAGGAACCCAAGTTTTCTGTTCCAAGTGGATACGACAACAATCGTCAGTATATTCTAAAGTTACTCAAGGATAGTTTGATGAGTAAGGTTGATTCTGGTATTATACCCGAAGAAAAGACAGATGTATACATAGAGCGTGTAAAGACGGAGTTAGACTTGATTCACAGTAAGGGTTACGTTGATTACTTCTTATTGACAAGAGATTTCTGTAACTGGGCTGAGGAGAATGATATAGTTCAATCACCCGGTAGAGGTAGCGCTGCAGGTAGTCTTATCTGTTGGTTGTTGGGTATAACAAGAGTTGATCCAATCAAGTATGACTTATTCTTTGAGCGTTTTATGAACCCAGAACGTATCAAGGAACCCGATATTGACAATGACTTCCAAGATAGTCGCAGGCAAGAAGTAAAAGATTATGTTGCTAAGAAGTGGGGTAGCGCTAATATCGCCTCATG